>Ga0075420_100005712_pt1 | contig 10961 bp, 10 predicted proteins | sample SoiMetdeltSBSDD4_FD_75296 | JGI IMG/M metagenome (GOLD analysis project Ga0075420, IMG submission 75296) | Bulk soil microbial communities from a Populus tree surrounding site in Tennessee, USA - Soil MetaG P. deltoides SBSDD4 | ecosystem: Environmental > Terrestrial > Soil > Tree plantation... | reverse complement strand
CCTCCGATGTACATGCCCGGACGCTTGCGGACGGGCTCGAGTCCCTCGAGGACCGTAATGTCTTTAGCGGTGTAGGTGGACATTAGTCAGTGGGCAGTGGGCAGTGTACGTAGGCCGGGTCTTCAGACCCGGCCACGACACCGTATCTTATTGTGCTCCGGCGACGGTTGCCGTATAAGTGCGACAGGAATCGCGTGCTCGCTCGGCTGCTCGTTGTCGGCGTCGCGTGGGTCACCGCAATCGTCCTCTTTGCGGCGCTTCTGCAGTGGTCTGGCTCGCCGCCCTCACCACTCGGCTCTGAGCGCGACGGCGTCACGGCTCTCGCACGTTCGCTCAACCAGCTCCGTCCAACGTCCACACAAGATACGCATACGTGGACAGTCACCAAGGCCACCTCCGCCCTGCGAGAACTGGTGGTCGAGGTTGAAGCTATTCATCCCGGCGAGGCTCAACGGATTGCCGAATACCTCGTGGACGGCGTGCGCTCGCACTACGACGAGATCCTCATCTACGTGCAGGGGCTGGACCTCAATCGGGATCCCACGGTCCGCCGGATCGAATGGACGCCGCGCGGCGGTTACTTGGCGTCGGCCTTCTGACGCCGCGGCGTCTTCCTCGCTCCGCGCCGGGGCGGAGCCGCAGCTCCTGATGCCGCGGACTTGGCGTGCGAAACAGGCTGCCTGCCGCTCTTCGGTCGCGGCGGGCTCCTACGCTTCCGCGCCGCCACGGTCGTCATCTCGTGTGTATTCACGCCGGCGACGTTTCCATTGACCTCGTCGGCGTCGCCGTCTTCGTCCGCGTCAGCATCGACGACGAACTCCGCGGCCACGACGTCAACGATCGGCGTTTCCGAAACGGCCTCCACCACGTTGCCGTCGATCACCGGCGGTGAGTCAACGTCAATGACGGCGTCAAGTCCCGACTCTGACTCGCCCACCACGGCGGACGGAGCCTTCACCGCCAGGTGCTCGCCAGGGAAGACGCGAATCGCGCCCTGCCGATCGCGCTCGATTCGCAGCACCCCTTCTTTGCCAGCGGCGCGCAGGAGATCTACCACGGAAGCAAAACCGTACTTCCGTTCGTCGAACCCCTCGATGCTGTTCTTGAGAAACTGCTTCGCCTGGCGCACATACATCGGCCAGCGCGCGGCACCACCGAGCGCCTGCTGCACGGCTCGAATACCGTCCTGCATGCTCATAGGCGATTGCGGGAGCGATTCTTCGTCTTCGTCCTCGCCGGCCGCGGCGTGCACAACCGACGGCTGCGCTTCCGGCTGGACCGGCGCGGGGACTGCTGATTCGGTGGTGGTCTCACCGCCGAGGAAGTCCTCAGTTGCCTCAACGAGCATGCTGCGGCCCGACTGGCGCAGGACCACAACACCCGACGCGGCAACCTTTTCCATGAAATCGCGGAAGCTGCTGGCGCCGTAGTTGCGCTCGGAGAACGTGGAATCAAGCTGCAGCAGCGTGCTCTTGAGCAGCCCGAGCTGCGGCGTAACCTCGCGCTCGGACAGCACCTTGAGCGCGCGCTTCACGAGTGGCAGCGCCTTCACAATCTCGCTCGTGGTCGCAGGCTTCCCGCGATCGTGCGCTCGGCCGCTGCCACTACGATTCCCGAGGAGATTCTCGTAGGCAATGAACTCGTGACAGTTTTTCTGCATCGTGACGCTGGTGAACTGCCGTCCACCCACGACGATGACGGTTCGGCCGTACTGCTTGAGTTTCTCGACCAGAGAAATGAAGTCGCTGTCGCCACCGACAATGACAAACGCGTTGATGTGGTCGTGAGTGAACGCCATCTCGAGCGCGTCGAGGGCCATCGTGATGTCCGCGCCATTCTTGTCGCCGCCTGGCGTCACATTGCGCTGGACCATACGGATGGCATGGAGCGTCAGCAGGCGGCTGTAGTCGCCGGCTCGCTTCCAGTCGCTGTAGGCAATCTTGGTGACGATCTCGCCGCGTTCCTTGATGGCTTCAAGCACGAGGCCGATGTCGAACTGGGTGCCGATCGTGCTCTTGACGCCGATTTCGACGTTGTCGAAATCAATAAACACCGCAATCCTGGTGCTTCTCGTATCAATTGTGCTCATGTGGATTCCGTTACGCTCGAGAGCGCAGTTGCGGGTTGTCTCAGAACCATCAACGCAAACTGATCTCAAGAGTCATCGAGGGGTGTGCCACCGCCGGGACTGCCGGGGTGCCGTGCTCACTCGAAGGCCGCGCTCATTCGTCAGCGTTCGAGGACGTCGTAAGTATACGCCGATTGGGTAACCTTCCCGTCAGTTTGAGTCGGATCCGAGCAATGGGGGCGTTTCCACCTCAGGAGTGATCACGCGGAGGAACTGGCCTCGCTGCAGCAGCTCGCGACCCTTGCCGCCACGGCCGGTTACCTCGTATTTCGTCGTGCTGATCGTCTGTTCAGCCCCCCGGCTCGTCTCCACACGCATGATGTCGCGGTCGCCGGTTGACGCCAGAAAACCAAGCACCCGGTCCGCCGCCGTTGACAACTTGATTAGAATCACGCCCTTTCCAGGGCCTGAGAGGTAGTTCACTTCATCTGCCGCACAGAGGATCGCACGCGCCTCTGCGGTGGCCGCAATGACGGTTTCACGCCCTGTAATCTTGGCCACGCCCACAACCTCAACCCCGTCGGACGGCCGCGCGAACCGCCGACCGGAACGAGTACTGGGCTCGACGAAGCCCTCGAGGCTGAACCGCAGACTGTACCCGTCGCTCGTCACCGCGAGCGCATGGATGGGTGGAGCCACACCCTCTTTGCGCGAAGCAATGTCGCCGACAATGCGCGAATCGAGGCTCATCGCCGCAATCACTCGCTCGGAGTCCCTGAGCTTGAAGAGCTTCTGCACCGGCTCGCCGTATCCGGTCGACGCAGGCACATCAATGATTCTTGCGGTATATGCGGTCCCGAAATTGGTAAAGAACACAACGGTCGCACGAGTGCTGCCCTGGAGCACGGCCAGAACGGCGTCCCCCTCGCGAAGGCGTGTCGTAGACACGTCGCGTACTTCCTTTTGCCGCTTGACCCAGCCGTCCCGAGACACGATAACGACGTTGTCCTCTTCGACGATGAAGTCGTCTTCAGAGTAGGTGACTTCCTCCTCAGACTCGATACGCGTACGGCGTGGGTCGGCTTTTCCACCGTAACGGGACTGAATTTCCTCGATCTCGGTCCGAACGACCTTCCAGCGACCTTCCTCGTCCTTGAGGAGTGCGCCGATCTGTCGAGCCCGCGTGCGACGGTCAGCCAGTTCCTTCTGAATGACCAGAATCTCGAGGCGGGCAAGACGATAGAGCTTCAGCTCGAGGATGGCGTCGGCCTGTTCGGCGTCGAGCGCGAAGCGGCGCATGATCTTCTCGGCCGAGTCCGCCTTGCCATCCGACTTGCGGATGATGCGAATGATCTCGTCGAGCGCGTCGAAGACCTTCTCGAAGCCCTCGAGCACGTGGATGCGCTTCTTGAGAGCGTCGAGCTCGTGCTCCAGACGAGCGGTGACGACGTCAAGGCGGAAGTGCAGGAAGTGCCACAGGATCGCCTTCAAGTCGAGGCGCTCAGGACGACCCACCTCGGCGTTCTCGGTTGGAATGAGACAGGTCAGGTTGACGATGAAATTCGTCTGCAGAGGCGTGTTCTTGAAGAGATACGCCATCACCATCTTGGGGTCGGCGTCCCGCTTAATCTCCAGCACGATTCGGACGTCGTCTGCGGACACGTCGCGGACGTCCAGAAGCGGTGGCAGCTTTCGTGACAGCACGACGTCGGCAATGCGCTCCACGAGCGTGGCCTTGTTGACCATGTAAGGCACGCTCGTAATGTGAAGCTCGCGTGCGCCTCTGGAACTGGACCCTTCCTCCCAGGTTGCGCGGAGCCGCACGGTACCGGAGCCTGTCCGATAAATTTCCTTGAGTTCGTCGGAGGAATTCAGGATCTGACCGCCGGTCGGGAAGTCGGGGCCTTTGACGTAGCGACAAAGCTGAACGCTGCTGAGATCGGGATTTTCGAGCAGCTTGATCAGCGCCGCGCTGACCTCCGACAGGTTGTGCGGCGGGACGTTGGTCGCCATCCCGACGGCAATGCCGGTGGCACCGTTGATGAGCAGATTCGGCAGCCGCGCAGGAAGGACAACTGGCTCTGTCTTGGTACCGTCGTAGTTCGGACGAAACGGGACGGTGCGCTGATCGATCTCGCTCAGCATTTCGTCGGAGATACGGGCCAGCCGACACTCGGTGTAACGCATCGCGGCGGCGCTGTCGCCGTCGAGCGAGCCGAAGTTGCCCGAGCCATCTATCAACGGATAGCGCAGCGCAAATGCCTGGGCCATTCGGACCAGGGTTTCGTAGAGCGCCGCGTCACCGTGCGGATGGTAGCTCCCCATGACGTCGCCGACGACCTTCGCGCACTTGCGGTGCTTCGTATCGGCAGTCAGATTCTGCTGCCACATCGTGAAAAGGATGCGTCGCTGAACGGGTTTGAGACCGTCTCGAACGTCGGGCAGCGCCCGAGAGGTTATGACCGAGAGCGCGTAGTTGAGATACCGGCTCTGAGCGGCCTCATGGAGCGCGACGCCCTCAGTCATGCCGCTTCCCGGCGGGCCGGGTGGCGGCGTGCCGCCCGAGTCCGAGGAATCAGCCGAGTCGAAAAGAGATGGTTCTGATCTGCGAGGGGTCCGTGCCAAGTCGATTGGGCTCCAGCGGTCACATCTTACCGGAGTTCATGCGGCCGATTGCCGCACGGCAAACGTGACAGCGCACCGGTTGTATGATGCAAAGTTCACAACGTCACCCCTGGAGGTACCTGATGCTGCCATACGGAGCCGCCGAGCTCGCAAGCGCCTTTCGCACGGTTCGAAACAACACGATTCAGATCGCAACGGAAATTCCCGAGGACAAGTACGAGTTCGTCCCGGCAGCCGGTGTGAGGACGGTCAGACAGTGTCTGGCGCACATTGCCTTCGGGAATGAGTTCACGATGGCCCTGCATCCTGCGCGTCTGAGCACGATTGTCGGCTTCGATTTTCCTCAGTTCATGGGTCGGGTCATGGGCGAGGAACAGAAATCTCGCAGCAAGGCCGAGCTCATCGACCTGCTGCGCTCACGCGGCGATGCATTCGCTAAGTGGCTCGAAGGGCTGGACGAGGCGATGTTGAGCGAGAAAGTGGGGATGCACGACGGCACTCAGAAGTCACGCTTCGAGATGATCATGGCCGTCAAGGAACACGAGATGCATCACCGCGGGCAGCTCATGCTGGTGGAGCGGATGGTCGGCGTCGTGCCCCATCTGACACGCCAGATGCAGGAGCGGATGGCGGCCGCAAGGCCTTAGGGAATCGTGGCGTCACCGTTCACCGCGAAGTCTCTCGCGTTTCTTCGCGCACTCAAGCGGCACAACGACCGCGATTGGTTTCGCGAGCGGAAGTCGGAGTACGAGCAGCACGTCCGCGCACCGATGGTCGAGGTGCTCGGCAAGCTCGCCGACGACTTCGCCGGCTTCGCGCCGGAGATGGTCTCGGACCCGCGCGTGAGCCTGTATCGCATTTATCGCGATACGCGGTTCAGCGCGGACAAGTCGCCGCTCAAGACGAATATCGCCGCACACTTTCCCACACGGGGATTCGCAAAGGGTGAAGGGGCGGGCCTTTACTTCGAGGTCTCGCCTGCGGGTATCTGGATGGGCGGGGGAATCTACATGCCCTCTTCGCCACAACTCCTGCTCCTTCGCGAGCACATCGTCTTGAATCAGCGCAGGTTCGAGCGGGTGACATCGACGCCCGCGCTTCGCAAGGCGGTGGGTGAAATCCAAGGCGAGCGTCTGACGCGCGTGCCGCGCGGCTTTGCGAAGGACCACCCGGCGGCTGAGCACCTGAAGCTCAAGCAGTTCTTGGCGGGCCGCGAGTACCCGGCCGAATTTGCGCTGAGCCCCCGCTTCTATGGCGAGCTACTGGCTGTGTTCAGGGCAATCGCTCCGTTCATCAGGTTCCTGAACGAGGCGCTGCCAAAGACAGGTGGTCGGCGCACCTGAAGGTGCGCCGCTAGGTACGGCATTGAAGAACTGCTGGACACAGGTGGGTACGTAGGACGCAGATGGGGTACGTAGGGCGGGTCTTTAGACCCGCCACTACACCCGCCCTACACCCGCCATTTCGTACGCCGAAGGTCGAGCACGGCTGTCTGCATGCGAACGGGCAGCCGGTGAAGGAGTGAGCGTTCGCCCTGCGCCGCCCAATAGCGCGCGATTGCACGACGCGCGGCTTCGAGGGGGGCAGACGGTCTGGTCGCCGGGGAAGCGCGCCGGCGCGCGAGGACGACCCGGTGGCGCAGACGTTGCTGGCTCAAACCGGGGCGATCGCTCACAACCTCGAATCCAGCCTCGGCGGTGAGCCAGGCCAGAGACGCACTGGTATACGCCAGGACGTGTACGCCGGCCCGAATGCAGTACTTCATCTCGCCGTGAATGGCGACATCATCCAGGTTGGGCACGCTGATCAACAGGACACCGCCTTCGCGGACTGCCCCCGCCATCTGTTTGAGGATGGTCAGCGGATCAGTTACGTGTTCGAGCACGTGGTGAAGAACAGCCACGTCGAATTCGCCGGAGGCCGGGATCTCGGTAAGCTCGTGATGACGCGCGAACGCCACTTTCATGGCAGGTTCGATCCCGTAGGTCTGCCAGCCCAGAGCCGCAAGTCCATCGAGCATGCCGCCGAGGCCACAGCCGAAGTCGAGTACCGTCGCGTTTGCGGGCGGGGTCAACACGTTGAGCGTGTCAGCAACCGGCTCGAAGAGACGCTCGAGGCGGGCACGCGACACCTGTTTCTCCTGCTCTTCCTGGCGGTGCCGGCCCCACTCTCCGGCCGGTGAGTACACAGCGGCCACGTGGTCATCGGACGGCATGGGATTCGCGAAAACGACGCCGCACCGTTGGCACCCGGATGCGAAGCCGTACGTTCGGGAACGGCCCTCGAGAGGAATTGGCATCAGCGGCCTGGGTCCCGACGCGCCGCAGACCGGACACGCGTCGAGCTCGTCGGGTGCCCGGTACGTCAGCAGGTGCCGGAAGATGCGTGCGGCACGCTTGACGGGCTTGAACGCCTTGCGTACCGGCTTGGGAGCACGGGATACCGCTCGACCAATGTCGCGCAAAAGAGGCACGCGGGTCTTGATGGACACCACGTCGATTATGCACGCGACCAGGTTTGGCGACGCGCGTGAGCGACAATGAGGTTCGTGACCCACCCCCGCGCCGCATACCAGCAACGACTTGCCGTGCACCAGGCTACGTGGGCGAACGCCTCGCGCGCCGATGCGCGGGCTGCTTGGCTTCGGCTCCTGACGTTTGGCGTCGCTCTTGTCGCAGCGGGCTTCGCTTGGGCCAACCGTGGGAGCTGGTGGTATCTGGCCGGGCCGGTGGCCGTCTTTATCGTCTTGATTCGATGGCACGACGCCATCATCGCCAGACGAGATACCGCAAGTAAGGTGATTGCCTTCTATGAGCGCGGCCTGGCGCGGCTCGATGATGCATGGAGCGGTCTGGGTGCAAGGGGTGAGCGTTTTGCCGATCCAGAGCACCTCTATGCAGCCGATCTCGATCTCTTCGGGGCCGGATCGCTGTTCGAACTCCTGTGCCTGTCACGAACTCGTGCCGGCGAGGAAACGCTGGCGAAGTGGCTGAAGCAACCCGCATCTCTTCCAGTGATCCTGGCGCGCCAGGCCGCGGTAATCGAGCTCACACCGGGACTCGATCGACGCGAACGCCTCTGGAGCGCCGGCGCGGACGTGGCAACGGCCGTTCACCCGGACACGCTCGTGCAATGGGCCGAGGCTCCGCAGCTTCTTCCGTCGTGGTTGCAGCCGGTGGCCGCTCTCCTCACCGCGACGATTATCGGCACCGCCACTCTGGCTTTCTCAACAAGTGAGTACGTGCCGTTCCTGCTCGCCCTGGCCGTGGCGGGCGCAGTGCTCCTCCGATTCCTCGATCGCGTCAGCAAGGTTCTCCACGCGGCCGGAAGCTGGTCGCGCGATCTGGACGTCCTTGCAGGAGTACTGTCGCAGCTCGAGCGCGAGACATTCGAGTCGGCGGCACTGGCAGAGCTCGTCTCGAACCTGCGCACAGACGGTCAAGCGCCCAGCAGAGCCATTCGATGGTTGCATCGCCTGTCCGAGATGCACGACTGGCAGCACAACGTGCTGTTCGCGACCGTCGCAACACCGCTCCTCTGGGGTGTCCATCTCGCCCTCGCGATGGAACGGTGGCGGCACACATACGGTCCGCGCGTGCGCGTGTGGCTGGATTCGGTCGGCGAGTTCGAAGCGCTCAGCTCGATCGCGGCCTATGGTTACGAGCATCCAGACGATATGTTTCCGAAGCTTGCCGAGGACGGCTCGGCCGTTTTCGCCGGAGCCGGGCTCGGCCATCCGCTGCTGCCGTCGGCACGAATGGTTCGCAACGACGTCCGTCTGGACCGGGAGCTGCAGCTTCTGGTGATAAGCGGATCGAACATGTCGGGCAAGAGCACCCTTCTGAGAACCGTCGGTATCAACGCGGTCATGGCGCTGATGGGCGCACCCGTCCGCGCATCGTCTCTCCGTCTGAGCCCGCTCGCGATTGGCGCCACGTTGCGGATTCAGGACTCGTTACAGGAAGGACGATCGCGCTTCTTCGCGGAGATTACCCGACTCAAGGAGATTGCCGACCGATCGAAGGGAGCGCCACACACCCTCTTCCTGCTCGACGAGCTCTTTCACGGCACCAACTCACATGACCGGCTGACGGGCGCCTCCGGCGTTCTTCGTGCGCTCCTCGATCGGGGCGCGATCGGGTTGATTACCACTCACGACATGGCGCTTGTCGCGGTGGCGGAGCAACTGGCCCCACGTGCTGCGAATGTGCACTTCGACGATCGTTTTGAAGCCAACGAGATCGTGTTCGACTACACGATGAAGCCCGGGCCGGTGACGTCAAGCAACGCGCTCGCGCTGATGCGGGCTGTCGGGCTTGACGTGGATACGTAGTGGCGGACCTTCAGGTCCGCCAGCGGATACACTGAGCCATGAGCGAAACACTCAGCTATCCCGTCGGACGTTTCGACCGATCAGCGTCGATCACGCCTGACATGCGAGCTCCGGCAATCGAGGCATTCGCGGCGCTTCCTGTAAATCTTCGAAACGCGGTGACCGGTTTGACAGACGTGCAAGCCGACACCCCGTATCGCCCCGACGGATGGACGGTGCGACAACTCGTACACCACGTGGCAGACAGCCACATGAACGGATACATCCGACTGAAGCTGTCTATTACCGAGGACAAGCCTGCGATCAAGCCCTACGACCAGGATTTGTGGGCGACGCTCCCCGATTCCGCACTTCCGCTCGATGTCTCGCTGGGGCTGCTTGACGGCTTGCACGCGCGGTGGGTTGCCGTCTGGCGGTCGCTCGCGCCGAATCAATTTTCCAGGACGTTTGTGCATCCGGAGCTGGGGCCGCTGACCCTGGACACCCACCTTCAGCTCTACGCGTGGCACTGCCGTCATCACGTCGCGCACATCACCGCATTGCGCACACGAAACGGCTGGTGAGCCTTATTTCTGTACGAGCGCAGACGGTTTCGACTATGCTTTTAGCGCTTCATCAATGGACAAGAAGGAATCACCCGTGGCTGAACAACGTGAAGTCGGTGACGCACTCGGCATGATCGAAACGCGCGGGCTCATCGGCATGATCGAAGCAGCCGATGCGATGCTGAAAACGGCGAACGTGGTGCTCGTGAGCTGGCAGAAGGTGGACGCCGGACTCGTCACGGCGCTGATTCGCGGTGACGTGGGATCAGTCAAGGCAGCAACCGATGCTGGAGCCGCTGCCGCTCGCCGCGTCGGGGAGCTCATCGGCGTGCACGTGATTCCTCGTCCCGCCGACGACCTCGAGAAGGTGTTTCCGATCCGCTAGACCGTCTCAACGCCGGCGTGCGGTTTCGGCGTTCCCTCGGCGTGAGCACGCGCAATCCCAGTCCTTCCTCCGACATCAGCAGCGCCTGCGTGGGCCGCTCCAGGTCGAACAGTTGTCCGTCGACGGTTCTGACGAAGAGCTGGTCTCCGGCAAGCATCAACGTTACCGGTCCGCCGTCGCCGATGGCTTCGTATAGCCTGATACCGAACACCTCGCGGAGTGTGACCAGCAGGCGCCTGAGCCTGGGAATCGAAAAACTGCGGCGGCGCAGTTCCGCGAGTACTTGCAGCTCCATCACGTCGGTTGGCGTGTAGCGCCGTTCGGTGAAGCCGCCCGCCTGCGTTCGCTGCGTGGCAACGGCCGGCATGAAGACCCGACGCGCATCCCACCACTGGAGCTGACGGGCCGTCAGGCCGGTCATCACGGCAACCTCGCGCGACGAGTAAAGCTTTTTGAGCTTCACTACAGACCCAATCGAGACGGGGCGACCGCCTCCCGCATCCACCGCGTTTCCGGATCCTCGACGCCGAGCACGATCTCGGCGACCAGCTTCGCTGTGAGTGGTGCCAGCAGAATGCCGTTGCGATAGTGACCCGTCGCCAGGCACACGCCCCGCATTGTGGACGACCAACCGATGAGAGGCAACTCGTCGGCGGTTGCGGGTCGAAGCCCCACCCTCACGTCTCGTACGCGGGCGGATGCAACCGACGGCAGTATCTCGCGCGCACGGGAGAGCAGAAATTCGACGCCGTCCGGCGTCGAGGACTCGTTGAAGCCGACGTCTTCGACAGTCGCTCCCACAATCACGGAACCGTCTCTTCGGGGCACGAGGTAACAGCCTTCACCCCAGACCACGTGCGACAGCGGCGCCGTGGCGAACTCCATCTCGATACTTTGGCCCCGAATCGGACGAACGGGAATCGATGGAGAATCCGGCAGCACAACCTGTCCGGACCAGCTCCCGGCCGCCACAACGACCGCGGACGCAGCGAGGCTCGAGCCTTC
>Ga0075420_100005711_pt1 | contig 10962 bp, 8 predicted proteins | sample SoiMetdeltSBSDD4_FD_75296 | JGI IMG/M metagenome (GOLD analysis project Ga0075420, IMG submission 75296) | Bulk soil microbial communities from a Populus tree surrounding site in Tennessee, USA - Soil MetaG P. deltoides SBSDD4 | ecosystem: Environmental > Terrestrial > Soil > Tree plantation... | reverse complement strand
GGCACGCCGAGCACTTCCTGGCGCTCGCCGAGACCGCCGAGCCGTTGATGCGTGGCCCCGAGCAGGCGCGCTGGCTCAACCGCCTGGAGGCCGAGCAGGACAACCTCCGAGCCGCGCTGGAGTGGAGTCTGACGCCGGACGGAGATCCTCAGCTGGCGCTCCGCCTGAGCGGCGCCCTGGCGTGGTTCTGGTACAACCGGTCGCACGTCGAGGAGGCACGCCGCTGGCTCGCGCAGGCGCTGCGCCAGGCCGATGACTCGTCACTGGCTCGTATCAAGGCGCTCGCGGGAGCCGGTCGGCTGGCGCACATCCAGCACGATTCGACACACGCCGGAAGCCTCCTCCACGAGGCGCTCGCGCTCGCGCATGACCTGAATGATCGGTGGTGGGCGGCCTGGGTGCTGCACCTGCTCGGGCGGGTCTCCTACTTCGAGGGCGACGCAGGGACGGCACGATTGCTCGGCTACCGGAGCCTCGAGATCGCGCGGGCGATCCAGGACGAGTGGCTGGAGGCCTGGGCGCTGCACCTCCTCGGCCTGGCGGCGCACATCGAGGCCGACCACGCCCAGGCGCGGCGCTTCTACGAGGAGAGCCTCGCCAGCCGTCGCCGAATCGACTTCCGCGAGGGCGCCGGAACGATCTTGACGCTCCTCGGGTTGATCGACTTCACCGAGGGGGACTACGCCGCGACGCGCTCCTACCTCCGCGAGAGCCTGAGGCTGTATCGCGGCCTCGACGCCGGCTGGCTCATGGGCAACCTGGTGGCCCAGTTCCTCGCGCTCGCCGTTGCCGTGGGGCAGGCGGACCGGGCCGCTCGCCTCTGGGGCGCGCTGAGCGCGATGAGCGAGGCGGTCAGCATCCGCCCGATCCCGCTCATCCAGGCTGTCCTCGACCCGTCCCTGGAAGCGGCACGCCAGGCGCTTGGCGATGTCCGCTTCGACGCCGAGCAGCTGGTCGGACGGCGAATGTCGGAGGATGAGGTCGCGGACGAGGCGCTCGCGATCGACGTTCCCGCGCCGGGCGGCCCCGCGGCACCAGCGAGGCCGCCCGTGGCGCCCACTCGCCTGGGCCTGTCGTTGCCTGACGGCCTCTCCGCCCGCGAGGCCGAGGTGCTGCGCCTGATCGCGGCCGGCGCCACCAGCAAAGAGATCGCCGAGGAGCTCGTCATCAGCATCCACACCGTCGAGCACCACATCACCCACGTCTACCAGAAAATCGGCGCACGCGGCCGGGCCGAGGCGACCGCCTACGCCCTGCGCCGTGGTCTGGCATGAGCCCCCGCATCTCATTGACACCGGCACGAGGCGTCAGTACCCTGCCGGACTGTGAGCACCGTCTTCTACACCGCGCTCCGACGCTGGGGTCACATCCTCGATGACTGATCCTTCGCTGCGCTCAGGACCGTCGGGGGCTGACCGGGCGCTGCCAACCGGCACCATCACCTTCCTCCTCACCGACGTGGAGGGGAGCACCCCCCTCTGGGAGCAGGCACCCGAGGCGATGCGCGCCGCCCTCAATCGTCACGACGCCCTCTTCGAGCAGACAGTCTCCGAACACGGCGGGGCCCACATCCGCTCGCGCGGCGAGGGCGACAGCCGCTTCGCCGTCTTCCCGAGCGCTTCCAACGCGATTCGCGCGGCGCTCGCGATCCAGCGGGCGTTCGTCGCCGAGCCCTGGTCGACCCCACGCCCGATCAAGACCCGGATCGGCCTGCACACCGGCGAGGCGCAGCTTCGGGAGGGCGACTACTACGGCTCGACGGTCAACCGCTGCGCCCGCCTGCGCGATCTCGGCCACGGCGGCCAGGTGCTGCTCTCCGAGGCGACGGAGACGCTGGTCCGGGACGCCCTGCCCGACGATGCGGTGCTGCGAGACCTCGGGGTCCATCGGCTGCGCGGCCTGACCCAACCCGAGCACGTCTTCCAGCTCTCGACGCCGGATCTGCCGTCCGACTTTCCGGCCCTGACCGCGCCAACCGTCCGGCCGCACAACCTGCCGGTGCACCGCAGCGCCTTGATCGGCCGCGAGCGCGAGATCGCCGAGATTCGGGCGCTGCTGCTCCGGCCGGACGTTGGCCTGGTGACGTTGGTCGGACCGGGTGGCACGGGGAAGACGCGCCTTGCGACGCAGGTGGCGGCCGAGCTGCTCGGCCAGTTCAGAGAGGGCGTCTGCTTCGTGGCGCTGGCGCCGATTCGCGATCCGGAGCTGGTCTCCACGACCATCGGGCAGGCGCTCGCGATCCCGCTGGATGGCGCCCGGCCGCCCATCGAGATCGTCAAGAGCTACCTCCGCGATCGCGAGGTCTTGCTGATGCTGGACAACCTGGAGCAAGTGCTGGACGCGGCCCCCCAGTTCGTCGAGCTGCTGGCGGTGGCCGGCCATCTGAAGCTGCTCGTGACCAGCCGCGTCGCCTTGCGAGTCTCCGAGGAGCGCGTCTACGAGGTCCCGCCGCTGACGCTGCCCCGGCATATTCCTTCCACCGGCGGCGCGGACGCCATCCTGGCGCTCGGCCAGTACGAGGCGATCCGGCTCTTCGTCGAGCGAGCGCAGGCGGCCCACGCCGACTTCGTGCTGACAACCGCCAACGCGGCGGATGTTGCCGGGCTGTGCCGCCGCCTCGACGGACTGCCGCTGGCGATCGAGCTGGCTGCGGCGCGCGCTCGCTTGCTGCCGCCCTCGGCGATGCTGGCCCGCCTGGCGGGGCCGACCGGCGCGCCGGCGCTCCGGCTCCTGACCGGAGGCCCGCGCGACGTGCCGGCCCGCCAGCAGACGCTCCGCGAGACGATCGCCTGGAGCTACGACCTCCTGGAGCCCGAGGAGCAGGCCCTGTTCCGCCGACTGGCGATCTTCGTCGGCGGCTGCACCATCGAGGCCGCGGAGGCCGTCTTCGAGGCGACACCCGTTGCACGTCCCCTGGACCTTGGCGACGTATTCGACGGGCTGGACTCGTTGCTCGCCAAGAGCCTGCTGCGCCGGGTCGAGGGGGTCGACGGCGAGCAGCGGTACACGATGCTGGAGACGATCCGCGAGTACGGCCAGGAGAGCCTGGCGCTCAACGGCGAGCTTGCGGCCCTCCAGCGCTGGCACGCCGAATACTTCCTGGCGCTCGCCGAGGACGCCGAGATCGGCATGCGCGGCGCCGAGCAGGTCGCCTGGATGTTCCGTCTTCAGGCCGAACAGGAGAACCTGCGGGCGGCATTGGAGTGGGGTCTGGGCCCGGACGGCGATGCGGACCTTGCGCTCCGTCTCTGCGGTGCGCTGACCTGGTTCTGGTACAACCCGGGCTCGCACGGCGGCCCGCACCAGGAGGAGTCTCGGCGGCGGTTCGCCCAGGCGCTGAGCATCGGCACCGGTCCCTCGCTCGGCCGGGTGAAGGTTCTGGCCGGGGCCGGGCGTATGGCCCACATGCAACAAGAGTCCGCCGTGGCCTTGCCGCTGATCGAAGAGAGTCTGGCGATCGCCCGCCAGATCGGCGACCGCTGGTGGACAGCCTGGAACCTTCAGCTGCTGGGCCGCGTCGCCTACTTCGAGCACGATGCCGAGACCGCCACGTCGTTCGGTCAGGAGAGTCTCTCCCTGGCACGCGAGATCGGCGACGACTGGCTCGTCGCCTGGGCCCTGCACCTCCTGGCCCTTGCGAGGTACGTCGCCGATGACCTCCGTGCGGCCCGCCGGTACTTCGACGAGAGCCTCGCCATCCGTCGTCGCCTCGGCTACAGCGAGGGGATCACGTTGGTCCTCTCCCTGCTCGGCACGATCGAGTATCGCGAAGGGAACTACGCCGAGGCCCTGGCGCGGCTGGTCGAGTCGATGGAGGGGCAGCAAGAGCTTGACGCCAGCTGGGTGGTCGGAAACACCCTGGCCAACTTCGTCGCCCTGGCGGTGACGCTGGGCCATCCGGAGCTTGGCGCTCGGATCTCGGGGGCCGTGACCGAGCTGACGGACGCCGTGGGCATCCGACCGATCCCGATCGTTTCGGCGATCTACCGTCCGGCCCTGGAAGCGGCGCGTGAGGCCCTGGGGGAGGAGGCGTTCGCCGACGAGCACGAGCGTGGCCGTCGCCTGTCGATCGACGACGTCGTCGCCGAGCTGCGGGCGATCGACGTGTCAGACAGCCGCACGTCCGGGCAGGCGGTGGGCCCGCCCAGCCGGGCCACGTCCGCGCTCCCGGACGGCCTGTCCGCGCGTGAGGCCGAAGTGCTCGCACTGATCGCCGCCGGCTGCTCGACGCGCGAGATCGCTGAGCAGCTCGTGATCTCCAACCACACCGTCGAGCGCCACATCACCCACGTCTATCAGAAGATCGGCGCCCGGGGCCGCGCCGAGGCCGCCGCCTACGCGCTGCGGCACGGCCTGGCCTGACCCCCGCCTCCCGGGCCATCCGGTATTCCATCCGTAATCCACCAGACCACGGAATAGTGGGTGGGATCAGGGGTTCCCGCGATGCAGCTCTCGGCCTGAACCGTCACGATGGGCAGCGTGTACAGCGCGACGTCGCCTGGCACGCGGAAGAGATGGAGGGGATCCGATGAGCGATTACGATGCGCGCGCAACCCTCGAAAACGACGAGGTGAAGGCCCTGCTGGCCGGACCGCACGTCGCACAACTGGCCTACACCTGGAGCGACGGCACGCCACGGGTCGTACCGATGTGGATCTTCTGGAATGGCGAGGAGATCGTGATGGGCGCCCCGCCGAGCTCGCCGAAGATGCGCGTCCTGGCAGATCGTTCCTCGGTGGCGCTCAACATCGACACCGCGACGTGGCCGTACCAGGTGCTCTCCATCCGAGGTACGGTGACCCTCGAGGTCGTCCCGATCGAGGAGCTCGCCGAGTCGTTCCCGGAGTATCCCGCCATGGCGCGGGCGTACCTTGGGGAGGCCGGAGCGGAGCAATTCCTGGCGGCACAGCGCCAGACGTTCAGCCAGTGGACGCGGATCAGGCTCCGTCCGGAGAGCGTCCGGTTCCTGAACTTCGCGAAGGTCTTTCCGAGTGCCTGGACCGCGAAGGCGACCGACTCGTAGCCGGCGCCGGCTGCATGGGCACGCGACGAATTCGGCGTGCAGCCGGGCTTTGCCGTCGTTCGCAGGTCTGATCGGCCCGTGGGCTCCCAGGATGTTCCAGGCGCCGAAATAGCGGGCGGAATCAGGGGTTCCCGCGATGGCGGCCGGCGCCGGATCGGTCACGCTTGACCCAGGCGACGCGCCGACCGTGGCGCGAAGGCCGCCAGATGGGGAGGACGACCGTGACCATTGCCGAACCCACCGCCTACGCACTCCCGGAGAGCCTGATCGACCGTTGCGGCCAGCGCGCCCCCGGCTACGATCGTGAGAACCGATTCTTCCACGAGGACTTCCAGGAGCTGAAGGACGCCGGCTACCTGCTCGTCAACGTGCCGAAGGAGTTCGGCGGCCACGGCCTCTCCCTGCTGGAGACCTGCCACGAGCAGCGCCGCCTTGCCTACCGTGCGCCGGCCACCGCTCTCGCGGTCAACATGCACCTCTACTGGACAGGCGTCGCCGCCGACCTGTACCGCTGGGGCGACGCCTCGCTCGCCTGGATGCTCGAAGAGGCCGCCGCCGGCGAGGTCTTCGCGGCCGGCCACGCCGAGGTCGGGAACGACCTGCCGGGCCTCCTCTCGACCGCAAAGGCCGAGCGCGTCGACGGCGGCTACCGCTTCACCGGCCACAAGATGTTCGGCAGCCTGACGCCGGTCTGGACCCGTTTCGGCCTCCACGCCATGGACGGCTCGGATCCCGAGCACCCGGTCATCGTCCACGCGTTCATGCCGCGCGACGCCGAGGGCTACGAGATCAAGCAGACCTGGGACACCCTCGGGATGCGCGCCACCAGCAGCGAGGACACCATCCTCAACGGCGCCTTCGTCCCGGACCGGTACATCGGCCGCACGATCCCGGCCGGCCAGATGGATCCGTTCCTCGGGGCGCTGTTCGCCTGGGCCGACTTGATGATGGGGAACATCTACTACGCCATCGCCCTCCGCTCCCGCGACCTGGCCGTAGCCTCGGCCCGCAAGAAGACCTCGCTGGCCGTGTCACGTTCGATGGCGTACCACCCGGAGATCCAGCACACGGCGGCGCAGATCACGCTGGAGATCGAAGCCGTCGGGCCGCACCTGGACAGCGTGGCGCGGGACTGGTCCGAGGGCGTCGATCACGGCCACCAGTGGGCGGCCAAGATCGTCGGCGCCAAGTACCACGCCGTCGAGTCGGCCAAGCGGGTGGTCGACCTGGCGATGGACATGTCCGGCGGGGCCGGCCTGTTCAAGGCGAACGAGCTGGAGCGGCTCTACCGCGACGTCCGGGCCGGCGGGTTCCACCCGGCCAACTCGGCGCTGGTCCACGAGATCGTCGGCAAGACGACCCTCGGGATCGACCTCGGCGAGCAGCCGCGCTGGGGCTGACGGCTGCCTCCCGCGAGGTCGGGTGGCCCAGGCCTGGTCGGGCCGGAGCAGACGGTCGCTCCCACCCCGGGAGGACCGTCCCGTCCGCCGTGTCGGCGCCACGATCGCGACCCGGCCCGCCGGCTCCGATGGAGCCGGTGGGGCCGGGCGCTCAGCATCCGACGATCAGCCGGCGCAGCCGCAGCAGGTCCTCGCCGTAGGCGTCGAGCCGCTCGAAGATCGGTCGGCCGTCCCACACCACGCGGGCCGGCGACAACTCCTCGTCGGGCGGGTGTGGCTCGCCGTTCAGCCAGGGCTCGGAGGCCGGGGCGTCCGGCTGCCATGTCGCGCCCCAGCCTGCCATGTCGAAATCGCTCAGGTGCAGGATCCCCACGGAGACCTCCTCGTTCGTCAGGTCGTCGGTCAGTCGCTCGTCAGCCGTCGCGGCGCAGGTCGCCATCTCGCACACTCCTGGTCGGGGTCTCGTCATGCCGGTCGCCGGCTCCCCGACCCATACTGACACCATGCAATCGCCGGGCGGCCGGCAGCATCGGTAAAAACCCGTAGAAGGCGGCACGGCGGTACGGATGTTTTCGCCCGTTTCGGCCGGTGCGTCGCGCGGCGGTCAGGCCCCCTGTCCGCGCCCCGGCAGGTGGAACGGCAGGACCTTCCCGGCCCGCGTCGCCAGCGGCGGCTCACGCCGGATCTCCACCGTGCCGGCGGCTCGCCAGATCGCCGCCTGGTACTCGGCGCGCGGCCCTTCCTGCGCGAGCTCCGCCAGCAGGGCGGCACGCATGGCGGCCTCGTCGACGCTACCCACGGCGGGGCTCACCCGCAGCACCAGGCGCGTCATCCCGTTCGACGCGGCCTCCTCGCCGAGCTGGTAGTCGACGCTGCTGCCCCCGAACCGGGCCGGCAGCACCTCCTCCAGGATGCGTTCGAGCTGTGACCGCGCGAACGTCACGCCCTCGCCGGTCATCTTCTCGAAGCTGCGGATCGTCGAGAAGTGGATGCGCAGGCCGAGGTCGCCGAGCAGGCACCCGCACGCACGCTCCTCGACGCGGCACGTCCGAGCTCCTTGACAGCGCACCCGCTGGCGGCATTCACTTCCTCGTTGTAGCCGTCGAACGGAGGGAAAGTTCATCATGGCAACCATGCAGGCGATCCGGGTCCACCAGTACGGCGGGCCTGAGGCGATGGAGCTTGAAGCGCTCCCCGTGCCGGAGCCCGGCCCGGAGCAGGCGCGCGTCAAGATCGAAGCGGCCGGCGTCAACTTCATCGACATCTACCAGCGCAGTGGCGCTTACAAGCTGCCGCTGCCGCTCGGGCTGGGCCTCGAGGGCGCCGGCACGGTCGACGCGCTCGGCGAGGGCGCCTCAGGCGTCAAGGTCGGCGACCGGGTCGCCTGGACCCAGATCCCCGGCTCGTACGCCACGCACAACCTGGTGCCGGCCGATCGGCTGGTGAAGCTGCCGGACGGGCTCAGCTTCAAGGACGGCGCGGCGGCGATGCTCCAGGGCATGACGGCGCACTACCTGGTCCGCTCGACCTACCCCCTGAAGGCCGGCGAGACCTGCCTGATCAGCGCAGCGGCCGGCGGGGTCGGGCTGCTGTTCTGCCAGATGGCGAAGATGGTCGGCGCGAGGGTGATCGGCACGGCCGGCACCCCGGAGAAGGCGGCCTTGGCGAAGGCGGCCGGCGCCGACGAGGTGATCGTCTACACCGAGCAGGACTTCGAGGCCGAGGTGAAGCGCCTGACCGACGGCAAGGGCGTGGACGTGGTCTACGACTCGGTGGGCAAGGACACGTTCGACAAGAGCCTCAACTGCCTGCGGCCACGCGGGATGCTGGTGCTGTTCGGGCAGGCGAGCGGTGCCGTCCCGCCGTTCGATCCGCAGATCCTGAACGCCAAGGGCTGCCTGTATCTGACCCGGCCACGCCTGGACGTCTACATCGAGAGCCGCGAGGAGCTGGAGCAGCGGGCCGGCGACGTGCTGGGCTGGATCGCCGCCGGCAAGCTCAAGCTGCGGGTAGAGCACACCTACGCGCTGGCGGACGCGCCTCGGGCCCACACGGATCTGAACGGAAGAAAGACGACGGGCAAGGTGGTGCTGTTGCCGTAGCCGGCGCGAGGGGCGAGGGACGAGGGATGAGGGACGAGCGCCGTACCGTCGAGGCCGTCACGATTTCTGGGATTCTGGGATTTTGGGTCGGGGGGATATGCCCACACCACGCCCTCGCCCCTCGCCCCTCGCCCCTCGCGTGAGGGTCTGATGAAATCCGTTCCTTTCTGGCCCACTTGTTGCGTACCCTGGTGAGCGTGGAAAGGGAGTAGCGCCTCACCGCCGAGGTGCCACGGATCGTCATCACGGGGCCGCGTGCTTCACGTCGGCCCCCGGTCCGTGGCCGGTGCCCGCCCAGGCCGTTCGCGAGACTTTCCGCGGCACATCTGCCGCGGGTTTTTTTGTCTCGTCCCGCGGACACGTCTGAAAAGGTAGGTGCCCATGACTGCTCTCTACGAGCCGATCGGCTCGACGCGTGCGTCTGCGCGCGACGTCGTCTTCATGATCCTGGCGGTCGCCGTCGGGCTGCCCTGGCTGGTGCTCCGGTTCCAGGGGTACCACGGCGATCCGGCCGTGGTCGCCGCGCTGTCCGGCCTCGCGATCGTCGGCGCGGCGTTCCTGCTCTCCTGGGCGGCCGAGGCGTTCGAGAAGGACGTCTCGCAGGCGCTTGCGCTGGCGCTGCTGGCGCTGATCGCCGTGCTACCGGAGTACGCCGTCGACATGGTGTTCGCCTGGAAGGCCGCCTCCGATCCGACCCAGGCCGGCTACGCCGTGGCGAACATGACCGGAGCCAACCGACTGCTGATCGGCGTCGGCTGGAGCGCGATCGTCCTGGTCGCCTGGCTCCGCTTCCGCGCCACGAAGGTGACACTGGAGCGCGGCCAGGCGATTGAGCTGGCGATCCTGCTGGCCGCCACCCTCTACGCCTTCACGATCCCGTTCCGGGGCGGCCTCTCGCTAATCGACACGGCGGTGTTCGTGGCACTGTTCGGCCTCTACACCTGGGCGGCGGCGCGCGCCCCCTCGCACGAGCCGGAGCTGGTCGGTCCGGCCCGGCTCGTGGGCAACCTGGAGAAGGGTCCGCGACGGTTCTGGACGCTGGTCCTGTTCCTGTGGGCTGCCGCCATGATCTTCGCCTCGGCCGAGCCGTTCGCCGAGGGCCTGGTGGAGACCGGGCTGCACTTCGGCATCGACGAGTTCCTGCTGGTCCAGTGGCTGGCGCCGCTGGCGTCGGAGTCGCCGGAGTTCCTGGTGGCGATCCTGTTCGCCTGGCGCGGGAACGCGGCGGCCGGCATGCGGGCGATGGTCTCCTCGAAGGTCAACCAGTGGACGCTGCTGGTCGGCACGCTGGCGCTGGTGTACAGCATCGCGTCTGGGCGCCCGGCCGCGCTGCCGCTCGACGGGCGCCAGGCGATGGAGCTGTTCCTGACCAGCGCCCAGTCGCTGTTCGCCGTCGTGCTGATCGTGGCGCTGGCGCTGGATTGGAAGGGTGCGCTGGCGCTGTTCGCGCTCTTCATCGGGCAGTTGCTGGCGCCGTGGCCGGGCGTGGACCTGGCGTTCGCCGTCGCCTACATCCTGGTGGCGATCGGGCTGCTGCTGTTCGACGGCACCCGACGCGCGGCGCTGCTGCGGCTGCCCGCCGAGACGCGGCTGGCGCTCTCCGGTAGCCCGGTGTCGGATGACCTGGCCGGCGAGCCGCTGCCCTCGGCGAGCCCGGCCCACCCCGAAAGCCGCGCCCACTCCCACTCCCGCTTCTGACCCGCCATCCGCCGCGACCGGCTCGCGCGAGCCGGTCGCGGCGGGCTCAGCCCTGCTCGGCCGCGTTCTCGTCCGCGATCCGCGCCAGCACGGTCTGAAGGTAGACGGTCACAGCCTGAGCGTCGCGGGTCCGTCCCGGACGAGCTACGCCACGGAGCTGGCCATCAAAATCATCGGGGAATGCTCCGGTCTCGAGAATCTCGCTCCAGATATCCAGAACTGACACAAAGACGTTCGGGTGGATGTACATGATGCGCTCGTGCTGCCGCACTCCGACGGGATCAGCAGGAGGCGCATCCTTCAGATTCATCGTGACGAGGAAATCGGCCCTGGCCCGTCGAGCCGCGTTCCAGAGCCAGGCATCGTTCGGGTCAGGATGAGGATCAGCCCATGCCGGCTCGTGCGGCGGCTGATCTTCGATCACGTGGATGAGTGGGCTGATCCTGGCGAACCAGGCGTGAGCCACTTCCGAATAGCGAGCCCACAACGCCTTCCAAGCTGAACTGCCGACGGGAGTCGGTCCCCCACGAAGCGCCTTCTTGATCCAGATCCACAGGCGTACGCGGCCGACCTCTTCGAGGATTTTGGGGGACCAAAAGAGTTGGATGCGGCCCCTTTCACTTTACTTTTCGCCAACTCAGGCGACCGCCGTCGAGGTTGACGGGTTCGCCGGCGTGCCCGAAGAGGGCAAGGTGGGCGATGGACGGCGCCGTTGGCCCCACCAGCCTTTCGGCAAGTG
>Ga0075420_100005707_pt1 | contig 10966 bp, 9 predicted proteins | sample SoiMetdeltSBSDD4_FD_75296 | JGI IMG/M metagenome (GOLD analysis project Ga0075420, IMG submission 75296) | Bulk soil microbial communities from a Populus tree surrounding site in Tennessee, USA - Soil MetaG P. deltoides SBSDD4 | ecosystem: Environmental > Terrestrial > Soil > Tree plantation... | reverse complement strand
GCGGGCGGCCGCGGCGCGCGCCGCGCCGATCGCCCGGCGCGCCGCCGTGGCGTGCGCCGTCGCGCGCGGCGGCTCGCCCTGCTCCGCGAGCTTGAAGAACGCCACCGTCTGCTGCAGCTGCTCGGCCTGGCTGCTCATCTCCTCGGCCGTCGCGGCCAGCTCCTCGGAGCTCGAGGCGTTCTGCTGCGTCGTCTGGCTGAGCTGCGCGACCGCGGCGTTGATCTGGCTGACGCCCGAGGACTGCTCCTGCGACGCGGCGGTGATCTCCTGCACCAGGTCGGAGGTCTTGCGGATGTTCGGCACCATCTCGTCGAGCAGCTTGCCGGCCTTCTCGGCCAGCTCGACGCTGGACGTGGCGACGGTGCCGATCTCCTGCGCGGCCACCTGGCTGCGCTCGGCGAGCTTGCGCACCTCCGCCGCCACCACCGCGAAGCCCTTGCCGTGCTCGCCCGCGCGCGCCGCCTCGATGGCCGCGTTCAGCGCGAGCAGGTTGGTCTGGTACGCGATGTCGTCGATGATCCCGATCTTCTGCGCGATCTGCTTCATCGCGGCCACCGTCGCCTTCACCGCCTCGCCGCCTTCGGTCGAGTCGCTCGCCGCCTTGGAGGCCATGGCGTCGGTGACGCGCGCGTTGTCGGTGTTCTGCTGGATCGACGACGTCATCTGCTCGATCGAGGTGCTCGTCTCCTCGACGCCCGCGGCCTGCTCGCTCGCCGCCTGCGAGAGCGTCTGCGCCGTGGCACTCACCTCCTCCGAGGCGCCGGCCAGCGCCTGCGCGCCGCTGTTCACGTCGGCCACCACCTGCGACAGCTTCTCGATCATGTTGTGCATCGCGAGCAGCAGCTGCCCGGTCTCGTCGCTGCCCTTCACGTCGACGCGGGTGGTGAGGTCGCCTTGCGCGAGGCGGTTGGCGGCGTTCACGGCGCGGCCGAGCGGAACCGTCACGCTGCGGCTGATGAGGATGCCGAGCGACACGCCGAGCACGACGGCGACCGCGACGGCGCCCAGGATCATCGCGCGCCCCGACTCGTACAGCTGCGTCGTCTCCTCGGCCGCCTGCCTGGCGCGCGCTTCCTTCTGCTCGGTGAGCTCGGACATCATCGCGTCGATCACGTCCGCCTTGGCGCGCACCGAGGACAGCGCGTTGACGAGCGTGTCGTCGCGGGTCGCGAGCTTCTGCGCGACGGCGATCGACAGCGCCTTCTGCGTCTCGCTCTGGTACTCGCCCCACGAGCCCTTGAAGTGGGTGAAGATCTGCTTCGCGCGGTCGGACTCGAACAGCGGCTGGGCCTTGGCCATCAGCTCGTTGACCACGTTCGAGTACTTCTCGATCGAGCGCATGTGCGCCTCGCGCTCCTCCTGCGACGTCGCCAGCAGCACGTTGCCGCGCGCGCGCCCGATGTACACCAGGTTGATGTTGGCTTCCTTGATGTACGAGAGGCCCAGCAGCTCGTTCTGGTAGAGCTTGTCCGCCGCGGCGTCCATCCGATGCGAGACCCGGATGCCGATGAGGCCGACCGCCACGCTGATCGCGGCGACCAGCATGAAGCCGGCGACGAGCCGGATGCCGATCTTGAAGTTGAAGAACATGGGAAGCTCCCTGTGAGACTCTGGAAGGCAAGAAGGGTCAGGCGGCGGCGTGCGCCGGCCGGGCGCGCGCGCCGGCCTGCTGCATGAGCGCCGGCACGTCGAGGATGAGAGCGACGTCGCCGTTGCCGAGGATGCTGGAGCCGCTGATGCCGCGCACGCGGGCGAACATCGGGGCGAGCGGCTTGATGACGGTCTGCGCCTCGCCCAGCAGCGTGTCGACCACCAGGCCGATGCGGCAGCCCCCGTGCCGCACGACCACGATGTTCTCGCGCGCGCCGCGCGTGCCGGGCAGCGCGAACAGCTCGCGCAGGCGGATGAACGGCAGCACGTGGCCGCGCAGGTCGATGTAGTCGTGCTCGCCGTCGGCGGTGCAGGTGACGCACTCCTCCACCATCTCGAGCGGCACCACGAACACGGACTTGCCGACCGCGAGCTGGAAGCCGTTGATGATGGCCAGCGTGAGCGGCAGCCGCACCGTCACCGTGGTGCCCGCGCCCGGCCGGCTCGCCATGTCGACGCTGCCGCGCAGCGCGGCGATGTTGCGCTTGACCACGTCCATGCCGACGCCGCGGCCCGACAGGTTGGTGACCTGCGAGGCGGTCGAGAAGCCGGGCTCGAACAGCAGCGCGAACACCTCGCTGTCGGTGAGCTGGCGCCCCGCCTCGACGAGCCCGCGCTCGACCGCCTTCGCGAGCACGCGCTCGCGGTCGATGCCGCCGCCGTCGTCGCTCACCTCGATGACGATGCTGCCGGAATCGTGGTACGCGTTCAGCCGCACGGTGCCCTGCGCGGGCTTGCCGCGCGCGGCGCGCACGTCGGCCGGCTCGATGCCGTGGTCCATCGCGTTGCGCACCAGGTGGGTGAGCGGGTCGCCGATCTTCTCGACCACCGTCTTGTCGAGCTCGGTGTCCTCGCCGCTCACGGCGAGCGCGATGTCCTTGCCGAGCTCGCGCGCCACGTCGTGCACCACGCGCTCGAAGCGGGTGAAGGTCGCGCCGATCTTGACCATGCGCAGCTGCAGCGCGCTGTCGCGCACCCGCTCGACCAGGTCCGACAGCGTCTCGTTGCGCTCCATCAGCTCGACGTTGCGCGTGCGGCGCGCCAGCGTGTGCGCGCCGGCGGCGGCGATGATGAGCTCGCCCACCAGGTCGATCAGGCGATCGAGCTTGTCGGCGTCGACGCGCACCGAGCGGCTCTCCTGCGCCTTCAGCTCGCGCACCCGCTGCTGCTTGGCGAGCGCCGCATCGACGACGGCCGGCTGCACCCTGCCCAGCTCGACCAGCACCTGGCCGATGGGCGCGCTGGTGCCGGCCGCCTGCTGGGCCGCGAGCGCGGCCTTCAGCTCGCGCTCGGTGATGCTGCCGCACCGCACCAGCATCTCGCCCACGCGCGCCGGCTCCTCCGGCATGGCGTGGATCAGCTCGGTGTACTCGGACACGCGCGCGTTGGGCGGCAGGATGCGCAGCACGCAGTCGTCCAGCACGAACTCGAACACCTGCTCGATTGCCTCCTTGTCGGCGGCGCTCTCGAAGCCGATCTCGAAGCCGAGGTGGCAGGCGGTGGGGTCGAGCGCGTCGAGCGCGGGCACGGCGTCGGGCAGCGTCACGATGTGGCGGATGGTCCCGAGCGTGCGCAGGTAGCGCAGGAAGGCGAGCGGGTCCATGCCGTTGCGCAGCACGTTCTGCCCGAAGCGCAGCGAGAGGTGCCAGTGGTTCGCGGGCGAGACGGCGGCGAGCGCCTCCTCCCGCGGCGCGGGCTGCCCCATGCGCGCGCGCAGGTGCGCCGCCAGCGAGGCGCCGGGCGCCGCCCACCGCGCGTCGGACGGGTCGTCGCCGCCGTCCACGGCGTCGATCAGCGCGCCGAGGTGGTCGTGGCACTGGAGCAGCAGCTCGACGAGCTCGTCGTCGAGGGCAACCGCGCCGGCGCGCACCTTGTCCAGCAGGCTCTCCGCGACGTGCGTGAAGGCCACCACCGCATCCAGGCCGAACAGGCCCGCCGAGCCCTTGATGGTGTGGGCGGCGCGGAACAGCGCGTTGACGAACTCCGAGCGCTCGCTCGCGCCGCGCGCGGCGAGCAGTGCGGCCTCCATGTCCTCGAGCAGCTCGCGGCTCTCGATGACGAAGGTGTGCAGGGCCTGGTCGAGGTTCATGCGTCGCTGCGGAACTGGCCCGCGAGGTCGAGCAGCTCGAACACCTCGAGCACCGCGGGGCTCGGCCGCACGACGGCCAGGCGCGGCGCGGCCTTGCGCGCGGCGAGCAGGAGCTGCACGCCCGCGCCGTCGAATTCGGTCACGTGCGACAGGTCGATCTGCAGCGCGGGGTCGCGCGCCAGCGCCTCGCCCAGCGCGGCCTGCAGTTCCTCGGCGCGGTAGATCGTGAGCTCGCCTTCGATGGCGAAGGCCCCGCTCATGGGAGCACCAGCCGCTGCACGACGTTCAGCAGCTGCGGCGGCTGGAAGGGCTTGACGACCCACGCCTTCGCGCCGGCCGCCTGGCCTTCGCGCTTCTTGTCTTCCTGCGACTCCGTCGTCAGCATGACGATCGGCGTGAACCTGTAGGCGGGCATCTCCTTGACCGCCTTGACGAACCCGATGCCGTCGAGGTTCGGCATGTTGACGTCGCTGATGATCAGGTGGACCTTCTGGCCCGTCAGCCTGGCGAGCGCGTCGCGCCCGTCGCTGCCTTCGAGCACGTCGTAGCCCGCGCTGCGCAGCGCAATCCCCACGACCTGCCGCAACGAGGCGGAGTCGTCGACGATCATGATGGTCTTGCCCATGGGGGTGCCTTTCCTCGGATCAGAAGAACGTGATGTCGGTGTCGGCCGCGGCCGGCGCGGACGGCCTGGCGTCGCCGCGGTGCAGCGCGCGCTCCTCGGCCATCGCGTAGCGCACCTCGAGGTCGGCGAGCAGCGCCTTCACGTCGATGGGCCGCAGCGCGCCGTCGGCGCAGGCGATGAGCGCGGGCGCGCGCTCGATGTTCTGGCGCACGTGCGTGATCACCTGGTTCACGCGGTCCTGGAACTGCAGCTGCACCAGCGCCTCGCCGATCTCGCCCTGGATCGCGCGGCTCTCGCGCTGCAGCACGTCGGTGGAGGCGGCCAGGGAATCGGTCACGCCGCGCAGCTCGGCGAGCACGCCGTCGATGGCGCTCTGCGAGGCGGCCGTCGACTCGCGCTCGCTGCGCGCCGAGCGCGCCGCGCTGGCCTGCGCCGCGCCGATGGCGGCGGCGATCGAGGCGGCCTTGCCGGCCATGTTGCGGCCGGTCTCGGCCGACATCGCCGACAGCTTGCGCACCTCCTGCGCGAGCACGGAGAAGCCGCGGCCGCTCTCGCCGGCGCGCGCCGCCTCGATGGCGGCGTTGATCGCCAGGATGTTGGTCTGCTGCGCGATCATGCCGACGTCGGCGGCCATGGCCTGCAGCTCCTGCACGAAGCGCTGCAGGTGCTGCACCTCCTCGCGCAATGCGGCGCTGTCGGCGGTGGCGCTGCGCAGGGCGTCCAGCACCCCGTGCAGCTCGACGCGGCTGCGCTCGAACATCGCGACCACCCCCTCGCGCGAGTCGGCGCCGGCGGTGCTCGCCATGGTGGCGTCGAGCCGCGCCACGATGGCGGCGAAGCGCTCCGCGAGCGCGGCGACCGCGGTTTCCATCTGGCCGCGGGCGTTCTCGATGTGGCCGCTCCATTTGGGCATCACCTCCCGCCCGAAGCGCGCCGCGCTTTCCGCGAAGGACGCGCCCGCCTGCACGCGCGCCGCCTCGCGCGCCGCGTTGCGGCGGTCCAGCCAGGCGCCGGCGCCCAGCAGGACGGCGGCCGGCAGCACGGCCCAGGCGGCGAATCCGCTGGCCGCGCAGGCGGCGGCGCCGCCGGCCGCGCCCAGCAGGCTGGCGGGCCAGCGCAGGCGCGGCCCAAGGTCGGTGTCCAGGCGAGTCGAGGTCATGGGTCGTTATCGACGCGAGCCCCCCCGTTTCGATGCAGATGACCCTGAGCGGGCGCTCGGGAAAGCCGCCATCCCGTGTGAGGTTTCCCTCCTTGCGCGCCGCACGCCCGCCTTCCTGAGCCATGTCAACGCTGCGCGGCCCCGTCGGCGAAGAATGGGATCGAACCGACCGGTCGCCGGCGGCCGGTCCTCCCGATGCACCGGCCGAGGAAACACGATGTCGCTCTACCACCGGATCCTGGTGCCGCTGGACGGCAGCCCCACGGCCGAGCGCGGCTTGCGCGAGGCCATCGGCCTGGCCCGCGACCAGCACGCCACGCTGCACCTGGTGCACGTGATGGACGACGGCCCGATGACCGCGGAGCGCGCGCCGGTCACCGGTGACGCGGACACGCTGGACGGGCTGCGCCGCCGCGGCGACGTGCTGCTGGCGCGCGCCCGGCGTGCCGCCGGCGAGGCCGGCGTGAGCGCGCAGAGCACGCTGCGCGAGGCGACGCGCGACACCGTCGCGCAGGCGATCGTCGAGGAGGCGCGCGCGGCGCGCTGCGACCTGATCGTCATGGGCACGCACGGGCGGCGCGGCGTCACCCGCCTGGCGATGGGCAGCGAAGCCGAGGCCGTCTCGCGCACGAGCCCGGTGCCGGTGCTGCTGGTCCGCCAGGACAGCGCCCCGGGCGCGCTCTGCACCGCCGACGAGGTGCGAAGGGACCGCTGGTGAGCCGGCCCGTCGAGACCCCGGGCGCGGCGGCGCCGGCCGTCGAGGCCCCTCCCCCCGCCGCCGCCAACGCCGCGCCCGCGGACACCGTCGTCGTGGACCTGCCGGAGGCGCCCGAGGCGCCCGGCGTGCGCATCGGCGTGCCCGCCGAAGGCTTCGACCGCTGGCTGCATGCGCAGCTCGGGCGCGTGACGGCCGGCGTGTCGCCCGCCGCGCTCGTGCTGGCGTACACCGACTGGCTGTCGCACCTCGCGCTGTCGCCGGCCAAGCAGGCCGAGCTCGTGCACAAGGCGTGGCGCAAGGCATCGCGCTTCGCGGTGTTCCTCGGGCATGCGGGACAGCCCGATGCGCCCTGCTGCATCGAGCCGCTGCCGCAGGACAAGCGGTTCTCCGATCCGGCCTGGAACGCGTGGCCGTTCAACGCCATCTCGCAGTCGTTCCTGCTCATGCAGCAGTGGTGGCACAACGCGACCACCGAGGTGCGCGGGGTCTCGCGCCACCACGAGGAGGTGGTCACGTTCATCACGCGGCAGCTGCTCGACATCGTCGCGCCGAGCAACTTCGTCGCGACCCATCCGCGGGTGCTGCAGCGCACCGCGGCGACGCTCGGCGCCAACCTCGTCCAGGGCGGCATGAACTGGTGGGACGACTGGGAACGGCATCACGCGGGGCGGGCCGCGCCCGGCAGCGAGGCGTTTCGCGTCGGCGAGAACCTGGCGATCACGCCGGGGCGCGTCGTGATGCGCAACTCGCTGGTCGAGCTGATCCAGTACGCGCCGGCCACCGGGACGGTGCGCCCGGAGCCCGTGCTCGTCCTGCCGGCCTGGATCATGAAGTACTACGTGCTGGACCTGCAGCCGCACAACTCGCTCGTTAAGTACCTGGTCGACCAGGGCCACACGGTGTTCTGCGTGTCGTGGAAGAACCCGGGCGAGCGCGAGCGCGACTACGGCATGGAGGACTACCTGCGCATGGGGCTGTACGACGCGCTCGAGGCGATCGGCCGCATCGTGCCGCAGCAGCCCGTGCACGCGGTGGGCTACTGCCTGGGCGGCACGCTGCTCGCGATCGGCGCCGCGGCGCTGGCGCGCGACAACGACGCGCGCCTGGCCACGCTCACGCTGCTCGCCGCGCAGACCGACTTCAGCGAGCCGGGCGAGATCGGCCTGTTCATCGACGACAGCGAGGTGACGTTCCTCGAGGACATCATGTTCGACCGCGGCTACCTGTCGCGCGGCCAGATGGGCGGCGCGTTCCAGCTGCTGCGCTCGAACGACCTCGTGTGGTCGCGCGGCGTGCGCGACTACCTGATGGGCGAGCGCGCGCCCATGACGGACCTCATGGCGTGGAACCAGGACGCGACGCGCATGCCCTACCGCATGCACTCGCAGTACCTGCACCGGCTGTTCCTGCGCAACGACCTGGCGGCGGCGCGCTTCCGCGTGGCGGGCAAGCCGGTGGCGCTCGGCGACATCGACCGGCCGGTGTTCATGCTGGGCACCGAGACGGACCACGTCGCGCCGTGGCGCTCGGTCTACAAGCTGCACTTCCTGAGCGACGCGGAGATCACCTTCGTGCTCACCACCGGCGGCCACAACGCCGGCGTGGTGAGCCCGCCGGGCCATCCGCATCGCAGCTACCGCGTGCGCGTGCGCACGCGCGGCGGCAAGTACACCGACCCGGAGCTGTTCCTCGCGCAGTCGGAGCGGCGCACGGGCTCGTGGTGGCCGCAGTGGGCGCGCTGGCTCGCCGGCCATTCCGGCGCGCCGGTGGCGCCGCCGCCGATGGGCCTGCCGGGCCACGCGACGCTCGGGCCCGCGCCGGGGCGCTACGTGACGATGCGGTGAGCGCGCGCGAGACGCGCCGCTCAGCGGATCACCAGCACCGGGATCCTGCAGCGCGCCAGCACGGCGTTGGTGACCGATCCGAGCGCGATGTTGCCGAACGCGGTGTGGCCGTGCGAACCCATCACGATGAGCTCGGCGCCGCTCGCCTGCGCGCGGGCCACGATGGCGTCGGCCGGATGGCCCACGCCGTGCGAGGCCTGCCCCTTCCAGCCGTGGCGTTCGGCAATGCCGCGCACCGGCGCCAGCACCTGCTCGGCCTGGTCGCGGTAGTAGTCGTCGATGGTGGCGCGGTCCAGGAAGCGCGTGGCGTGCGCGGGAATCGGAACGACGGCGGTGAACAGGTCGTACTCGTGCGTCGGGGCCAGCAGCTCGGGGTGCTGCGCCACATAGTCCAGCATGCGACGGGTGTAGTCGCTTCCATCCACGGGGAGCAGGATCTTCATCTCATCCTCCGGTCGGCCGGCCCCGATCATCCGGCGATCCGCCCGGCACTGCCCCGTCGAGGGCTATCGGTGCGGCGCGCGGGCCGGCGGGTGCGGCGAACCAGCGTGCCGCGATGGCCGCCACGTCCAGCGGCTGCGAGGTGTCCACGTCGATGGCGAACGGCCGCTCGGCGGGCGTGAGCGGTTCCTGGTGCGCGAGCTGGCGCTCGAGCACGGCGAGGTCCGCCTCGGACGGGTCGCGCCCCTGCCGCCAGCGCTGTTCCACGCGCTCGCGCAGCGCGTGCACCGGCGCATGGCAATGCAGGATGGCGAACGGGACGCCCAGCTCGTCGGCCAGCGCCCGGAACGCGGCGCGCTCCTCGGCGCGCAGGAAGGCGGCGTCGACGATCGCCGGATGGCCGGCTTCGAGGATCGACTGCGCGCGCTCGCGCAGCACGGCGAAGGTGCGGCGCGTGGCGTCCTCGTCGTAGATGCCGCCCGGCACGCGGATGGCCGAGCGCTGCAGCGCCGCCAGCCCGAACAGCCGCTTGCGCTCGACGTCGGAGCGCACGCGCACCGCGCCCGCGGCCTCCAGCAGCCGCTGGGCGACGAAGCTCTTGCCGGCCCCCGATACGCCGTGCGCGATGAGCAGGCGCGCGTCGCCGGGCCGGGCCAGCGCGCGGGCCACGGCGAGGTAGTCCGGCCCCTCGCGCACCGGCGCGCGGCGCAGCCGCGCCACCAGCTCGCGCACGAGCGCGCGCTGGACCATGTGCTGGCGCAGCACGGCCACGCCCGCGTGGTCCCCCGTGCGCTCCAGCCAGCCGTCGAGGAAGCGGTAGGCGAAGTCGGGGCGCGCGTGCGCGACGAAGTCCATCGCGAGGAAGCCCACGTCGGCCATCACGTCGATCCAGCGCAGCGCCGGATCGAACTCGATGCAGTCGAAGGCCACGACGTCGCCGTCCACCACGACGGCATTCGCGAGGTGCAGGTCGCCGTGGCACTCGCGCACGCGGCCGGCCGCGCGGCGTGCCTGCCGCACGGGGCGCAGGCGCGCCGCCTCGGCCTCGAGCCACGCGCGCAGCGGCGCGAGCGCCTCGGCGCCCGCCTCCGCCTCGAGCCCGGCGACGAGCTGGCGCGTGGCGGCCTCGTCGGCCTCCGCGGTGCCGAACGCGCTCGCCGGGTCCGCGGCCGGCGCGGCCTCGTGGAACGCGGCGATGCGCCGGGCCAGCCGGTCCACGTACACCGGCGAGAGCGAGCCGGCGACGAGCCGTTCGCTGAACAGCGCGCCGTCGGGGAAGCGCCTCATGCACACCGCGTGGTCGATCACCGGCCCCGGCTCCCCGCCGATGCGCGGCGCCTGCTCGGTGCCGCGCACGGCGACGACGTCGATGTACAGGCCCGGGGCCAGCCGCCGGTTCAGGCGCAGCTCTTCCTCGCACGCGTGGCGCCGCGCCTCGAGCGTCGAGAAATCGAGGAAGCCCAGCCGCACCGGCTTCTTCAGCTTGTACGCGTGCGCGCCGCACAGCAGCACCCACGAGACGTGGGTCTCGACCCGCCGGATGGGCGCCCGCGGCGCCCGCGCCTGCAGGTCGCGCTGCAGGGCATCGATGTCGAGCACGATGGCGGCGGCCGTCCCCGGGACCTACGGGTGCAGGGCCGGGGTGCCGTGCGGCAGGACCGGCGCGGCAGGGTGGAGGTCGCGCGCCCGCCCGTCGGCGGCGCGGTCGCGCTTGCAGAGGCTGGCGAGGTTCATGGTGCGGACCCGGGGGCGATGCGCGACGCGGCATCCGGGACATTCTTCGGCGCGGCGCCGGGCACGCGGTTGCGGCGCGTCAAGCGCCGGGGCGCCCGCGAATCGCCCGGCGCGTGCGACCCCGCTCACGGGAAGCGCTCGGGCTCGTCACGGCGCCACCAGCGCCGGCGCACGACCACCCAGGCGGTGGCCACGCCGACGATGGCGGCCCAGCCGGCCAGCGCATGCACCGCGCCCTGCGCGTCGCCGACGAGCCAGCCGGCGAACGCGACGCCCGGCGAGAACAGCCACGGAATGGGGTTGAGGCGAATCACAGTCAGCACTGTCGTCAGCGGCGCAAGGTGATGCCAGGGGACATTCGCGCCGAGGCGCTGTAGGACAACGCCGCGTCGGAAAGGTTCGGGCGAGCCACGCCGCCGCGTGGCCCTGCCGGCACGTCGGCGCGTGGCGCGACGCTATCCTGTGGCCGACCGAAGCAACCGACGAGCGCGCCTTGAACGACCGCACGGCCTTCCACAACCTCTATCGCCATGGCTTCGCGCGCGTCGCGGTGGCCGTGCCGCGCTGTCGCGTCGCCGACCCGGCCTTCAACGCCGCGGAGAGCGCGAAGCTGCTGCAGGACGCGGCCGGGCGCGGCGCGGTGCTCGTGGCGTTCCCCGAGCTCGGCCTCGCCGCCTACACCTGCGACGACCTGTTCCACCAGCGC
>Ga0075420_100005706_pt1 | contig 10967 bp, 16 predicted proteins | sample SoiMetdeltSBSDD4_FD_75296 | JGI IMG/M metagenome (GOLD analysis project Ga0075420, IMG submission 75296) | Bulk soil microbial communities from a Populus tree surrounding site in Tennessee, USA - Soil MetaG P. deltoides SBSDD4 | ecosystem: Environmental > Terrestrial > Soil > Tree plantation... | reverse complement strand
GGCGTGCGGATCAACCCGATGATCGTCGACGGGCAGATCCACGGCGGCCTGGCGGAGGGGATCGGGATCGCGCTGATGGAGGTGATCACCTTCGACGAGGAAGGGAACTGCCTCAACAGCTCGTTCATGGACTACCTGATCCCGACGGCGCTCGAGTGCCCCGACTTCGAGCTCGGCGAGACGGTCACGCCCTGCCCGCACCACCCGCTCGGCGCGAAGGGCGTCGGCGAGTCGCCGAACGTCGGGTCACCGCCGGCGATCGTGAACGCGGTTATCGACGCGCTCCACGAGTCGCACGGCGTGTCGCACATCGACATGCCCTGTACGCCCGCCCGCGTGTGGGCTGCGATGCAGGGCCGGCCGGAGCCGCCGCAGTGATCGGCGGCGTGCTCAGCGAGCGGGCGCAGGAACTCGTGGCGGAACGGTCACCGTTCGTCGTCGCGACGGTCGTGCGCGTCCAGCGCCCTGCGAGCGTCGCCCCCGCAAGCGTCGGGCTCGTGCACGCCGACGGTACGATCGAGGGGTTCATCGGCGGCGTGTGCGCGCAGCACAGCGTCCGCTTCTACTCGCTGACCGCGATCGAGACCGGCGAGCCGCTGCTCCTGCGCATCCTGCCGGCGCCGGAGGGCGAGGAGGACTGCGGCGAGCCGGACGCCGGCGTGGAACTCTCGCGCGAGGACGGCGCCGTGACGGTGCGCAACCCCTGCCTGTCCGGCGGCGCGATCGAGATCTTCCTCGAGCCGGTGCTGCCGGTGCCGCGGGTGCTCGTGGCTGGCAACTCCCCGATCGTGGCGGCGCTGCGGACGCTCGGCCCGCATCTCGGGCTCGAGATCGTCGCAGCGCAGGACATCAAGGACGGCGTGCTCACGCCCGCGGCCGGGGACCTCGCGCTCGTGGTCGCCGCGCACGGCGACGACGAGCTGGCGACGCTGCGCGCCGGGCTCGAGGCGGGCGTGCGCTACGTTGGCCTCGTCGCGAGCCGAAAGCGCGGCGCGGCGGTGATCGAGGAGCTTCGCTCGCAGGGCGTGCCCGAGGAGCTGATCGCTCGCGTGGACACGCCCGCGGGTCTCAGCATCGGCGCCCGCACAGCGGCCGAGACGGCGCTCGCGATCCTCGCGCGGATCGTGGAGGAGCGGCGCGGCGCCACTGAGCGCGGCGAGGCGCCGGCCGAGCGCCGCGGCGAGCCGGTCACGGCCGTGGACCCGATCTGCGGGATGACCGTCGTCGTCGGCCCCGAGACCCCCTCGGTCGAGCACGCCGGTGAGCCCGTCTATTTCTGCTCCGCCGGGTGCAAGCGGAGCTTCGAGGAACGGCACAGGCATGCCGCCACCCCCGGCTGAGACGGGGCACGCGGCGGACGAGGTCCGTCAGCTCGTACCGGACGTCGAGACGCTCGCACAGCGCCTCGCCGCCGTCGACTACCTCGTGGATGAGGGCCTCGCGACATCCATGTACCTGAGCCTCCGGCTGCCACAGCCGCTTCTGCTCGAGGGGGAGGCGGGAGTGGGCAAGACGGAGGCCGGGAAGGCGCTCGCGGCCGTGCTCGAAACGCCGCTGATCCGCCTCCAGTGCTACGACGGGATCGACCCGGCCGAGGCCCTCTACGAGTGGAACTACCCGCGCCAATTGCTGAGCATCCGGCTCGCGGACACCGGTGGCCGGCAGCTCACCGAGGAGGACCTCTTCGGCCCGGACTACCTGATCCGCCGGCCGCTCCTGCGAGCCCTCGAGCACCCGGGGCCGCGTCCGGCGGTGCTTCTGATAGACGAGATCGATCGCGCCGATGACGACTTCGAGGCCTTCCTGCTCGAGCTGCTCGCCGAGGCGGCGGTGACGATTCCGGAGATCGGCACGATCAGTGCGACGCACCCGCCGGCGATCGTCCTTACCTCGAACCGCACACGCGATCTGCACGACGCGGTCAAGCGCCGCTGCCTGTACCAGTGGATCGACTACCCGACGCCCGAGCGCGAGGTCGAGATCGTGCGCCGCCGCGTGCGCGGCGCGGCCGAGGCGCTCGCGGTTCAGGTGGCGGACGCGGTGGCGCGCATGCGCGGGAGCGACGTGCAGAAGCCGCCCGGGATCGCGGAGGCGATCGACTGGCTGGCGGCGCTCGACCTGCTCGGGGTCGAGCGCCTCGACGCCGACGCCGTGGACCGCACGCTCGGCACGGTTCTGAAGTACAGCGAGGACCAGGAGGTGGTCAGGGCGGCCGGTCTCGACAACCTCGTGGGCAGCGTCGAGTGAGGCGCGCGTGACGGGCGAGCCCTTCACGGTGCGGACGATCGACCTCGACCTGCCGGCGCTCGCCGGGGCCTTCGCCCGGCGTCTTCATGAGGCCGGCGTGCCGGTGACCTCGGAGCGCGCCGCGCGGTTCGCGGAGGCGCTCGCGCTCGTGCGGCCGGTATCGCGGCGGCGTCTCTACTGGACCGCGCGCGCCGTGTTTCTCTCCGACCCGGCGCAGGCCCGCGCGTTCGACGCGGTGTTCGCGGCGGTCTTCGGCGGGCCAGTGGAGCGCGGGTCCGCCGACGCATCCGCGCCGGAGTGGCTGCAGGCCTCCGCCGAGCCGGCGGACAACCCGCCCGAAGGCCCGAGCGCTCCGGGGACGATCGACGGGGAGGCCCTCGGCTCGGCCGACAGGTCCCCGGCGGCGCCGAGCGAGTCGGACGAGGCGGGCGAGTCGCGCGAGGTGGCCGTCCCGGTGGCGCCGAGCGACGAGGAGGTGCTCCACGAAAAGCGCTTCGACGCGCTCGAGCCTGCGGAGCTGGCGCAGCTCTACCGGCTGATGACGCGTCTGCGCGTGGCGACGCCGACGCGGCGCACGCGCCGTTCCGACCGCGAGCGGCGCGGGGAGCGCATGGACATGCGGCGCACGCTGCGCGGCAGCTTGCGCACCGGCGGCGACCCGATCCGGCTCGCGCGGCGCCGGCGCCGCGTGGTCCGCCGGCGAATGGTGATGCTGTGCGACATCTCGGGCTCGATGGAGCCCTACGCGCGCGCGTACCTCCAGTTCCTGACCTGCGCGGCCGGCGCCGGCCCGAACGCTGAGGCCTTCGTGTTCGCAACTCGCCTCACCCGGCTCACGCGTGCGCTTGGGTCGCGCAACCCCGAGCGGGCGATCCAGCGGGCCGCGGAGACCGCGCCGGACTGGTCGAGCGGCACCCGGATCGGCGACGTCCTGAAGACCTTCAACGACCGGCACGGCCGCCGTGGCATGGCGCGCGGCGCGGTCGTGGTGATCCTCTCGGACGGTTGGGAGCGGGGTGAGCCGGCCCTGGTCGCCCGCGAGATGGAGCGCCTCGCGCGGCTGGCGTACCGGATCGTGTGGGTGAACCCGCGCGCCGCGGCCGCCGGGTTCTCGCCGCGTGCCGGCGGCATGGCGGCGGCCCTGCCGCACTGCGACGCGCTCGTGAGCGGGCACAGCCTCGAGGCGCTCGGTGAGGTGGCGGACGCGATCGGCGCCGAGCGCGGCGAGCGCGGGGTGCCAGTCCCGATCCCTGCGTCCGCCGAGGCGGAGGAGGAGATCTGGGCGAGCGCGACACCCGTCCAGGGCAGCTCCGTGGCGATGCCGAGCGGGTACGGCCCGAGCCGCGGAAACACCACTCCGGGATGGGGGCCGGATGACGGCTGAGGTGCCCGTGAAGACCTGCATCTACCCGGGCTGTGAGCGCCCGGCGGTGCCGCCGCATCCGCTCGGCGGGCCCCAGCCGAGCTTCTGCGACCTCGAGGAGCACAACGCGCTCACCGCGCATCAGGAGCGTCGGCGACTCGAGCGCCAGACCCAGACGTCGGCGAACCGCGACCAGCTAGAAGGAGGTTGAGCTGTGGCCAACGACGCCTACCGAGCGGTGTTCCTCCGCGTGCACCCGACCGGGAAGATGGTGCTGAGCCTGACCACCGAGTCCGACGGCAACGAGGACCGGTACGCGCAACTCGTGGCCGACGAGCTCGGCGTGCCGGCGCTCGACGTAAAGGTCGTACCGGCCGACACGAACCGCTTCGGCGACGGCCACGGCTTCAATACGAGCCCGTCGGCCGGCACGACCGCGGCCGTCACGAGCGCCAGCGGCAAGATCCGCGACAAGGCCCAACTGCTGGCGGGCGCCGCGCTCGGAGCGCAGCCCGACAGCCTCACATGGGAGAACGGCGCCTTCGTCGCTGCGGCCGACCCGGCGCAGGTGCAGACGATCGCAGACCTCGCCCTGTACGCCCACGGCACCGGCGCTCTGCCGCCCGGGATCGAGGGCGGGCTCGACGCCCAGACGGTCTACCGCGACTAGGACTGTGGAAGGCTCGCGTCGATGGCGATCTCGACCTCGTCGGCGACCTTGAGCGTGCCGAACAGCGCCGAGTACGGCTTGATGCCCCAGTCGCTCTGGCGGAGCGTCGCGCGGCCGGTGAGGCGCCCGTCGCCTGTCCGGAGCTCGAAAGAGACCGGATGGCTGGCGCCCATCAGGTCGAGCTCGCCGCTGACGGTCGCTCCTGAGCCGTCGGAACTGACCTCGAAGGCGCTCGAGCGGAACTCGACGGAGCGGCGCCGGAGCACCTCCTCGTCGATCGTCCGCTCGATGCCGGCTTTCTCCTCGTCGCCGAGCTTCGTCATCCCGCCCGTGCCCTCGCGCACGCGCAGCGACCCGCCGTCGGCCGTGAGCGTGACGGCGGGATCGCCGTCCACGTCGAGTTCGGCCTCCCACGAGGTCACCTCGATCACCAGGTCGTGCCCGACCTTTGACGCCGCGCCGAGCCGCTTCGTCTCGACGGTAAGCGTGGCGTTCTCCGGCCCAAGCCGGTGCATCCCGGGCGCGATCGACATGCGTATGACCCTAACCCCGATGATCAGACGAAGGAGACGTCCACGTGGTTGAGCTCGACCACCCGTTCACCACCGGCAAGCCCATCGACGAGACGTGGAACGCGATCCTCGACCTCGAGCGGCTGGTGCCATGCGTGGAGGGCGGAAGCGTCATCGAGCGCACGAGCCCCGACGCCGTGCGGGCGGAGATCCTCGTGAAGATGGGGGCGATGTCGATGACGTTTGCCGGCACCGTCGAGGTTGTCGAGAAGGATGTCGACGCGCACCGCGCGGTTCTGCAGGTGAAGTCGAAGGACAAGGGTGGCCAGGGCCACGCGAACGCCGACGTGACCTTCGCGCTCTCGGATGGCGGCGGGACGATCCACACCGCCGCGCAGATCTCCGGCAAGGCGGCGTCGATGGGCGAGGGTGTGGTCGTGACCGTGCTGGACGCGCTGATCAAGGACTTCGCGCAGAAGCTCGGGACGCTCTGAGGGATCGACTCCGATGGCCGAGCTGACCATGAGGCGGATCGTCGCGGGCGAGGTGCCCTACGACGGCGGGACCGCCGTGCAGGACGACCCCGACCGCCCCGTCTTCCGCGGCAACGGCGCCAACGACTACCGCTGCGCCGAGTGCGGCAACCTGCTGGCCACCGGGATGGACGCCGAGCACATGGGGAGGCGAGTGCGGATTCGCTGCGGGCGCTGCCGCACGGTGAACATCGCGGCGGAGGTGCCGGTGGAGCTCAGTCGGCGCGCGCGGCGCTGAGCGTGGCCTCGTAGTCCTCCCAGGTGTCCACGTCCCGCGGCAGCGGGAGGTCGACGTCGATTCGGTCGACCTGCTCCGGGTGTCGCTCGATCAGCTTCCAGACCGCCTTGTCGCCGTGAAGCTCGCGCAGGTCGGCGAACGCCAGGGACGCGAACACGAACGGGTGCCCGAACTCGCCGCGGTAGCTCGTGACCGCCGCCCAGGGCCGGTGCTCGCGCCAGGCCTCCGCCACGCGGTCGATCACGCTCGCGTCCACGCCCGGCATGTCCCCGAGCAGCAGCATCACGGCGTCCGTGTCGCCGGCGGCGTCGAGGCCGGCCAGGAGCGAGGACGCGCAGCCGGTGCCGTAGGCGTCGGTGTGGGCGACCTCGGTGCGCTCAGGCGTGATCGCCGCGAGCGCCTCGTCCGCCGCGCCGCCCAGCACCAGCACGACCCGTTCGAGCGACGAGGCCTCCACATCGCGGAGCACGTGGCCGAGCAGCGTCGTGTCCCCGAACGGCAGCGTCTGCTTGGGACGGCCGAGACGCGTGGACGCCCCGGCGCCGAGCACGATTCCGACCACGGGAGGATCGTAGTCGTGCGACCGCGTTACGCCGCGCGCTCTTCGTCCGCCGGCGCCTCGCGCGGCGCGAAGAACGCCGCCGCGGAGATCCCGCGGTCGAAGTCGGACCAGCGCGCGCCCTCGGCGAGCGACTTCTCGATCCGGTCGAAGCTGCCCAGGTTGCCGCCGAGGTTGTCGATGAAATGCACGAGCGTGGCCTCGCGCGTGCACGGGACAACCGGGCTGCCGTGCTCCAGCTTGCCGTGGTGGCTGAGGATGATGTGCAGCAGGCTCTGCGCGTCCGCGACCGGGAAGCCGTCGATCTCCTCGATCTCGCGGCGGATCATGTAGTAGCCCAGCGGGATCTCGCCGAGCAGCTTGCCGTCGTCGGTGAGCTCGATCGCCTGCCCGCTGGAGGCGTAGGCCTCGACCTTCCCGATGTCGTGCAGGAGCGCTCCGCAGACCGCCACGTCGCGGTCGATCTCCCGGAAGGTGGCGGCGAGCGCGCTCACCCCCTGCGCGACCGAGAGGCAGTGCTCGAGCAGCCCGTGCCGGTAGGCCTGGTGGTAGTACTTGGCCGCCGGGGCGACGCGGTAGGCGCGCCCCGTGGCGGTGTGCGCGTCGAGCAGCCGGGCGAGCAGCTCGCGCAGGTGCGGGCGCTGGATCGTGGCCACGAGGGCCTCGAGGTCGGAGGCCATCTGCTCGAACGGCACCGGCGGGCCCTCGGTGAGGTCGGCGAGCTCGTACTCGCTCTCCTCGGCGGCGCGCAGGCGCCTGACGGTGAGCGTGGCTCCATAGCGCTCGTCGACCGTGTAGCGCCCCAGGACGCGGATCACCGCGCCGCCCGGGCAGTGCTCGGCGAGCTCGTGGACGCCTTCCCAGACGACCGCCTCGACCGAGCCCGTGACGTCGCCCAGCTGGAGCTTCAGGAACGTCTCCCCGTTGCGCTTCTGGCGCAGCGAGTGGGAGCGGACGGCGAAGACCGAGTTGACCTCCTGGCCGTTGGCCAGGTCGCGCACGAAGCTCTTCGGAGGGAACGCGCGGGCGGGGGCCTCCGGGTCTGCCGGGGGCCCTCCGACGGTGAGGCTCGTCTGCTCCATCGGGCTAGCCACGGTACGCCTGCTCTCGGACGGGTTAGCCTGCACGGGAATGAAGTCGCCCCCCGTCCGGAGCACCTGACATGGCAGTGCTCGTAGCCGGTGGCACGGGCGCCCTCGGCGGCGCTGTCGTGCGCGAGCTCCTCGACTCCGGATACACCTGCGCGCTCACCTGGGTCGTGGACCGCGAGCGCGAGCGGGCGGAGGCAGAGCTGGGCGACCGCGTGGTCCTTCTGAACGCCGATCTGCTCAATCCGGACGGCGCTGCCGAAGCGGTCGAGGCCGTCGACGACCTCGAGGCCGTGGTGAACCTGGTGGGCGGCTACGCCTCCACCGGACGAGTGCACGAGACCGATCCCGCCGACTTCGACCGCCTGCTGCGCCTGAACCTCACGCCCGGCTTCAACCTTGCCCGCGCGGCGATGCCGCGCCTGATGGAGCGCGGCGGCGGCGCCTACGTGGGCGTCTCCGCGCGCCCGGCGCTGCGGCCCTTCGCGGGCGCGGCCGGCTACATCGCGGCCAAGGCTGCCGTGCTCGCCTTCGTCCAGGCGCTCGACGCCGAGTACCGCGACCACGGCATCCGCTGCAACGCGATCCTCCCGAGCGTGATCGACACGCCGGCCAACCGCGAGTCGCAGCCGGATGCGGACCACTCGAAGTGGGTCGCGCCGGAGGAGATCGCCAAGGTCGTGCGCTTCCTCGTGTCGGAGGACTCCGCTCCCACGAGCGGGGCGGCCGTGCCGGTCTACGGCCGGGCCTGAGATGGCCACGCACGAGCAGCGGTTGCGGGCGATGTACGAGGCCTTCAACGCGCGCGACGTGGACACCTGCCTCGCCGCCATGACGCCCGATGTGGACTGGGAGAACGGCTGGGAGGGCGGCCGGGTGGTGGGCCGCGAGGCCGTGCGGGAGTACTGGCGGCGCCAGTGGCAGGCGATCGACTCGTTCGCGGAGCCCACCGCCGTTAGCGAGCGCCCGGACGGCGCCGTCGAGGTGGCCGTGCACCTTCTCGCGCGCGACAAGGATGGGGCGGTGCTGAACGAGGGCGACGCCCGGCACGTGTACGAGTTCCGCGGCGACCTCGTCTCGCGCATGACGATCGAGCAGTGATCCCCGGCCGGCTCGGCTGAGGTACTGTCCGGCAGATGGGACGCATCGTCGTGACGGAGTTCGTGTCGCTCGACGGGGTCATGCAGGCCCCCGGCGGTGAGGACTTCAAGTACCCCGGCTGGACGTTCGAGTTCGACCGCGGCGACGACGGCAACCAATTCAAGCTCGACGAGGCGCTCGAGGCCGAGGCGCTCCTGATCGGCCGCGTGACCTACGAGAGCTTCGCCGGCGCCTGGCCCTCGCGCGAGGGCGAGTTCGCCGACAAGTTCAACAACATGCCCAAGTACCTCGTCTCCTCCACCATCACGGAGCCCGAGTGGAACAACACGACCGTGCTCGAGGGCGACGTCGTGGAGGCGGTCACGAAGCTGCGCGGGGAGGTCGAGGGCGACATCCAGGTGCCCGGCAGCCGCCGCCTCGTGCAGGAGCTGATGGAGAACGACCTCGTGGACGAGGTGCACCTGATGGTCTTCCCGGTGGCGCTCGGCACGGGCGACCGGATGTTCGGCGAGACGAGCGGCAAGAAGACCTTCCGCCTCAAGGAGTCGCGGACGGTGGGCGAGGGGATCCTCGTCCTCGTCTACGAGCGGGACGAGGACAAGGACGCGACGTAGGGTGCCTCAGGGGCGCCGGTAGTAGTCGAGCGCGAGCCGGGCAATTTGCTTGGTGGTGCCGGCGTTCTGCATCGCGCCGAGCGGCGCGCCCACGAACGGGATGAGCCGGCCGGCGTAACGGCGCGCCAACCGCTTGGCGAGGTACTTGGCGAGGCGCCGATGGAGGCTGTCCATGCTGCGATGCGAGAGCGCACGCTCGACCGCGGCCTGCGCCAGCCGCTTACCCACCCCGTCGAGCGCGGCGCGGGCCTCGGCCGGCGTCTCGTAGAAGCCCTGGATAGCGAGCAGCTCGGCCGGGCGCATCGGGTGGCGCGGGTCATAGCCGTAGGCCGCCGCGACGTAGAAGCACATCCGGCTCTGAATCCAGATCAGGGCGACGATGTCGGGCGCCACGGTGAACGCGCCGCCGAGGCCGAGCGCGGCCCCCTCGAGGCGCGCCAGGCGCACGTGCTTGGTGCAGGCCACGCGCGCCAGCTGCTCGGGGGTGTGCCCGGGACCCGCGATCCGCACCCAATCCTCCGCCTGCGGCCCGAAGCGCTCTGCCGCGGACAGCGCGATGTACTCCGGCGCCCGGTCGGGCTCCGCAAGAATGCGGTTCCAGAGCGATTCCGGCGGGCGTCCCATGTGCCCGAGACCCGCGATGTGGTCGTGATGCGCAAACGTCTCCACCCGGGCCAGAGTACTCGGCGCATAGTGTTCGTTTCGTGACCCGACGACGCAGGTAGGAGGTTCATATGGCTACCGAGACTTTCCCCAGACACGGCATTCTGAGCGATGACCGGCGCGACGATCGCGAGCAGCTCATCGAGATGCTCACCACCGCCTACTGGATGGAGATCGAGACCGTGATGAGCTACATCGCGAACTCGATCAACCCCGATGGCGTGCGCGCGCAGGAGATCATCGAGTCCCTCGAGGAGGACATCGACGAGGAGCTCGGCCACGCGCGCAAGTTCGGCGACCGCATCAAGGAGCTCTACGGCGTGGTGCCGGGCTCGCTCGACTTCACGGCCGAGCAGAGCTACCTGCAGCCGCCGCAGGAGCAGACCGACATCGTGCACGTGATCAAGGGCGTGATCGAGGCCGAGTCGGGCGCGATCGAGCACTACAACCGGATCATCGAGTTCTGCGAGGGCCGCGACCCGGTGACCCAGGACATGGTCATCCAGATCCTCCACGACGAGGAGGGCCACCGCCGCCTGTTCGAGGGCTTCCTGCGCGAGTACAAGCTGGAGGGCCTGGCCTAGCCCCCGTCGGCATTGAACGTCCCGGAGTAGCCGCTATGGCAGGCAGTCCGGGACGTTCGTTGGTGCCCGGGGCCTAGCCGAGCGCCTCGGCCATCAGCACCGCGGTGCCGAACACGGCGGCTCCGACGGCGATCGCACCCACGAGCGCCGGGGGCGGGCCGCCGTGCACGCCCGTCTCGTGAACGGCCGCGTGGCCCTTCCCGCGGGCGATCAGCCAGCGGTTGAGCGGGAACGCGACGAGCCCGGCGAGCACGAGCGCCACGGCAAGGCTGCCCCAGAACAGGATGTCGCCGACGCCCGCCTCCATGGCGCCCGGGATCAAGAGCAGGATCGCGTTGTCCACGATCTCCATCGTTGCGATCGAAAGCGTGTCGGAGGCCAGCGCGATCGGCACGACGGCGGCGAACGCGATGCCCGCCCGCAGCAGCGGCCAGCTCGTCAGGCCGTAGCCGAACAGGAACGCGAGCCCGATGGCGAGCCCGATCGTGGCGAGGTCGGACCAGCCGAGGGCCGTGCCGATGATCACGCCCAGGATCTCGCCGATCGCGCAGCCCGTGAGGCAGTGGAGCGTGGCGCTGAGAGCGATCTTGTCGAGCGCGCGGCCCGACGTGGGCAGCGATTCGTGATCGTGCCCGTGGTGGCTCGTGGCAGCTTCCATGGGGGCGGACAATACCATACCCCCTAGGGGTATATCAATCGCTACCATCGCCCGGACCTCGCGGCGAGGTAGCTCAGTTGGTAGAGCACACGACTGAAAATCGTGGTGTCGCCAGTTCGATTCTGGCCCTCGCCATT
>Ga0075420_100005704_pt1 | contig 10968 bp, 5 predicted proteins | sample SoiMetdeltSBSDD4_FD_75296 | JGI IMG/M metagenome (GOLD analysis project Ga0075420, IMG submission 75296) | Bulk soil microbial communities from a Populus tree surrounding site in Tennessee, USA - Soil MetaG P. deltoides SBSDD4 | ecosystem: Environmental > Terrestrial > Soil > Tree plantation... | reverse complement strand
TGGGGGAGTTCATCGAAGAGTCCGTGCCGACGTACTACCGGGATGCCCTTCGCGAACACGATCTCGCGCCGATCACCGAACCCGATATCGAGCTCGGCGACGTCGAGGAGGGCAAGCCGCTCGTGTTCACGGCCGTCGTCGAGGTACGGCCGCGGCTCAAGCTCGAGGAGTCGGACTACAAGGGTGTGAAGGTCGAACGACCGAAGGTGGAGATCACCGAGGACGAGGTCGAGCGGTATCTGGACTCGCTCCGTGAGCGGTTCGCGGAGCTCGAGACGGTGTCGCGCGTCGCGCGGGAGGGCGACTACGTCGTCCTCGACCTGCACGCTGCCGTGCACGGCGAGGAGATCCCAGAGGCCACCCGCCCCGACCACCTCTACGCGGTCGGCTCGGGCGAGTTCGGCGACAAGCTCGACGCCGAGCTCGTCGGCAAGCGCGCCGGCGAGATCCTCGCGTTCAACGACACGCTCGGCCCCGGTGCGGGCGACCGCGCGGGTCAAGAGGTGACCTTCCGGGTGCTGGTCAAGGAGGTCAAGGGCAAGAAGCTGCCCGAGGCAGACGACGAGTTCGCGAAGGTGGCCTCGGAGTTCGACACGCTGGAGGAGCTGAAGGCCGAGCTCCGCGAGCAGCTGCAGAGGAATCGGGAGCGGTCGGCCGACGCGGACGTTCGCGACCGGGTGCTCCAGGCGATGATCGACTCGGTGGACGTCGACCTGCCCGATCCCCTCGTCGACGAGGAGGTGCAGCACCGGATCGTGCACGCGCAGGAGCGCGCCGAGCAAGCGGGGATGACCCTTGACCAGGTGCTGGAGACGCAGGGGTTCGACGAGCTCCGGTTCCGGGCCGACGCGCGCGACCACGCGATCCGCGCGATCAAGGCCGACCTCGTGCTCGAGGCGGTCGCGCGCCAGGAGGGGATCGAGGTGACCGCCGAGGAGATCGGTCGGGAGATCGGCAGCCTCGCCGCGGCCATCGGACGTGAACCGAAGGACCTCGCCAAGAGTCTGGACCGGACCGGTCAAGTCGTAGCACTTGCCGGTGATATCATCCGCTCCAAGGCGCTCGACCTCCTCGTCGAGCACGCGGACATCAGCCCGGACCCCGGCACCGAGGAGCCCACGCAGCGGTCGGAAGGGTCTCCCGAAGAGGTCGCGGCCACGGGCGGAACAGCAGAGGAGACGTCATGAAGGACTACCTCGTTCCCGTCGTCGTCGAGCAGACCAGCCGCGGCGAGCGCTCGTTCGACATCTACTCGCGCCTGCTCAAGGAGCGGATCGTGTTCCTCGGCACGCCGATCGACGACGCCGTCGGCAACCTCATCATGGCGCAGCTCCTGCACCTGGAGTCCGAGGATCCCGACAAGGACATCAACCTGTACGTGAACTCGCCGGGCGGCGACATCACCTCGCTGTTCGCGATCTACGACACGATGCAGTACATCAAGCCGGACGTCTCGACGATCTGCATGGGGCAGGCGGCGTCGGCCGCGGCGGTGCTCGTGCTCGCGGGGACCAAGGGCAAGCGCTACGCGCTGCCGCACTCGCGGATCCTGCTGCACCAGCCGCACGGCGGCGCGCAGGGCCAGGCCGTCGACATCGAGATCCAGGCCAAGGAGATCACCCGGTACCGCAAGCTGCTCGAGGAGCTGATCGCCGAGCACACGGGACAGTCGCTGGAGAAGGTCTCGAAGGACACGGATCGCGACTACATCCTCACGGCCGAGGAGGCCGTCGAGTACGGCGTCGTGGACGAGGTCATCACGAGCCGGAAGATCAGGCCCGAACTCGCTGCGGCGGCCGCCGGCTCGTCGTAGGATTTCGACCTCGGACGGCCGGGACTCGCCCGGCCGCCCGGCTCTCAGGGGGCTCTGGGCATGGCGAGGATCGGCGACTCGGATCTTCTGAAGTGCTCGTTCTGCGGCAAGTCGCAGAAGCAGGTCAAGAAGCTCATCGCCGGACCCGGCGTGTACATCTGCGACGAGTGCATCGACCTGTGCAACGAGATCATCGAGGAGGAGCTGTCCGAGACCTCCGAGCTGAAGCTCGAGGAGCTCCCCAAGCCGCAGGAGATCTACGCGTTCCTCGACGAGTACGTGATCGGGCAGGAGACCGCGAAGAAGGTCCTGTCCGTCGCGGTCTACAACCACTACAAGCGGATCCAGGTCGGCGCCAAGGATCAGGACGTCGAGCTTCAGAAGTCGAACATCATGATCCTGGGACCGACCGGGTGCGGGAAGACGCTCCTCGCGCAGACGCTCGCGAAGATGCTGAACGTGCCGTTCGCGATCGCCGACGCGACCGCGCTCACCGAGGCCGGCTACGTCGGCGAGGACGTCGAGAACATCCTGCTGAAGTTGATCCAGGCCGCCGACTACGACGTGAAGAAGGCCGAGACCGGGATCATCTACATCGACGAGGTCGACAAGATCGCCCGCAAGTCCGAGAACCCCTCGATCACGCGCGACGTGTCGGGTGAGGGTGTCCAGCAGGCGCTGCTGAAGATCCTCGAGGGGACGACCGCCTCGGTCCCCCCGCAGGGCGGACGCAAGCACCCGCACCAGGAGTTCATCCAGATCGACACCACCAACGTGCTGTTCATCTGCGGCGGCGCCTTCGCGGGACTGGAGAAGATCGTCGAGAGCCGGATCGGCTCGCGTGGGATCGGGTTCGGCGCCGACGTCCGACGGGTCGAGGAGAAGGACCTGGGGGCGATCCTCGGTCAGGTGCTCCCGGAGGATCTCCTCAAGTACGGCCTGATCCCCGAGTTCGTCGGCCGGCTGCCGGTGATCACCAACGTGCACAACCTGGACAAGACCGCGCTCGTCGACATCCTGACCAAACCGAAGAACGCGCTCGTCCGCCAGTACCACAAGTTCTTCGAGTTCGACGGCGTCGAGCTCGAGTTCACGGACGACTCGCTCGGCGCGATCGCCGACCAGGCGATCTTGCGCGCGACCGGTGCGCGCGGTCTGCGCGCGATCATGGAGGAGGTCCTGCTCAACACGATGTACGAGCTGCCCTCCCGCCAGGACGTGACCAAGTGCGTGATCGACGAGGACGTCGTTCGGAGCAAGGTGAACCCCACACTGGTGCCGGTGAAGGAGACCCCCAAGCGCCAGCGCCAGGAACGCACCGCGTGAGGCTGCGCCGGATCGCGATCGTCCTCTCGCTCGTCCTGGTCGCGTCCGCGTTCGCTGCGTGCGGCGGGGACGAGGGATCAGGCTCCGACTCGGGCACGCAGGACCCCTCAGCGCTCGAGGGTCAGTCATGGATCCTGACCCAGATGCTTACGGCGGGAGGCCAGACGCAGATCCTCGACGTCGGCGTGAGCGCTGAGTTCGACGGGACCACGATCAGCGGCAACGCCGGATGCAACAGCTACCACGCGTCCTACGAGGCGAGCGGCGGCGACATCTCGTTCGGTCCGATCGCCGCCACGAAGAAGGTCTGTCCCGAGGATGAGCAGAGCACCGAGGACCGTTACCTCCAGCTGCTCGCCGAGATCGGTTCCTACGAGGTGAGCGGCCGTTCGATGTCGATGAACGACACGGACGGGACGCCGGTCCTGCAGTTCATGCAGGGCTGAGGCTCAGCCGGGCATTCTGTCGGCAAGCGCGCGCAGGCGACCAAGCTCGATCCGCGCCCCGGCTCGTTCGAGGTCGGGTTCCGCGGTCGCCACCAGGAGACCGACCTCGTCGGGGCGGCCGGAGCGCATCAGGGCCTCGGCCAGGTCGAGTTCCGTCCGGGCGCGCTCCCACGTGGCCCCGAGATCCCCGAAGTCCGCCCCGGCACGACGGAGCTGCGCCAGGCCGTCCTCCAGGTGACCGCCGGCGGCCGACGCTCGGCCCTCCAGGCGGTCGAGATGAGCGGGCAGGGCCCGCACCCGAGCCTCGGAGGCGTACGCCCGGCTCTCGCTGAGAAACGCCGGCACGTCCTGCCAGCGCTCGCCCAAGGCGAGGAGATCGGCCACGACCGCGTCCCGGAAGGGCTGGAGGATCTTGGTGCCGGCGGCGTCGGCGTCCTCGATCACGGTCCACGCGCGTTCGTGGGAACCGTGGCGGGCCAGCGTCCACGCCAACCAGTAGCTCGCCCCGACCGTGCCCATGTGCGCACGGCCTCGTGCGCGTTCGAGGAAGTCCAGCGATCGCTCGGCACCCGCCGGGCCGCGGGCGGCGTGGACGAACGCAGCCGCGCCGAACACGCTCATCATGAAATAGGGAGGATCCTCGGCCCGCCCACCCATCAGGACCTTGACCTCCTCGAACACGTCGAGCAGCCGGTCCCAATCGCCGAGGTGGAACAGGCTGAAGCCCACCCAGTTGAGGCAATGGCTGACCAGACCTACGGCCTGACCCGCCGCGTGGTCGCGTCCGGCCAGGCCGAGTCGGACCGATTCGTCGAAGTCCCCGGTCAGCGCGCGGTTCCACGCGCACATCGCGTAGATGTCGCCGGCTTCCCAGGGATCCTCGGTCACCTCGCCGATCGCGAGACGGCGCTCCAGCAGATCCTGGAGCCTCGGTTGTCCGTAGAGGCCCAGATCGATGATGGCGGAGCCGGCGCCGTCGAGCGCAGCCGATTCGAGATCGGACCGCCCGATCCCGCGCGCGAGCTCGGCCGCCCGGATCCCGCTCCCGTACGAACGCTCCCGATCCGCGGGATCGGTTCCCGTCCGCCAGGTCAGACCGAATGGCTCGAAGGCGCGGAGCGTCAGCAGGCGGATCGAGGTCTCCGCGTCGTCGTCGTCCAGGTGCTCGAACCCGAGGTCGAGGTAGTGCCGCACCTCCTCGATCGAAGGGGCCTCTCGCATAGACCCGGGCCATCGCAGCGGATTCTCGAGTCCCGCGGCGCAGCTACGTGCGATCGCGAGCCGATCCTCGGGAACCAAGCGGAGCCGAAGCTCGATCGACTCCTTGAACGATCGCCAGGACACGTCTCCCTGGTAGTCGTTGCGAGCGACGACGGTCATCTCCTCGAGGGCTTCGATACGTTCCAGCGGCTCGACGGCCAGGGAGAGCGCACGTTCGGTCATGGCCGTGGCCTTGCTGACGGCGAAGCGTCGCCTCGCCTCCTCGGCGACATCCAGCAGCGAGCGGAACGCGCGGCGGCGCAGGCGCTCGGTGTTTGCCGCATCGGCCTCGTCCTGGGATGCCAGGTACGCCTCGGAGTAGTGGTAGGCAAGGAGCTCCAGGAACTCACGCGTCCGTCCGCCGGCCGTCTCCTCGATCCAGCGAGCGACGGCCGCGTGCGCGCCGACGCGCTCTCGTCGGGGGAGGCTCTCGTAGGCGACCTCGCGCGTGAGGACGTGCTTGAAGATGAACTCTTGTTCGCCGGCGATCGATGACGAGAGGCGGGAGAGCACCAGTTCGCGTTCCTCCAGACGATCCAGCGTGTCGCGCAGCCGGTCGCGGTCTCCGTTGAGGAGTCGACCGACGGGCTCCGGCCAGAACACCCTGCCCACGACGGCCGCTCGCTGGAGCGCTCGCTTCTCGATCGGATCCAGCAGGTCGATCCTGGCGGCGAGGACCGCCTGCACCGTGTCGGGTATCCGCACATCGCCGATGTCCGCGATCGCACGCCATCGACGCCCGTCCCGGGCGATGGACCCCTCGTCGATCAGATGCCGCACGATCTCCTCCAGGAAGAAGGGGTTGCCCTCCGCCCGCTCGAGGATCCGGGCGTGGACGGTCGCCGGCAAGTCGTCGATCGCGAGCAGGAGCTCGATCAACCGATCCGACTCCTCCGAGGTGAGCGGATCCAGCGAGATCGAGGACACGTTGCGCCGTCCGCCGCCCCAACCGGGGCGTCGTTCCGACAGCTCGGGACGGGCGGGGCAGACGAACAGGACGGGTCCGACCACCCGGTCCGCGAGCTCCTCGAGGAGCTCGAGGAGCGCGGGGTCGGCCCAGTGGATGTCGTCGATGACGGCGACGACGGGCGCACGCGAGGCCAGTGCCGAGAAGAGCGATCGCCACGCCGTGTGCATCTTCAGCCGAACCTCCCGTGGCTCGGCCTCGCGGAACGAGAACGCGGGGTCCTCGAGTCCTACGCTGAACGCAATCGCCGCCGTCGCCTTGGTCGGATTCATGGCGACCTCGGTGGTGATCAGGTCGGCACCGAGCCTGCGGACGCGATCGAGGGCCACCTCGGGTGGGTCGGTGTCCTGCGTGCCCGCGAGCCCCTTCAGGATCTCGGCGAGCGGCCAGTAAGTGACGCCGTCCCCGTACGGCAGGCAACGGCCTCGCACGACGATCGGTGCCGGATCCTGCGCCTCGGCCCAGGCGACGAACTCGTTCGTCAGACGGCTCTTGCCGACCCCCGGGTCGCCGTAGATCGTCACCTGGTTCGGGTTGCCCTCCTCGGCCGAACGCAGATAAAGGCTTCGAAGCAACTCGAGCTCCCGGTCACGTCCCACCATCGGCGCCCGGAGTCCGGGCACGCCCCGCTCGAGCGGCGTGGGCGCGGCCTCCACGAGCTCGACGGCGGGGACCCGGCCCCGCCTGCCGCGAAGGTCGCGCTCACCGAGCTCGCGGAACCGGAACCCTCGGGCCGCCCGCGCCGTCCGCTCGGCGACGACGATGTGACCCGGCTCGGCGCCCTGTTCCAGTCGGGCGGCGGCGTTGACGGCGTCGCCGGTCACCATCGGCTCGCCGGGTGGAGGGTTGGTGGCGGCGAGCACCTCTCCGGTGTTGACGCCGGTGCGGATCTGGAGCGTCACTCCGAATCGGCGCTCGAGGTCGTGGTTGACCAGCGTCAGCCGCTCGCGCATCCGGAGCGCGGCCCTCAGGGCCCTGCCGGGGTCGTCCTCGTGCGCCGTTGGGACGCCGAACGCCGCCATCACGGCGTCCCCGATGAACTTCTCGACCGTGCCGCCCTCGGCCTCGATCTCCTCGCGCATCGCGCCGAAGTACGTCGCGAGCACCTCCTGGAGCCGCTCGGGATCCAGGCGCTCGCCCAGGGCCGTCGAGCTCGTGACGTCGGCGAACAGGATGGTCACCATGCGACGTTCCTGGCCGGCCGGCGGCGGCTCCACAGGTTCGAGCGCCGATCCGCAGGCGGGGCAGAACCTCGCCCCGATGGGCACCTCCTCGCCGCAGACGGGGCAGGCGGGGACGAGCGAGGATCCGCACGACAGGCAGAACCGGGAACCGTCCCGGTTCTGCGTCCCACATGCGCGGCAGGTGATCACGGCGGCGAGTCTACGACCGAGCAACGCCGGCACCGGCTTCGTAGACTCCCGCGGATGAACGTGCCCGAGAAGCCGTCGATCGAGGGCCTCGAGGCCAAGTGGGACGAGTGGTGGGAGGCCGCCGGGACCTACCGCTTCGACCGGACCAGGCCCCGCGCGGACGTGTTCGCGATCGACACGCCGCCGCCCACGGCGAGCGGCAGCCTGCACATCGGCCACGTCCTCTCGTACACCCATACGGACGTGATCGCCCGGTTCCAACGCATGCAAGGCAAGACCGTGTTCTACCCGATGGGCTGGGACGACAACGGTCTGGCCACCGAGCGACGGGTGCAGAACTACTTCGGCGTCCGGTGTGATCCGACGCTTCCCTACGACCCGAACTTCGATCTGGACGCGCTGGACCGGCCCGATGGCGAGCTGGTCGCGGTCTCGCGCCCGAACTTCATCGAGCTCTGCGAGCGGCTGACGGCCGAGGACGAGAAGGCCTTCGAGGCGCTGTTCCGGCTCTCGGGCCTGTCGGTCGACTGGACCCACACGTACACGACGATCGACGAGCGTTCGCGTGAGGCGTCCCAGCGCTCGTTCGTCCGACTGCTGCAGCGCGGGCTGGCGTATCAGTCCGAGGCGCCCACGATGTGGGACGTCGACTTCCAGACCGCGCTCGCGCAGGCCGAGATCGAGGACCGGGAGATCGACGGTGCCTACCACCGGATCCGGTTCGACCTGGCCGGCGATTCGGGCTCGGTCGAGATCGAGACGTCGCGGCCCGAGCTGGTCCCGGCGTGCGTGGCGCTCGTGGTCAACCCCGAGGACGGGCGCTACCGGGCGCTGGTGGGCACGAACGCGGTCACGCCGCTGTTCGGAGCCGAGATCCCGATCGTCGCGCACGAGCTGGCCGAACCCGACAAGGGGACCGGGATCGCGATGATCTGCACGTTCGGCGACCTCACCGACGTCACCTGGTGGCGCGAGCTGAAGCTGCCCACGCGCGTGATCGTGCAGCGAGACGGCACGATCGCGCCGCCCCGATGGGGCGAGTCCGGCTGGGAGATCGTGAACCCGGAAGAGGCGGTCCGCGCCCAGGCCGAGCTCGAGGGGCTCTCCACGAAGAAGGCCCGAACCCGGATCGCCGAGATGCTGGCCGAGTCGGGACACCTGATCGGAGAACCCAAGCCCGTGAGGCACGCGGTGAAGTTCTACGAGCGGGGGGAGCGGCCGCTCGAGGTGGTCTCGAGCCGACAGTGGTTCGTCAAGACGATCGACTTCCGGCAGGAGCTGCTCGAGCGCGGCCGCCAACTCCGCTGGCACCCCGCCTACATGGGCGCGCGCTACGCGTCGTGGGTCGAGGGGTTGAACGGCGACTGGGCCGTCAGCCGCCAGCGGTTCTTCGGCGTGCCGTTCCCGGTCTGGTATCGGCTCGACGAAGAAGGGAACCCCGACCACGAGGAGCTGCTCGTCGCGGACGAGGCCCGCCTGCCCGTCGACCCTTCGTCGGACGTCCCGGACGGGTTCACGCAGGATCAGCGCGGCAAGCCGGGAGGCTTCGTCGGCGACCCCGACGTCATGGACACCTGGGCCACGTCGTCGCTCACGCCTCAGATCGCGGGCGGGTGGATCCAGGACGACGACCTGTTCGCGCGGGTGTTCCCGATGGACCTGCGCCCGCAGGCGCACGAGATCATCCGTACCTGGCTGTTCTACACGGTGCTCAAGTCGCATCTCGAGCACGGCGTGTTGCCGTGGACCGACGCCGCGATCAGCGGGTTCGTGCTCGACCCCGAGCGCAAGAAGATGTCGAAGTCCAAGGGCAACGTGGTCACGCCGGCGGAGCATCTGGAGCAGCACGGGGCCGACGCCGTCCGGTACTGGTCGGCGAGCGCCCGCCTCGGCATCGATGCCGCGTTCGACGAGCAGCAGATCAAGGTGGGCCGCCGTCTCGCGATCAAGATCCTGAACGCGTCCCGCTTCGTGCTGACGCTCGAACGCAAGGAGGGCGCGATCAGCGAGGGGCTCGACCGCTCGATGCTCGTCCAGCTCGCCGGCGTGCTCGAGCGGACGACGGCCGCCCTCGAGGACTACGAGCACGCCCGCGCCCTCGATCTGATCGAACGGTTCTTCTGGGGCTTCACCGACGACTACCTCGAGCTCGTCAAGGGGCGGGCGTACGGTTCCTTCGGATCGGATGCCGCAGGGTCCGCGATCGGCGCGCTGCGGCTCGCGCTCTCGGTCCTGCTTCGGCTGTTCGCCCCCTTCCTTCCGTACGTGACCGAGGAGGTCTGGTCCTGGTGGCGCGAGGGCTCGATCCACCGCGCGGAATGGCCGGACCCGAAGGAGCTCGAGGTCGCGAGCGCCGACCCCGCCGAGTACGAGGTCGCGGCATGGGTGCTCGGCGAGATCCGCAAGGCGAAGGCGCTCGCGAAGCGCTCGCTCCGGACCGAGGTGCTCCGCGCCGACGTCCGAGACACCATGGAGCGGCTGAAGCTGCTCCAGAGCGTCGAACGCGACGTGCGCGAGGCCGGCTCGGTGACCGCGTTCGAGTACGTCGAGACGGACGAGCCCTCGGTCGAGGTCGACCTGGCGCCGCCCGACTGACGTGCGGTTCGACGAGGCCGTCGCCGTGCTCGACGCGCGGCAGCCCGAGCACATGCCCAAGCCCGACCTGGATCGCATGCGGGCGCTGGCAGCACTGCTCGACGACCCGCAGCTGACCTATCCGACGATCCACGTCACCGGCACGAACGGGAAGACGACCACCGCCCGCCTCATCGCCGCGATCGCGTGTGCGCAAGGGTTGACGACCGGCCAGTTCACGTCGCCGCACCTGCTCTCGGTCGTGGAGAGGTTGGAGATCTGCGGCGAGCCGATCGCGAAGGCAACGTTCGGCGAGGAGTTCGAGCACCTGATCCCGTTCCTCCGCACGGTCGACGAGCAGGTGGGACCCGTGACGTATTTCGAGGCGCTCGCGGCGATGGCCTTCCTCGTGTTCGCCGACGCCCCCGTGCAGCTCGGCGTGTTCGAGGTGGGGATGGGTGGCACGTGGGACGCGACCAACCTGATCGCCGGCGATGTCGCCGTGATCTGCCCGATCGGCCTGGACCATCCCGAGCTCGGATCGACGATCGCCGAGGTCGCCGCGGAGAAGGCCGGCATCATCAAGCAGGGCAAGGTCGCGGTCGTGCGGGAACAGGTGCCCGACGCGCTCGAGGTGATCCAGCGCCGGTGCGAGGAGCAGATCGCGACGATGCTGCTCGAGCACCGCGAGTGGGGTGTCGAACAACGGACGGTCGCCGTGGGCGGACAGGCACTCGTCGTGCGCGGCCTGCACGCGACCTACGAGGACCTGCTCCTGCCGATCCACGGCGAGCATGCGGCCCACAACGCCGCGGCCTCGATCGCCGCGGTCGAGGCCCTGCTCGAACGCGCGCTGGACGCCGACGCGGTCCGCGCGGCGCTCGGCTCGATCACCTCGCCCGGGCGTCTGGAGGTGGTCTCCCGCCGCCCGCTCGTGATCCTCGACGGCGCGCACAACCCGGCCGCCGCCGAGGCACTCGCGATCGCGCTGCCCGAGACGTTCGCGGGTGACCGGCTCCACCTCGTCATGGCCGTGTTCAATGACAAGGACCTCGACGGGATCGTGCGGCCGATCGCGCCGCTCGCCGACGTCGGCTACGCGACCGCGGTCGACAGCGTTCGGGCGCGCCCGGCCCAGGAGGTGGCGGCGGCGCTCACCGCTGCGGGCGTGCCGACGCAGACGTTCGGGAGTGTCGCCGAGGCGTTCGC
>Ga0075420_100005700_pt1 | contig 10970 bp, 10 predicted proteins | sample SoiMetdeltSBSDD4_FD_75296 | JGI IMG/M metagenome (GOLD analysis project Ga0075420, IMG submission 75296) | Bulk soil microbial communities from a Populus tree surrounding site in Tennessee, USA - Soil MetaG P. deltoides SBSDD4 | ecosystem: Environmental > Terrestrial > Soil > Tree plantation... | reverse complement strand
AAAGAATTCCTTTTTGTTTAAATATGACTTCAAGAGAAGCCGAGGAAAATCGCAAAAGTTGCGTGGATTTAGTAAAGGAAGGATCCAATTCAATAAAATCTTCTATTTATAAAATTGTGCAAACAAATAGCTTTGAGAATTTGGATAAATGGATCTCTCCCAATAATTTACATTCTGACAGTAATAATTTTGATGAGCAAATAAGTACATATGTTGAGAAATATATCATGCCTCGAAAAATTAATTGGAAGACAATGGATGAATTATATGATACTCGTCCAACGAATTATGAGAATTTGATTTCGCTAAATGGAGTAGGTCCATCTACCGTACGTGCCTTAGCTCTGATATCTGAAATCATTTATGGGAATAGAGCCTCGTGGAGAGATCCTGTCAAATATAATTATGCGCATGGAGGCAAAGATGGAGTGCCCTATCCCATAGCAAGAAATACATATGATAATTCCATAACGTATTTGAGTGAAGCAATCAATGGAGCTGAAATAGACAAACTAGAAAAGATTTCTTCACTAAAAAGATTATCAATTTATTCCAATATTCTTTTTAATACAAACGATTACAATTATAAGGGTAAATAAGCCATTCCCGTTAAATGTTAATTTTCTTATTATAAAATGGTATATATAATTATTGTAAATTAATCTCCTACCCCATATAGAAAATTTTATAAAAATAGTTGACAAAAAATACAGATCTAAAACACTAGAGCCATATATATCGATATGGCAATAATTCAATAAGAATTAAAAATACTCTCTGTTGACTTTTGTTGGCTATATTTATGTTTCTTAAAATACAATTATTAAGAAATCCACAACCTTTTTTAGAGGATGTTGTATTTATACAAAAGCATTGATTATATTACATTAAATCATAGACTTAATAATTACGATTTTATCACTTTTTTTATAATGAGTTTTAAGATAGAAATATTTATTTTATATAGAGAAGGAATCTCTATTATATTTGAGGATATAAGGATGAAGTCTGATGGATAATTGTGATAATATGTCACTCAAAATGAATCCTTTCGCTAAAAATATTTCGGAACCTAGTCATCCCTTTATAAAATGGGCAGGAGGAAAATCACGTCTTATTTCTCAAATAAAAAATTTTATTCCTAAAGAATTTAATAATTATTTTGAACCTTTTGTAGGCAGTGGAGCATTATTTTTTTATATAGTTAGATCTATTAAAATGAAAAGAAATTGCTATGCTCATTTATCTGATATTAACGCTGAATTGATAAATGTCTATAAAATCATAAAAGATAATTTAACGGATCTTATCAAAGAATTACAATATAATGAAATCGAATATCATAAGGATCCAAGAAGATTTTATTATAAATTAAGAGAGGAAACTTTTAGATTCAATCATATTCAGCAAGCCGCTCGATTTATTACCTTAAATAAGACATGTTATAATGGTTTATATAGAGTTAATAAAAAAGGGTTATTTAATGTTCCTATTGGAAATTATACAAACCCTAAAATTTGTGATATGGAAAATCTTACGAGAGTAAATAAAATTATAAATTTAACAAAAGTAAATTTTGAAACTTATGATTATCAACACATAATTACAAAAATTAAAGAAAATGATTTTATATATTTTGATCCTCCCTATCATCCACTAAACGAAACATCGAAATTTACTAATTACACTTCTCATGGCTTTGATTATAATCAACAAAAAAGATTAGCCAATTTTTTTTATGAATTAGACAAAAGAAAATGTAAAATATTATTAAGCAATTCTGATACTACATTTGTTAGAGATTTATATTCTTCATTTAGTCAAAATATCATATCTCTCTCTGCTCTTCGTTCAATCAATAGTAACACAGAAAGAAGAAAAAATCATTCTGAATTAATTATAAAAAACTTTTGAAACAATTAAAAAATGTGAAGTAGTTAACTATTATATATATAAGAAATCTTATTTACATTAAAATGAAAAATAAAAAAAATTTTCATAACCTTGAGGTAATTATATTTTCATGTATTATTTTAGCTTTTATAAGTTCCTTAGACAATGCTTATGCTTTTTTTCATGATCAAGATGTGGGAAATATTAGTTTTGAGAAATCAAAACACATTATACAATCATTATTTGATAGGGTAAATAACGCTTCGACCAATTTTCAAAATGACATTGCTACAATAAACCTATCGCTTAACAACAATAATAATGAAACAATAGTCAAGAAAAATCAAGAATATATTGATGATCTAAAAGAGATCCTATCATCGGCTAAACAAACCTTAGTACAACAAGAATATAATTCAACACTCAATAACTATATTGTTTCAATTGAGAGTGAAATTGCAAGTTATGATCATTATAATAAACATCTTCTAACGGGTAATCTTACTGAAAATAAAATATCGATGGATCTTCTTTCCAAAGCATTTAATTATGAAACCAAAGCGATAAACGAATATAAACAACTGGAATTACAATAGATTACTTTTATATTTTATTAGTAATCTACTGCACATAGTGGATTACCAATTGTCCCTATATTGGTTTAACTATGGGTTTTTATATCTATAGAGGTTTTACAATGATATGAATTGTCCTTGTTGTGGAGGAAAAATGAAAGCAACCCATGGAGATAAATTAACAGTTTTTAAATGTAATAGTTGTGGTTTAAGTAATACAGAACTTAAGAATAACATAAAATGAAAAATAATATTTTTAATTAGCAATTGTTACTATTGTGTCCTACTATATCCAAATAAAATTTTATCATAAAAATGATCAGCTGATAAAATGAAGTACGATTTTTCTATCATAGTGGATTAATTCACAAGAAAATATATATTAAATTTTTTTTCTCATATATGATGGAAATGTAGTAACTATCAAAGTTAATAATTTATTTAAAAATTATAGAATCATTTAGCTAGTCTATTGTAGCAATTATCCTTTTTTAACTCTTCTTCCTCTTTATTTAAAAGAAAACAATTGTTACATAATCAAGCCAGTGTATAGGTAAAAGCACTATATAATAAGTAAAGTTAATAGCATAATTGAACGATTAAATTTATTTTTTTATAATAAATCTCAAAAATAAATAAAAAAATATAATACTTACTAATACTATTAAATATATATTAAATGTAAAAAAAATATTTTCTTTTATAATGGTTTTCTTTTTTGCCAAAGTGATTTGGTAATTTTCTAGTAAATTTGCCACGCTTTCATTTGAATTTCTTGGAGTTTTATCGAAATCAAAAGCCGCTAAAATATTATTAGATAAAGAATCTCTAAACGCAATAGGTTTAAGATTAAAGTTATATTCTATGAATTTTACAATCGACAGTGTGTCATAAAATGTAGAATCCACTATACCTTTATGAGAATAAGGAGAAATGAATAGTGTCGGTACTCTAAAACCATGTTCGAATTCAGAATCTAGTGGAGGGGGCACATGATCATACCAACCCCCAGAGCCACTATAAGTTAAGATAAAAAGACTGTTCTTCCAGTGTTTACTTTGCATCAAAGAAATAATTAAAGAGACAACTGATTCTTGGCCTTTTAAAATATCTTTTGGACTACTCTCTTGACTATCTGGTAAAATAATATACGATACGGCGGGTAAATTATGCTTTAGATCATGGAAATAGTTACTCAGATCTTGTATTCTCCCATTAAGTGTAATATTATCCACAAATCTAGGAATTCCCAGTATAGGATTTAAGGTAAGGTAACGCTTTGACGATTCATTTTCATTGGTATAATTTAGACTAGAATCATAATTTTCTACATAAATTTTCCACGGAATTCCTTTTTTTTCTAATAAATCTAATACTGTTGAATTAATAGATAGACCTGTTGTAGGTACATATTTTTTAAAATTTCCCTCTTCTGAAGTAAATAAATGCAAATTATTTGTTAAGTCTGTCTGTCTAGTGACACTAAAAAAGTTATCTGCTAAAACAAAGTTTGAGGCAAGATCCCAATATGGGCCAATTTCACTATTGTTATAAAATCCCATTACAATAGTATGATTGTCTTTCTTTGCATTATCGTTTGGTTTGATGTTGTTATCATTTTGAGCAAAAATAAAGCCATCCATAAAACCGTAATTGTAAGATTTCTCATAAACTACCGGTCCATATTTTAAATTAGGTGTCTTGGTATTTTTTAAATGAAAAGGTTCTATTAAACCTTCAGTAATATTAGGGATTAATTTTAAATCAAAATAATTACTCCCATTGAATTTCAATGGAAAATTTTTATTCGAGTATTTAATATTAGTCGTACTTAATCTAACGTCTACAATTGATCCTGGTGGAATATCTTTATTTGAAAAGAATGAAGAAATTTCATTTTCATTCAATGATCGATTCCAAAGTAAAACATTGTCTATATTACCAACATAAAAATTATTTTGTTTTAAAAAATTTGCACCTAATCTAATAAATGGCAAGTTATTGTCATCTGGAATATCCCCTTGAGTTTTTTTCTCTGCTTGTAAATTTTTATCTACAAACAATTTTAATACTGACTGGTTGTAGGTTAATAAAACATGATGCCAATTATTATCTGTATATTTATTTTGTGATACTACAAAAAAATCTTTTCCGTTCTTGGATTCGAAACCAGCAGTGAGATGTTCGTTTTCATTAAGCCATATACCAAAGTTTAAATTATTTCCAGGAGTCTCTTTTCCAATTCCCCCTTTGTTTATAAGAAAACTTTCTTTTCCCACATTCGAATTATTACTCTTAAAACTCAATGATATTGTAAACTTTTGAAATGATGGTGTGAATTGAAATGGGTTTATGGGAATGCTTACATTTTTCGGAAAACCATTACTTTCTTCATATGTTCCAAAATAATTATCAAAACTTCTCCGTCCTTGAGAAATAACGATCACATGATCAATAGGTGTTTTATTCTTTTGAGATAAACCGATATTATCATACGAATAAGCTATGGTAATAACAAAAACAATACTACAAAGTGAGAGAGAGAAAAAAACCAAAAGTAGGAAAGAGAAGGATTTGAATAGCATTTTACATCAATGTTAACATCATAAACTAATCATTGTCTTTTATTAAATCCAGATAAAAATCATATCATTAATTAAACTCGTATACTACTATAGCCGGCCTTGAAAATATTTTATTATTTTCTAGATTAGTATAATTTTGGTAATTCACGTAGACTGGAACTCCATCATACTTTTTAACGTAATCCTCTAGCTCTATTGCTTTATTTTGTAGAAATTTTCCATTATCGATTTGAATTTTTTCATAAACAATATAGTTTATTTTATTAGCCAAGATCGAAATATCTATATTTTCAAGTTTTTGATATGAAGGGTTATTGTTTGATTGGATTGCTATCGAATCTCTGTGAGAATAAAATTTTATTATATTTGACATGTGAGTGTACAGAGTAAGAATTTTAGCATTCTCCGCAGTATTTTCTTTAATCCAGATCGCCGCATCTTTCATATGAAAGATTGATTCGGAACCGAGAACAGGATTATGAGACTTAGACAAGAAATATTCGTTAATGTATTGGCTATTTGAAAGTAATGCTAGAGGAATTATACCAATTAACAACATGTCCTTCCTAGGAATCCTTTTAATCCAATCTCCTGCAAGGAAAGAAATAGCAAAGATAACAAGAAAGGGCGTTATTGAAAAAAGAAAATGATATCCTTTTACGGACAATACTTCATAGAAAAGGAATGGAATAGCAATCCAGAGAAAAGGAAGCACAATATTTGAAAAATTCCAATTTCTTCTGCTAAACATGAGATATATGTATGCAATGACTAGTAACAAAGTTAAAACATAGCCTAAAACATCCGTAGAGATAGTAAGAAAATAATATAAGCTATCATGATTTGCTGGTCTCGAACTTTGCCACACAATATAATCTAATAATGATTCACGTGCTTCTTCTAATGTTATGAAAGAAATCCAATATGGAGACGTTATAAAAATAAAAGATAAAGCAACAACTAGAATATTTTTAAATTTTATTTTTTTATTTATAATAATTAAACTGATAATAGAAATAGCGAAAGAGATTATTCCAACCTCCTTTGAAAGAAAGCTCAGACCTGCGGTGATCCCTATTCCATAAAGAAGTAAGATTGTATTTTTCCTATAATATAGTAACATTAGTAAAAGATTAAGAACAAAGAAAAACGCCATTGAAACATCAACAAGGGCCTGTTTGGAGATTGCTACATGGTATGGAAGTAAACCTAGGATAATAGAAGAGATAATCGCCGTTTGTTGGTTGTATAAAAATTTAGCAATAAAATAAGATATAACAACAATACCACAACTCAAAAAAACAGGAACGATCCGGGCAGTAAATTCGTTTATACCAAAAAAATAAAAAGAGATAGAAATCATAAATTGCAATAATAAGGGATGAGCTCTAAAAATTGAAAATTGTTCTTGGTATTCACTATAATTGGCAAGGGACGCTGCCTGTCCAGCATATATTGCTTCATCATTATTGAAAGCTAACTTACCTAAGTCATAAGCTCTTATGGTAAATGCAATAACAAAAATTAAGATGATTAGATATATTTCTTGTTTTGAGATAGTATAATTATCACTCTGAGTTAAAAAATATTTAAAATTCAATAGATATGTTCATTAGAGCAGCAAAAATCATTTATATTTTTTTATCATTATAGCAAAACCTAATAAAAAAATTAAGGTACAGGTAATGGTCTTGGAAATGGTGGCTGTTCACCTGTTAATGTAACGCTAAACCATTTTGTTAAAGGTCCAGGGTTAATACACGTTAATTTTGATGTTAGCTCATTCGGCCCTACCTCTATCTCATGATATTCTTTTGTATAATTAAATGTCCACGTTGAGTAATCACTCGAGCCCCCTGGTCCTGTAGGTGTAACTATTTGAGATGGCTTTTGATTATTCCAATCCACTTCTACAACGCAATCTCTCGAGGCGGTATCACTAGATGTTCCATTGATAGTAAGTTCGCCAGCAGGAACTGTGTCAGCATTTTTATGAGATGTAATTTTTACATACATTTTAGGAGTAAATTTAGCATCAGAAATAGATTTTGCTTCATCTGATTTTTGATCATTCATTGCAGGCCCTTTCAATTGTGAATCTGCTGATTGAGGATATGCTTTTTCTATAGTAAATCCTACTACAGAAATTGTTGCTAATATTAAAATTGTAAATAGGTATTTTTCATGATTTTTCAATAAAAAGCGAACAGAAGATGGTTTCATTAACCTTGAAAATAAGAATGTTTATTTAATAAGTATTGTAAAAATGGATAGAGCCGCTACTAAACATATATTCGCTTTTTTAAAATTTTATTTTTATTGATATATTTCCAACATTTTAAAGAAAAAACCTATTACTACCAGAGACACGCCGAGAAGAATTACAAAAAATCCCTTACTAGACCAAGCGGGATTATTATACATAAATGAGCGTTTTGGTCCTATTAAGGATTTGCTTTGATAGTAGAATATAATTCCAAGAATTAGAATAATCACCCCTAATATGATCAATGATAATATCATAAGCTGTTTCTAGAGAACAAAGTAGAATTAGAATTATATTTCTTTTTGCCTAAGTCTATTTCAATTACTATATTTGAATTTGAATTTTTCTTTTAGAATTCTATACAAGATAGAAATGAGTTATGATTTTTTTAGGACGCGACATATTAACTCTATTGCATAATTGGAAAATAATTAAAATATTATTACTAATATACTAATAAGGGCTTATTTTCAATGATATTCGTTGAGATTATCTCTAGCTTTCAATAGATTAGAAAAATCGTTAAGAATTTTTTAGAATATAGTTATCAGATTTGTAATATTTTCACCTAACAAGACATTTTATTAATAATTTGTAAGAAAAGATTTATATATAGGATATATGAAAATTGGATGGTTTAATCAAGACAGAATGTAAGAATTAACTTATATGACATTTACTATATTAACACTTGGTGTGTAAGTACCATTTTAGATGGCTTAGTTTAAGTTTTAATTCGTATTGCTGTCTGGGAACAATCTTCGATGTTCTTCTAGCATACATCTGTTATATACAAAATCGATTCCATTTGTTTTTGCCATTTCTTTTGCATGTTCATTAAAAATACCTTTTTGTAACCAGATTACCTTTATTCCTTTTTTCTTTAGTAAGTCCTCTACTATTGGAACAATATCCTCTGATTTTCGAAATATGTCTACTATATCAACGTCTTCTTTGATTTCTGAAACATGTTTGTAGGATTTTCTTTCCAAAATTTCTTCCGTTGTTGGATTTACTGGTATTATATGATAACCATTCTTAATTAGATAGTTAGGTACGAAATGAGAAGGCTTTTCTTCATTTTTGGACATCCCCACCACTGCAATATTTTTTAAATTATAGAATTCTTTTATTTCTTCGTCTGTGTGACGATCTGTATCCATTATTTCAAAATATATCTTAAAGTATTTATTGATTATTACAGTAATGGTCTAGTGTAATAACTATATATTAAATAAATTTGGAAACATATAAAGAAATTTTAATGTTAGAATGCTTGTTGGTTATTTTAATTCATCTTCAGATAACGGAAGAGAAAACCCACCCTCTTCTAAAGGAATATCAGCCATTGAAATTGCATCTAACAGATTAGAATCTAACTCTATAGATTTAACCTTATTTCTTAATACATTAATTAGATCATATGTAGTAAGTATTCCAATAATATCATTATTGTCATGAATTGCCAAATGTTTTATTTTTTTTTCTACCATTAGTTTTGTTGCATCATTTATAGTGGAATTTTTACTAATAGTTATTAAAGGAGATGACATTACTTTAGATGCGGTTAATGTAGTTGCAAGAAGGTTTTTAGCACATACTTCTTTTATCAGGTCCTTCTCTGTAACTATTCCTATAATTTTATCATTATTATCTATTATGACTACTGAACTAATCCTGCGTTTTACCATAATTTTTGATATTTCGAAGGCAGAGATTTCATAATTTACCTTTATCACATTCTTACTCATGATTTCATGAATATACATTGAGTTAGAGTCATCCGAACTATGCATCAATATAAATTTCAAACGGTTATTAATTAAATTTTATATTATTTAAAATCCATAGTATTGATATACAAAAATAAGATTTAATGTTATCATTTAATCATGAGCTTTATTATAATGTAATTCTATAATATATTGTGGGAAGATGGGACAATGATTCTGGCCGAAGGTCACCTTTACGACTAAATAAGAAAAAAATAAAATATATTATGTATGGTGGTTTTGTAATTGTTGCTATTGTTGTTTTATCAGTTTTTATACCTCGAGCAGGATTAACCGTGGAGATTTTTGAAAGAAGCGATGCGATGCATTCTGTAAAAACAATAAGTATTAAGGTGAACAATAATAGTTTCCAAGAAATCAAAGATGTTATGGTGAAATTTGGTGAAAATGGTAAATTGCATTCGTTTGGAAATATTCCCCCATTCAGTGCAATAGCTGTAACGCCAAACCCTGACGAATTAAATTTTGATAGAGTTATGGTATCTGCAAATGCTGGAAATATAAAAACTATAAAATTCAGGTAATTAGAAACTGGAGATCACGTAGAAATCAATGAACGCAGCAATAGAATTACATTACTTTTCCGTTCTCTTAGTCTTCGTAGAGAATAAGGGAGCCAATTGTCACCATATGGTACGTATTCATAAACATTAAATCCTCTGGATAATAAATTGACTTTTAATTTTTCACGAATTCCTTTGAGAAATTGAAATTGTAAATGTTCTTTTTTAAAGTCATATAAATAAAATAGATCTAAAGACTTTTGAATTAAATTAGCATCATGAGTTGCAATTGCAAAAATTTGGTTTTTTCTAAGATTGTCTCTTTGCAAAAATAAAAGTTTCGTCATTTCAATATAATTGTTATCTATTTCAACTTTCGTTTTGAAGGCATATTTCTCTTTTTCATGATACGCACCCTTGACTAAACGTATATTGGGGTTATTAGCCAATAATTTTACTAAATCAGAATAACTTCTTTTTAAATATGATTGGAGTACAATTCCTATTTCACTAATTTCTTCCATTACCTTTTGATAAATTTTCAAAGTAGATTCAACGTTCTTGAAACATTCCATATCTATCCAAATGAAAATATTATTTTTTTTTGCAATAAAAATTATTTCTAACAGGTTGTCTAGACAGACATTCATATCCAAAGATAACCCGATTTGTGTAGGTTTTATCGAAATTGATCCTGTAATACCACTGTCTTTCATTTTTATTACTAGATTTTTATATTCTACTACTGTTTTTTTTATACTATCTTGATTTTTTAAATCTTCTCCAAGATAATTAATGATACATCTTAAACCCTTTTCATTTGCATTTAAAGCATACCTTAACGCTTCATCTATGTTATATCCAGCAATCCATTTTTTAGATAATCTAAAAAGAAGTTTTTCTAAGAGAAAGGGTTCCTTCTGATATGACTGAGGTACTTTATTAGATAAATGGTCGTCATTAATAAAATAATTCATAGTATATCTTTCATTTCTTTATATTAAAGGTATTTTGACATACAAATATTATAGTATTAAGGTTGGAATGAATTGACTCAATTATACTTGTATTGAGACTTAAAAATTTGTTAGCTAAGTGGAGACATTCTTTTATATTCATTTGTTCTATATTTAATAGAATAATAATAATGAGTACTCAGATGAGCAGTGCAAGAAGAGGAATTCCTACTGAGGAAATGCTCCAGGTTGCAAAAGATGAAGATATAGATATAAATCATATAATTCAAAAAGTAGCAAATGGTTCTATAATTATTCCCAGAAATAATATACGAAAGCAAAAAATAAAAGTTGTTGGTATTGGAAAGGGACTAAAAACCAAAGTTAATGTTAATATTG
>Ga0075420_100005698_pt1 | contig 10971 bp, 10 predicted proteins | sample SoiMetdeltSBSDD4_FD_75296 | JGI IMG/M metagenome (GOLD analysis project Ga0075420, IMG submission 75296) | Bulk soil microbial communities from a Populus tree surrounding site in Tennessee, USA - Soil MetaG P. deltoides SBSDD4 | ecosystem: Environmental > Terrestrial > Soil > Tree plantation... | reverse complement strand
TGCTCGCCATTCGCGCGACCGGCGTCTATTTCCTGATGATCACGCTCGCGCTCGGCCAGTGCGTCTGGGGCTTGGCCTACCGGTGGAACTCGCTGACCGGCGGCGACAACGGCATCAATCTTCGGGCGCGGCCCAAATTCGGCATCGACCTCGCCAACGAAGTCACCTTCTTCTATGTGGTGTTCGGTTTCTTCGCCGTCTCGCTGCTGCTACTGTACACGCTGGTCCGCTCCCCGTTCGGACGAAGCCTGACGGGGATTCGCGAGCGCGAGCTGCGCATGAAGATTCTGGGCTACAATACCTGGCTGCACAAATATCTCGCCTTCATCATCGCGGGCGGGTTCGGCGGCCTGTCCGGTGTGCTATGGGCGCATACCGCCGGCATCGTGAGCCCGGAGAACGTGGTGCTGACCACCTCGGTCGACGCGCTGTTGATGGCGGTCCTCGGCGGCGCCGGAACATTGGTCGGAGGCGTCATCGGCGCCGCAATCGTCTTTGGCTTGCGCGAATATCTCAGCACGCTGGTTCCGTGGTGGCAGTACGTGCTGGGCGCCGTTTACGTGTTGACGATTTTTTATCTCCCGACCGGTCTGATGGGCATTCCGGAGCGAATTCGTCAGCGGCGCGCAGCGACGGCAAGCAAAGATCAAGAAAAGAAACTGGCATCCGTGACCACCTGATGCGGCAGGAACGGCGCGGCAAACAAGGGAGCGAGACAATGACATGTGTCTCATTAAGGCGGCTTGTGCCGTTGCTGTTGGGCGGCGGCGTCGCACTGGCAAGCGCGCCTGCTTCCTACGCAGCCGAGGAATTGCGCATCGGCGTCATCGCGCCGATGACCGGCATCATTGCTCAGGTCGGCAAGGACATGGTCGACGGCCTCAATATGTATCTCGAGGAGACCAACGGCACCTTCGCCGGCGCCAAGGTGAAGGTGATCGTCGAGGACAGCCAGGCCAAGCCGGACACCGCGGTCACCAAGGCCAAGAAGCTCCTGCTGCAGGACAAGGTGCACATGCTGCTTGGCGGCGTGCTGGCCACGGAAGGCTATGCGCTTGCGCCGGTGAGCACCAACGACAAGACCGTCTATATCGCCTCCGTCCCCGCGGCCGACGATCTCACCCAGCGCGATCTTCCGAATTATCCCTACCTCATCCGCACCGGCTGGACGAGCTCGCAGCCGCATCACGCGCTTGGGCAATGGGCGTGCGACCAGGGTTACAAGAAGATCGTCGCCATCGGGGCCGACTACGCGTTCGGGCACGAGTCCGTGGGCGGCTTCCAGAAGGCGTTCGAGGATTGCGGCGGCAGGATCATCCAGAAGATCTGGCCTCCGTTCGGCACCAAGGACTTCGGACCCTACATTCCGACCATCAAGGCGGACGCCGATGCGATCTTCACGCTCATGGTCGGGCCGATGGTGGTTCAGTTCCCGAAGCAGTTGCGGGGCGCCGGCATCACCAAGCCGATCGTTGGCGGCGGCACGAGCTACGACGAGTTCGCTCTGCCGGTCATGGGCGACGAGGTGATCGGCGACATCTCGGCGCTGCAATACAGCGCCGCGCTGGCGACGCCCAAGAACGAGGCTTTCGTGAAGAAGTACCGCGCCAAGTACGGCAAGGTGCCGTCGTATTTCTCGGAGACCAACTACACCAGCGCGCAACTCATCAACGAGGTGATGAAGGGCACGAAGGGCGACTGGCCCGGCGCCGAGCCGTTCGTCAAGGCGATGGCGGCGCTCAAGATCGACGCCGTGCGCGGCCCGGTCGCCTTCGACGACATGCGCAACCCGGTTCACAACATCTACATCAAGAAGGTCGAGAAGAAAAAGCTGTTCGGCTACGACAAGGACGAGCTCTGGAACACCGTCATCAAGACCTATCCGAATGTCGGTCAGTTCTGGACCTACGACAAGGCGACGTTCCTGAAGCAGCCGGTCTACAGCCGCGACTTCCCGCCCTGCAAGTTCTGCCAATAACGAAGGCAATGCGCCGGGCTCTGCAAAGAGCCCGTGAATGAAAAGGTGACGACAACAACGGAGGATGGACCATGACGGTCAATTTACCAGGACGACTTAGTCCGCTGCTGCTGGGCGCCGCTCTCGCGTTCGGCACGACTGCGGCGAACGCCGCCGAGGAACTGCGTATCGGATACGTGGCGCCGACCACCGGCATCTTCGCCCAGGTCGGCAAGGACATGGTGGACGGATTCCAGCTCTACCTCGACGACGTCAAGAGCGACTTCGGCGGGGCGAAAGTGAAGTTCATCGTCGAGGACGAGCAGGCCAAGCCCGACACCGCCGTCACCCGGGCGAAGAAGCTCATCCTGCAGGACAAGGTGCACTTGCTCGTCGGCGGCCTGTTGGCGTCGAGCGGCTACGCGCTCGCCCCGGTCAGCACGTCCGACAAGACGGTCTATGTGGTGCCGGTTTCGGCGGCCGACGACCTGACCCAGCGCGATCTGGCCAAATTCCCGTACATGGTCCGCACCGGCTGGTCGAGCTCGCAGCCGAGCCATCCGTTCGGGCAATGGGCCTGCGAGCAGGGCTACAAGAAGATCGCCGCGATCGGCGCCGACTATGCCTTCGGTTATGAGGTTATCGGCGGCTTCCAGCGCGCGTTCGAGGCCTGCGGCGGGCAGATCGTTCAGAAGATCTGGCCGCCGCTCGGCACCAAGGACTTCGGGCCGTATATCCCGACCATCAGGGCCGACGCCGACGCGATCTTCACCCTCATGGTTGGCCCCATGTCGCTGCAATTCCCCAAGCAGCTCGCGGCCTCCGGCAACAAGAAGCCGGTGATCGGCGGCGGGACGAGCTATGACGAGTTCGTGCTGCCCTCCATGGGCGACGAAGTGGTCGGCCACGTGTCCGCGCTGCAATACAGCGCCGCCTTGGAAAATCCGAAGAACGAGGCCTTCGTGAAGAAGTACCGCGCGAAGTACGGCAAGGTGCCCTCGTACTATTCGGAAACCAACTACACGACGGCGCAGATGATCCACGAGGTCATCAAGAACAACAATGGCAACTTCGCGGGCCAGGAGGCGTTCGTCAAACAGCTCGCGGCGATCAAGGTCGATTCGATCCGTGGGCCCGTCAGCATCGACGAGATGCGCAATCCGGTGCAGAACATCTACATCAAGAAGGTCGAGAAGAAGAAGATGTTCGGCTATCCGAACGACGAGCTCTGGAACACGGTCATCAAGACCTACGCGAACGTCAATCAGTTCGGGCAGTTCAACAAGGACGAGTTCCTCAAGACGCCGGTCTACAACCGGGACTACCCGCCCTGTAAGCATTGTAACTAGCGCAGCAGCTGGCCGGGACTTCCCGTCGGGAGTCCCGGCCGCTTCACTGACGATCGGTGAGGGGGGACCGACGTGAGCACCGATACGCGCGCGGGCGGCGGCGAGCCGGCACTCGAGCTGCGAGGCCTGTCGAAGAGCTTCGGCGGCCTGCGCGCCGTGCGCGACGTCACGCTCAAGATCATGCCCGGCGACCGCAAGGCCATTATCGGCCCGAACGGCGCCGGCAAGACCACGCTGTTCAATCTGATCACCGGGATATTCCCCGCCACCTCGGGCCAGGTGTTGCTGTTCGGCCGGGACGTGACCAGCTTGCCGAGCCATCGTCGCACGGCGCTGGGCATGGCCCGGACATTCCAGATCACCAGCCTGTTTCCGAAGCTCACCGTCCTCGACAACGTGCTGCTGGCGATCCAGGGACTGCGCGCGTCGAAGTTCGTGATGTGGCGGTTCATGTCCTCCTATCGGGACGTCTACGACAAGGCGCACGGGCTCTTGGAACGCGCCCGCTTCATGGACCGCAAGGACACCGAGGTCCGCTACCTGTCGCACGGCGAGCAGCGCCAGCTCGAGATCGTGCTTGGTCTCGCCAGCGACCCGAAGATCCTGCTGCTCGACGAGCCGGCCGCTGGCTTGTCCTCCGGTGAGTCCGCCGAGATGGCGGAATTCCTGCTGGGGCTCGACTCCAATCTGGCGCTGTTGCTGATCGAGCATGACATGGACGTCGTCTTCGACGTCGCCGACCACATCTCGGTTCTCCATTTCGGTGAAGTCCTGGAAACCGGACCCACCGAGCAAATCCGGAAAAGCGCGAAGGTGCAGGAAATCTATCTGGGGACGGGCTGATCCATGGCGATTCTGGACGTCCAGGACATCCACACCTATTACGGTGATGCCTACGTGCTGCAGGGCATGTCCTTGCAGGTCGAGCAGGGGCAGATCCTGGGGCTGCTCGGACGCAACGGCGTCGGCAAGACGACGCTGGTGAATTCGATCGTTGGATTCACGCCGCCGCGCCGGGGCAGGATCGTCTTCAAGGGCGCCGACATCACCCATGCGTCGTCATTCGAGACGGTCCGCAATGGGATGGGGCTGGTGCCGCAGGGCCGGCGCGTCTTTCCAACGCTCAGCGTGGAGGAAAATCTCCTGGTGGCCGAGCGCAACCCCGACCGTCACGGCTGGAACCTCACGCGCGTCTATGGGCTGTTCCCGCGCCTGCAGGAGCGCCGCAACCAGCGCGCCAAGACCTTGTCGGGGGGCGAGCAGCAGATGCTCGCCATCGGCCGCGGCCTGATGACCAATCCCGATTGCCTGATCATGGACGAGCCGTCCGAAGGGCTCGCGCCCATCATCATCCAGGGCGTCTGGGAGGCGATCGGAAAGCTCAAGGAGCAAGGGCTTTCGATCTTGCTGGTCGAGCAGAACGCCGCGCTCGCGCTCAAGCTGGTCGATTACGTGCACGTCATGAGCAAGGGCCAAGTGGTTTATTCCGCCCGCCCGCAGGAACTGTGGGCCAACGACGAAATCAAATCGAATTATCTCGGAATCTGACTCCGCTCGCGGCGGCCTTTCGGCGCAAGCAGGTGACTTGCCGAATGGCGCAAGGCCCAGCACAATCGCCCTCCTGCACGTCCGACATACCAACAACGGATGCCTTCCAGGGAGATACGCCATGCCTATGAACCGCCGCACCATCATCAAGGGAGCCTTGGCTGCCGGCGTCGCGACGCAGGCGCTGAAGATGCCCGCCGTGCGGGCCCAGCCTGGGCCGATCCGCGTCGGCTTTCTGACGGTGAAGACCGGGCCGCTCGCCTCGGGCGGACTGCAGATGGAGCAAGGCCTTCTCACCTTCCTCAAAGACCGCAAGAACATGCTGGGCAATCGGCCGGTCGAGCTCACGACAGCCGATACCACCGGCAACCCGGCGGTCTGCCGCACCAAGATGCAGGAGCTGGTGGAACGCTTCAACGTATCCTGCGTGCTCGGACCGCTCGCCGCTTTCGAGGCGCTGGCGATCGACGACTACATCCGCTCGTCACGCACCCCGACGCTCGCCGTCGCCGGCGCCGAGGACCTGACCCAACGCAAGCCCAATCCTTGGTTCACACGGCCGGGCGCGACCTCGTCGCAGCCGAGCCACGCGATGGCCGACTACGCCGCAAAGGAGCTCAAGTTCAAGCGCGTCGCCACCATTGCGGATGATTTCGCCTTTGGTCACGAAAATGTCGCCGGCTTCCAGCGCGTCTTCGAAGATGCGGGTGGCAAGGTGGTGCAGAAGCTGTGGACCCCGCTCAACGCCCCCGATTACGGCACCTACATCTCGCAGCTCAAGCCCGATCTCGACGGATTGTATACTGGGCACGCCGGATCGAATGGGCTCAAGATCATGCGCCAAATGGCCGAGTATGGCCTCAAGGGCAAGATCAAGGTCGTCGGCGGATTTACGCCGATCGATGAGTCCCTGCTCCAGCAGATCGGCGAGGACGGCCTCGGGGCCCACACCGGCAACTGGTACTCCGCCGAGTTGGACTTCCCGGAGAACAAGAAGTTCGTCGAGCTGATGCGCCGCGACTACAAGGTCGACCCCGGCGTGTATGCCGCCAGCACCTATCTGTTCGGGGAGGTTCTGGAAGCCGGCGTCAAGGCGGTTGACGGCAAGGTCGAAGACAAGGAGGCCTTCCAGAAAGGGATCCGCGCGGTGAAATTGCAAAACTCGGTACGCGGGCCGATGCATTTCGACGAGTTCGGCAACGTCGTCGGGAATGTGTATATCCGCCGCGTCGAAAAGGTCGGCAACAAGTACATCAACGCGGTGGTCAAGACCTATCCGAACGTGAGCCAGTTCTGGACCTACAACAAAGATGAGTTCCTGAAGAACCCGGTCTACACGCGCGACTATCCGCCCGCGCAAAATCTTGAAAAGTAAGCAACCGACGATGGCACCGGCCGCGTGAGCTCGCGCCTTCACGCGGCCGACTTGCGAGCCGTAACGTCAGCTCTACCGATCCTCAATCTCTCGCCGGAGGTCCGGGGTTACGTAGTCCGCTCCATACTTATTCCTGCATGCGAGCAACAGTCCGATGCAGTTCTGGATCGTCCAGACGCTGAACAGCGTGTCCTTCGGCGGTCTGCTGTTTCTGCTGTCGTCGGGCTTTTCGCTGGCCTTCGGCTTGATGCGGATCCCGAATCTCGCGCACGGCGCATTCTTCATGCTCGGCGCCTATTTCGGCGCCACCGTCGTCTACATCGGCGGAGATTTCTGGCTCGCGGCGCTCGCCGCCGGCGTGGGCGTCGGCATCGTCGGAATTGCGCTGGAGCGGTTCATTCTGCGTCCGCTCGCCGGCAATATTCAGGGCCAGGTATTGGTGACACTCGGCATTTCCTTCATCATCGCGGACGTCTGCCTGCTGGTGTGGACCGGCGATCCGTGGACGGTGCCGGCGCCGCCTTCGTTGCGCCGGCCGCTGCTGGTGGCCGGATTCGCCTTTCCGACCTACCGGCTGGTGGTGGTCGTCATCGCGCTGGTCGCAGCGGTCGCGCTCTATTTCCTTATGGAACGCACGCGACTCGGCGCGATGATCCGCGCCGGCGTGGACGACATGGAGATGGCGCGCGGCGTCGGCATCCCGGTGTCGCTGCTGTTCACTGTCGTGTTCCTGCTCGGCGCCGTGCTGGCGGGCGCCGCCGGGGCGTTCGGCGGGCCGATGCTCAATGCCTATCCGGGGCTTGATGCGGACATGCTGCCGCTCGCGTTGATCGTCGTGATCCTGGGCGGCGCGGGCTCGCTGCTGGGCGCCTTCGTCGGCAGCTTCGTCGTCGGCTTTCTCTACAATTTCGGCATCGCGCTGTTTCCCGACCTCGCCTACTTCATCCTGTTCTTGCCCATGGTGCTGGTGCTCGTGTTCATGCCGCAGGGCTTGTTCGGGCGGACCTTGCCATGAATCGTACGTCCATCGCAGTCGCGCTTGGTGCCGCGGCGGGCGTGGCGGTGCCGTGGATCATCACCAACGACTACTACGTCAATCTGGCGAGCCAGATCCTCATCTACGCGCTGTTGGCGCTCAGCCTCAACCTGCTGCTCGGCTATGGCGGCATGGTATCGCTGGGGCATGCGGCCTTTCTTGGTCTGACCGGATATTCGACCATCCTGCTGGTGTTGGCCGGCTACGACCAGCTCACGACCGCGATCCTGTCGGTCGTGTTCTCGACCGCCTGCGGCGCGCTGTTCGGGGTGCTGGCCTTGCGCGCGTCCGGCATCGGCTTCCTGATGATCACGCTTGCGCTCGGCCAGATCGTGTGGGGCGTCGCCTATCGCGCCAACGCGCTCACGGGCGGCGACAACGGCATCACCCTGCCCGCGCGCCCGGCCCCGTTCGGCATCGACATCAATCCCGCCTGGAGCTTCTACTATTTCACCCTGATCGTGTTTGCGATCGCCTTGTTCTGCATCTGGCGGCTGACGCGCTCGCCGTTCGGCGCGGCGCTGTGCGGCACGCGCGACCAGCCGCGCCGCATGTCGATGCTCGGTCACAATGTGTGGATGGTGCAGTGGCTGACGTTCGTGATCGCCTCCTTCTGGGGGTCGATTTCGGGCATGCTCTACATCTACTACAACCTGTTCATGAGCCCGCACGCGATCTCGCTGCAGCAATCAGCCGAGGCGTTGCTGATGGCGATTCTTGGCGGGGCAAGCACGCTCTCCGGGCCCATTGTCGGCGCCGCCATCATAACGATCGTCAAGAACGTCGTGAGCACGTATATCGAGCGCTGGAATACGCTGCTCGGCGTGATCTTCGTGGTGGTGATCATGTTCATGCCGTACGGCTTGGTTCCGGGCTGCATGCAGTTGTGGCGGCGCCTCGGCAATCGCACCAAGGGCGGGAAGCCGGCTGCGCCCGGCACCGCGGCGGAGCCGGCCGCATGACCGCACCCGCGCTCGAGGTCGCCCGTCTCAACAAGCGCTTCGGCGGTCTGCCGGCGACCAAGGAGGTCTCGCTCACGGTGATGCCGGGCGAACGCCGCCTGATCATCGGACCGAACGGCGCCGGCAAGACCACGCTGTTCAACCTGATCACCGGCGACCTCACCGCCGACAGCGGATCGGTGCGGCTATTTGGCCAGGAGCTGCTCGGCATGCGCACGCAGCGCCGCGTGCATCTCGGGCTGGCGCGCACCTACCAGATCCTCACTCTGTTCCCGCGCGAGCGGCTGATCCACAACGTGGTGCTCTCGCTGCTCGGCCTCGACAAGCGCCGCTGGAACCCGTGGGCGGCGCTCGGCGCCAGCCGCGATCTCTACGATGCCGCGCACGAGGCGCTGGACCGGGTCGGGCTCGGGGCGAGCGCCGAGCGCATCGTGGTCGAAACCTCCTACGGCGAGCGGCGCCGGCTCGAATTCGCCATGGCGCTGGCCCAGAAGCCTAAGGTGCTGCTCCTCGACGAGCCGCTCGCCGGGTTGTCGCAGGCGGAGCGCCAGACTTTGCGCGCGCTGCTCGACAGGATCCCGCGCGACGTGACCATCGTGATGATCGAGCACGACATGGACACCGCGCTGAGCTTTGCCGAACGCATCACCGTGCTCCACTACGGGCAGGTCATCGTCGAGGGCACGCGCGCCGAGGTGGTCGCCGATCCGCGCACCCGGGAGGTGTACCTTGGCGACTGAGGCGCTCGAGATCGCCGGCATCGACACCTATTACGGCGACAGCCACGTGCTGCACGGCGTCTCCTTCGCGCTCAAGCCGGGCAGGCTGCTGGGGCTATTGGGGCGCAACGGCGCCGGCAAGACCACCTGCATGTCGACGATCATGGGCTTCCTCAAGCCGCGGCGCGGCTCGATCAGCCTCTATGGCGAGCCGGTGGCGGGGCTGGCGCCCGACGTGATCGCCCGCAAGGGCATCTGCTTGGTGCCGCAGGGGCGGCGCATGTTCCGCACGCTGACCGTGCGCGAGAATCTGATGGTGGCGGCGCAGCGTTTGAAGAACGGCGGCGGCGGTGGCCCCGGCTGGTCGATCGAGCGCGTGTTTCAGCTGTTTCCGCGGCTGCAGGAACGTCACGCCCAGGTCGCCGGCTCGCTCTCGGGCGGCGAGCAGCAGATGCTCGCGATCAGCCGCGCGCTCATGGGCAATCCGCGCGTGCTGCTCATGGACGAGCCGTCCGAGGGGCTGGCGCCGCAGCTCGTCGCCGAGGTCGGGCGCACCATCGCCCAGCTCAAGGCCGAAGGACAGTCGATCGTGCTGGTCGAGCAGAACATCAAGCTTACCCTCAACCTCGCCGACGACGTGGTCATCATCAATACCGGGCAGGTGGTGTTCCAGGGGACGGCAGACCAGATCAAGCTCAACGACGCCATGATCTCGCAGCATCTTGGCGTGTTCTGACAAGGCGAATAGCGAATGGCAAATAGCGAATAGGGGTGCAGCAAGGTACTATTCGCTATTCGCTACTCGCTACTCGCTATTCGCTCAACCATGGAACCGCAATGACGACGCAGTGGAACAAGTACGAAGCGACCGCGGCCCGCAAGCACGGCAAACTCGGCCGCCAGATCAGGCCGAAGAGCACCACCATCGACATCCATTCGCACGTGGCGATCCCGCAGGCCGGCGCCTTCGTCAAGCCGCATCTCGACCTGTCGACGATCCCGCTCGGGCATTTCGCCAATGCCGAGACCAAGGCGCTGAGCCAGAAGCAGGAGGAGGATATCCGCGCGCGCATCACCACCGGCTATGACGAGCGCCTCGCCGATCTCGACGCCATGGGCCTCGACATGCAGCTGGTGATGCCGCCGCCCAACCAGTGCTTCTACACGGTGCCGCTCGACATCTCGGTCAAGGCCTCGCGCATGGTGAACGATGGGCTTGCCGAATACGTCTCGCGCAAGCCCGACCGGTTCGTCGCGCTCGGCACTGTGCCGCTGATGGACGGCGCCGAAGCCGCTTCCGAGCTCGACCGCTGCATGAAGACGCTTGGCATGAAAGGCGTCGAGATCCTGACCAATGTCGACGGCCGCGAGATATCGGAGCCGGCCTACGCGCCGTTCTGGAAGAAGGCCGAGGAGCTCGGCGCTCTCGTTCTCATCCATCCCAACGGCTTTACCGATGCCAAGCGGTTTACCCGCTTCTACTTCAACAACGTGATCGGCAACCCGCTGGAGACGACGATCGCGCTGCATTATCTGATCTTCGACGGCGTGCTGGAGCGCCATCCCAAGCTGAAGATCCTCGCCGTGCACGGCGGCGGCTACCTGCCGGCCTATTCGGGCCGCATCGACCATGCCTGGGGGGCGCGCTCGGATTCACACGGCAACCTGCCGCAACCGCCGACGAGCTACCTCAAAAAGATCTATGTCGACACGGTCGTGTTCACGCCGCACCAGCTCGCCGAATTGGTGCGGCTGTTCGGCGCCGACCACGTCATCATGGGCACCGACTATCCGTTCGACATGGCCGACTACGACCCGATCGGCCACGTGGCCTCAGTCGACGGCTTCGACGCCTCGACCATCGCGGCGCTAGCCGGCGGCAATGCGCGCAAGCTGCTGGGAATTTGATTCCGTAGGGTGGGCAAAATCGCGTGCCGTGTCGGCGAAGGTAAGCGCGGTGCGCGCGCGATTTTGCCCACCATCGAGCACCGCATTTGGTGGGCAAAGGCGCGCACGGCCGGGCGT
>Ga0075420_100005696_pt1 | contig 10972 bp, 8 predicted proteins | sample SoiMetdeltSBSDD4_FD_75296 | JGI IMG/M metagenome (GOLD analysis project Ga0075420, IMG submission 75296) | Bulk soil microbial communities from a Populus tree surrounding site in Tennessee, USA - Soil MetaG P. deltoides SBSDD4 | ecosystem: Environmental > Terrestrial > Soil > Tree plantation... | reverse complement strand
CGATGAGCGTCACCCCAGCCTCCCCGACGCGCCGCGCAGGTGGTCATGCGGGTCGGCGCACGGCGAGCCGCCCCCGAGCCCGGGCAAGGTTGTGGGCGTCAAGGACCGCATCAACCCCATAGCGCCTGATGAGCCGTGGACGGCGATGGAGGCGCCGCCGCCGGGCCCGCCCACCGGCAGCCGGCGGGCGGGCCCGGACTCCCAGGCGAGCAGGTCCTCCCAGGTCTCCCGGCGGCGGGACAGCAGCGCCTCGCCGCCGGTGACAACCACCTCGGCCGGCCGCGGCTGGCCGTTGTAGTTGGACGCCATGGCCATGCCGTAGGCCCCGGCGTCGAGCACGGCGACCAGATCACCTGGGGCCAGGTCAGGCAGCGGCACACCGGCAGCCAGGACGTCGGCGGACTCGCAGATCGGCCCGACCAGCCAGGTCAGGTCGGTCGGCGGGCGCAGCTGGACCGACACCACCCGGTGCCGTGCCCGGTACAGGGCAGGGCGCAGCAGGTGGTGCATGCCGGTGTCGACCACCACGGTCTGCCCTGCCGGCCGCGGCTTGGCCGCCAGGACGCTGGCGACCAACGCCCCGGCCCGGGCGACCACCGCCCGGCCGGGCTCGATCTGGAGCTGGGCGCCGGACCCAGCCAGCAGCGGGGCAAGTGCGGCGGCGAACGCTTCGGGGGATGGGACCGGGCCACCGTCGTAGGCGACCGGCAGGCCGCCGCCCACGTCGATCCGGTCAAGGGCGAGGCCGGCCTGCCGGCCTGCCTGGAGCACCCCGAGCGCGACCCGTGCGCCGGCCGCCAGCTCGTCTGGGTCGGCGAGCTGGGAGCCGATGTGGACGTGGACCCCGACCGGGTCCAGGTTCGGATAGTCGCCCGCGGCGACGCGCCGCAACAGCTCGACTGCGGTGCGCCGCGGTAGGCCGAACTTGGCCTCGTCATGCCCGGTCCGCAGGTAGGGGTGAGGGCCGGCCTCCACGTCCGGGTTGACCCGCAGCCCGAAGCGGGCCCGCGCTCCCAGCCCCGCCGCCGCTGCTTGCAGAGTTGCTAACTCGTCGGCGGACTCGACGTGGACCACCACCCCGCAGCGCGCCGCCAGGCGCAGCTCCTCAAGGGTCTTGCCCACCCCGGCGAACACGATCCGGTCGGGGTGGCCGCCGGCGCGCAGCACCCGCAGCAGCTCGCCCCCGCTGACCACGTCGAAGCCGGCTCCGAGCGCGACCAGCCGCCGCAGCAGGGCCAGGTTGCCGTTGGCCTTGACCGAGTAGAGGAGCTGGCCGGGGGCGAAGGCGGCCTGGACGCGCCGGAAGGCCGCCTCCACCGCGTCCAGGTCGTACAGGTAGACCGGCGTGCCAGCCGCCCCGGCCAGCCGGTCGACGGGCAGGTCGCCGACGTACAGGACGCCGTCGCGATAGTGGAACGGCTCGCCGTCCTCGAGGCGGAAGGGGGATGCCGCAAGCATATTGCCTCCTCGGGTTCACCGACGTGCGCCGGCGTGCTACGAGCCGGGCCAGGGCCCGCCGGGGCTCCAGACGTCAGCGGCGCAGGGACTGGCAGCGGCCATGCCCGGTACCCGGGAGCGCAAGGGGGTCCAGGCGACAGGGCCTGGCGGCCGACCGGGGCGGGCGGGTTCCGGTACGGCAACCTCCCCCGGGGGCGGGGGATGGCAGTGCTGGGGGTCATCATTCGCGGTCAGGGGACGGGTCGGCCACGGCCGGGATGGTGGCGGTGGTCGGGTCGCCGGCGTGCCCCAGGAACGGCAGCCCGAAGGCGGCCTCGGTCGAGCGCAGCAGGGAGTAATGGCTGTAGGAGGTGGGGTCGCGGCCCTCGGGGATCCGCGGCCCCGCCACGATCGTGGCGACCAGGCCGCCCCGGCCCAGACCACCACAGCAGGACCGCACGTCATGGCGGGTGCTCTCGTCGAAGGTGACCACCAGGCGGGTGTCCTGCCGCCAGACCGGGCTGACCTCTAGCTCGGCGACCAGGCGGCGAAGCCAGCGATCGGCGACCAGGACCGGGCGGGAGTGCATGTCGTGGTAGAGGTCAGGGACGACGAAGACGACGGTGGGCAGGCGGCCCGCGGCCAGGTCGGCGTGCAGGAAGCGGAACGGCAGCACCCGGTTGCAGCGGGCGGGGTCGTCGCGGACTCGGACGGCGTGCATGAACGGATCCACCGCCTCGGTGTAGGCGCCGGAGCTGGCCACCGCCGAGCAGGGCCGGGGCAACCCCTGCAGGTAGGCGGCCCACGAGATGTGGCGTGCCTGCAGCTGGTCGATCAGGGTGGGGCCGGAGATGGTGCAGTGCACGCAGTCGGATTGGATGCGGCCGGTGCGACCGCCGAGGAGAGCGACGTAGTTGGGCAGGGAGGGGTGGGTGATGGCGTGGTAGTCGGTGAGCAGGGTGCCGTGGGCGGCCAGGTGGTTGAGGAACGGCGCGGCCGGCGAGCCGATGATCTGTTCCAGGGAGTGGTTCTCCTCGACCACCACGATCAGGTGGCTGGGCCGGCTGGCGCGTGCGCCGGGCCGGGCGGCCGGCTGGCCGGCCGGTCCGCGAGGCCGGACGCGGGACGGGGCCGGCGGCGGGGTCCGGTCGAAACCGGTCGAGCTCCAGCCGGTCAACCCGGCGGCCACCACCAGGACGATGGCCACCACAGCCCGCCACCTGCCAAGGCCCACCATCGGTCGCTCCCGCTGGACGCCGCGCCCTCCACTTGCACCCACCGCTGGCGTCGGATCAAGTTGCCCAATGCCGGAAGCGTGATCCTCGGTTGGGTGGCTGTCGCCACGGCCAGCACCCACCTCAGTCCCCCGACAGCTGGCATCTTCCGGTACCCGCTACCTGCAAACGGTCTCGATCACGTCGCCGCACCGATCGTGGCCTACGGCAGGCCCGACGGCCGCGGCGAAGGCGTGGGCAATGGCGGCTGAGGCCAGGCCGGTGGCCGGCAACAGCCATCCCTTCAGGCCGCGGGGCGCAGCAGCGGCCGTAGCAGCGCGGCCAACTGGTGGGGTGGGTGAACGTCGGCACATGGCGGCCGGGCGGCTCCCGCCTGGTCGCCCACCATGGCCAAGGAGGAAGTAGTTGAGGAGATGATGGAGCGGCCCCGAACCCGCCGAAGATGGCATGCGACAGGCCCAGCACCTGGTTGCCGACAACGCCTACCCGACGGCCTCCTGAGGTCGGGTTGCTGGCGGTGGTGCAGGGTTTGCAGCTGATACGGCTCAGGCCGACGGTTGTCAGGTGGCCGCATGGCCAGCGAGGAAGTAGGCCGACCGCCAGCCCCAGCAGCCCGGGCGCCTAGCCCGGCGATGCTGGCCAGGGCGGCCACCAGCATGGGTCCGCCGACGTCGCCGAGTTCGCGGCCGACCTCGGCGGCGCCCATGGTCTGGCCCAGCCGCCCAGCCGCCCAGCTGGCGCGGCGCGAGAGGGTGGGCGAAGCCGAGCGGGGTGACCAGGCCGACACCAACACCAATTGCGATGGCGGCGGCCAGCGGCCCGGCCAGCCCGGGGATCTGGACGGCAACGAACCCGGTGGCCGCCAGGGCAAGCCCGACGGCCATACCGGCTGGGACGGGGCAGGCGGCCGGCATCGGCGGCGCGGCCGGCCCGAGGCTGGATGAGCGCGCCGGTCAGGACCAGCCCGAGCAGGGTCTCCCGGGCGCGCGGCAGGGGTGGGGTGGCCGGCACGGCGGCGGCTGTCCAGCCGGCCGAGGCCAGGGCCAGTCCGGCCAGCAGCCCGAACAGCAGCGGAATCCACCCAGGGTGACCAGCACGCCGCCAAGTAGGGGGCCGAGGGTGTAGCCGAGCCCTTTCCAGGCGCCGTAGGAGCCGAACGCTTGGCCGTGCTGGCGGGGAAGGCCAGTTGACCGCCAGCAGGACCGGGCGGGGACCCACGCGGTCGGCCAGCGCGCCGAAGGCGGGCTTGAGGAGGACCTCGGCGCCGTCGTAGAGGGCCAGCAGCACGCCCAGCTCGACGTCCTCAGTCGCCAACTGGTGACGACGTCGAGGATCGCCTGGATCAAGCACGTTCGATTGCAGTGGTCGATGCTCGTGCGGCACTTGGCAGGCGAGTCACCGTTCCCACGATCCGTCACGCAAGCCCGAGGCTCGCACGCCAGTGGTTGGCAAGCGCGAGCGTCCTGAGCAACGCGCTCTCGGGCGCGAGCACCTAGGCTGGAGCGGAGCGCCGCCGAATGGGGCATAAGTGGTGGTCGCAGGATTGCCGCAGTAGTGATGTCGCATGGCCCCGCTCGGCGAAGCTCATACACGAGGGCCAGACCGCACCTGGTCGCCCGGCGCCAATTGCTTCTCGGCGGCGCGGCCGGCCTTGTGGGCGCCGCCGCCTACAGCTCGTTCCTGCTCGCCCGGCCGCTGGGCTCGACGCTGGACCCCGTGAACTCTTACGTCAGCGAGCTTGGCGCCCGCACGCAGCCGGCAAGCGCGTACTTCCGTGCCAGCGATGTGCTGGCCGGCCTACTGATCGGCCTGCTGGCGCTCGCGCTGCGCGAGGCGCTGCCGCGGGACCGGCGCCGTGAGGCGGGCCGCGCGGCGCTCGCGATGGCCGCGGCGGCGTCCGGCTTCGACGGCTGGCACCCGATGAGCTGCACACCCTCCATCGATCTGGCTTGCCGCCCGCACCGAGACTTCATCGGCCTCCTCGCCCAACTGCGCGAGGCGCATACCGTGTCCAGCGTCACCGGCGTCGTCGCGACCGTGGCGAGCATGCTGCTGCTCGGCAGCCTACTCCGCGAGCTCCCACGCTGGCGCCACCTCGGTGAGATCGACCAGCTGGCCGCCCTGGTGGTGACCGCGCTGGGGCTGCTGAAGCTGCCGCTCACGCTGACCAACCACTGGGTGGGACTGGTCGAGCGCACCTACGTGCTGTGGGTCTCCGGGTGGTTCGTCGTGCTGGCCGTGCTGGTGCTGCGCGGCGGAATGCAGGCATGCGGACAGGCAGGCCACCCGGCTCGGCTGCCGAGCCTCGGGCTGTCGCGGCCAGGAAGCACGGCCTCTGGCGGCCGACATCAGGCGGCAACCGTGCCGCGCACAGTGCACGGGTCCCAGGCTGGAGCCGCGGCATGGCATCGGCGAGTTCGTTGTCGGCATCGGGGTGGGAGCGTCTACGCCGACTCCGGGCAGCCGCTGGCCAACAGCGAGTTCCGCGACGCCCGCTCGTTTGGCGTGCTTAGGCTCACCCTGAGTGACGGCAGCTACACATGGCAGTTCGTGCGGACCGACATGGTCGTTCTGGATGCCGGCCCAGCCCGGCGTTGCCGTTGGCCGGGATACTCCTGGCCGGGCAGACAGGCGGGTCGCCGCTCGGCACGGCCGTCGACCACGCAAAGGGGTGCGCCGTGGTTCCCCTGATGCTGGACCACCCCGGGGAGGCTCTCGTGGACGGCCTGCTGTTGAGCGTTACCGAACACCGTCGCGCTAGCCTCAGGGCCGAAGCGGCCCGACCGCCTGGAGTGAGTTCTACGGCAGCCCGACCGTTCCACTCGGCCGCTGAGCAGAGCGGCATGGAGGCGCCGGTGATGGGGGACGCAGTCGACCGTCGTGATGGAGGCTCCGCCAAGGGTGCGAAGGAAACTCCAACCGCGGTGGTCCCTGTCCTGGCGCTGGAGCTTCCGCCCGGAGGCAGGGCGGTGTTCGCCGCCGACCTGCACCTGCGCCGGGAGCCGTCGCCCTCTGTCGGGTACTTGGCCGAGACAGTCGCGGCGCTGTCCGTCGGCTCGGTGGTGCTGCTCGGCGGGGACGTGCTCGAACTGCTCGACGCTCCTGCCGACGTCGATCCCTGCGACCTCCTGGACGCCAACGGGCCACTGGTTGCCGTGCTGCGCGGCGCGGCCGAGCGCGGCGTGCGCACCGTTTGGCTGATCGGCAACCACGACGTCCGGCTCGCCTGGGACCATGCGGCCAGAGCTCGGGCCGCCGCGCACATCGGCTGCGAGTTCGCGTTCGCCGCCGATGTCGGGCTGCCGGCAGGCGGGCAGACCCGGCGGGTGTGGTTCGAGCACGGCAACCAGGACGACCCCTACAACCGCTTCACCGACCCCGCCAACCCGGCGGAGACGCCGTTTGGTGACCATGTGGTGCGGGAGCTGCTCCCGGCGCTGCGGTCACTGGCCGGCGGCTGGATCGACGACGCCGCCGCGCTCGGCACCCCGGCGTCGTTCCCCGCGTTCGTGACCTCCAGGGTGTTCTACCGGCGGGTGCTCCGGGCGTGGCCGTGGGTACTGGCCATTCTGGCCGGGCTGTTGGTGCTGCGGCTGGCCGCCACGGTGCTGCTAGGCCGGGTGACCACGAGCGCCGCGCTGCTGCGCCACCTTGTCACGCTGGCAGGGGTCGCGCTGCTGGACGGGGTGGTGCTGCTCGCCGTGGCGGTCGGGTGGGCCAGGCGGGCGGCCGATCGCCTCACCGTCGCACCGGCCCTGTTCGGCGGGCGCGACCTGAACAGCATGATCGCCGCGGCGCTGCATGCCCGCCATCCGGAGCATGTGGGGTGGGTGACCGGGCACACGCATGTCCCGCAACTCAGCGACACCGACGGTGGCTTCTATGCGAACCCTGGCGCCTCGTGCGCGGTGCTGCGGCCGGTGGCCATGCCGGGCGGGTTGCCGCCGGTGTTCCGCCGCTCCCGCGACGCCGGCTGGGTCGAGGTAACCGGCAGCCCGAACGGGGTCCGCGTCGAGCTGTACCGCGCCGCCCTACCGGACCCAACCGGGCAGACCCGGGTCGAGCGGCTGCTCTCGCGCGGGTGGGATGAGCCGTCCACGCCGGCCCGGGTCGCCGCGTGGCCCGAGGGGCCGACGACGGTGCAGGCACCAACCCGCCGGCCGGTCCGGGTCGTGCGCCGCGCCGCCGCGGTCGTCGCCGCGGCGAGCGGGCTCGTCAGCATGGTTTCGGCGCTATCCCCGCCAGTGGCGAGCCGGCTGCAGCTTCTGGCCGAGCTGTTACCGCTCGAGGTGTCGCTGGCCGCGACTGAGCTCACCGTGGCGCTCGGCGTGGTCCTGATCGTGCTCGCCCTCGGCCTGGCTCGCGGCCAGCGCCTTGCCTGGCGGCTGGCGGTCGCCGCGCTGGCCGTGGTCACCGGCAGCCACCTGGTAAAGAGCGTCGACGTCGAGGAGGCGATCGTGACCGGCGCGGCGCTGGTCTGGCTGCTAGTCGTAGGGGACCGCTTCCGGCTGCGGGGTCCGAGCGGCCCGCTCGGACGCCAGCTCGCGTTGCTCGCGGCGGCCATGGGCGGGGGGCTTGTGGCCGCGACAGCCGCCCTCACCATGTCGACCGGGCTGGCGTCGGCAGCGGCGCTGGAGCGGGTGCTGGGCTGGCTGGTGTTGCTGGGTCCGGCCCCGACGAGCCGCGGGGAGCGTTTCGTCGAGGCCGGCACCGATGCGCTCGGGCTGGTTGGGCTGCTGCTGGCGCTGCTGCTGCTGGTAGCCCGCGCGCGCCACCGCCCGGGCGCAGAATCCGAGCGGGTTCGAGCCCGGGTGCTCGCCCGCGGTACAGACTCCCTGGCCTACTTCGCACTCCGCGACGACAAGCAGCACTTCCTGCTCGGCGACTCGGTGGTGGCTTACGCAGTGTTCGGCCGGGTGGCGCTGATCTCCCCGGACCCGATCGGCCCGCCGGGCGACCTCGAACGGACGCTGAGCGCGTTCCATACCTTCGCTACCGAGCAGGGCTGGATCGTCGCGATCCTGGCCGCCGCGTCGGCGCCGACCGACCGGTACCGTCGGCTCGGCCTGCGCACGCTGTACCTGGGCGATGAGGCGATCGCCCGCTTCGACAACCTCAGCCTCCAGGGCAGCCGCGCTAAGAGCCTGCGGGGCGCCTACAACCGGGCGGTCCGAGCCGGGTACACGGTGGCGTTCCTCGACCCGGCGCGGCTCACCGCCGCCCAGCGCGCGCCGCTGGAGGCAATGGCAGCTTCGAGCCGCCGCGGCGAGGCCGAGCGCGGCTTCTCCATGACGCTGGGGCGGCTGTTCGACCCACGGGACTCCGGACTGCTGCTGGCCGTCGCCTACGGGCTGGACGGCCGCCCGGGCGCGTTCTGCCAGTTCGTCCCGGCCGCCGACGCGGGTGGCTGGTCGCTGGACGTGATGCGCCGCGCGCCTGACGGCCCCAACGGGCTGATGGACTTCCTACTTGTCTCCACGATGCGCCACCTCGCCGCCCAGGGCGCCACCGGGCTCGGCCTGAACTTCGCGACCATGCGGGCGGTCCTCGACCCTCACGCCGGCCCCGGCGAGGCCGGGCGCGGGCCGGTCGCTGACCGGGTCGCGGGAGCGCAGCGGCGGCTGCTGCACTCGCTGTCGCAGACCTTCCAGATCGGGTCGCTGTGGCAGTTCAACGCCAAATTCGACCCGGAATGGCGACCCCGCTACCTCGTCTACGCGCATCCCGCCCACCTCCCGGAGGTCGCCGCGGCCGTGGCCCGGGCCGAGTCGTTCTGGGAGCTGCCTGTGGTGGGGCGGCTGCTTCGGTCAGGCGACCCCGCAGCGACGCCCGCGCCGCCAGAGCGGCCGCACCCCGAGCAGGAGACCAGGGGGTCGTGAAAGGTCTCGCGCTGCTGGCCGCCGCCGGCACCTCGGTGCTGTTCGGGTTCGGGTCGGTGTTGCAGAAGGCGGCCGCCGACCGGGTCGTCGCTGTCAGGCGGCTTGATGCGCGCCTGCTACCGCGCCTGCTCCGTCAGGGCCACTATCTGCTCGGCTGGATTTGTGACACCGCCGGCTGGGTGCTGCAGGTCGCCGCGCTCACCGTGCTGCCGCTGTTCGTGCCGACCGGCCGGTGCGTTTCGGTTTCGCAGGCCTGGCCGCCGGGACGGCCGTCCTCGGGACGCTGCTGGCCGCCGGCTGGGTGCTGGCCCGGCATACCGGCCGCTGGACCGGCACCGGGTTCGGGGCGCTCGCCGGGGTCGGCTTCGCGCTGGTCGCTGTGCTCGGCAAGGCCGTCGCACCGCTGCCCGGCCGTCCCCTCGCGGACCAGCTGGGCGGCCTGCTACGCACGCCCGCCCCCTACCTGGTCGTCGCCGCCGGCGCGGCGGCGGCCCTGCTCTACGCCACCGGCCTGCAGCGGGGCCAGGTCGTGGCGGTCGAGGCACCTCTGGTCGCTGTTGAGCTCATCCTACCTGCCGCTCTCGGGATCGCCGGGCTCCTCACCGCTCTCGCTGGCTCGCTGCTGCTCGCCCGCGAATCCGCGACGGCCGGGCCGGTGACGGCGTCGGGGAGATGACACCGCGGCGGCGAACCACGCGCATGCCGGTTAGCGACCTCCACTACGAGGACTCCAGCGGGCGGCGCACGACGTTCGAGTCCTACGCCGCCGGCGTCGACTGGCCTGACGTGGCGCAGGTGGAGCGGTCGCTGCGGGTATTTGAGTCGCAGCTTCGCTGGCTGGCCCGCCAGGAGTGGCACAGGCCGATCTCGTCGAGCACGGCCAGGCGGGCGGTCGGCGGCCGGCCGAGCCGCGTGTCCATGAGCTCCCTTTCCCCAAGGTCCCTCGGGTCGTCAGCCCTCCGGAGTGACGCCCTCCTCGAGCTGCAACGCGGCCAGCGTGTGGACCTGCTCCTTGGTTGCCGGGTAGAGCTGCTGGTACACCTCGTAGAGCCGGTCGTAGACCTCACGGTTGGCCGGGTTCGGCTCCACCGTGTCGGCGACCTCCTCCCAGTCGTCGTAGTCGCCGACCAGCCCGGCAGCCCTCCCCGCGAACAGCGCGTCGCCGTAGCTGGCCCCGATCCGCTCGTTGGACAGCTCCTGGGTGATCCCGGTGACGTCGGAGACGATCTGGGTCCACAGCCCGCCCTTGGTCCCCCCGCCGATCGCGACCACCCGGTTCGACTCGACCCCGGCGTCATGGAATGCGTCGAGCATGGAGCAGGCGCTGTAGGCGGTCGCCTCGAGCATGGCCCGGTAAAGGTGGCCGCGGGTGTGGCTGAGGGTGAGCCCGGCGATCACCCCGCGGGCGTTGGCGTCGTACAGCGGGGTCCGCTCACCCGCGAAGTAGGGGAGGACGACCAGCCCGCTCGCCCCGGGCGGGGTCTCGGTCGCCTGCTCGATGAGCTGCTCGAACGACCACCCGTCGGAGAGGTGGTTGCGGACCCACTTGGTGAGCGCCCCTGAGGTCGCCGCCGCCCCGAGCAGGAGGTGGGTGCCCGGGAAGACGCCCGGGGTGCTCCACAGGTCGGCGCTCGGCACCGACTCGGTGAGCACGCCGATGATGGCCAGCGTGGTGCCGTACATCAGCATGATGTCGCCGGGCTCCTTGACCCCGACGCTGGCCGACTCGGCGTAGGCGTCGATGGTGCCCGCGCAGACGGGGATGCCCTCGGGCAGCCCGGTCAGCTCGGCGCCCTTGGCCGTGATCGTCCCGGCGGTGGCCCACGGGTCCAGGATCGGCGGGAGGGTCAGCCCCGGGACGACCTCGTCGGCCCACTCCTGGATCCAGGTCCCAGCCTTGGCGTCGTACAGCGGCGTGCAGAACGCGGCCGAGATCGAGTCGAGCGTGTACTCGCCGGTCAGCCGCTGGACGATGAACGAGTTCGGCATCAGCAACTGCTTCGTCTGCTCCCAGATCTCCGGCTGGTTGCGCCTGATCCAGGCCAGCTTCGGGCCGACGGACTGGTGGGAGAGGATCGCGTGGCCCCGCTGGAGGATCGCGTCCTCGTTGAACCGCTCGTTCAGCTCATCGATCTCGCGGCCGGCGCGGGTGTCGATCCCGTACAGGATCGAGCTGCGCAGCGGGTTGCCGTCGGCGTCGGCCGGGAGGGTGCAGGCGCCGATCCCGCTTACCGAGACCCCTACGACCTCGTGGCCCTCCGACCGCTCGAGCAGCTCGGCGACGATCGCGGTGAAGTCGCCCCACCCCCGTGGAACGCGAAGCCGTTACGGGTGAGCCGGATCGACTGGCGGCCGTGCTTGGTCCGAAACCTTGGGTGCCCGACCCGGCGACCTTTGCGCTTGCCCTTCAGGGAGTCAAAC
>Ga0075420_100005695_pt1 | contig 10972 bp, 9 predicted proteins | sample SoiMetdeltSBSDD4_FD_75296 | JGI IMG/M metagenome (GOLD analysis project Ga0075420, IMG submission 75296) | Bulk soil microbial communities from a Populus tree surrounding site in Tennessee, USA - Soil MetaG P. deltoides SBSDD4 | ecosystem: Environmental > Terrestrial > Soil > Tree plantation... | reverse complement strand
CCAGCGTCCGCGCGGCCGCGTTGGGCCGCAGCTTGAGCTTGGCGGTTACGGTTTCGCGGGCGAGGGCCAGCGTGTCCTCGTAGGCGCGCGGCCCCGCCGCCGGCAATCCCACGTCGGCGGAGTGGATGCCGAGCCGCTCCATGAGATGGAGAATGGCGAGCTTGTCTGCGATCGGGGGATCCTGTACCGAAGGGGACTGAAGCCCGTCCCGCAGCGTTTCATCGTCGAAGGTGACGTTGAGCCCGCCCGTCAGATCGGCGCCTTCGGTGTTCCAGTCGTGGATGAGGGCGTTTGGATCGTGCGGCTTGCCGTCCGTCATGTTCGTCTCCTTCCGCGATCCGTCATTCCCACGACTCCAGTATCTGGCACTTGAGGTAGAGGCTCTCCGGAAAACCGGTGCGAACGGGGTGATCGGAAGCCTGGTGCCGCCGCTCGCGCACCCGTAACGTGCGCCGCACGTCCGCCGCCGCCCGCGCCAGCACGTCGTCCATGAGCGTTTCGCTCAAGTGGTACGAGCAGCTGCACGTGATCAGGATACCACCCGGTTTCAGGATCTTCATCGCGCGCAGGTTGATCTCCTTGTAGCCGCGGAGCGCCCCGTCCAGCTCCTGCTTGTTCTTGGCGAACGCAGGCGGATCCAGAATGACCGTGTCGTAGGTACTGCCGGCGCGATCTTCTTGCTTCAGGAAATCGAACACGTTGGTTTCCACAAAACGCACATTCTCGATGCCGTTCTGAGCGGCCTGCTCGCGCCCCTGGGCGAGGGCAGGTGCCGAGACGTCGAGCGCGATCACCTCGTCCGCCTGCCGGGCCGCTTGCACGGCAAATCCCCCCGTGTAGGCAAACGCATCGAGGACGCGACCGCGGGCGAGGGCGGCGGCGCGCAACCGGTTCTCCGATTGATCGAGAAAGGCGCCGGTTTTCTGACCGGATCGTGGATTCGCAATCAAGGTAACCGACCCTTCACGAAAGGGAATCCGTTCCGGGGTTTCGCCGCGTAGCTGGACGGTTTCGCGGGGGAGCCCTTCGAGGGCGCGGACGGCAGAATCGTTCCGGGCCAGAATCGAGGCGGGGGAGAAGCGCTCCTCTAGAAGCGCCACCACTTCGTCTCCCAGAACGTGCGCGCCAAAGCTGAGAAACTGCACGACCAGATGGGGTCCGTAGCGGTCAACGATGACCCCGGGAAGGCCGTCCGATTCACCGAACACGAGCCGTGTCGCCTCGTGTCCGGGAAGCACGCGCTCGCGATAGGCGATTGCGTCGTCCAAGCGCCGGCGAATGAAGTCACGATCAACGGTCTCCCCCGAACTCAAGCGCCGGATTGTGATCTGCGATTCGCGGGAGAGGGCCGCCGTGCCCAAAACACGCCCATCCGGATCCAGGACACGAGCCAGGCCTTCGTGGCCGGTCGTCTCCTCGACCACCTCGATGCCGGCTCGATAGATCCAGGGATGCCCCGAACGCCAGCGGGCGACCCCGACTCGGTTCAAGCGGACGTCGGCGAGGTCGTACGGGTTCACGGGGCCTTGAGCGACTTGGTAGGCGGGGGAAGCCCGTTAAGGCTCCAATCCACGGGATCTTCCACGATCTTGGGGTTCTTGGTCGACCAGACCATCACATCCGCCAAGCTGAGGTTGGCGCCGAATTTTCCCACGAATCCAGTGGGAAGAGCCTCGTACTGGGGGAGGTACTTCACGATCTGAGGGGGAAGATGCATTTCGTTCGTCTTCGGGTCGTACCGCACGCGCTGCTGGGCCGCCGCTTCCTTCATACCCTGGTTCATTCGTTTCATGAAGTTGTCGGAACTCATCGCCTCTTCCACCATTCTCGGTCCGCCTGCGGCGCCGTTGGACAAGGCCAGCGCGAATTCGGGTTCATAGGGGATGAGTTCAATGAGCGCGGTCTCGATGTCGTTCAACGTGCGTTCCTGCCCCGCGATCTTCCGCTTGTTCTTGTCGAAAAAGCCGGGGATGTCGTTCACGCTCTTGACCGGATAATGCTCGAGAATCTGACGGATCCCCCAGGCATGGTACGCGTTCATGAGCAGGGCTGCTTTCGGCTCCTTGCCCATGACGTTGCTCAAATCGAACGCGCCCAAGCTGTCCAGATAGGCATCGAGCTCGGCCGTGCCGCCGGTTTTCCAGCGCGAGTAATCGACTTTCCCTTCCGCCACGTACTTCTTGAGCAGGTTGTCGAAGGGTGCGGGATTCATTTCCCCCGGCTCGAGGGCTCGGGCGGCACGGGGTCCCAGGAGGGACAGAACGACGGACAGGGCAAGCAGGGTCGTCCGGGGGCGCGCAAACGGCATGGATGGGTTTCCTTTGGAGCGGCGGGGGCTTTCCGGGGCCGCCGCAGACGCACGTCCGAGGGGATCCCCGGACGATGTGAGATTGACAGGCTCGGGTTCGCTTTTATAATACCCGGCTTGTTTTGGGCTATGCCACACGGGCCTTCCGCCCGGTAGGAATTTACATCGGAATAGCGATGATTACGGTTCAAAACCTCGTCAAACGCTACGGCGACACGGTGGCCGTGGACGGGGTGACCTTTACCGTGGAACGCGGCGAGGTGCTCGGATTCCTCGGCCCCAACGGGGCGGGAAAAACGACCACCATGCGCGTTCTCACCACTTTCATTGCTCCTGACGAAGGCACCGCGAACCTGGCCGGATTCGACGTGCGCCGCCAGCCCCTGGATGTGTGCCGCCGGGTGGGTTATTTACCGGAAAACGCGCCCCTCTACCTGGACATGGGCACCGTGGATTACCTCCTCTACGTGGCCGAAATGCGCGGCATCCCGCGCGGTGAAATGCGCGGCCGGATCAAGAAAGTCGTGGAGGTGTGCGGTTTGGGGCCGGCGCTGGCCAAGAACATCGGTCAGCTCTCCAAGGGATACCGGCAGCGAGTGGGACTTGCGCAAGCGATGGTTCACGAGCCTGACATCCTCATTCTCGACGAACCCACGAGCGGCCTCGATCCCAACCAGATCGTGGAGATCCGAAGCCTCATCAAGGAAATCGGGCGCGAGAAGACTGTCATTTTGTCCACGCACATTCTTCCCGAAGTGAGCGCCACCTGTGGGCGCGTGATCATCATCGCCAACGGCAAGCTCGTTGGTTCCGGAACGCCGGAATCGTTGGCCTCCCAGGCTGTGGGTGGCGTCGGCGTGAGCGTGGTGTTGCGCGGCCAGGGCGATGACATCGAGGGTGGGCTCAAGTCTCTGGAGATGGCCGATCGCGTTCAGTTCGTGGGCGCCGAGTCGGATGCATTGCGCTATCGCGTGCAAGCTCGGGGCGATGTGGATCCGGGGCGGCTGGGCGAAGCGGTATCGGAGCTGGCCGCCACCCGCGGGTGGCGGCTCCGCGAATTGCGGCCTGAGGGCGCGAGCCTCGAGGACGTGTTCCGCGAACTGACCACCCGAGAGGATGGCGCCTAAATGCACGGGGTAATCGGGGTCTACAAGCGCGAGCTCAAGGGATACTTCAATTCGCCCATCGCGTACATCTTTCTCGTCGTGTTTTTGTTGACCGCCTCCTGGCTCTTCTTCCGCGGCTACTTCTTGTACGGGCAAGCCGATCTTCGTCCCTTCTTTTCGCTCTTGCCGTGGATGTTCCTCTTCTTCGTGCCCGCGGTTTCGATGCGGCTCTGGGCCGAAGAGCGCAAGCAAGGCACGGCCGAGCTTCTTCTCACCCTGCCGGTCAAGGATGAGCAGATCATCCTGGGCAAGTATCTGGCCGGGCTCACCCTGGTCACCCTGGCTGTCTTTCTGGAATTTCCGCTGGTGATTCTCACCGCGCGGCTCGGAGATCTGGATTTCGGACCGGTGATCGGTGGCTTTTTAGGAAGCATCTTCCTGGGCGGCGCCTATCTGGCCATCGGCCTGTTTCTGTCGTCCATCACCTCGAACCAGATCGTGGCCTTCATTCTGGGCGTGGTGGCCTCGTTCGCGCTCTTCATCGTGGGAGAGAGCATCGTCCTCGTGACTGCGCCGCCCGCCATTGCGCCGCTCTTGCGCAATCTGGGGCTTGGCGCGCATTTCGACAGCATCGGACGCGGCGTAATCGATACGCGAGACGTGATCTATTACCTGAGCGTGATCGCGTTCTTTTTGTATCTCAATCGCTTGACGTTGAGGGAGCGGCGATGGGCGTGAGCAAGTGGGGGAAAGGCGTTTCCCCGGTGGCCAGTGCCCTCATCCTGCTCGTGATCTTGTTCTCGATCGGGCTTCTGGGTTCACGCGTGTTCACTCGCATCGATCTCACCGAGAAAAAAGAGTACACGCTGAGCAAGGCGACCAAGCACGTGCTCGACGGGCTCAATGACGTGGTCACCGTCCACGTGTACTTTTCCCGCGAGTTGCCCCCGTACTTCGCCACCTTGGACCGGCAAGTCAAGGATTTGCTCGACGAGTACCCCGCCCATGCCGGCGACAAGGTGCACATCGATTACATCGATCCGTCCAAGGATCCCGCGCTCGAGGCGTCCATGCAGCGCATGGGTATTCCAAAGTTGCAGCTCAGCCGCATGCAGCAGGAGCGCGCCGAGGTCATGACCGCGTATCTGGGGATCGCGGTCCAGTACCAGGACAAGACGGAAGTCATCCCGGTCGTGCAGAACGTGGACAAGCTCGAGTACGACCTCACCGCCGCGCTGGTCAAGGTGAGCACGGAGCGGCAATCGGTGGGCATCGTGTCCTCCTCTCAGACCGGTATGCCGGAGGAGCTCAAGGACGTCGAGAAACTCCTTCGCGATCAGTACACCGCGCAACCGGTGAACGTGTGGACGGGCCCCGTCCCCCAAGGCATTAGCACCCTCATCGTCAAAGACGACGATTCGTTCACCGACGCCGCGCTCTATCACATCGACCAGTACCTCATGTCGGGAGGACGCATCCTGTTCCTCGTCCCCGGTGTGGACGTGAACCTGACCTCGCTCATGGCGCAGAACCGCGAGGTCAAGGTGGGGCCCCAGCTTCACACCTATGGCGTCGACGTGAAGACGTCCCTCGTGGTCGACGGGCAGGCCCCCATGGTCGGGTTCGATGTTGGTTCATTCTTCCCGCTCGCGGTGCGCTATCCCTGGTTTCCACAGGTCGTGCGCGAGGGGCTCAACAACAAGAATCCGGTGACGAGCGACCTGCAGTCGGTCGTGTTCCCGTGGACGAGCCCGCTCACCCTCACGCCGCCCGATTCGAGCCAGGGAGCCCACGTGACCGCGCAAGTGCTGGCCAAGTCCTCGGCACGCTCCTTTGCCGCCTCGGCTCCCTATGACTTGAGTCCTCAAGCGCGATTGGCCCTGCCGACATCGGGGGTCGAGCCGCAGAGCTTGGTCGTCGCGCTTTCCGGCCAGTTCCCCTCGCATTGGGCGGGGAGACCGGCGCCGGGGGACACCCTTGGCACCGGCAAACCGGGCATTGCCCTCAGCCCCGAGACGCAAATGATCGTTGTGGGAACCTCGCATTTCCTGGAAGGCCGCTTCCTGCAGCAATTCCCCTCCAACGCGATCTTCTTCGCGAACGCGGTGGACTGGATGACACTGGGAAGCGATCTCATTGCCATTCGTTCCCGCGGGCAGGAAACCCGGCCGCTCAAGGAAATCGGTGACAACAAAAAGAGCACGGTCAAGATGCTGGCCGTGCTTCCCGTCCCGATTCTGCTCATTGTGTTCGGGCTCGCGCGCGGGCAAATGGGCAAGGCGCGCCGGCGGCGTTACGCGATCGAGTTCGGAGGGCGGGCATGAACCGGCGCATGTTGATCCTGGCCGGTGTGCTGGTCGTCCTGGTGGTCATCTTCGCGAACCCGTTCAAGGATCAGTTGAAGCGCGAAAAGCGCGACTGGGTGGCGGTGTTCGACACGACGAAGGTCATGACGGCGGATCGCATCGAGGTGGCGACGGCCACGGACAGCTCGGTCATCGTGAAGCAAGACGGTAATTGGGTGGTCGCATCGCAGAATTCATTTCCTGCCGACACGGCCGCGGTGGGGAATCTGCTCCGCGCGCTCGAGAACGCGCGTTCGGCGGGGGTGGTGTCCAACAACCCCGAGAATCGTTCGCGCTTTCAGGTGGACGCATCCGGCGTGCGGGTGAAGGTGATGGCCCAGAGCGACGTCATCGCGCAGTTCACGCTCGGGAAGATGGGGGCCGACTTCACCACGAGCTACGTGCTTCCGGCCGGCTCCAACGAGGTGCAAGTCGTTCGGGGCCTCAACCGCAACTTGGTCTGGCGGCCCCAGGGGATGCGCGATCGGACGATCTTCAAGTTCGATCCCGCGAACTTGAAGCAGGTCACGGCCCAAGTGCCCGAAGGGGGCTGGGAGCTCATCAAGACCGACACAACCTGGTCGGTGCGCAAACGCGGTGAGGAAAACATCCATCCCGCGGACAAGACGCTGGCCGGCACCCTGGTGCAAAGCCTTTCCGATTTTTCCGCGGACCAATTCCTCGACACTCCATCCGACACCCTGAAGACCGGCCTCGATCACCCCGACTACCAATACACGTTGCGCTTCATGGATGGAACCGAAGCGTCGGTCCGGGTTGGCGGAAAGAACGATCGCAACCAGTACTACGCAGAGCGCCCCGACCGCACGGGAGCGGTATACCTGCTCTCCGAATGGCGGCTGACCAACGTGAAGAAGACGGTCGAGGAACTCGAGGGTCTGGAGCCAACCACCGCGACGAAGAAAAACCGCCCCGGACGCTAGACCTGTAGGGTCTTAAACGAGGTCAGCGCGTCGGATTCGCTAGGGTAGGCGTCGAAGACTTCGAGGAGCTTGGTCACCGTCATCACCCGCGATACCTTCTCGTTGGCGTTCGAGATCTTCATCTTCCCGCCGGACGTCGAAATGGCGTGAAAAACGTGGGCAATGATGCCGATGCCGGTCGAGTTGATGAAATCGACTTGATCCAGATTGACCAGGAACTTGCGGTGACCCTCCTGGATCTTCTCCCGGACCGCGTCCTTGAGCTGATAGGCGTCGTGAGCGCCCTCGAGCGCGCCTTTCAAGTCGAAGACAACGACGTCGTCCGCATTGCGAACGCTCCACTTCACGACGCAGGTTCCTTTCGGGTGTCGAGGTCTCGATCCGGTTGGAGGGTCAGAGTAGGCAAACGCCCACCCGAACGCAAGAGTGTCGCGACGCTTGACCCTTGTGGGAGTGGATGATACGCTAGATTGCCCCTTGTTGATGGCCCCCTCGGGGGCCTTTTGGTTTCGGATCGGGGCTGGTTCCCGAAAGAACCAGAATGGGTCCTTGGGGGCCCGGATGGACCGGCAGCCTCGTCGGGCCACCCCGCGAAGAGGGGCCCGCCATTCTTTTTCCAAACACCGCGAACGTGCCACTGTGCCATCCCATTAGTTGGAGGCGCTCGGGAGGACGACGTGAAGGAGTATCCCACCGACAAGATTCGTAACATTGCGCTCATCGGGCACGGCACGACCGGAAAGACGACGCTCGCCGACGCGATTCTCTTCAACATGAAATCCATTCCGCGCATGGGGCAGGTGGGGCCCGGTACCTCGACGATGGATTACACGGACATCGAGAAGCGCCGCAAGATCTCGATCCATCTTTCGGTCGGCCACGGCGAATGGCGCGAGACGAAGATCAATCTGCTCGACACGCCGGGGTACGACGACTTTTGCGGCGAGGTCCATGCCGCGCTTCGCGTGGCCGACAACGCCCTCCTCGTTGTGAACGGGGTGGCCGGGGTGGAGCCGGGCACGGAACGCAACTTCGATCTCGCCCGCGAGCGGAATATTCCCACGCTTCTCTGCGTGAACATGATGGACAAAGAGCACGCGAACTTTGACCGTGTGGTCGAGCAAGTGCAGGAGCGTTTACACCCGCGCGCGGTTCCGCTCCAGCTTCCGATCGGGGCCGGTCCGGACTTCAAGGGCCTCGTCGATCTCTTCAAGATGAAGGCGTTCATGTACGGGGACCCCAGCGCGCCGCCGACGGAGAGCGACATTCCGGCGGACCTGAGAGCCCAAGCCGAGAAAGCACGCGAGGTGTTGATCGAGGCGGTGGCGGACTTCGATGACGCGGTCGCGGAGAAGTATCTCGACGGAAAACCGTTATCTCAGGAAGAAATCTTGTCCGCTCTCCAGCTCGCGGTGGCCAAGGGCGGCGCGTTTCCCATGGTGGTGGCCAGCGCGGAAAAGAACTTCGGTGTGCGCCGCATGCTGGACGCCTTCGTGGTTTGCTTCCCATCGCCGGCGAATCGACCTCCGGAACCGGCCACGCTGGGCAGTGAGACGGTCGAGCTCAAGCCCGATCCGGCCGGCCCTCCGGCCGCGCTGGTGTTCAAGGCCATCATCGAACCGCATCTGGGGGAGATGTCGCTCTTGCGCGTGTACTCGGGCACGTTCGAGTCGGCCACCGAGGTGTACAACACCCGCCGAAGCTCGACCGAGAAACTCGGGCAGCTCTACGTGCTCCAGGGCAATACGCGTGCCGAGGTACAGCGCGCTCCCGCGGGCGATATCGTGGCGGCGGTGAAGCTCAAGGACACGCACACCGGCGACACGCTCGCCTCGAAGGCCAAACCGTTCGTCATTGCGCCGACCGTGTACCCGTCCACCCTGTCCGCGGAATCCATCGCTCCCAAGAAGAAGGGCGACGAGGACAAGATGGCGATCGCCATGCACAAGATCATGGAAGAGGATCCCACCATTCACCTGCACGTGGACGGTGAGTTGCATCAGCACGTGCTGCAAGCCATGGGCGAGCTGCACATGGACGTGGTCCTGGAAAAGCTGCGCGAACGCCATGTGGAGGTGGAGCTCAAGCGCCCCCGCATTCATTTCCGTGAGACCATCACTCGGGCCGCCGAGGGACAGGGGAAATACAAGAAGCAAACCGGCGGGCGTGGCCAGTACGGCGACGTGTGGCTCAAGCTCAAGCCGCTCGGGCACGGGACAGGGTTCCAGTTCAACGACGAGGTCGTGGGGGGTGTGGTGCCGGGCAAATTCATCCCTGCCGTCGAGAAGGGTGTCGTCGAAGCGATGAAGGAAGGGGTCGTAGCCGGCTATCCCGTGGTGGATATCGACGTCACGATCTTCGACGGCTCGCACCATTCCGTGGATTCAAGCGAACAAGCATTCAAGGTTGCCGGTTCGATGGCGTTCAAGCGGCTCATGCAAGAAGCGCACCCCGTCCTTCTCGAGCCGATCATGGAAGTGGAAGTGACCGTGCCCGAGGAATACACCGGCGACATCATGGGCGATTTGAGCTCACGGCGGGGAAAGATCCTGGGCATCGAGCCGCGAGGCCGGGTGCAAGCGGTGCGCGCCCTGGTGCCGGAATCGGAAATGTACCGCTACGGCGCCCAGCTCAGATCGCTCACCCAGGGACGTGCGCGGTTTACGATGAAATTTCACGCCCGCGAAGAAGTGCCGCGGGACTCGGCGGAGCGCGTCATCCAAACCGCGAAGGCGGCCCGCGAGCAGACCGAAGGGAGTTGATCCATGTCGGGTCATTCGAAATGGGCGACTATCAAGCGCAAGAAGGGCGCCAAGGATGCTGCGCGGGGAAAGGTCTTCACCCGCTTCATCCGTGAAATCACGATCGCGGCCCGCATGGGCGGCGGCGATCCCGGCGGCAATCCACGGCTCCGCACCGCGATTGCGGCGGCCAAGGGCGCGAACATGCCCAACGACAACATCGATCGCGCGATCAAGAAGGGAACGGGCGAACTCGAGGGCACGACCATCGAGGAAATCATCTACGAGGGTTACGGGCCCATGGGCGTCGCGATTCTCGTTGAGGTCGCGACCGACAACCGTAACCGCACCGCCAGCGAGATCCGCCATCTCTTCACCAAGTTCGGCGGTAACCTGGGCGCAGTGGGTTCGGTGGTGTGGATGTTCGACGAGAAGGGTGTGATTGGCGTAGATCGCAAAGGCGTGACCGAGGAGCAGGTGTTAGAAGCCGCTCTGGAAGCCGGGGCGGAAGACGTGGATACCGAGCCCGAGGATCGCTTCCGCGTGATCACCGCGCCGGACGCTCTCCATTCCGTGTCGGGCGCCCTCGAACGTCAAAAGCTTCAGATCATCGAAGCCACCCACGACCGCATTCCCAAGACGACCAAGATGCTCTCCGAGAACGAAGCGGAAAGATTCCTCAAGTTTTATGAGTTGATCGAAGAGCAGGACGACGTGCAGCGAGTCTTCGCAAACTTCGAGATTCCCGACGCGGTGATGGAAAAGCTGGGAAGCTAATCGACAACGTGACAACCGGTTCTGGGATGCCCTTCCTGCGCCGGCTGCTCTTTTTTCTGCGGGCGATCTGGGCGGGCATCGAGCGGGACGACGTCGGATTCTACGCGGCCGGCATCGCCTATCACGGGCTCTTCAGCATCTTCGCCGTGTTTCTGTTGCTCACCCTGCTCATGAGCTTGGTCGGCATCGATCCGGGAACGTTGAAGGCGCTCATTCATTTCACCACCGGCCTTGTCCCCGAGCGCGCCGAGGAGCTCGTCAACACCGCGCTTCAGGTCATAACCGCTCCCGCGCCGGGACCCTTGCTGCTTCTGTCGATCGCGTTCACCTTGTGGACGGCGAGCAACGTCATTCAGGCCATCATTCATGCCCTGAACCGCATCTATCACCTGCGGGAAGAGGAAGAGCGGCCGGCCTGGCAGTCGCGCCTCATCGCGCTCGGGATCGTGGCGACGAGTGCCCTCCTCCTGACTTTCGGTTTTCTAGTGCTCGTGTTCGGCGAAGATTTCGCCGCCCGATCGGCTCGGTTCGGTCACATCTGGCCTTCGATCGCCACCGTCATCCGGAGCGGACGCCAGGTCATTTCGCTATTCGCGGTGTTCTTGGGCTCGTTCCTCCTCTACTGGCTCGCCCCCAGTTTCGGTCACGAACATCGCATTTCCTGGCCGGGCGCGGTCGTGTTCACCGCGATGTGGACTCTCGCCACCGCAGGTTTCAACCTGTACCTGCGCGAGTTCGCCGTGTACGACAA
>Ga0075420_100005691_pt1 | contig 10976 bp, 8 predicted proteins | sample SoiMetdeltSBSDD4_FD_75296 | JGI IMG/M metagenome (GOLD analysis project Ga0075420, IMG submission 75296) | Bulk soil microbial communities from a Populus tree surrounding site in Tennessee, USA - Soil MetaG P. deltoides SBSDD4 | ecosystem: Environmental > Terrestrial > Soil > Tree plantation... | reverse complement strand
AGCACCGAGACGTGGCCGAGGCACTAGATATATGCGGCCAACAATGTTTCGCTTGCAGTCGAGGTAGCAATAGCCCCCTGTCGATTCTCTGCAGATGGTTCGCGGGCTGTCGCCGATGCTCGGCTGGGTCTGGCCCGCGCTGTCCGTGACCGACCCGAGGAGGCCCGTTGAACGACATGCGAACATCCACGCTGGGTCGACGCGCCGGGCTCAGCGCCCTGGCCCTGGGGCTGGCGCTCGTCCTGCTCCCCGCGCCGGCGACCGCCACACCTCCGCCACAGACGGCCACCGTGCCGGCGGGCGCCGCCGCGTACGTGCCGTACCTCGACCCGAAGCTGCCGATCGACCAGCGCGTCGCGGACCTGCTCGGGCGCATGACGACCGAGGAGAAGATCGGCCAGATGACGCAGGCCGAGCGGGGCGCGGTCGCCGACAACCCGGCGCTCATCGCCCAGCAGCGCCTCGGGTCCGTGCTGTCCGGCGGTGGCTCGACGCCCGCGACCAACACTCCGGCCGCGTGGGTGGAGATGGTCAACACGTTCCAGGCACAGGCGCTGAGCACGCGCCTGCGCATCCCGCTCATCTACGGCATCGACGCTGTTCACGGTCACGGCAACGTGTACGGCGCGACGATCTTCCCCCACAACATCGGGCTCGGCGCGACCCGCAACCCGGCGCTCGTCGAGAAGGTCGGGCACGCCACCGCCGAGGAGGTACGCGCGACCGGCATCCCGTGGAGCTTCGGGCCGTGCGTCTGCGTGGCGCGTGACGAGCGCTGGGGCCGCACCTACGAGAGCTTCAGCGAGGACCCCGCGCTGGTCATACAGATGTCGACCATCATCAACGGGCTGCAGGGCCGTCACCCGGGCAAGCTCGACGACGCCGACCGGGTGCTGGCGACCGCCAAGCACTACGCCGGCGACGGCGACACCGAGTACGACTATGCGGTAGCAGCGGCCAACGTCGGCAAGCCCTGGTGGGAGCAGCGGTACACGATCGACCAGGGCGTGGTCGTCACCAGCCGCCCGGACTTCTGGCGCATCGACCTCGCGCCGTACGTGGACGCGATCGGGCGGCACGACGTCCGCAGCGTGATGCCGTCGTTCTCCAGTGTGGACTGGACCGAGGACGGCGTCGGCAACCCGGTCAAGATGCACGCCCACCGCGAGCTCATCACCGGCGTGCTCAAGGGCCAGCTCGGGTTCGGTGGGTTCGTGATCTCCGACTGGGAGGGCATCCACCAGATCCCGGACCCGTCCGACCCGACCAACGGCGGGCTGACCGCGTACAAGGTGCGCACCGGGGTGAACGCCGGCACCGACATGTTCATGGAGCCGTACAGCGCGGGGCAGTTCGAGTCCCTGCTGCTCGCCGAGGTCACGGCCGGCAACGTGAGCATGGCCCGCATCGACGACGCGGTACGCCGCATCCTGCACGCCAAGTTCGAGCTCGGCCTGTTCGAGCACCCGTACGCGTCGCTGGACAACATCGGCATGGTCGGCAGCGCGGCGCACCGGGCGCTGGCCCGGGAGGCGGTGGCGCAGTCGCAGGTGCTGCTCAAGAACGCCGGCAGCGCGCTGCCGCTGAGCAAGCACGCCAAGCTGTACGTGGCCGGCCGCAATGCGGACAACATCGGCAACCAGGCCGGCGGCTGGACGATCTCGTGGCAGGGCATCTCCGGCGACGTCATCCCCGGCACCACGATCCTCGAAGGCATCCACCAGGTCGCCCCGCACGCCGCGGTCACCTACAGCGCGGACGCCTCGGCGCCGATGGCCGGGTCCGACGTCGGCGTGGTGGTGGTCGGCGAGACGCCGTACGCCGAGGGGTATGGCGACGTCGGCGGGCCCGAGTGCGGCTGGTGCACGCCGGCCCAGCAGGAGGAGAAGTCGCTGAGCCTCCAGCCCGGCGACAAGGCGGTGATCGACAAGGTGTGCGACGCGATCGAGACCTGCGTCGTACTCGTCGTCTCCGGGCGCCCCCAGGTCCTGACCGACCAGCTCGGAAAGATCGACGCGCTGGTCGCGTCGTGGCTGCCGGGCAGCGAAGGAGCCGGTGCGGCCGATGTGCTCTTCGGTAGGCGGCCCTTCACCGGCCGGCTCTCGATGACCTGGCCGCGCACTGCGGCGCAGGTGCCGATCAATGTTGGCGACGCCAGCTACGACCCGCTGTTCCCGTTCGGGTGGGGCCTGCGCACGACACCACGCAACGACAGGGCGTTGGCTCTCGCCGCGTCCGGTCCGTCGCTGGCGTACCCGACGGCGCTGCAGGAGGAGATCGTCGCGATCGCCCGCGACAGGGCGCAGGCCGCGGTCGTCGCCAGCCGGGCCCGCGCCGGTTGGGCAGCCGCGATCGCGGACGCCGACCGGGCGCTGCTCGCTGGTGATGCGGTGACCGCGTTCAAGCTGCTGGCCAGCGTGCCGGTGTAAGCCGGGTCTCGTCGGACCGGCGGCCAATGTGGACCGTCGGTCCGACGAGTCATCTCGACCCGGCCGGCCGCTCGGAGCCGGCGTCCAGGCCAGGTCCGCTCGCGCGGGCAGGTTCACGACGAGCTGATGTGACATCCTGCCGATATGTCGAATGCCGGTCTGTGTTGGTCGGCGTTGCCCGAGCCATGGCGGCGCTGCCTCCTGCTCGCGTGGGCTTCCTTCCAATCCGGCGACATGCCGGTCGGTGCGGTCGTCGTAGACCGTGTCGGAACGGTTGTCAGCTCGGGACGTACTCGTCAGCTTGGGCATGTCGCGCCAGCCGGCCAGTTAGCCGGAACCAGGTTGGCACATGCCGAGGTGAACGCGTTGGCCGTGCTACCACCGGCCGACTATAGCGATCACACCATGTACACCAGTCTCGAGCCCTGTCTGCTGTGTACCGCCGCGTTGACGCATTCACACGTTGGTAGCGTGCGGTTCGCCGCCGCTGATCCGCTCTGGGGCGGGCTGCATCGCCTTCCGGAGATCAACGACCACGTCGCACTGCGGTGGACTACCCGCATCGGCCCGCTCGGCGGTCCAGTTGAGACCCTCGCCGGACTGCTACCGCTCGCGACGATCATGGAACGCAACCCGGATCACCGAGCCATAGTCAGCTTTCAGCGCGACGCAGCCTGGCTTGTCGACCTTGCCCGCCAGCTGGTCTGCACCGGGCTGCTTGGTGATTTGCGGCAGATGCCGCTCGCCGATGGGCTCGATCGCCTCTGGGACCGGTTGAGCAACGCACAGACCGTGTAACAACAACCTGACTACCGGCTCAGCGTGGTAAGCCAGGAGGAACGCGGCTTCGAGTCGTTGTTCTTTCCGGAGCACACCCACATCCCGGTACGCAGCCGGCGCCCGGACGGCCGACCGACCGACCGACCAGGATCTATGCCGAGCGGAGCGCGACTCGCCGCCCGGCCGGACCGACCGGCTGGGGCGCTCGCCGCGGAGCTGCGCGACGAACGGCGCCGCCTGGACGGGTTGCGCTCGGTGACTTGGCCGTCCGGTCCTGTTTCCAGCTCAGCTACGGTCGCTTGTGGACGACCCGAGCCCGGACAGCCAGCGCGCCGCGGCGCTGTTCCGGCTGCTCGGCCTGGTGCGGGTGTCCACAGTCGACGCAGCGCCGTCGATGCTCGGCTTGGTCAAGGCTGATCCGGGCAACGTGAGCCTCGACGCATGGCAGCCGGAAGATGCGGCCGCCCACGCGCAGAACCGTGACCGGGCCGGCGCGGCCGACCGCGGGCCACCAGCGCCGTCGGGACAGTGCGGCGATCGACTCCGGCGTCAGCTGCACCGGCAGCTCGGTCTGGGTACGCCGAAAGTATCTATCGATGTCAACGGTTAAGATCGAGGGCGGGCGCACCAAACCCCGTCCTCATCCTGCTCCACGGAGTAGGTGACATGCACAGTGCGGGATCCGGCCATGCCGAGAGCCTACCGCCAGCGGCACAGCTTGCTGGCTTGCGCGGTCGAAGACGAGATGCGGTTACATCACCGCGGAGGCCAGCTCGGCCAGTGTCGCCCATGCGGCCGGTATGTCCAGGGCACGAGCGGCGTATGCGGCGTCGAGGAGCTCGTCACTGAGGTAGCGGTCGTACTTGTCGCGCGCCTTGGCCCGTACCGTGCGGGCAAGGGCCGACGGGTCGGGCGGAACGCTCGCGGCCAGACTGCGGATAAAGTCACCGACCTCGGCGGGCGAGCGGTTCGCCACAGTGATCGCGAGCCCATCCTGGCCCACCTGCAGGCCGCATCCATTGAGGACGACGGCGAGCGTGTTCATGATCCGGTCGCCGCGCCAGGGGAACAGCAAGGTCTCCGGCCCGCGGGCGAAGACCCGGTTGGTGGCGTGCCCGGCCGCGTGGAACGCGGCTCGCCCTTCGGCCAGCAGGGTCCGGGCGGTGGCGTCGAGGTACGGCGGGACGTCGGTCGATCGGTACACCCGGCGCATGGTTCGGCGTACCTCGTCGGCGATCTCGCCGCCGGTGCCGGGGAAGACCGGCGGCCGGCCCGCCTCGGCGGCCGTCAGCTCGATGACCCGCGTCGCGGTGTCCACCGCCAGCACACGCCACCGGGCGCCGCTGAAGATGAGCAGCGCCCCGGGCAGGATCGGCCGGTCCACGGGCAGCGTGCCGAGCGTGTAGCCGTCCGCGACGAGCCGGTAGTCCTGCGAGGTGCGAAACGACACGTAGAAGGTGTAGTGGCTGATGAGCCGGTCGCCCTCGCCCCCGGGCAGCAGCAGACCGCCGTCGTGCTGGCGGATCAGGTCGTGGTGGCCCATATCGCGCAGCAGGCGGGCGAACATGGACCGGTCGACCCGCTGGAACGGGCCCTCGCCGCAGAGCATCGTGTAGAGCCGCCCGGCCGTGGCACCGCCGTGCTGCGCGGTGATGGACAGGACCTGCTGGATGAGCGTTGACAGGTGCAGGCCGGCGATGTCTGGCGGCTCGTACCACCCGGTGGTGAGCAGCTCGACCATGGCGATGCACTGGACCAGCTCGGACCGCAGCGCATCGGCCGGGCTGACTCCGGGGGCGAGCTCGCGCTCGGCGACGTAGACGCGCAGGACCGCCGGCCGGCCCGCCCGGCGCCCGGACCGGCCGAGGCGCTGGCGCAGGCCGGCCACTGTCGGCGGCGCGCCGATCTGGGCCACCGAGTCCACCGACCCGACGTCGATGCCCAGCTCAAGCGTTGACGTGCAGATGGCGGTCACCGGCGTGGCCGGGTCCTTGAGGCGCTCCTCAACGTGTTCGCGGATCTCCTTGGACAGGCTGCCGTGGTGGGCGAGGAACTGCGTACGTACGCCGGCCAGCGCCGCCCGCTGGCTGAGCATGTCGGCGTACACCTCGACGGCTGCGCGGGAGTTGGCGAAGACCAGGTTGTCGGAGTCGCAGAGCATCCGGAACAGGTGATCGGCGATGGCGGCGCGGTCGGCCGGCTCACCGCCGCCGGACTTTGCGTCCGCCGAGGCGGCGGGGTTCGCCCGGGCTGCGGCCTTCGCCGACACGGCGGGCGAGCTCGCCGGGGCGGCGGGCTTCGCCGGTGCGGGGGACTTTGGTTCGAGGTAGCCGCGGACCTGGAGCCGGATCTCGCTGCCGGGCTCGGCCGACGCGACCACCGCCACGTCCGCACCGCCGCCCGGCCGCAGGTACCCGGCCGCCGCGGTGAGGTCACCAAGCGTCGCGGACAGCGCGATCCGGGGTACGCGCCGGCCGGCGCTGCGCTCGACCCGGTGCAGCAGGGACTGCAGCTGCGCACCGCGTTCGCTGCCGATGAAGGAGTGCAGCTCGTCGACGACCAGGTACCGCAGCCCACCGAAGATCCGCTGGACCCGGTTGCCGTGCCGGACGAACATCGCCTCCAGCGACTCGGGTGTGATCAGCAGGAGGCCGGCCGGTGCGCGCAGCACCCGCGCCTTGCCGCTGGCCGGAGCGTCACCGTGCCAGCGGTGCACCGGCAGGTCCAGCGGCTCGCAGAGCTCGACGATCCGGTCGTACTGGTCGTTGATCAGTGCCTTGAGCGGGCTGACGAAGAGCGCCTGCAGGCCGGCGGCGCCAATCTCCTGGTGGTGGGCGAGCACCGTGCAGATCGGCAGCAGGGCCGCCTCGGTCTTGCCGCTCGCGGTGGCCGACGCGAGGATCACGTCCCGGTCACCGCCGATGATGAGCCTGGCGGCGCGCTCCTGGACGTCGCGCAGCCGGTCCCAGCCACGTTCGTAGATCCAGCGCTGGAGGGAAGGGTGGTACAGCTCGTACGCCTGGGACGGAGCCGCCGCAGGCGGCTCAGAGCCGGAACGAGGTGAGCTCGTCGTCATCGGCGGCGAGGTCCGGGCCAAGGTCCGGGTCGCGCGAAGGCGCGACCTCGACGGTGCCGAGCAGCGCCGCCCAGCCTACGTCCGGGTGCTGGTCGACGAGGGCCAGCAGGTCGAGGAAGCCGCGGACGGTCTCCCGCGGCGTGCGGAAGTACGCGTCGCCGATGCGCCGGGCGCAGTGCGCCATGTAGGCGGTCAGCGCCTCGTCGGGCACGAGGTACCGGGCCGCGTCGCCCCCGGCGTACACGTGTCGCAGCTTGGTCAGCAGCACGAACACGTCCTCCGGGGTCAGGTTCGCCAGCCGCAGCACGGGTCCGGAGTAGTCGACCATCTCGGCCGAGGCGAACGCGTTGGCCGCCAGCCGCGACGCCAGCGCCGGGTACGAGAACAGGCCGCGCCGCGTGTCGAGCAGGAACTCCGGCGTACCGCCGAACAGGAAGCCCAGGTGGGCCGCGCCGCCCTGCAACGTGTCGTTGACGATGCGCAGCACCTGCTCGTAGTTGGCGTTACGAGCAGCCGAACCCGTCAGCTTGTAGAGGTTGACCATCTCGTCGACGCAGACCACCAGCCCGCCGAAGCCGGCGAGCCGGACGAAGCGCGCCATCAGCTTGAGGTGGTCATAGACCGTCGCGTCGTCGACGATCGTCCGTACGCCAAGGGCGGCCCGCGCGTCCACCCTGCTGGTGAACTCTCCACGCAGCCAGCGCACGGCATCGGTACGCAGCCTCTCGTCGCCGGTGTCGTAGCCGCGCCAGTACGCTCCGACCACGGCGGCGAAGTCGTACCCGCCGGCGAGCTCGGACAGCGCCGCGAGCCGGGCGGCGATCGCCTCGTCCGGGCGGTCGCCGGCGGCGTTGGCCTCGCTGATCGCTCCGGTCACGAACCGCTCGACGACGCTGGCCAGTGCGCCGCCCTCGGGCCGGGCCCTGGTGGCGAGGTTGCGCATCAGCTCGGCGTAGAGCGACCGGGCCTGACCGGAGGCCGCGTGCAGCCGCCGGTCTGGTGACAGGTCCGCGTGCGCGGTGACCAGCCGCCGCTCCAGCGCGATCGAACGGGTCAGGTGCAGGAAGAAGGTCTTGCCGGAGCCGTACTCGCCGATGATGAACCGGCAGGCGCCACCGCCCTCGGCGATGCGGTCGATGTCGTGCAGCACAGCCTTTACCTCGGCCGCCCGGCCGACCTGGATGTGCTGCTGGCCTAGCCGGGGCACGACCCCGGCGCGCAGCGACGCGACGATCGCGTCCCGTTCCCGCGGGCGGATGCGCTGGGCCTGCCCAGGTGTGCCGTCGGAGGTCATCTGAGCAGCTCCCGGAGTATGTCCACGTCGATGATCAGCGTAGCCTCACCCTCGACGACGGGCTCGCCCGCGGTCTCGATCGCGGCCTCGTTCAGCAGGTCGAGCGCTCCGTCAGGCAGGACGCCGTGCGTGTCGGCGAGCGCGGCGAACTCGTCGCGAGTCCACGAAGGTCGCGCCGCGAGCGCCCGCAGCAGCTTACTGTGCGCGCGGTCGAGGCCCACGATGAGACCATCGCCGTCGTCCCCGGGAGGCTGCGGCGCGGGCGGGCCGTCCCCCGGGTCATCCTCCAGGTGCTCCCCTGGGTCATCCCCTGTGAAAACCTCGGCGAGGAGGGTGCCGACCGTCGCGGTCTCGGCGATCTTGCGACTGACCATCGTCTGGTCGAGCGGAACGGATGACTCCGCGGCCGTCCACGGCAGCGCGTACCCGCCGGTGGCGGGGTCGGCCGGCCGGATCGTGACGGGCTCGTCCCCTTCGGACGGTGCGGCCAAGCGCGGTCGCCCGCCGACACTCTGCTCGTGCACCCGGCGGAACACCAGGTCCCGGTCCAGCCCCAGCATCTGGTACATCCGGGCCAGGGCGGCGATCGTGGCCGGCGTGGTGGCCGGGTCCGCCGCGGCGGCGACGCGGACCAGGTACCGGCCCGCGATCTGGCGCCCCGCCGGGTCCAGTGGCGTCACCTGCCGTGGCAGCCGGTCGGCGTCCACCCCGGCCGCCAGCAGCCAGTGCAGGCGGGCCGCCAGGCGCGGCTGCTCGGCCGGGGGCACCCGCAGTGCCATCGCCAGGTCGGGCACTGTGGCGAGGACGGCCTCGACGGCAGCTCCTCGCGGATCGACGAAGCCCCGCGAACCCGCGGGCCCCCGCGGATTGACGGGCTGGGCGGCTAGTGCCACGGCGGCGGCACACCGCACGACGAGCGCCGCGGTCGTGAACCGGGCCCCCGGCCGGTCCGGCGCACCCGCCTCGCGGTGGAACAGGACGGCCGGGCCGTCGGCCAGCGCGGGCGCGCCGAAACGTACGTCCGGCTCGATCCCGATGCCGAGCAGCGCGAGCACCTCGATGAAGGCGACGGCCTCGTCGCGGGCCATCCGCCCGGGGGTGGCCACCGACCAGTGCTGCCGCAGCTCGGCCGCGTCGATGAGTGCGGTGGCCCGGTCACCGAGGTGCTTTTGCGCCCATTTCCGCAGGGCACCGAGCCGGCCCTGGTCCGGGTCGACCAGCTCGGCCGGGAGCAGGGCCACCGCCGCGAGCGAGCCGTGACCGTCCGGGAACCTGGCCAGCCACCGGCTGTACGGTTCCAGCCCGGCCGCCACCTCGTCGACCAGCCGGACCAGCTCGCGGGTGCACCGCGGCTCACCGAGCACATCGGGTAGGTCCGCGCGGCAGACCAGCATGGCGGTCAGGCCAGGGTTGGCCGGTTGGTACCTGATCCGGATGCCCGACCCATGGTCGGATGGGACGAGCCCGGCGCCATGGCGGGCGCTGTACCGCAGCGCGAACAGCCGGTCAAACTCGGCCGGGCAGCGCTGCTGGGCGGCACGCCGGGTCAGCGCCGGGTGGTGCCGCACCCAGGCGAGCGCCCAGTCGGCCGGCACGGGCGTCCCGGTCGCGGCCAACCGGGCCAGCGCCATCCGGACCTCCGTCGCCGACATCTCCGTCGCCGAAGTTTCGGGTGCCGACGCGGAGCCACGGTCCGGCCCAGCTCCGCCCAGTCCAGCCCGGCTCTCCCCTGGCAGCTCAGCCCGGGCCGCCCCTGGCGGCCCAGCCCGGGTCGCCGGCGGCGCGGTGAGCAGTGCCAGGAGGTCGAGCAGGCGGTCGAGCGCCTCACGAAGGGCCAGGCCGGCGCCGCCGTACCGCGCCCGCAGCCGCCGCGCCTCGGCCATGATCGCGCTCAGGTCCCGATCGGCCGCGGGATCGTCCCCGAGGTCAGCGACGACGCGGCGCTCCAGGCCGTAGCAGAACAGCAGGACAAGGTCGGCGGGTACGTCGGTCCGCCGCCCGCCGGCGAGCCACCGCAGGTACGCCGCGCGGGCCGCCGGTGAGATCAGGTGGTACGCCGGCGCAGGCCCGGGCAGGCGGCCGGTGGGCGGCGGACCGGCTGCGGCGACCTGGAGCTCCGGGTTGATCAGCGCTGGCTCGACACCACCGGTCATCGATCGCAGGTGCCGCCCAACGTAGATCATCCCACCAGGGATACTGTGTCCGGCGATCATTGTGTGCAGCTCCGGCGGAACCCACCGCCACTCGGCCGGAGACCGATGTCGTTGGCCCGCCACGGGCTCGACTGTATCTTCCGCCAGCCGGCGGCCAGCGGCTTGGGCCGTAGACTGGCGGCGTGGTGCTCTGGACCGCAGCCGACGCCGCTCGGGGGGCGGCAGCTGAGCTTGCCGACGACGGTGGGCTCAGCGGCGCGTATCGCTGCTTGATGCAGCTCCTCGACGACTACCGGCGTGCCGTACGCAGCGACGGGGTGCCTGTAGCCGCACGGCTTTTCGATGATCCCCCGCCCACGACTGGTGACGTTCGTGTCGATGCGGCCTTGGCGGGCTTGGCGGAGCATCTTGCCCGTCACGACGGGTGGGCTCCACCGTTGTGGGCCTTTGACGAGAGCCGTCAGGCCAAGCCATGGTGGTTCGTTTCGGGCGTACGGTCGTGGCACGCAATGGCTTTGGTCGAGTCGCCGCTGGCCTTCCGGAAGCGAGGCGTGTTCCTTACGGCGTCGGCGTTGGACCGGGTGTGAACCTGCTTGACGGCGAGCAGATACGGCACCTCTTCGATGAGCTGTCCGATGAGTTGGCGCGCCGCGGCACGCGTGCGGAGATCTTTCTGGTGGGCGGGGCCGCGATGGCGCTTGCGTACGACGCCCGGCGGGCCACCCGTGACATCGATGCGGTGTTCCAGCCCAAAGAAGAGGTGTACGCGGCCGCTGCGGTGGTCGCGGTGCGCCACAACTTGCCCGGTGACTGGCTCAACGACGGAGTGAAGGGCTTCCTGCCGGGCGACGATCCGCAGGCGCGGCAGGTCTACGAGAGCGACTCGCTTCGGGTCGACGTCGCGTCGCCGGAGTACCTCCTGGCGATGAAGCTACTCGCCGCTCGCGAACAGGATGTGGACGACATCGTGCTGCTATACCGGCTGTGCGGGTTCACCAGCGCAGCTCAAGGGCTAGATCTCGTCGAGTCGGTCTATCCGGGACGCGCGATCGCGCCGAAGGTCCAGTTCCTCCTCGAGGAGTTCTTCGGCCCGACCATGCCGTAGGCCCTGCCGACCGGGGCTCGACATCACCGGTTATCGATCGCAGGTGCCGCCCGACGTAGATCATCCCACCAGGGATATCGTATCCGGCGATCATTGTGTGCAGCTCCGGCGGAACCCACCGCCACTCGGCCGGAGACCG
>Ga0075420_100005689_pt1 | contig 10977 bp, 12 predicted proteins | sample SoiMetdeltSBSDD4_FD_75296 | JGI IMG/M metagenome (GOLD analysis project Ga0075420, IMG submission 75296) | Bulk soil microbial communities from a Populus tree surrounding site in Tennessee, USA - Soil MetaG P. deltoides SBSDD4 | ecosystem: Environmental > Terrestrial > Soil > Tree plantation... | reverse complement strand
TTCTCTCCTTTGTAGAACCATGAGAGACAGGTGCTCGCCTCGGCGAAGGCTTGTTTATCAATCGTAACCTGCTTGGCGATATGGCGAGTGAACGTTGGGAAGACACCGTTGTCGGCAACGAACGCACCTCGCCATTCGGACGAGAACGCGGAGAATGCAAGAGGAAGGGCGGCGACGATGTTCCACGTAGCCAGCATGACTCCGAGTATATCATGGAAGCGAAGGAGGTCCGTCACACATGCCGCAGCCTTATCTGACGGCGACCGTGCCGGGAATCGGCGGACGATTCCGTACGGAGCCTGAGGACTTCCAAGTCGACGAACGTCCTCTTTATCTCCCCTGTGGAGAAGGCGAACACCTCTATATCAAGGTGACCAAGCGGTTGCTCTCAACTCCGGATTTGGTCCGGCAAATCTCATCCACTGTCGGCGTTAAGGTTAACGGAATTGGCACGGCCGGCCTCAAGGATGCCAGAGCCGTGACCACGCAAATGCTGTCATTGCACGCCGTTACACCTGATCGTGTGGCTCGATTGAAACTGAGTGACCACATTCTGGCCGTCGAAGTGCTCGGACGGCATCGGAACCGATTGCGCCCTGGCCATCATGCCGGGAACCGGTTTCGGCTCATTATCCGGGACGTCGCCCCCCATGCGAACGAAGCCGTGCCTGCGGTCCTCGGTGGATTATTGCGTCGCGGTGTGCCGAACTTCTTCGGACCTCAGCGCCAAGGGAAAAGCGGAGAAAACTACCAGGTCGGTGCGGCCTTACTCACGGATTCATGGAAGCGCGCTCAGATGAGTCGGTCCAAGCGCATGTGGTACGTCAATTCCTTCCAATCCCATCTTTTCAATCAGATTCTCGAACGCCGGTTGGACAGTCTTGATTGCGTGTGGGCCGGTGATTGGGCCATGAAAATGGATAACGGAGCCTGCTTTCTCGTGGAAGACGCTCAGCAAGAACAGGCGCGGGCTGACCGGTTTGAGATCAGTCCCACCGGTGTGCTGTTCGGGTCTCGTGTGTCTTGGGCGACCGGTCGGGCGGGTGAGATCGAACACGCCGTCATCACTGAACAAGGGTCCACCCCTGAGGCCCTCGTTCAAGCGGCAAAAGTCTGTGGTTTTCGCGGGGAACGACGGTCCTTGAGGGTGCCATTGGGGGAGCTGGACTGGTCGCTCCATGGGTCCATTCTTACGCTGTCGTTCGCCCTTCCGCCGGGCGCCTACGCCACGAGCGTGCTTCGCGAACTCATGAAAACACCCGAACTGGGCTGAGTGGCCGGGTCTTTTTGCTGCCGGTCAGTGGACCGGGCGTCCAGCCGCTGCATGGTAGAATTTAGATGAAGGAGTCCTGGCAATGAGTGCAGCCACCCAAGAAACCGTTGTGCTGAGTGGGCATATCATCGATTCGCTGATTCTTGCCAAGGTGCTGGACACCATTCTGATGATGGGCGGGAGCTTCGACCTTGAGCAGGTTTCGATCGGCAAAACCCGCAACGAACCGTCCCGCGCTCACATCGTCGTTCGAGCAGACTCTGCAAAGTTGCTCGCGGATATCCTGAGGGCCATCCAACCTCATGGGGCATCCGTGGATGGGGAGGCGGACTGCAAACTGACTATGGCCCCTCACGACGGTGTGTTTCCGGAGGATTTCTATGCGACGACCCATTTGCCGACGCAGGTTCGGCTCTCGGGCCATTGGACCGATGTAGAAGCCATCGAAATGGATTTGGGCATCGTGGTGAGTAAGGACAGGACCAAAGCCGTCGCTGTACCGATGGCCGGCGTTCAAGTCGGTGATGAAGTGGTGACTGGCCGAACGGGAATCCGCGTGGTCCCGTTGCAGCGGCCTCAAGAACGTGACGTATTCAGTTTCATGGAGTCGCAGGTCTCTGCGGAGCGGCCACATGGACATATTATTGCCGACGTGGCGAAACGGATGGAGGTGCTGCGCGACGGTCACCGGGCTGGAAAATCCGGCTGCAAGGTGTTGGTCGCCGGAGGGCCTGCGATCATCCATGCCGGAGGGCGTGAAGCGCTGACCTGGCTCATTGACCAAGGATTTGTCCATGTCCTGTTCTGTGGGAATGCGCTTCCGGCGCACGACATGGAGGCCGATTTGTATGGCACCTCATTGGGGTATGGACTTTCGGCCGGCAGGGTGGTGCCGCATGGACATGAGCACCATTTGCGCACCATCAACCGCATTCGCGGCATTGGCAGCATCGCGAAAGCCGTCGAAACCGGCGTGATTAAACAAGGCATCATGGCCTCCTGTGTCAGACAGCGCGTGGACACGGTAATGGCGGGTACCATTCGAGACGATGGGCCGCTTCCAGGCGTCATTACCGATTCCGTTGCGGCGCAGGCTGCGATGCGTGCGGCGATTCCCGGCGTGGGCCTCGCCTTGCTCGTCGCCTCTACGCTTCATGCGGTCGCCACCGGTAATCTCCTACCGGCGACCATTCCGACTGTGTGCGTCGACGTGAACCCGGCGGTGCCGACGAAGCTGGCCGATCGCGGCAGTTTCCAAGCGGTAGGCCTGGTGATGGATGCCGCCTCATTTTTGCGCGACGTGGCGAGAGAGCTAGGGTGGAAAGGATGAGCCGGTTACTCGTCTGTCCGCCGGACTATTTCTGCATTGACTACGAGATCAATCCGTGGATGCGACGCTCAAATGTCGTCGCTCCTGAACGCGCCATTCGACAGTGGCACCGGCTCATTGAGGTCCTCGAGCGGGACATCGGCGCGGTGCTGGAACGGATGAAGCCAGTTCCCGGGCTGCCGGATCTGGTCTTTACCGCCAATGCGGGCGTCGTCGTCGGCCGCAAGGCGGTTCCCAGCCGTTTCCGCTATGCGGAGCGGCAACGGGAAGAGGCGCACTACGAAGGCTGGTTCCGTAAACAGGGTTATGAAATCTTCACACTGGACCCGGATATGTTTTTCGAAGGGGCCGGCGACCTGCTTGGGTTCCACGATGGCTGGTTCGGCGGCTACAGGCAGCGTTCGGACATCCGCGCATTCCCTGTTCTTAGCGAGTTGTTCGGAAAAGAGATCCTCCCTCTGGAACTGATTGACGGCCGGTTTTACCATCTCGACACTTGCTTTTGTCCTTTGAGCGGGGGAGATCTCCTTTATTATCCTGCGGCGTTTGACCGCTATGCGCAGGCAGCCATCGCCGATCGCATCCCGACGGCGTCGAGGCTTCCTGTTCCTGAGCATGAAGCACTTCAGTTTGCCTGCAATGCCGTCTGCGTGGGCAAGCACGTCGTGCTGCCGGACGGTTGTCCGGAAACGACGGCCTGGCTCGCGAGCCGCGGGTATCTTCCACACCCGGTTCCTTTGGATGAATTTATGAAATCCGGAGGTTCCGCGAAGTGCCTCACATTGGCTTTGGATTGATTGTCCACTCGGACCAGGACACGCATCCTCTTACCTGCCGCTGCGAAACAGAAACGCGCCATAGAGGCCGGCGATGGCAATCGTCACCAGCTCGATCGTGATCACAAGCCGGCTGACGACGGCATCAGGCGTGGGCGGCGCCAGGATGAAATGCAGCCCCAAGAATTGGGGAGGTTGTGCCTGAGGTGTCTCCCAAGGCGGGAAAAGGAGAGCCAAGGCCAGAAGAGCCACCATGCCATACAAGATATGAAGGTTGAGGCCTTCGGGAGCGGCGTATGCGCGAGCGATCGGTCGACGTGGCCCATCCATCTGGCTGCCGCAATGGGTGCAGTAGCGGAAAACCTCAGGCCACTCACGCCGGCATGACGGGCAGACTTTCATGGGGATCCGTGCAATCTACACGGAACCCTTCTCTTTTCCAACTGTACAAGCAAGGTCTTCGTTCAGAAATGATAGCTGACGCCGAAGGCGACATGAACCATGTTGTACGTGGCGTTGAAACCGAACAGATTGAAACTGCTGCCTGGCGGGGTTTCCGGGAAATTGAACCGAACGTGGTTGTATTTCCCCTCGGCAAACATCGTGACATGTCTGGTGAGGTAATAACGGAGTCCGAGCTGTGCGTTGAGTCCAAGTTTCGTGCTGGACTGTGAATTATCCGAACTGAGTGCGGGATCTTTGATTTTCGCGATGAAAATTCCAGGACCGATGGCGAAGTACGGTTGGAGTCTGGTCTTGTGATAACGGAAGCTGAGATTCAGCGGTGCAAGTGTGAGGACGCTCATATGGACGCCGGCAAGCTCGGCGGACCCGACAGGACCATTAGGACCGCGGAACTCGACGGTTTGTTGTTTGATATGGGGAGTCGTGCGATAGATTTCTGCTTCAAGGCCGAACCAGGGGGCGGCTCTGAAATAGTGACCGATCTTTCCTCCGTACATAATGGAGGATTTGAGAGCCTGGTCGGATGTTGACGACCCGGGAATGAAGCTGCCCGTCAGATCAACATCTGTAAGACCCTTGCCGATAGAGGGGATGGTCACGCCGAACTGGCCGGCCACATACGTTTCGGCCTGTGCCGTCGATAGTGACGGAGCGGCCGGTGCGCTAATGGCGAGCAGGGTTGCTCCGATGAGCGCAGTAATCGTTCGCATGGTATGCATCGTCCTGTCCTCACTCATGGTATGGATCCGCCTGTCCCATCCTATCCGTCAGGCGGCCTGACACGAAGAAGTTTGTGAAATTCCGACTGTGGTTTGAGGAGCGATGTGCCTCAAGAAAAGGTGGAATACCACAGCGCCGCGGTGTCATTACCTTCTGCTCTCTTCGGCGACAGTGGGTGCCTACAATCCATGGACGACCGGTTCGTTGACAGGAGAAACATGGCCTTCCTATAATCCGCGCGCCTGATCACAAACTCGGCATCAGCCCGTCCACCTTGAGCCCATCATCCAAAACTATGCAGCCGATCCAGCATATCTCGGTTATCGGTGCCGGAGCGTGGGGAACCGCTCTAGCGAAGCATCTCGCGGAGAAGGGACTACAGACCATCCTGTGGGCATACGAACGGGACGTGCTCGAATCGATTGCGTCCAAGCACGAAAACCAGCTTTTCTTGCCGGGAGTGACGCTTCCCGCCTCACTCCGGGTGACCAACACCCTGGCGGAGGCCTTGGAGCAATGTGACGGCCTGCTCTTTGTGGTCCCGTCCCATGTCGCTCGGCAGGTGCTTCAACAACTCGCTCCCTTGCTCTCTCACCCCATCCCTATCATCAGCGCGACGAAAGGTGTCGAAGAAGATACCTTCAAACTCATGACGCAAGTCGTGACCGAGGTGTTGCCGCCTGATCTGCATGACGGCTTAATGGTCCTGTCCGGGCCCAGCTTTGCCATGGAAGTCAGTCAGGGCCAACCCACAGCCCTATGTCTGGCCGGGACCAATGCGGCGCTCGTCGGAGCGTTTCAAGCCGCTTTTATCACGCCCACGCTTCGTATTTATGCGGACAGCGACGTCGTCGGGGTGCAGCTCGGAGGGGCGCTAAAAAATGTCATGGCGTTAGCGGCCGGAGTTGTCGACGGCTTGGGATTAGGGCACAACACGAGGGCCGCCATGATCACCAGAGGTCTGGCGGAAATGGTCCGGCTCGGCATCGCGATGGGAGCGGATCCAAGAACCTTCTATGGCTTGTCAGGGGTCGGTGATCTGGTGTTGACGTGCACCGGTACCTTGAGTCGCAATCACCATGTCGGCGTGCGTCTCGGGCAAGGCGATCAATTGGACGCCGTCCTCGCGGGGATGCAGGCCGTGGCAGAAGGGGTACGCACGAGCCGTGCGGCTGCCGGCTTGGCGCTGCGGCACGGTGTCGAGATGCCGATTGTCCGGGAAGTCAATGCCGTGCTCTTTCAAGGAAAATCGTGTCGCAAAGCCGTCAGCGATCTCATGGAGCGGGTCGCCAAACCGGAAAAGGGCCATCCATGAATCGTGAACGGCTTGAGCGCTTGCTCCGCGAGGTCAAGGCCGGCAAGGCTTCCATCGCCAGCGCTCTTGAGCAGCTTCGATCACTCCCCTTCGAGGACTTGGGGTTTGCTTCGTTGGATCATCATCGTTCGATTCGTCAGGGCTTCCCCGAAGTGATCTTATGTGAGGGCAAGACGCCGGCGCAGATCCGCGGCATTGCGGGATCGCTGTTGAAACACCATCGGCCGTTTCTCGCGACGAGAGCCACTCGCGACATAGCGGCCGTGATCAAACGGATCGATCGGCGGGCGGTCTACCACGAAGCCGCCCGCATCGTCGCCGTCCGCGATGCGCAGCGAGGGCTTCATGGCCGCGTTCTCGTCATCACGGCTGGAACGTCCGATGTCCCCGTCGCCGAGGAAGCCCGTATTACGGCGGAAGTCATGGGCAGCCGAGTTGAGACGCTTTATGATGTAGGCGTTGCGGGGATTCATCGCTTGCTGGGCCGGCATCAGCAGCTCACCGACGCCCACGTCATTGTGGTGGTCGCCGGTATGGATGGGGTCTTGCCGAGCGTTGTCGGAGGCCTGGTGGAGTGTCCTGTCGTGGCCGTGCCGACGAGCCGGGGGTATGGGGCAAGCTTCAACGGATTGGCCGCACTGCTGACCATGCTCAATTCTTGCGCGGCCGGCGTCGGGGTCATGAACATCGACAACGGGTTCGGGGCCGGCTGTCTGGCTCACCGCATCAACACCTTGGGGATGAAGCAGGATCGGTCAGGCTGATTACTTCACTTCCAGTGCGCCGCGTTTTGGCCAGGAAACCATGAGCGTCCGCGGGCCCTTTTCGCCGTTTGAAAGGAGCTTCGCCCGTAGTTCGAATTGATAGATTCCCGCCTCCGCCGGCGCTTTCGTGTGGTCCATTCCATCCCAGGTCAGTACGACGGGGATCGTCCATCGATCGGTGCTGATAGGCGTGATCGCCGGCGATTCGAGCGGCTTCCGCAGGGAAAGAAAGCGGATGGATCGTTTGGAGGGAGAGGTGACCAGGGAGGACACTTCCAAAATAGTTGCCCCATCCAGTTCTCGGGGCAATTGAACGACCGTTGAAAATTCCAGGGACCCGCCTGACACGGTGTAGGGATTGGGGCTGATCTTCAATTCTAGAACCTTCAATTCTGGCTCCGGACGTGGAGCCCTTGTCGGTTTTGATTTCGCCGAAAGGGCAACCGGATGCAGCAGGAAGATACAGGAGGCCAGGGTGGAAGCGAGAAGCGCACGAAGGAGATGGAAGCAGGGTGGTGGCGTTTCAGTGGCCGGTGTGGTTCCCAGCATGGAATCTATAGGCTCAGGTTTCCAAGAGGCAGGGGAGACAGGTACCGGAGTGGGATAACACAGTGCACAGAAGCTGTCAATGCACACTCGTCGTTGCCGTCTCAAGGGACCGTTGGGTAAGATGACGCGACCCCCAGCATATGACCATGTCTCGGCGGTTGAAGCATGAACGTTCTACTCATCGTGGTGCGAAGGCGTCCAGCAACCGCCAGCACGGTCACGTAAGATGAGCGGATTGTTCCCGAAAGGATGGCGTGAGCGTACACCTCCACTTTGACTGTTTTTCCGGCATCAGCGGGGATATGACCTTAGGTGCGCTTGTAGACGCGGGTGCACCATTCGGCGAGCTGGTCAAGCTGCTCCAACGACTCGGCGTGCCGGGCTTTACACTTCGTAAAAGACGAGTTCAGCGTGGCGCCATTTCTGCAACGAAAGTAGACGTCGTCATCACGTCCGGGCTTCCCCGACCCTGGCCACTGAGCCGTATCCGGAAGACCCTTTCCAACAGCCGGCTCTCTTCGAAAATCCAACAGCAAAGCCGCGCCGTATTCGAGCGGCTGGCCGACGCAGAGGCCGGGGCCCATCGCGTCGCAAGAGACCGCGTGCATTTCCACGAAGTCGGATTGGTGGATTCGTTCGTCGATATCGTGGGAGGCCTCATCTGTTGCGACCTGTTGGGCGTGGTTCGCGTCACGGCTTCTGCGGTCAATGTCGGAACCGGTACACTGCAGTCTGCACACGGAATTTTGCCCTCTCCAGGCCCTGCCGTGGCGATACTCGCGAAAGGGGTGCCTATATACAGTGCCGGACCATCGCGGGAATTGACTACGCCAACCGGCCTTGCCTTGTTACGAACTCTCACGGAACACTTCGGCCCGATGCCTCAGATGAAACCGGTCGCCGTGGGTTATGGCGCAGGGGATGCCAACCCCGAAGGCTGGCCGAATGTGCTTCGGGTGTTTTTGTCACGAGACGCCGGTGTTGATGGACGGAGCCGCGACACCGTGGTGCAGATTGAAACGAACCTGGACGATGCTAACCCTCAAACCTATGAACACATCATGGACCGTCTCTTCGACGCTGGCGCCCTTGATGTGGCGTTGATTCCTGTGATCATGAAGCGTGGGCGTCCCGCCATCGTATTGACCTGCCTGGCTTCCTTCACTTCCGTCGATTCTGTGCTGGATGCGCTTTTCGAGGAGACCACGGCTTTGGGAGTGCGTGTGCAGGAAGTCAGCCGGCACATCCTCTCACGACGGTTTACGTCGGTGAGGGTCCGCGGTGGCACTGTCCGCATCAAGATCGCTGCGGTCGATCATACGAGCAGCAAGGCCGCGCCCGAGTTCATCGATTGTAAACGGATAGCGGAACGCACGGGCCGTCCGGTGAAGACGGTATTGGAAGAGGCGACATTGGCCTATGCGAAGACCCGCAGCGCAGCAAAGGATCGTCTGTGACGCTGCTGGGGTACGCCCTGCTGTTCGTTGCCTCTGTCGTCATTACCCTCGGCGCCTGCGCGCTGTTTACCAACGCGGTTGAATGGCTGGGGAAGCGATTGAATCTGTCCGAGGGCGCCGTCGGCAGCGTGCTGGCGGCGATCGGAACGACTCTGCCCGAAACCTCGATCCCGATCGTCGCCATTTTCTTCGGCGCCACCCGGGAGGAAGCAGAAGTCGGCCTGGGCGCCATCCTGGGCGCGCCATTCATGCTCAGTACGTTGGTCGTCCCTCTACTCGCAGGACTCCTCTTGGTCTATGCGCGGTTGGGGAAACGCGGCCGTTCCTTCCGTCTCAATTACAAAGACGTCACGGTCGATCTGTCCTGTTTTGTCCTGGCTTATACGGTCGCGATGGCCTGCACCTTCGTGCCGTCCAGACCGTTGCGCATTATCGTGGCCGTGGGGTTGCTGGGGTTATACAGCTACTACGTCAAAATCAAATTCAGCGACGATGATGTCGGCGGTGAGCCAAGCGATTTGAGTCCGCTGGTGTTCGCCAAAAACAGCGCCCGGCCATCCTATCCCTTAATCGGACTGCAAGCGGTGGCCGGCCTGGGAGGTCTCGCGCTCGGGGCGCATTTGTTTGTCACGGCGGCTGATTCAACGGCGCATCTGCTCGCGATTTCTCCGTTGATTTTGGCGCTGCTCATTGCGCCGCTCGCGACGGAGCTGCCAGAGATGTCCAACAGCTTTCTCTGGCTTTATCAAAAAAAGGATCGTCTGGCCGTGGGCAACGTCACGGGAGCAATGGTATTCCAAGGCACCATTCCCGTCTCGGTCGGCTTGATAGGAACCGAATGGACGCTCGCGCCCTCGGCGCTTCTGACGATGGTCTTGGCCGTCCTGGCGGCAGGGAGTTTATTGCTTCAAGCTGTCTGGTCCGGTCACTGGCGACCGTGGTTGCTCACCATCGGGGCGATACTTTATATAGGTTATGCGTTCTATCTGTATGGCTATTGATCCACGGACTCTCCAGAAGACTACCCCTGCGCAGAGATCGGCCTCACGTCAGTGCCGATACCTTGACGTCTTCAGCCGGAAGCAACCGTGAAAAGAGCTCAATCACCAACCCGCGTCCCCATGCTTGGGATCACGATGGGTGATCCCGCCGGGATTGGACCGGAGGTTATTGCGAAGGCTCTCGCGGGAACGGCGCTCCGCCGGATCTGCTTTCCCCTTGTCATCGGATCGCAGGAGGTCATGCAGCGGACCGTGAAGCAGTTGAACCTAAAGCTGGCTGTGCGTCCCATGGAGGGCCACGACCCCATTCGTCTGAGCGCGGGACACGTCGCTCTGCTCGATCCTCTTGAGCAGCCGCTCGGTGCTTACAAGCTGGGGGTGGCGGCGGCTGAAACCGGAGCGGCTTCCGTCACGTTTATCAAAACGGCAGTGCATCTGGCCCAATCGAAATGCATTGACGGGATGGTCACCGGGCCCATTAACAAAGAAGCGATAAACATGGCCGGCTGCCATTTTCCCGGCCATACCGAACTCCTGGCGGACCTGACACAGACGCCGGAATCCGGCATGATGATCATCGGCGGCCGGCTCAAAATCATGTTTGTGACGACACACCTCTCTATAAAAGAGCTGCCCGCGGCTTTGACCCAGGCCAAGATTGAAAAGGGCATTCGGCTCGCGCATCTCGCTTTGACGACCCTCTTCGGCATCAAAAATCCTCGCATCGGGGTCGCCGCGCTGAACCCGCACGCCGGTGAGCACGGACTGTTCGGCGACGAAGAAATCCGCCTGATCGGGCCCGCCGCACGCGCCGCTCAGGCTCAGGGTATTCTGGCCAGTGATCCACTCCCAGCCGATACCCTGTTTGGCAAGACCGCCAAGGGCGATTATGACGCAGTCGTGGCGCTGTATCATGATCAGGGGTTGATTCCGCTTAAGATGGTGGCGTTTGGAACCTGCGTCAACCTGACAGTCGGGTTGCCAATCATCCGCACGTCGGTTGATCATGGCACCGCCTTCGACATTGTCGGAAAGGGAATCGCCGATCCGGGGAGTCTCATCGAAGCGGTTAAATTGGCCGCGTCGCTAGCGCGACGTCGAACGTCTCACGCTCAAGCATAGGAGAACACGCCCACCATGCCATTGGATGCCAACCATGCGCTGCTCGTCATACAGCAGCAACTCAAGGAACTCGATGCCATTTATCGAGACACCATGCAGATGTCGCTCAACACCGTGGCCGGGACCGAGCGAGTCGCAAAATGGCGTGTTCGAACGGTGTCGTTGCTGGCCGAGTCGGTTGGGGAAAAGGCGGCGCAGGACTTTG
>Ga0075420_100005687_pt1 | contig 10978 bp, 6 predicted proteins | sample SoiMetdeltSBSDD4_FD_75296 | JGI IMG/M metagenome (GOLD analysis project Ga0075420, IMG submission 75296) | Bulk soil microbial communities from a Populus tree surrounding site in Tennessee, USA - Soil MetaG P. deltoides SBSDD4 | ecosystem: Environmental > Terrestrial > Soil > Tree plantation... | reverse complement strand
TGGCCGGCGCCGGGCCGTCGTCCGGCGCCGGCGCGCTCGCGCGCCGCGGCGGCGCGTCGAGTGCGGCCGCCGGCACGAGCAGCGCGTCCTTCGCCTGCGCCAGCACGAACGACACCTGCGCGCTCATCTGCGTCATCAGGCTGCGGTCGGCGTTGTCGACGTCGAACAGCACCGGGTAGAGCACCACGTTGTTGACGGTCTCCGGCGTCGGCAGGATCTGGCGCACCCGGCCGCGCCAGCGGCGGTCGGGCCGCCCGAGCGTGTGGAAGTGCACCGGCGTGGCCACCGCGAGCCGCGTGACGTCGGCCTCGGACACCTGCGCCACGACGGTCATGGTGTCCAGTCGCGCGATGCGCAGCAGCGTCGGCGCCTGCTGGCTCGCGTTGAGCGTCTGGCCCTCGCGCGCGGCGAGCGAGACGACGGTGCCGGCGATCGGCGCGCGGATCTTCGCGTAGCCGAGCTGCGCCTCGGCGATGCGCAGCGCGGCGCGCGTCTGCTCGCGCTGCGCCTTGAGCGAGGCGACCTGCGCGGCGGCCACCTGCACCGCGGCCTGCGTGGTGTCGAGCGCGGCGCGGCTCACCATGTTCTCGGCGAGCAGCGTCTGGCTGCGCTGGTGCTGCCGGTGGGCGAGCGCGAGCTGCGCCTGCTTCTCCTGGATCTGCGCGTCCAGCCCCTGCATCAGCGCCTGGTCGGCTTGCAGCTTCGCGCCGAGCACGGCGGTGTCGATCTCGGCCACCACCGCGCCGGCCTTCACGGTGTCGCCCACGGCGACGGAAAGGTGCCTGAGCTGGCCCGACACCTGGGTGCCGACGTCGACGAACTCGCTCGGCTGCAGCGTGCCGAGCGCGGTCACCACCTCCTCGATGTCGCCGCGCAGCACGGCGGCGGTGCTCACGCCGGCGAGCGGCGTCGATGGCGCGGCGTTGCTCCACACGAGCGCGCCGGCCGCGAGCGCGGCGGCGAGCACGGCGGCGAGCACGGGGGCCCAGGGGCCCTGGACGCGCGGGATCATCATGTCGGCGTCTCCTCGATGCGGCCGGCCGCCGTGCGCTCGGCCAGCACCTCGTCCATGCGGCGCCAGCGCGCGTTCGGATGGCGCGTCCAGCACGACCATGCCGAGGCGAGCGCGGCGAGCTCGTCGTCCGTCATGGGCGCGTGGTGCAGCATCAGGCCGACCGGCGCGCCCGCCGGCACGTGGGACGCGAGCTCGCGCGCCACGCGCTCCACGACAGAGTCGCCACGCTCCAGCGAGATACGTCGCTGCCTGCACCAGTCGACGTGCACCGGCAGTTCGGGCAGCGCGTCCTGGCGCGGCGCGGTGACGTCGCGCGACAGCGCCGCGTAGCCCAGTTGCGCGAGCAGCGCGGGCGTGCCCTCGGCGCAGCGGTTCCACGGCGGGGTGAACAGCGGGTCGAGGCGCGCGCCGAACAGCGCCTGCAGGCGCTCGCGGCCGGCGAGGAGGTCGAGGCGCTGCGCCTGCAGCGGGCGCGCCGCGCCGAACTCGCACTTGCGGCCGGGCGCCTCGTGGTCGAGGTGCGCGCAGCCGTGCTGGTGCACGCCGATGCGGCCGCCCGACGTCTCCATGCGCATCGCGAGCGTGGCCGCGAGCCGCCCGGTCATCGCCGTCGGGATCGCGGCGAGGTCGATCGGCACGCCGGCGCGCTCGGCGCAGTCGAGCAGCGCGCACAGGCGGTCGTCGGCCCAGCCGGCGTCGTCGTCGCGCACGAAGAAGGTGACCGGGGCGTGCACCGCGTCGAGCGCGGCGAGCAGGGGGTCGGGGCGCCGGGTCATGCCGCATCCCGCTGCGGCACCGGCGCCGCGCGCGCGGCCTGCCGCCCGTCGCGGTGCTCGGCGAGCCGCTGCGCGAGATGCTCGGCGAGCCGCTGCGCGAGGTGCTCCGCGCTGCGGCGCGCGCCGTCCAGGTCCAGCGCCGCGGCGCGCGGCCGGAATGCGAGCAGCGCGTCGAGCGCCGCCGCGACGCGCGCCGGATCGGCCAGCGCGGGCTCGGGCAGCGCCTGCAGCGCGCCCAGCGCCGCGAGCTTCGCCGCGCGCCCGGACTGCTCGTTCTCGTCCGGCCGCCCGTACGGCACCACGAGCGCGGGCACGCCGGAGACGACGAGGTCGAGCGCGGTGTTGTAGCCGCACTGGCTGACCGAGGCGCGCGCGGCGCGCATCTCGGCCACCATGTCGGGCACGTGGCGCACGAGCTCGACCGCCGGATCCGCGGCCGCGGCCTGCCGCAGCGCCTGCCACGCGGGCTCGGGAAGGAACGGTCCGGCCACCAGGCGCATCGGCACCGGCGCGCGCATGAGCGGCCGCGCGCGCAGCACGGCGGCCAAGAGCGGCTCGCCCACCATGCCGCCCCCCGCGGACACCAGCAGGTGCGCGCCGCGGGGCGCATCGGCGGCGCGCTCGCGCGCCGGCACGACGTAGCCCGTGTAGCGCACCGGCACGGCGAGCGGCCGGCGCGGCCGGAAGCTGTCCTCCAGCCGCGCGAACGCCGGGTCGGAATGCACCAGCACGATGTCGAAGTAGCGGTCGGCGAGCCAGCGCGCGCGGTCGTCGTGGCGCTGCTGGTCGCGGCGGGCGTCGACCAGGATGTCGCGCAGGCTGCAGGCGACGAGCGCCGGCCCGCCGGGCCGGCGCCGGGCGGCGCGGATCAGCCCGAGCAGCTCGCCCGTGAACTTCTTGCGCCCGAACGGGAACAGCTCGACCAGCACGACGGCGGGCCGGTGGCGGCGCACCGCGTCCTCGATCAGCGCGCGCCGGCCGGCCTGCGCGGCGCCGAGGTCGGCACCGTCGCGGCTCACCACCGTGTGGCCGTCGTCCATGCCGAGCGGCGGCAGGTCGACGAGCTCGATGCCCGCGGGCACCGGCACGCCCGGCGGCAGCTTGCCGCCGTTCAGGAACACCACCCGAAAGCGCGGCGCGAGCGCCGCGGCGAGCGCGAACGAGCGCGTGAGGTGCCCGATGCCCAGCGAGTGCTGGCAATGGAACAGCAGGGCCGGCCGCGCGTCGGCGTGCAGCGGCGTGATCGTGTCAGCCATGGGAACGCTCCACCAGCGCGAGGTAGGTGCCGCGCGCCTTCATGAGGGCCGCGTGCGGCCCGGATTCCACCAGCCGCCCGTCCTTCAGGACGAGCACGCGGTCGTAGCTCGCCATGTCGGCGTACTGGTGCGAGATGACGAGCAGCGTGCGGCCCCGGTGCACGCGCGCCACCGCCTCGTGGATGAGGCGCGCCGAGGTCGAGTCCACCGCGGAAGTGGGCTCGTCCATCACCAGGATCGGCGCGTCCTTCACCAGCGCGCGCGCCAGGCACAGCCGCTGGCGCTGGCCGCCGGACAGGCGCGCGCCGCGCTCGCCGACCTCGGTGTCGTAGCCCTGGGGCAGGTCGACGACGAACTCGTGCGCCCGCGCGTCGCGCGCCGCGCGCTCGATCGCGTCGAACGGCGCGTCGGGGCAGCCGTAGGCGATGTTCTCGCGCACCGACACCGCGAACAGCATGTTCTCCTGCGGCACGATGGCGACGGCGCGGCGCAGGCTGTCGCGCTTCACGCGCCGGATGTCGATGCCGTCGACCAGGATGCGCCCGCCCGTGGGCTCGTACAGCCGCAGCAGCAGCGACAGCACGGTCGACTTGCCCGCGCCCGAGGGGCCCACCAGCGCGACGCGCTCGCCCGCGGCGATGCGGAACGACACGCGGTCGAGCACGGGCCGCTCGGGCGCGTAGCCGAACGACACGTCCTCGAACACGATCTCGCCGGCCGGCACGCCGAGCTCCAGCGCGTCGGGATCGTCGGCGATGTCGGGCTCGATGCAGAGGATCTCGTCGATGCGCTGCGCGCTCACCGCGGCGCGCGAGAACCTGGCCGACAGGCGCCCCAGGTCGCGCACCGGCTTGTAGAGCGCGCCGACATAGGCCACGAAGATGAGCAGCTCGCCCGGCGTGAGCCGGCCCGACAGCACCTGATGCGCGCCGACCAGCACGGTGATCGCGGTGCCGGCCGCGCTCACCACGGCGATGGTCTTGGTGATCGCGCCGGAGGCGCGCGCGCTGCGCACGCCGCTCTCGTAGTTCGACTGCAGCTCGGCGCGGAAGCGGTCCTCCTCGAAGCCGCCGCGGCCGAACGCCTGCACCAGCGCGATCGACGACAGCACCTCGTTCAGCCGCGACGCCATGCGCCCCTCGAAGTGGCGCTGGTCGCGCGCCGAGACCTTCACGCGGCGGTTGAGCACCACCATCACCGCGAGCAGCGGCGGCAGCGTCGTGGCGACCACGAGCGCGAGCTGCCAGTTCAGCCAGAACATCACGCCGGCCATCGCGGCCAGCGTCAGCACGTGCGCCGCCAGCGCGAGCGCCCAGTCGGCGAACGCCTCGCGCAGCAGGTTGGTGTCGGAGGCCACCTTGGTGAGCAGCTCGCCGGTGCGGCTGTGCGAGTGCCACGCGAGCGAGAGGCGCTGCAGGTGCGTGAACAGCACGCTGCGCAGCTGCCAGGTGACGCGGTGGCCGATCTTCGCGGTGGTGAAGAGCTGGAAGTAGGAGAACACGCCCGAGAGCAGCGCGATCGCGGCGATCGCGCCCGCCAGCGCGGCCAGCGCGGGCCAGGTGCCGAGCGCGAGCAGGGCGCCGAGCGGCGCGAGCGTGTCGGGCAGCGGATGGCCGAGCAGCACGTGGTCGAAGACGATCTTGAGCGGCCAGGGCGCGAGCAGGTCCATGGCGATCACGCCGAGCAGGCAGAGCGCCGCGGTTGCCATGGCGGCGCGCTGGCGGCGCAGGCTGGCGCGCACCACCTCGGCGATGCGCGAGCGGACGAGCGATCGGATCACGGCAGGGGCTCCTGGTCGAGGCGGGCGGCGTGGGCTTCGCTCGCGGCCAGTCGCCGCGCGAGCTCGGCCGCCCACCCGGGGCGCTGGAAGACGAACGCGCGGCACGCCTGCACGAGGCTCTGCACCGCGAGGTGCCAGCCGAGCGCGGCGCGGTCGTGGCGCGCGGGCGCGGCGTCGGCGTACGCGGCGACGAAGGCCTCGCGCAGCGCCGGCGGCCGGCCGGCGTGCCCCAGCTTCAGCACGAACGCGGCCACGTCCTCCATCGGGTCGCCGAGGGCGAACTCGTCGAAGTCGAACAGCACGATGCGCGCACCGTCGCACCACACCTGCTCGGGATGGAAGTCGGCGTGGACCAGCCCGAGCGGGCGCGCGCGGTGGCGCGGCGCGCGCGCCTCGATGGCGTCGGCGATGCGCGCGACGCGCCCGGCGAGCGCCGGGTCGGCACGGCCGATCTTGGTCTGGCGGCGCCGCGCCTCCTGCAGCCAGTGCGCGACGGAATGCGGCTCCTCGGTGGAAGCCAGCGCGAGCGGGGCGGCATGCAAGTGGGCGAGGGCGCGCGCCACGCGGGCCGCGAGCGCGGCGCCGTGCGCGCCGTCCAGCGCCTCGGCCAGCGGCACGCCCTGCGCCGCGGCCTGCCAGAAGGTGCGCGTCGCGGCGCACCAGCCGAGCGGCCGGGCGACGCGCGGCGCGTCCGGCGCGCGCAGGCGCCACACGTGCGCGAAACGGTCCTGCAGCGCGCGCGCCTGCTCGTCGCAGAAGGTCTTGCCGAACAGCGTGAGCGCGGGTGCGCCGCCGTGCCGGCGCAGCGTGCAGCGCACGGTGGCGCGGCGCTGCGGCTCGTAGCGGAACAGCTCCGCGTCGATCGCGGCGACGTCCGCGCGCGCCACGCCGAGCGCCCGCCACGGCAGCGCGGCGGCGACGCGCGCGGGGTCGAGCAGCGTGCGCAGCTGGGGCAGCGCGGGGTCGTTCGGCAGAGCCCACACGACCATGCCCAGCTCGGGCAGCACCGCCATCGCCGGGCCGAAGGCGGGCGCGACCAGCCGGCTGCGGTGCTCGCCGCGGTGCTGCGCGTCCGCCGACATCTCGCGGAACACCTGCGCGCACAGCACCTGCGTGCCCGTGCGGCCGCCGACGGTGTCGCGCACGTCGAGCGCGTAGCACAGCGTCATCGGCGACGGGTTGCGGTGCCGCGAGGCGTTGCGCCGCGCCTGGCGCACGTGCAGCCGCTCGATGCGCAGCGTGCGGTCGGCGAAGCCGGGCAGCAGCCGCTGCAGGCGGTCGCGCATGGCGACCGCGTCGGTGTAGAGCCCGAGGTCCGTCACGCAGGCACCCTCGCTCATTCGTGTACCCGGCACACTTCGTGTGAACCCTCCGGGAGGGTATTCGCGCCCACGGCGGCCCGGGCGCCCACGGCGGCCCGGGGTCTCATGCCGCGACCCGCTCCAGGACGCCCCAAGCCGCGTCGATCGCGCCCGCGCCGGCGATCGCCTCGGCGAGCGCGAGCAGCGCGGGCACGGACTCGTAGCGGCCGGGCTTGAGGTTGGCCACGCCGCGGTAGGCGCGCGTGCACAGCAGGCTGTGCGCGGTGGCCCAGGCGAGCGTGCGCGCGTCGGTGCGGCGGCCCGCGGCGCCGGCGTAGGCGTCGAGGAAGGCGCGGCACGCGCCGGCGGCCGCGGCGGGTGCGCTGCCGTCCAGCACGGCGCGGTACAGCGCGTCGGCCACCCAGGCGCCCAGCTCCATGGCCGCGGGCCCGTGCCGCACGCCGTCCAGGTCGATGAAGGCGAGCCGGTCGCCGGCGACCAGGATGTTGCGCGCATGCAGGTCGCCGTGCAGGGTCGCGGGCGGCTCATGGGCGAGACCGTCGCCGCCGGCCTCCAGCCGCTGCGCGAGGCCCGCCAGCCGCGCGGCCCACGCCGGCTCTACCGCCGCGAGCCACTGCGCGGTCGCGCGCGGCTGGCGGCGCAACGCCTCGGCCGCGACGGCGGGCGCCGCGGCGACGGGCGTGGCGTGCAGCGCGGCGAGCGCGTCGCCCACGCGCGCGGACAGCGCGGCGCCGACGGCGGGATCGGCGTCCAGCAGCGGGCGGCCGGCGAGCGCGCGCTGCCACTGCAGGCCGCGCGCGGCGTCCCAATGCACCGCCACCGGCGTGTGCAGGCGCCCGCCCGCCTGCGCCGCGCCCTCGCGCAACGCCTGCATGACGGCGTGGGTGCGGCCGCCGCGCCGCTCGACGTCGGCCTTCACGTACAGCGTCTCCAGGGCCGGCTCGGCGCCGGGGCGCGGCAGCGCCACTTGCACGCGCGCGCAGGCGCGCTGCTCGGGCACGTACTGCACGAGCGTCGCGTCGCGCACCTGCGCGCCGCCGGCGGCGCCGAGCGCCGCGGCCACCGGCTCGATCGCCTCGCGCGGCAGGGCGGCGGGGCCGTCGAGCCAGGCGAGCGCATCCAGCTTCGCGTCGTTGGGCGCCCAGTGCACCAGCATGTCGAGCGCGGGAAGGTGCAGCCACGCCGCACCGGTGGCGGCCGGCAGGGCGGCGCGCACGGCCGCGCGCTCCAGCCGCTGCGCCGATTCGCCGGCGGTGCACAGGCGCGCGCCGGCGCGCTGCTCGGTGTCGCGTCCCGTGCGCTCGTCGCGCAGCACGAGCCGGTAGCCGAGGGTGGCGCCGCGGCCCGGCCGGTACTTCACGCGGTCCACCTCGCAGCGGCGCACGCGGCGCCCGCGCAGCGCGGCGGCGAAGACCTCGGCCATCGCGTCGCCGTCGAGGGCGAGGCCGAGGCGGGGCAGCGCGCGGTCGCGCGGCAGCGCCCGCGTCATGCGTCCTCCGGGCGGTCGAGGGCCACGCGCACGGCGGTGGCGGCGCGCCGGTCGGTGAGCGTCGCGGCGGCGTGCGAGACGGCGTGCAGCACGCGGCCGTCGCGGTCCTCGCGCCAGTGGACCCAGCGGCCGGCGAGCTCGAAGCCCGCGATGCGCCAGGCGGCGGCGTGCGCGTCGCGGGCGTGGAACCAGTGGTCGGTGACGGTGCGGCCGTCGACGTCCAGCGTGAGGCGCAATGCGCGCGGCGCGCCGGCGAGGCCGTCGGCGTCGACCGCGAGGTCCTCGACGGCGGCGGCGGGCTCGGCGTGCTCCCATGGGAGCAGCACGGTGTCGAAGTCGGCGTCGGCGGCGCGCACGGTCGATTCGATCTGCGGGGCACGGTGCTTCTCGCCGTAGCGCGCGGAGACCCAGCCGTCGCGCAGGGCGTGGCGCATGCCGGGGCGTGCGGGGTGGAGGACGAGCAGGCCGGGGCTGCAGACGCGCCGACCCGGTTCCTCCGCGCCCTCGATCCCCACCCCGGCCCTGCCCCAAAGGGGCACGGAGGCAGTCGCGCCCTCGGCGTGCGCGCCCAGCTGGAAATGCAGCGCGTACGCATGCTCCGTCGGCGCGCGCAGCCAGTCGCTCACGATCCAGTAGCGCCGGTCGACGAACACGATGCAGCGGTCGTGCACCGCGTCGTACGCGTGGCTCGACGCGCGGCCGTGCAGCAGGTCCAGGCGCGCGCCGTGCGCGCGCTCGCGCAGCACGGCGTCCGGCGCGGGCCCGCCGATGGCGTGGCGCACCGAGCCGGGCGCGTGGCGCGAGGCGTCCTTGACCGGCTTGCGCACGTAGCGCGTCTGCGGCTGCGCGTCCACGCACACCGTGTTGTGCGCCGCCGTGCCGCGGAAGTGCACGCGCCAGTTGGTGTCGCCCGCCTCGCTGTAGGTGTAGCGGCCGGGGTCGACCACGAGCGAGCGGCCGAAGGCGGCCAGCTCGAAGGCGAGGCAATCGAAGTGGCCGTGGTTGCCCTCGCCGAGCGGGCCGCAGTCGAACACCAGGTACTGCGCCCCGGCGTCGAGCCGGCCGGCGGCGTCGGCCCAGCGGCTGCGCACGACGTGGTAGCCGCTCGCGTCGAAATGCGCGACGCGCTCGCGCGGGGGCGTGCCGTGCGCGCCGCGCGTGGCGACCCAGCGCCAGTCGTCGCGGCCGAAGAGGTCGGCGCCTTGCTGCAGCAGGTCGAGGAAGCCGCGCGCATCGCCGTCGGAGAGGCTGGGCGCCACGCCGTCGGGCTTGTGCACGTGCAGGCTGAAGCCGAGGCCGCGCTGCAGCGCCTCGTCCATCGCGGCCGGCACCTCGACGCCGTTCAGCGCCGCGAGCCGGCGCACGTTGAGGTGGTTCTTCAGGACCAGGTGGTGGTAGTCGGTCGAGAGCTCGCAGTGCACGCCGTCGGCGAGCAGGTCGCTGCGCATGTTGGCCGCGGTCTGCTCCAGCGCGAACGCGCGCCAGTGCGCCGCGCGCCGCATCTCGGGAAACACGACGCCCGCGAGGAAGATGGCGTGGAGCTCGAGCGTGCGGTGGTTGCGCTTGGGCGTGAGGTTGGCGCACAGGTGCTCGACCTGCTCGTGGATCGACGCGAGCAGCCGGCGGTGGAACGCGGGATCGACGAGACCGCGCGTGTCGCGTGCCGGATGGGTGACGAAATGGTGGTAGCTGTAGATCCAGTTCTGCACGCGCCGGCCGGTCACGTCGGCGGCGATGAAGCCGGGCGGCGTCACGCGCATCCAGCCGTCGACGAGCGACTGCCAGCGCGCGGCGCAGCGCGCGTCGCCGCTGCGCGCCCAGGCCATGCCGAGCCCGACCGCGTAGTAGAACTTGTGCAGCAGGATGTGCCACTCGACGTCGACGCTCGGGTTGACGAGCCAGTCGATCGGGTCGGCGAGCGCGTGGGTCTCGTGGTTCAGCTCGAAGCGGCCGGCGAGCACGCCGTCGATCTTCGCGGGCGTGGTCTCGTCCGCGTCGGCCACGGGGTAGTAGCGCACCGCGCGCGGCGCGCGGAAGTGGGCGAGCAGGGCGTCGTCGTCGAGCGCGTCCCAGGGCGGCAGGAAGATCGAGGCCGCCGTCGAATCGCCGCGGTCGGACCGGCCGGCGTGCCCATCGACAGGGCCGGTCCCGGGCGCGTCGAAGGGCTCGGGGCGAGCGGGAGCAGGCGCGAGCGCCGGCGCGTCCAGGCTCATGCGCATTGCTCCGCCATCCGCCGCCGCAGCTGCTCGACGAACAGGTCTCTCAGCGCGAGCGTGGTGCGGCGCGAGTCGAAGCGCTCGCAGATGCGCGCGCGGCCGGCCTGCGCGAGACGCTGGTGCAGCGCGCGGTCGGTGAGCAGGCGGCGCAGCGCCGAGGCCAGCGCGGGGGCGTCGCGCGGCGGCACGAGCAGGCCGTGCACGCCGTCGTCGATCATCTCCGGGATGCCCGAGATGTCGGTCGACACGACGGGCACGCCCATCGCCATCGCCTCGGCCAGCACGTTCGGGAAGCCGTCGCGGTCGCCGTCCTCCATCACCTGGCACGGCAGCGCGAACGCGTGCGCGCCGCGGTACACCTCGCGCAGTTCGTCCTGCGACATCGGGCCGTGCAGCGCCACCACCTGCTGCAGGCCGAGCCGCTCGACCTGCGCGCGGATCGCGTCGGAAGCGCTGCCGCGCTCGCCGACGATCGCGCAGCGGAACGTGAGGCCCTCGCGCGCCAGCAGCGCGCAGGCGTCGACGAGCCGGTCGAAGCCCTTCTTATCGACGAAGCGGCCCACCGCCAGGATCAGCGGCGCCGCGCCGGGGGCGCGCGGCGCGGCCGGCGCGAACCAGTCGGTGTCGAGCCCGTGGTAGATGGTGTGCACGTCGTGCGGCCGCGCATGGCGCGCGCGCAGCACGCCGGCGTTGGCGCAGGTGCAGGTGGCGACGAAGCGCGCCGCGCCCAGCTTGCGCTCGAGCAGCCGGCCCGGGTTGAGCTCGGGCTGGTAGATGTCCTTGGCGTGCGCGGTGAAGCTGAACGGGATGCCGGTGAGGCGGCTCGCGAACCACGTGATGGTGGCCACGCCGTGGCAGAAGTGGCCGTGCAGGTGGCCCACGTCGCCGGCGCGCCCCACGTCGTCGGCGATGCGGCCGGCCTGCAGGAACTCCTTGAGGAACACCTTGCGCAGCCGCCAGCCCGCCTCGTCGCGCGGGCGGTAGCGCCAGCTCAGCGCCACCGCGCTCGCCAGCGTGCCGAGCCAGCGCACGGGATGGCGGCATGCCAGCGCGGCGTGCGCGCGCCAGAACGCCGGCACGTTGGCCACCAGCCAGCGCGGCAGCGTGGTGCCCGACAGCGACGT
>Ga0075420_100005686_pt1 | contig 10978 bp, 4 predicted proteins | sample SoiMetdeltSBSDD4_FD_75296 | JGI IMG/M metagenome (GOLD analysis project Ga0075420, IMG submission 75296) | Bulk soil microbial communities from a Populus tree surrounding site in Tennessee, USA - Soil MetaG P. deltoides SBSDD4 | ecosystem: Environmental > Terrestrial > Soil > Tree plantation... | reverse complement strand
GAGATGATCGCCGCGCGCCCCGACGACCGCCAGTTGCGCGCCCAGCGCGCCCGCATGCTCGAGCAGGCAGGGTTGTCGGACGCGGCCGCGTACGACCGCCGCGCGGCGCAGTAGCCTAGAACGCCTTCTGCACCGAGAGGCGGTAGTGCACGCCGCGGTCTTGCAGATCGTCCGCCCGCCGCTCCAGTTCGCGCAGTGGCCAGCCGCGATACAGCGCCATCTGCGCCCCGCGTCCGATATCCCATCGCACCCCGATGCCGATGCTCGATAATGTGTGCGGCTCGGGAGTCGTGCCCTCGCGGTCCTTGGCCTGCCCCGCGTCGATGAACGGCACCGCGCTGATCCAGCCGTCCTCCGCCGAGTCGCCGAACAGCGCAATCGGCACGCGCCACAGGCGGTGGCGATACTCGAGCGAAGCGTTCCAGCCGCTGTCGCGCACCAGCAGGTCCTCGCGGTAGCCGCGCACGCTGTCGGCTCCGCCGAGCGAGAACTTCTCCGACGGCGGCAGCGCGTTGAACGCGGCCTGGAGGTCGAAGCGCGCCACCAGCTGTCCGCGGCCCTGCGCGATGCGCTGCACCCTCTGGGCCTGGGCGAGCAGGACGAAGAACGACGGATGCGTCGAGCCGAAGGCATCGATGCCCTGGGTCGCGGTAAGGCGCCCGGCGCTCACCTGCTCCATGCTGCGGTCGAGCAGATCCGCAGCCACGCGCAGCGCGGCGACTTTGCTGCGGCCGTCGGTGACCCCCGGAGAGAACGAGAACGGGATTCCGAGCAGGAAGCTCTCGCTGTCGCGGCGAAAGAGCGACGCGCTCAGCGCGAGCTCCCGGCTGAGCGTGCGTAGTAGCGGATGCCGCACGCCGATCTCCAGGGAATCGCTGTGCGCCTCGATGTCGAGCACGTCGAACGGCGCTTCGATGACGGTGCTCTTGTTTCTCTCGTAACGCACCCAAACCGCCGTGTCGCGCGTGCTCACCGGGACTGCGAGCATCAAGGCGAGATCGTCCAGGCCCTCGGTGGTGCCGGCGATCAGGCTGAACTCCTCGCCGCGGCCGCTCAGGTTGCGCAGCGCGGCGCGCAGCTCGTGCCGCACCCCGCCGATGCTCGGCGAGCGGTTGTTGGCGAGCGTATAACCGATCTCGCGCCACGGCGCTTCCTTGAGATCCACGCCCAGGACCGCCTCGCCGGGCCGCAGGCCCGGGCTGAGCTCGGCGTTGACGCGCTCGATCTGCGGGTTCTGCAAGAGCAGCTGCACCTGCTCCTGCAGCCGCGTCACGTTGAGCGGCTCGTCCTTCGGGGGTAACAGCCTCCCTCGCACGAAGTCCGGGTGGAACCGGTTTTCCCCGCCGACGGTGATGTCGATGAGCCGGCCTTCGATGATGCGCAGCGTGATCAGCCCGTCGCGCACCTGCTGGTCGGGAATCACCGCGCCGGAATTGATGTAGCCGCGGCTGATGTAGTGCCGGGTGAGGATCGCGCGCGCCTCCTCGAGCTCCTCGTTGCCGATTTCGCGGCCCTCGTAGCCGAGGATCAGCGCGCGCAGCTCATCCTCGCTGAAGACGGTATTGCCGACGATGCGAAAGCGCGCCACGCGCACCCGCACGCCGGACGAAAGCGGCGGGTCGGCCGCCGGAGGCGGGATCGGCGGCAGCACCAAGCCGGGCGCGGGGCGGTCGGGCGGCGGCTCCGGCAGCGGGCGATCCGACGGCCGGCCCGGCTCGAACGGGGTCGGCAGCGGTTGCGCCTGCACGGCGCAAGCGCACATGCCGGCGGCAACAAGCGCTAGGGCACGGAAAACGACGAGAGGGATCCGGACACTCCTGCTTAGCCTGGGCAGCCGCTGCGGGCGAGCCACAGGGGCGGGAACTCCGACAGGGGGGCGGAGGCGCTGGCGTAGTCGCTGAAGCCGGCGCGCTCGGGCTGCGCCGCCAGGCCGCCGCGCCCCGCCGGGACGAAGCTGTTCGAGCGGCCCGCGCGCGCCGCGCAGCTCTCCCGCAACAGCCCCGAGGCATCGAAGAACGCGCTCGGCAGCACCGCCACGCTCGAGCTCAGGTCGACCTGCGGCGCGCTGATCACCACCGTGCCCGAGACGCCGAACTGTGAGGACGCCTGCACCAGGCTCTGGGTGTCCTGCAGGAAGAACTGGCTCACGATGCTGATGTTGCCGCCGCTGCCGCCGAAAGCGTTGGCGATGATCTGGCTGTTCTGCAGGATCACGAACACCGGGTCGATGGTGATGTTGCCGCCGTCGCCCTGTCCGGTGCCCACCGCGGTGGTAATGCGGCTGTCCACCAGGTGCACGAAGTCGATCGCCTTGATGTCGATGTTTCCCCCGTCGCCACTCGACGCCGCCGTGGTGATCGCGCTGCCGCCAGTCATCTTCAGCGTCGAGCCTGCGTCGATGGTGATGTACCCGGCGTTGCCCCCGCCCAGCGCCTCGGCGTTGATGATCGCGCCGTCGCGCAGCGTGAGGGAGCTCGCCGTGACGCTGATCGATCCGCCGTCCGCGGACTGCGTCGCGCGCGCATAAATACCGCTCGGCGTGCCGTCCGAAGGTGCGACCCCTGCGATATCGATCGTTCCCGCATTGATGATGACTGACCCGCCAGGCCCCGAACCGTGGCTGCTGCTCGCGATCGCGCCGCCGCCGCTGATCGAGACGCGTCCTGCGGACACGTCGATATTGCCCGCGGCGCCAGAACTCAAGGTCTGCCCGAAAACCCCCGACCTCGCGAATCCGCCGGGGCTTTCGCCGTCGATCGCCAGGCTCTCGCCAATCCGCAACACCAGCGATCCGGCGTTGCCGGAGCCGAAGGTGGTGGTCTGGATCTGCCCGCCGCCGAGAAGCACAAGCTCCCGCGAGGTGATCTCCACGTTGCCGCCAGTACCGCCGGTTGCGCCGACCGACGCGGCGCCTATCGTCGAGGTGAACGTCGTGCCGGCGCCGGCCAGCAGGATCGAATCCGCCGTCAAGACGACGCTGCCGCCGTTGCCGCTGCCGAACGTGCTGCTGTCGATGCTGCCGCCGTCCAGCACTTCGATGCGCCGCGCATTGACGAGCACGCTGCCCGCGCTGCCGGTCGCACCCGGCGTGGCCTGGGACGTGATGATCGAGGGGGACAAGCCATCCAGCGTCTCGCCCCGCACGATCACGGTGTCCGCCCTGACCGTGACGCCGCCGCCCGCGCCGGCGCCGACCGTCGCTGCCGCGATCTGGCCTCCGTTGACGAGCCGGACCGTCCCGGCCTCGATGTCGATGGTGCCCGAGTTTCCGGAACTGGTCGTACCCGAGAACAGTCCGCCGATGTACAGTCCGCCGCTCCCGTCGATATCGAGCGCCCCGGTGGCGCGCACCTGCATCGATCCGCCGTCTCCCGTGCCCGTGGTCGTAGTGCTGGCGAACGACCCTCCAGAGAAACTGAGGTCTTGCCCTTGAAACCGGATCGACCCGCCGCTGCCGGCGCCGCGGGTTTCGGACAGCACGGTCGAGCCGCCGCTGAGGGAGATGCGCGGCGCGTCGAGCAGGATGTCGCCCGCGGCGCCGTCGACAGTGTCGGTCCTGATCTGGCTCGAGTCGAGCGCCACCTGATCGGCGACCAACAGGGTGATATCGCCGCTCTGGCCGCTCCCCAGGCTGGTCGAGGTGATGGTGGAGGAATCCCGCAATGCCAGGCTCCTGGCGCTGATCAGAATGCTGCCTGCAGCGGCGCCGTCGGTGTCAGCCTGGATTTTCGAATCCGACATGTCGATCGCGTTACCCACTGCTACGGTGATGCTCCCGCTGCGCCCCGTGCTCGCGGACAGCGACTCGATCAGCGCGCCATTCGACATCATCAGGTTGGCAGCTCCGATCTGAAGGTTGCCGGCGTTGCCGCTGGCGGAGCTGTTCGTCGACACTCGTGCGTCGTCGATGCGCAACAAATCGCTTGCCGAGACCACGACATTGCCCCCCTGACCCGGCCCGAAGGTGTCGGACGTGATCCACGCGTCGGCGCCCAAGGTGATGTTGCCACCCTCGACGCGCACCGCGCCCGCGTTCCCGGTGCCCGCGGCGGCCGCGAATACGTACGTGCCGGAGAGGAAAATGGTCGGCGCGTCGATCTGGACCGCGCCGGCATCGCCGCTGCCGAACGAAACGCTGGCAATGGCGCCGCCGCCCTGCGATGTGGTGATCGAGCCGGACGCCGAAAGCGCGATGTCGCCGCTGCGTCCAGCGCCGTCGCTGATCGAGCCGATCTCGGCTGAGTTGCCCTGCAGCGAGATCGATTGGGCGTCGAGCATGACGTTTCCTGCGTCGCCGTTGCCGAAGCTGTGGGTGCGCACGCGGCCGTTCGCGATTGCAGTCGCGCCGCCAGTGACGATGGAGATATCTCCCGTCCGACCCAGCCCCAGCGTCTCGGACGTGACCGACGCACCGCCCGCGAGAGCCAGCGACTGGGCGCTGATCTGGATGGAGCCGGCATTGCCGTTCACGCTTTGTGTCCCCACGAAGCTGCCCTGGTCGATGGTGAGCGCGCCACCGGCCGTGAGGCTGATGTTTCCGCCCTGGCCGTCGCTGGAGAAGGCGACTGCTTGCACCCCCGACTGCCGAATGGTGATCGACTGCGAGGCGGACAAGCTCACGTCGCCGCCCGCCCCGGCGGCCAGCGTGTCCGAGGTGATCAGCGCGCCTCCCACGAGGGTGACGTTCGACGCCTGGATACTCACGTTGCCCGCGCGTCCCGCTCCCACGGTATCGGCGAAGATCGTTCCACCGTTCATGCTGAAGTTCTGCCCGAGAACCGCGTCGATTCCCGCCCCGGCGGACGGCTCCAGGTTGGTTGCCGAGAGATCCGAATTGACCGCGACGAACGAGCCGCCGCGAATCAGGATGGTGCCGGCGGGAAAGCCGGCGGTGCTGTCCACCACGACGCTCGACCCGTTGAGCGTGGTCGTTCCGCTCGGCGATGACACGAGCCGCACTGTTCCACCCCGTGCCGTCAGTTCAGCGGCGCCAGTGACGCTGACGCTGCCGGCAATGAAGGACAGGGTGCCGCCTGCAGCGACCTGCAACTGCGAGCCCAGGACGTTGATGGGTGACGGGGTGGCGCTGAGGAAGCCGTACGCCGAAGGAGGCGCGCTGGTGAGCACGCTTGCCGCGGGATTGGTGGCATCGAAGCGGCCGGTGCTGCCGAGAATGAGGTGATTGGCAGTCGTTGCATGGAAGGAGCCCGTCACGTCCAGAGTCGCATTCGGTCCGAACATCAGGCCGGCGGGATTGACCAGGAACAGGTTCGCACCGGGGATGGTGGAGGCGAGCAACCCGTCGATGTTCGAGACGCTGCCGCCGGTTACGCGGCTGACGATGTTGGTCACGCTGCCCGGGCCGGAGAACGTCGCTGACTGCCCGGTATTGACGTTGAACTGGGAGAAGCTGTGGAAGAGATTGCCGCCGACCTGGCTGCCGAGATTCGCGCCGATCAGGTAATTGGGCCCGACGAGCGGCCCCGCCGTCCCGAGGGTGCCGTCGGTGACGATCTGAGCGCTTGCGGTCGGACTCCAATGCAGCCCGGCACAGCAAAGCCCGAGCGCTACGGCGCCAACCCATTCCCCGATGCGTGGAACCACGCGTCCGCCCCCCTAAGGCGTCAGCTAATGTTCCTCGCCCGGACTCGGGGCGTCAATCCGCTTGTGACTTTTTACCCTGCGCAGCCGCTGCGTGCGAGCCAGAGAGGTGGGGTCTGCGCTAGGGGGGCGGCGGAGGCGCTGGCGTAGTCGCTGAACCCGGCGCGCTCGGGCTGCGCCGCGAGACCACCCCGGCCCGCCGGCACGAAGCTGTTCGAGCGCCCCGCGCGCGCCGCGCAGCTCTCGCGCAGCAGCCCCGAGGCGTCGAAGAACGCGCTCGGCAGCACCGTCAAGCTCGAGCTCAGGTCGACCTGCGGCGCGCTAATCAACACCGAGCCGGAGATGCCGAGCTGCGAGGAGGCTTGCACTAGGCTCGCGGTGTCCTGCAGGAAGAACTGGCTCACGATGCTGATGTTGCCGCCGTTGCCGCCGAAGGCGTTGGCGATGATCTGGCTGTTCTGCAAAATCACGAACACCGGGTCGATGGTGATGTTGCCGCCGTTGCCGAAACCCGTGCCCACCGACGTTGTGATCCGGCTGTCGACCAGATGAACGATGTCGACCGCGCTGATCTGAATGTTGCCGCCGTCGGCGCTCGAGGCTGCGGTGGTAATCGCGCTCCCGCCGGTCAGCTTCAGGCTCGCGCCCGCGTCGATCGCGATCGTGCCCGCCACCCCCGATCCAAACGACTCCGCTGAGATCACCGCAGCGTTGGCAAGACCCATCGATCCCGCGCCGATCACAATATTTCCACCTGCGCCGCTGCCAAAAGTGCTGGTGCTGATGCGGCCGTTCGACATGCCGATTCCAGCGCTAGCGGCGATCGTGATGCTGCCCGCATTGCCGCCACTGAAGGCTTCCGAAGCAATCAGCGAATCGACCACGCTCAGCGTCCCGGTGGTGATGCCGATCGTTCCACCCGCACCGGAGCCTTCGCTGTCGCTGAGGATCTGTCCGCCGCCGGAAACGCTGAGCGAGCCAGAATTGATGATAATGCCCCCGCCCTGGCCTCCGGCGCCGCTACCCACGCTCGATGTGATTGTGCCGCCCGACAGGTTCAGCACGGGCGCATTGATGTTGATGGTCCCTGCCGCACCTGTACCGGTCGTTATCGTGTTGATATCGCTGCCGGTGCCTGCCGTAACCGAGCCGGCAGAGATAGTGATGCTGCCGCCCTGGCCAGTGCTCTCAAGCGTCTGAGAGTGAATCAGAGCGACGCCATCCAGAGTGATCGACTGCGCTGTGATCTGGATGATGCCGGCATTTCCGCTGCCGTCGGTGGAGTTTCTGATCGCTCCGTCGACGACGGAGACTGGACCAGTAACGGAAATGACTATGTCGCCCGCGCGGCCAGCTGCGCGCGTGATGGAGCTGATGCTGGCAAGGCCTCCGTTTAGCGTCAGCGACGCAGCTTGAATGTTGATGCCGCCAGCGTTACCGCCGGCGAACGCGCTTGAAGTGATCGCAGACGAATTGGACAACACCACCGCTCCGGAGGCGTTGATGCTGATATCGCCGGAGGAGCCGGATCCCAAGGTCGCAGAATTTATCGCAGCGGCAAATCCATCCAGGCTAAGCGATCCGGCGGTAATCGAGATGTTGCCAGCGCTGCCATTGGTATTGTCCTCGGTGGAGGTCATTATCAAACCGGTGTTGGCCACGGTCATCGCGCCGGTAAGGTTGATCGTAATGCTGCCGCCGGCGCCGGTCGCGGACTGCAGGACTTGGGAGGTGATGAGCGACTGGTTGACGCTGAGCGAGCTACCGGTGATGCTGATGTTGCCAGCGCTGCCTCCAGCGTAGGTATCGGAATGGATCAGGCCGACATTTGCGAGGGCGACGGCGCCGGGTGAGACGATGGTGATATCGCCGCCGCGGCCGCTGCCCGTGGTATCGGCAGTGATCTCCGAATCATTTACGTTCACGGAGGCGGCGTTGATGCTGATACTGCCCGCGTTTCCGCTGCCGGGTGTGCTCGTAAATATGAATCCGCCGTTGCGCAGGGTCACCGGACCTGAAGTGGAGATCATGATCGAACTGCCGGTGCCCGTGCCCAGGCTATCGGCGCGTATCGCAGAGACGCCCTCGACGATGAGGCTGCCGGCAGTGATGTCGATTCCACCACCGATCCCGCTGCCGCCGGTGTCGCCGAGAATGAAACCGAGATTGGATAGCGTTACGGCACCAGGAGTTGTAATAGTGATATTACCGGCGTCGCCGGTTCCAATCGCGGCAGCGGTAACGACGCTGCCGGCGCTCGAGCCACGAATGCGCACCGAGCCTGCATTGATGACCACGTCTCCCGCTTGACCGTCGAACGACCTGGTGGTGATCCGGCTGTCGCTCAATACCGCCACTTCTCCGGTTGTGGAGATGTCTACGGTTCCTGCGTTCTCGGCGCCGGTCGCGGCGGCGCTGACCAGGCTGGCCGAGAGGACCTGAAGCTGTCCGCCGCGGATGTAGATCTCGCCGCCGGCGAGCCCGGGCTTGCTTTCGGCGAGGACCCGCGCGCCGCTGAGCGCAATGCTGCCAAGAGCGGGGCCGCTGACCTGCAGCGCGCCCGGCAGCGGCGAGACTTCGCCCGCGCCCGCGAGGCTCGCGAGATCGATCCTGCCTCCAGGCGCGCTCAGGGTCGAGCCGATCATCGTAAGGTTTCCGCCGATCAGCGACAGCGTCTTGCCGTCGGGCACTTGGAGCGTCGCACCGAGGACGTTGATCGGTGCAGGCGTCGGCCCGAGGAAACCGAAGGCGGAGGGCGGCGCGCTCGTGAGGGAGCTGGACGCGGGCGTCGTCGCGTCGAAGCGGCCGCCGTCGGCGAGCTTCAGGTGATTGGCCGTGCTGGCGTAGAAGGATCCCTGCACATCGAGAGTTGCATTCGCACCGAACAGCACCCCCTTGGGGTTGATCAGGTACAGGTTCGCCCCGGGGATGGTGGAGGCGAGCAGCCCGTCGATGTTGGAGAAACTGCTGCCCGTGACCCGGCTGATGATGTTCGTCACGTCAACCGGGCCGGAGAACGTCGCTGACTGTCCGGTATTGACGTTGAACTGGGAGAAGCTGTGGAAGAGGTTGCCGCCGACCTGGCTGCCGAGGTTGGCGCCGATGGCGTAGTTGGGCCCGGTGAGCGGCCCGCCCGGCCCTACCGTGCCGTCGGTGACGATCTGAGCATTTGCGGTCGGCCCGGCAGCGCAAAGCGCAAACGCTACGGCGCTAACCCATTCCCCGATGCGTGGAGTCACGCTTCGCGCCCCCCTTGGGCGCCAGCTATGTTCTCCCGCCCGCACTCGGCGCGTCAACGGACCTGTGACTTTTTTAACTCCTACCCGACGACGCGATAGACGCTCACCGGCTCGCGCCGTCCCTTGACCGGCAGCGATCCCGCCGCCTCGCAGCCGTCCTGCGTTCCGAGGAGCGTGCAGGTCGCTTCGCTCAACAGGATGCGGCAGCGCTCGCTTTGCTCGTCGCCCGGCAACGCCAGGCTCTGCAGTCTCGCGGCGACGTTGACGGCGTCGCCGATGATCGCGTATTCGAGGCGCTGTGCGCTGCCGAGGTTGCATCCGACGAGCGGCCCGCTGTGGATGCCGATGCGCAGGCCCGCGGTCGGCTTGCCGGCCGTGCGCCAGCGCTGGTTGATGTCGTCGAAGCGCAGGCACATTTCGCGGGCGCAGGCCACCGCGGCCCGCGCGTCGCGGCTGCGGCTCTCGGGCGTTTCGCTCGGTATCGGCGCCCCGAACACCGCCATCACGGCGTCGCCGGCGAACTGCCGGATGACGCCGCGGTGCGCCATGATGGTCTGCGCCATCGGCTCCATGAACTGGTTCAGCCACTGCGCGGTGTCCTCGGGCGTCAGGCGCTCGGCCACCGGCGAATAGCCGTGCAGGTCCGCGAACAGCACCGTCGCTTCGAGGCGTCGCGGCCGAAGCATGCTGCCCGCGCCGAGCTCGTTCCTTCGTTCCCACAGCTCGCGCGCGAATTCCGGCGCGACATGGCGCGAGAACAGTGCCATCAGCGTTGCGCGCTCGCGCGATTCGTGGAACGCGCGCAGCGCGGAGGCCACCGCGGCGCTCAATGCGAACGCGAGCCCAAGTGACACCACCGGCAGCCAGGTCCCGGTGGCTGCGCCGGCGTACCACGCGGCGGCGAGGACGCCCAGGCCGGCGCCGAGGAGGGCGGCGAGCGACGCCGCGCGCGACACGAGCCATGCGGCCAGCCCGAGCGCGGCTGCGAACGCGAGCAGGCCGACCTCGACCGGCTCCGGCAGCGTGCGTACGGGCGTGCTCTCGCCGCGGGCGAGCCGCAGCAGCTGGCTCGCATGGTGCGCCTGGAGCTCGGCGCCGATCATGTGATGCACGGGCCCTTCGCTAAAGGGAACCTGGAAAAAGTCCTTCAGGCTGTGCGCGCTCGAGCCGAGGATCGCGATGCGGTCGCGCACCAGTGCGGCATCGGCCCTGCCGTCGAGCAGCTCACCCACCGTGATGCGCGCGAACGGGGAGGGCGCGCCACGGAAATCGAGCAGCATCTGATAGCCCGCGGCATCCGCGCCGGCGTAGCCTCCGTCGTGGCGCTCGAAGGGTGCGATGGTCGCTTTTCCCAGGCGCAGCAGCGCGCGGTTGGCCGGATCGGCGCGCGGCACGATCTCCTCGGCCGACAGATACGCGGTCGCGAGCAGCAGCGCGAAGGAAGGCTGCGGCTGTCCGCCGTCGTCGAGGTACAGCAGGCCGCGGCGCACCACGCCGCCCGGATCGAGCAGGATGTCGACGAATCCGGCGCGCGCCTCGCCGGTGCTCGAGCGCGGCGGGGCGACGCGCCGCATGCCGTTGCCGCCGAACTGGTAGATCCAGAAGACGTTGCTTTTGCCCGCCATCAGGCGCTGCAGCGCCTCGCTGCCGGGCGGGACGGGGATATCGCGGTACTTGTCGACGCCGAGGGCTCTCGGGCCGAGCGCGAGCACGCGCTCGATGATGCCGGCGAGCATCGCGTCGCTGAGCGGATGGCCGAAGCGCGCCAAGTCCTCTTCGGTTTCGTCGATGATCACCAGCCGCGGGTCGATCGCGGCCGCCGGCCGCGCACGCAGGCCCATGTCGTAGGCGGCGAGCTCCATGCGCTCCAGAGCGCCCACGAGCTGCAGGGCGAGCACGCAGGCGAAGGCGAGCGACGCGCCGGCCAGAGCCTGGAGGTGCCGTGGCATCGCAGTATCTTAGACGGTGCAGCGGAATTCCCTATAATCGTTCCCCATGGGAACCATGCAGGAGCTGGGGAAAAACGTCGAGCGCGCGATGCGGGTCGATCTTGCCGCGGCGTTCCGGCTCGCGGTGCGTCTCGACCTGCACGAAGGCGTATGCAACCACTTCAGCGCGATGCTTCCGGATGGCAAGCG
>Ga0075420_100005683_pt1 | contig 10980 bp, 9 predicted proteins | sample SoiMetdeltSBSDD4_FD_75296 | JGI IMG/M metagenome (GOLD analysis project Ga0075420, IMG submission 75296) | Bulk soil microbial communities from a Populus tree surrounding site in Tennessee, USA - Soil MetaG P. deltoides SBSDD4 | ecosystem: Environmental > Terrestrial > Soil > Tree plantation... | reverse complement strand
AGTGGGTCGCGCCGGCAGCCGGCACGTATCGGCTGCGCGTCACGTCGTTCGAGTCGGTGAACACCGGCGACATGGTCGTGGCGCGAAATTGACCGCGGGTGTCGGAGGTCTAACGAGTTGACGGTGTGGGCGAACGCCGAGGCCGGCGTTTCGCCCGATTCGTCAGTCGTTAGGCACGATGGGTCATGACGCTGCGCTTACGGCGTACGAGTTGTGATGGACGCCGTGGAGAACGAGGCCTCCGCTCTTGGCGAAACGATACAGGTTGGCCACGCCCGCATTCGCGACGCCCGCGTTCGGTACGATCGTCCAGCTCGTACACGACCCGCTCGCTGCGGCGATGCAGGTGACGCTCGCGCGCCCGGTGCCGGAGAACTTCGGGCTCATGACCAGCTTGTACTTCGTTCCGCCCGACGAGAAGTCCATCCCGAACGAGCAGTTTCCGTTCGACGAACCCGCCGCCATCGACAGTATGCTGACCTGCGTATCGTTTGCGTCGAAACACTGGCTGTAGGCCTCGATGTTCGACGAGTAATAGCCATCCGGAGCCGGTATGCCTTGTCCGGCAAGCACGAGATAGAGCCGTCGGACCGTCTGGCTTCCGAGGTACAGCTGCCAGGAACCATTCGAGGTGATGTGGCTGGTGACGTTGTCTACAGCTGTGTACGTCGCGAACCCCGATCCATTGTACTCATCGCTGCGTGTGAGCAATGGCGTTCCGGCGTCGTCGGCATCGTAAACGGTCGATGTCACGTTGGGACTGGGAGGTGTTACCGGCCGCGCGCCACTCCACTTTGCCAATCCCGGCGACGTCGGTGTGGGCGTCCGGTCGCTGCAACCGGCGACGGCGACTGAGGCAATGATGGCGAACACAGCGATGTGGCGGTGCATGATGAGCTCCGGCCTGAGAGTGGGGACTGTTTCTCTTGTAATGGGTCGAACCGTGGCCTACATATAGACTCGCGCCATTACAGCGGCCTTATACCTCCCTTACGCCGTGGTGCGGGCATGATCGCAACCGCACCATTTCGGCTTCGAGCCTTCGGCGGCCTCTCGGTAGACCGGAACGGCGCGCCGGCCGCGGGCTTGAACAGCCAGCCGAAGGCGCTGTCGATGCTCGCGCTGCTCGCTGTGGCCGGTGACCGAGGCGTGTCTCGTGACACGATCTTCGGGCTCTTGTGGTCTGCGAGCGACATGGAGCAGGCCCAGAACGCTCTGTCGCAGCTCCTCTTTCGCCTTCGGCGGGAGCTGGGAACCGACGCGATCGTGGGGACGCGCGAGCTCCACTTGAACCCGGGTGTGATCACGTGCGACTGCGCGGAGTTCGCTCGGGCGATCGCGGACAGCCGGCTCGAGACCGCCGTTGAGGTCTATCAGGGACCGTTCCTCAATGGTTTCTACATTCGGGAAGCAGCGGATTTCGAGCGTTGGTCCGGCGACCAGCGGCGGAGCCTCGAGCATCAGTTCATCGATGCGCTCGCGAAGCTGGCCGCCGCGGCCACGGCCGCCGGTGACCATGCCGCGTCGGCGCGGTGGTGGAGGCGACGAGTCGAGGCAGATCCGCTCGGCGCCAATGCGGCGCGCGGATACGTCACTAGCCTTCTGGCGGTCGGCGACTCCGAGACCGCCCGTCGGTTCGCCAGCACGTACAGGGCGCTGATTCGCGAAGAGCTCGGCGCAGAACCGGACGCCGATCTGGTTGGTCTGGTCGATGAAACCATCGAGGACGCCCGCTCGCGCGATGTCAGGATTCAACCGTCCACGCCCATCGCCGAGCCCGCGCGCCGCAGCGCGGGGCGCGAGGCGATTGCTCCGCTCGACGTGGCTGGCATCCTGATGCCGGCAAGAAAGCACTGGATTGCCGTCGGGCTGGTGACGGTCGTCGCGATGGTCTTCGTCGGTCTCGCCACGGTGTGGCGCTTGCCGTCTCCATTTACCACGGGTACGACGACCCAACTGACGACGGACCAGGCGGTCGAAATGGAGCCGGCGATCTCGCCGGACGGCAGGTTCGTCGCATTTGCCGCCGGACGACGGGGCGAGATGAGCGTGACCAACGCCGCGACGCGCATCTTCGTGAAGCAGATCGCTGGCGGTCGTGCCGTTCCCCTCACTACCGATTCGTCGGTGGATCAGCACGCACCGCGATGGTCTCCGGATGGATCGCGGATCGCGTTTCAAACAGCGTTAGGCATCTTCGTGGCCGCGTCCCATGGCGGGACCGCCGCACGATTGGTGGCAGACTCCGGGCGTGCGCTGTTCATGGGGTCGTGGTCTCCCGACGGAGAGCAGATCGCGTTCGCCGACCAGCGGGGGGTCTGGACTCGCAATATCGTCCGCGGCATGGAACGACACGTTGCCAACACTGGCTTCCGACCTCATTCCGTCACGTGGTCGCCGGACGGATCGTTGCTCGCCTTCGCAGTAGGGACGGGCGGGCTCGGGAATCTCGCGCCAAGCGCAATCTGGATCGTCCGCTCGTCAGGCGGAGAACCCGTGCGCGTCACAGGCGCGACGAATCTCAATACCTCGCCGGCCTTCGCGCCGGACGGCCGCAGTCTGCTGTACGTCTCCAATCGCGACGGAGCACGCGACATATATCAGCAACATCTCCGCTCGCGCGGGCGGCCGTGGGGCACGCCGGCTCGAATCACTACGGGCAGCAATGCCATCAGCATCAACCTTTCCGCGGATGGAAAGCGCATGGCCTACGGCGCGCTCACGATGCGCTCCAACATCTGGTCGGCGCCGATCTCGCCCGGCGCGACGACACCGGCATCGGCGGCGACCGAGGTGACCTCGGGAGATCAGGAGATCGAGTGCCCGTCCGTGTCGCCCGATGGCCAGTGGCTCATCTACGAATCGAACAAGAACGGGAATCCCGACATCTATCTGTCGCGGGTCTCCGGCGGCGATGCACTTCAACTCACGAACGATCCAGCGGACGATTTTTGTGGCAGGATATCGCCCGACGGCCGCGAGATCGCGTTCTATTCGTTCCGCGATGGAGGCCGCCGCCGCGTTTATACGATGCTCACCGACGGCAGCCGCCAACGACCCACGGCGGATACCGTCGGCCAGCAACGGTCTCCGGATTGGAGCCCGGATGGAAATCGGATGGCGTTCATATCGGATCGAACGGGGCGCAACGAGATTCACATCGTATCGCGGACTTCAACGGGTATGTGGACCGAGCCACAACGGCTCACCAATCTGCCCGGGGCCGGACAAGCACGTTGGTCGCCGGATGGCAGGTACGTCGCCTGGGGTTTCTCCACCGGTATCATGCTCGTTCCGGTTACGGCGCCGAACCAAGCGTTCTGGTTACCGGATTCCGCGGGCGGCTCTGCGAAGAGGATTCCGGCTCATGGTGCTCCGTTCGTGGTGTGGGGTCCCGACCCGTCGGTGCTGTACTATCGACACTTCCTGCCCGGAACCGGTGGATCTGAAGTCTGGTCCGTCGGGGTCCCGGCGGGTCCGTCACGTCTGGTATTGCGACTCGATGATCCGATGCACATCAGCCGGCGAGTGGAGTTCGACACGGATGGCAAGCGGATCTTCTTTCTCGTGGCGAGCGACCAGTCGAATACGTGGCTCGTCGATCTGAAGCGATGACGTTTGTGGCTGATTCGACGTCCTAACGCGATCGACCAGCGGACAGCGCGCGGTCCACGAACCCGACCGGATCCGCCACTCGGCGAAGATCGATCGCGACCTGAGGCGGAATCCCGAAGACCTCCGCGAGGGCCAGCAGCGGGGCGTGGAGCATTCACGGGTTCCGATGAAGGGTCTCTACGGCATGTATCCTATGATATGAGACACGCATTTTCGTCACGGGCGGAAAGAGGAGCTCGCGACGCCTCGTCGACCCCCCAAACGATTCTCGGTCACCTATGCGAATCCTTTTGAACGTCGCAGGCGTGTTGTGCTTGCTCACGGGCGGAGTCTGGTTCCTGCAGGGAATCAACCTCCTCCCCGGCAGCTTCATGACTGGCCAGACAAAGTGGGCCATCTATGGTGGCCTGCTCGTTCTCGCCGCGATCGCGGTGCTGCTCGTGGCCAACCGTCGCCGAGTCTGAAGATCGGTGGGCGGCTAACGGGCGCCGGGGCCGCGCAGCACGCGGCCGGGTTTCGCACCGGTGTGTCTTCCGTCGCGAACGACTGGCACACCGTTCACGAACACGAACCGGACGCCCTCCGACAACACGTGCGGCTGCTCGAACGTCGAGCGGTCGATCATGGTTGCCGGATCGAACACGGCGATGTCGGCGAAGAACCCCTCGCGCAGCAGCCCACGGTCGGGAATCGACAGGCGCGTCGCCACCGCCGACGTCGCCTTTCGCACCGCATCCTCGAGCGGTAGCACCTTCTCGTCGCGCGCGTAGTGCCCGAGGATTCGAGGATACGTCCCGTAGGCTCGCGGATGCGTGAGTGATCGCGCACTGTCCGGATCGACGCCGCCGGCGTCGGTTCCGAACTTCATCCACGGCTGCACGAGGTTCAGCTTCACGTTCTCCTCGCTCATCAGGAAGTACACCGTCCCGATGCGCTGGCGCTCCGAGATCAGAAGATCCATCGCCGCGTCCTCCCACGATTTGTTCATCATCGTGGCGATCTCGCTCAGCCGCTTGGCGGCGTACTGCGCGTTCTCGGGCTTCGTGAGGCCGAGCACGAGAACGCCTTGCGGGGACGCCAGTGCACAGAGGTTCTCCCATTCCGTCTGCGCGCTCAGCATCTCGGCCTTGATCTTCGCACGCGTCTCTGGATTCTGAAGGTTGGCGATGAGCTTCCCGTCCTCCGATGCCCACGGCGGCGTGCACGCCGACAGCCCCGTCCCGCCGGCGACGTACGGGTACATGTTCGCCTGAACGTCGACCCCGGCCCGCCGTGCCGAGTCGATCTTGGCGATCGCGAGCGGCCCCTTGGGCCAGTTCTTCGTCCCCGCCGCCTTGAGATGGTAGATCTCGAGTGGCACGCCTCCGCGCGAGCCGATCGCGATCGCTTCATCGATCGCCTCGAGGAGGTTGTCGGCCTCGGACCGCATGTGCGTGATGTAGATGCCGCCGTACGGCGCCATCGCCTTCATCATCTCGATCAGCTCGTCGGTGCCGGCGTAGTTCCCGGGTGGATAGATGAGCGCCGACCCGATGCCGAAGGCGCCATCCTCCATCGCTCGCCGAACGACCGCCCGCATGGTGTCGAGCTCAGCGGCGCTCGGTTTCCCGATCGCCTGTCCCTTCGCGTACACGCGCACGGTCCCCGCGCCGAGGAACGATCCGACGTTAGGCGACGTACCGCGCGCCTGCATCGTGTCGAGCCACGCCTTGAACCCGTGCGGGCCGGGATACGCCCCGGTGCCCTGCGGCCCACCGGTCGCGAACTGCCCACCCGCGGCCGTCTTCTCGTTCGTCGGCGCCGGCGTCGATCCTTCGCCAAGAACCTCGGTGGTGATTCCCTGCGTCACCTTGCTGACCGACCGGCTGTCCCCGAGGAAGCCGGTTCCGCTCTGGATGTCGATGAACCCTGGAGCGACGACGAGTCCGCGCACGTCGAGCCGCTGCTTCGCGGGAAAGCGGCGCAGCGATCCGGCCGCGCCGACCCGGGCGATGCGGTCACCGACGATGGCGACGTCGCCGAGGAACCATGCGGCTCCCGTTCCGTCGATCACGCGGCCGTTCTCGAGCACCACGTCGAACTCCGACCGCGGACTGGGCGTCGAGGTGGATGGTCGACGCCCGCAGGCGGCGAGGAAGAAACAGCTGAGAAGGAGGGCGAGGCGGGTCATCGGCACGGGGAAGGGAGGCCTGAAGCTAGCGCATGGCGTGCGCGTTCGCATCGGTCTTCCGCATGCGACGGTCGAGCGCCCGGGTGGCGATCCCGGGCGCTCGGAGCTCAGGCTGCCGGTTCCGGCTCGACCTCGGCAGCCAGCAGCTCGCGCGTCCGGGGAATTACGTGCCGGCCGTAGAGCTCGATGCTTCGCATGAGCGTGTCGTGCGGGAGCGTCCCCGAGCTGTACTTCATGTCGAAGCGGGCGATGCCTAACGATTCGGCCATGTTGGCGATCTTGCGCGCGACTGTCTCCGGCGCGCCGACGTACAGCGATCCGCCCTCGATCTCGCGGTCGTACTCGGCACGACTCGTCGGTCCCCACCCGCGCTCGGCGCCGATGCGGTTTCGCATCTCCCGCCACGACGGCCAGAGCTCTTCGCGCGCCTGCTCGTCGGTGTCGGCGATGTGGCCCGGCGAGTGGACGCCGACCGGCAACGGCTCGAGACCGCGATCGGCGAGCGCCCGATAGTAGAGGTCGATGTACGGCGCGAAGCGCAGCGGGTTGCCGCCGATGATGGCCAGCATGAGCGGCATTCCGTACCGAGCGGCCCGCACCACCGACTCGGGGCTGCCGCCGACACCGATCCACGTCGTCAGTCCCCCGCTCTCGGTGGGCGGGTAGATACGCTTTCCCTCGAGCGGCGCGCGCGTCGTGCCGCGCCACGTCACCGGCGCTCCCGTGCGGTTCGCCTCGAGGAGCGCGGCGAACATGTTCAGCTTCTCCTCGAACAGCGTTTCGTACTGGTCCAGCGGATAGCCGAAGAGCGGAAACGACTCGATGAACGAGCCGCGGCCGAGGATGATCTCGGCTCGGCCGTTGGACGCGGCGTCGAGCGTGGAGAAGCGCTGAAAGACACGAATGGGGTCGTCGGAGCTCAGCACCGTGACGGCGGAGCCGAGTCGGATCCGGCTCGTTCGGCCCGCGATGGCGGCGAGCACAACCTCGGGGGCGGAGACGGCGAAGTCGCCGCGGTGGTGCTCCCCCACGCCGATGAAATCGACGCCCAGCTCATCGGCGAGCACGGCTTCGTCGATGACGTCGCGGATGACCTGGGCTTGATGGAGCGGGCGGCCGTCGGCGTCGCGGGTGACGTCACCGAACGTATCGAGGCCGAGCTCGAGATATGGCTTCATGATCGTGATGGTGGTTGAGATCAGGTACTGCCTCGTAGACTGATCCGTCACGACCACATTTGGTTCCCTAACGCCCCGCGGGACCGCGCTCCCTCCGGTCGCACTGTTCGGTGACCGGAGCGCCACACGCCTAACGTCGCGAACCCGCCCCCGCCAATCCCCTTACCCTGTCCGATTTCGACCAGTCACGGCCGGGGCGGGCGAACCATGTCGCGACCGTGGGGTAGCTTCGGATCAAACCAACCGAGGGATCGAATGCGAGCCGCAGTGGTCGGTCTTCTCTTCCTGGGGACGTCGGCCGGGTGTATGGCCGCGGGAATGAATCTTCACCGGGCCTCCGCACGGGCGATCGTGCCGACTCCGTATCCGGATTCGGTCACGATCTCGGAGGTGCATCACGGCGTCCTGATTTCTCGCTGGGTCGCGACGACCCACGACGGCGTGTACGACTGCAGCATCGAAGCGAACGAAAAGGTGGCGATCTGTGCAAAGCGCCAACCGCCCCGGTGACGGGCGCGCGCCTACGGCGCGCGCCTATCGACCGGCGTTGCTGAAGTCCTGCCCTAGTTGCCGGATGGGCGGGGTGGGCGCGGGAGCGCCGTCGGCGGCAAGATGCTGTTCAGGCGCATGTAGTTCGCGATCTGGCTGTAATGGTCCGCCAGGTCGAGCGCGTGCCCGAGCACCATCCCCGCTCGTGTCACCTGCCGCGACTGTCCGCCGAAGGTCATGGTCACCTGATCCGCCAGCTTCGCGTCATCGAGCTGGGCGAACGCGCTCTCGCAGAACGCGAATGACGCCTTGAGCTTCGAGACCAAGGTGTCCTTGGGCCATTTCGCCCTGAGCGTGTCGGCCGTCGCGGAGTCCTTCGCGGCCACGGTCGCCTTGTTCGCGCCGAAATTGTTGCAGAAGAGATGGTTGTCGTTGACGAGGTGCTGCGCGATGTACCCGATCGTCTGCTGCGCCGGCGTCGGCTTGTAGCTGAACTTCGCCTCGGGAATGGAGTCGAATGCCTGGGCGAGGTTGCGATGGAGCGCGAGGATCCGGCCACGGAACGCCGTGGTAATCGGATTCGCCGGGGCGGCTCCAGCAGGCGGCTGGGCCACGAGCGTCACCGGCAGGGTGAGCGCGACGAGCGCGACGGACACGATCTTCTTCATACGATCTCCGAGAAAGGGCGCTGGACAGATCGTGATACTGTATGCCGTACCTGTCCGGCGCAACGAGCGGCGCCGGACGACGACGGCCGGGCCCGGTAGCCGAGTCTTGACGCTGCGTATTCCGATAGTAGGTTGCCCCAACCGGGTTACCCAACCCGGTTGGGGCAGACTCGTTCCAAGCTCACCATGGCGCGCGACCCGCTCGATCTCCTCTACGGTTCCCTCGATCTGCTGATCCTGCAGACGCTCGCCTGGGAGCCGATGCACGGCTATGGCATCTCGAGCTTCATCCGCCGGCGCACGGCCGGCGTGTTGGAGATCGTCGACGCCGCACTCTACAAGAGCCTCCACCGCCTCGAGCGACAGGGCTACATCGCGGGGGAGTGGGGCGCCACCGAGGAGAACCGGCGCGCGAAGTTCTACACGCTCACCGCCGCCGGACGCGCTGCCCTCCGCGCCGAGACGAGCGCGTGGAAGCAGTACGTGGCGGCGGTGCACAAAGTGATGGAGCCAGCCTGACGTGGCGTCCAACCGGTACCGTCGCCTCTTCCGCCTTCGCTTCACGCGAGTCGAAGTGGCCGACGTCGACGAGGAATTCAGGTTCCACCTCACCATGCGGGCGCGCGAGCTCGAAGCACTCGGCTACGCGCCGGAGCGCGCACGCGAGATCGCACTCACGCAGTTCGGCGACATCGACGATGCGCGACGGTTCTGTCGCGCCGAGGACGAGGAACGCATGCGCGACTATCGCAGGACTCTCTGGCTCGACACGATCAACCAGGACGTGCTGCTCGCGATCCGCACGATGCGGCGGCAGCCGGCATTCGCGCTGTCGACCGTCCTCACGCTTGGCATCGCGATCGCGCTCGCCACGTCGGCGTACGGTATCGTGCACGCATACCTCGTCCGGCCGCTCCCGTACCCCGACGCCGATCGGATCGTCCACGTGCGCCCGACGCCGACCCGCGATCAGTTCCCGAACATGCCGCGCCTGCAGGGCGTGGACTGGCGCGTCGCGGACAGTGTGTTCGCCGACGTCGTCGCCTGGGACCTCGATGCCTTCACGCTCGCGGGAGGCGACCGCACCGAGTCGGTGCAGGGGGCCTGGGTGTCGCCGGGGTACTTCTCGGCGTTAGGCATGCGGCCGGCGGTGGGGCGTGGCTTCGAGCGCGGGGAGTTCGTTCCGGGCTCGGTGGTCGTGATCATCAGCGATGCGCTCTGGAGCCGGCGGTACAACCGCGACCCGTCGCTCATCGGCAACTCGATTCGGCTTCAGTCGCTGGACAATCCGGCGGGCGCCGAAGTCGCGACGGTGGTCGGCGTGATGGCGCCTAACGCGTGGCACGTGAACCGGTTCACCGACGTGCTGCGGCCACTCGCTCCGGCGTCGCGCTTTCCGCCGATGGCGAAGCTCCACGCCGACATGTCGCTTCAGGAGGCCGAGCGGCGTCTCAATGCCGCTGTGCTTCCGCAACTGGGTAAAGTCGATCCAGCCTATCGCCTGTCGCTGGTCGGCGTGCAGGACGAGTACACCTACCGTCTCAGGCCTACGCTGGTGGCGCTGTTGGTGGGCGCGCTGTTCCTGCTCCTCATCGCCGGTGCCAGCGTAGCGGGCGCGCAGACCGCGCGCGCCGCGGCGAGACGAAGCGAGATGCAGGTCCGCATCGCCCTTGGCGCCTCGCGTACGCGGGTGACGATGCAGCTGCTCACCGAGAGCATGGTGATCGCGCTGGCGGCGGGCATCATCGGAGCGACACTCGCCGGGACGGTGCTGACCACCGTCGGCAGTACCGTCGGGGCACAGCTCGGCGCCGCAGTCCCGGGTGGGGAGGACGGGCTAGCGTTAGGTACCGGGATGCTCGCGCTCGTCGTGGGAGTCGGCGCTCTCATTGGCGCGGCATTCGGGCTGCTTCCGGCGCTGATCGTCACGCGGGCCGCGGCCAGACCGGAGAGCCTGGGCGGCACGCTCGGCGCGCAGAAGGGAACGGCGCGGTCGATCGCGTCGCCGGTGCTGCGTCGCAGTCTCATCGTCGCGCAGGTCGCGGTCACGATGACCCTGCTCGTGGGGGCCGGGCTCATGGCGCGCACGGTGCTCGCGATCGCAATCACATCGCTCGGGTTCGAGGACGAGCACGTGGTGAAAGGAGATCTCTTCCTACCGCCTGTGAGATACGATGGACCAGCTGCGCAGCGTGCCGGCACGGAGCGGCTGCTCGCGGGCATCGGGGCGGTGCAGGGCGTACGGAGCGTCGCGATCTCGTTTCCCGATCCGCTGCGGAACTTCACCGCGGAGAGCGTGCCGGTACGGGGGGACGGTGGTGCCGCGCGGAACGACTCGGGGCCACCGGCCTGGCAGTACATCGTGAGTCCCGCCCTCTTCGACGTGCTGGCCATCCCGGTCAGAGCGGGTCGCGCGTTCGGCCCCCAGGACGATGACAAGGCGCCGCCTGTGGCGATCGTGAGCGAAGAGCTCGCGCGCAACGTCTGGCCGGGCGAGAGCGCGGTGGGCCGTCGCGTGCGTATCGGCCGCGACTCGGTATGGCGCACCGTCGTTGGTGTCGTCGGCGAGATGCGTCAGCCGGTGGAGACGACGTCGTCGCCGGAGGTCTACGTGCCGTTCGCGCAGGACCCGCTGCCGCTGCTGTTCGTGCTGACCCGCGTCGCGGGCGATCCGGCCCGGATGGGCAGCGCGCTCCAGCGAGCGGTCGCGAGCGTCGACGACGGACTGGGGATGGGCAACATCCGGCCGTTGAGCGAGCTGACCGATGGCGCGACGAGCCGGCATCGCGCGCTGGCGACGGTGCTCTCGCTGTTCGCGTTGCTCGCGTTAGGCCTGGCCATGCTCGGACTGTATGCGTCG
>Ga0075420_100005682_pt1 | contig 10981 bp, 8 predicted proteins | sample SoiMetdeltSBSDD4_FD_75296 | JGI IMG/M metagenome (GOLD analysis project Ga0075420, IMG submission 75296) | Bulk soil microbial communities from a Populus tree surrounding site in Tennessee, USA - Soil MetaG P. deltoides SBSDD4 | ecosystem: Environmental > Terrestrial > Soil > Tree plantation... | reverse complement strand
AACACGGCCGGCGACGGTTTCTTCGAGCGCCTCGACATGCTTCACGCGCAGCGCGGCCGCGACCACGTGACGCAGATCTACTTCTTGTGCCTGGCGCTCGGCTTCCAGGGGAAGTTCCGGCTCGGCGCCCAGGAGCAGCTCGCCGCGGTGGCCGAAGGCGTGGGCAACCACGTGGCACTCAGCGTCGGCGGCAGCGATGTGCTCGCGCCCAATGCCGAGCGCAAGGACGGCGGCACCGGCGCCGTGCGCCGCGAGCTGCCGTTCCTGGCGGTGGCGCTCGGCTTCTTCGTGCTCGCGCTGCTCATCGTGATCGTGCTGCGCCTCATCATCGGTTCCAGCGCGGACGATGTCGCCGAGCACATCCGTAAGCTCATCAAGAGCTGATCATTCGATTTCGAAACAGTACAGGTGATTCGAGAGGTCGCAGCCCAGCGCGTCGAACTCCGTCCACGCGCCCATGTTGCTGCCGACCTTGCCTACGACTCCTTGGGCACTCGCGTCGCTCGAATCCCAATTGTTGCAGTGGATGCCGGTGACCGCGTTCGACAGGGTGCCCGTCCATGCGAGCCCGATGACGACCATGCCGTCTTGACTGAGACCGATCCCGGAGGTCGAACCGTTCGCGAGCGCGAGTTTGTTGCTCGCCACCAGGTTCCCGGCGTGATCCATCCAAGGACCGTTGGTCGTGCCGAGATGGTCGAGGGCGTTTTCATTTCCGTCCGAAAGCCATGCCCGCCACGTGACGCCGCGCAATCCGGCACCCGACGCCCAGCTCGTGCAGAGCGCATCGGCTTCGCCGAGGCTGTCGAAGTCGTAGGCATTGCCCGGTCGCACCGGGGTCTGGCTGACGAAGACGCACAGCCCGCCGCCGCATTGGGCGAGCGACCCGCCGGCTCCGCCCGCGCCGGCGGTTCCGGCCGCGCCGGCCGTGCCTCCCGCGCCTCCCGGGCCAGGCGACGATCCGCCGACGCTCGCGCCGCCACCGGTCGCCGCGGCGACGTTCACCTGCGGATCGCGATCGTCATAGTCGTCGAGATTCAAGAGCTGCGCGCAACCGCTCGCGGCGAAGAGGATGCCGAAGCACAGCGGTCGCATGGACTTAGTCTACCTCCATGGCTTCGAAGCACGCTGGCGTCGCGGCGACGCTTGCAATTGTCGACGGCTTCACCAACTCTTCTATAACTACTGGTAGCGCAGAATTGGCCACCTACATGCGCCTACCGCACAATGGCGTGACGGAGCTCTCTCACTATGTGGCTGTGGATCCTCGCGATTGTTCTCCTCCTGCTGATGTGGGGTGTTTGGTACATCCTGCAGCCGCCCGAGGGCATGCCGGCGGAGCCGCTTTTTCCGCTGTGGCTCGCGGTGACCATCACCGCCGTCGTGCTCGCGGTGTTGATCGGCATCTTCGTCTACCGCCGCATTCGCGCCGCGCGCGCGGCGCGCGCGCTCGAGAAGGCGATCGCGCAACAAGCGCAAGAGCAGGTGGCGCAAGCGAAGCCCGAAGAGCGCGCCGAGGTGATTGCGCTGCAGCGGCAAATGCTCGAGGGCATCAAGGCGCTCAAGGCGTCGCGCCTCGGACAGGGCGACGCGCTCTATGCACTGCCCTGGTACGCGATCGTCGGTCCACCCGGCGCTGGTAAGACCACCGCGCTCCGCCATTCGGGTCTGAGCTTTCCGTATCTCGATCCGAACGGTCAGGGCGTGCGCGGCGTGGGCGGTACGCGCAACTGCGATTGGTGGTTCACCAACGAAGCGATCCTGCTCGACACGGCGGGTCGCTACACCACCGAGCAAGAGGACCACGACGAGTGGATGGCCTTCCTCGACATGCTGCGCACGCACCGCAAGCACAAGCCGCTCAACGGCATCGTGGTGGCGGTCGCGGTGAGCGATCTCATCGATGCGAGCGAGGAAGAAATCGAGCAGATGGCCGAGCGCGTGCGCAGCCGCATCGACGAGATGCAGATCCATCTCAAGATGGTGATGCCCGTCTACGTGCTCTTCACCAAGTGCGACCTCATCGCGGGCTTCGTCGAGTACTTCGGTGACCTAAAGCGCAGCGAGCGCGGCCAGCCCTGGGGCGCCACGGTGCCGCTGTCGCTCGACAAGAGCAGCCCCTCCGCGCTCTTCGACGGCGAGTTCGACTTGCTCGTTGATCAGCTTCACAAGCGCACCTTGCGGCGCATCAACAGCGGCCGCGCGGGGCGCCGCGAAAAAGAGAAGATCTACCAATTCCCGCTCGAGTTCGCGGCGGTGAAGCGCAACCTCTCCGACTTCATCGGCGCCGCGTTCCGTCCGGCGACGCCGCCGGCGAACAAGAAGATGATGCACGCGGCCACGCCCATCATGCGCGGCTTCTACTTCACGAGCGGCACGCAAGAAGGCAAACCGCTCGATCGCGTCGTCGGCGCCATGGGACGCGCCTTCGGGCTTCGACCCGTGGAGACCGTCGAGCCCGAGGTCACCGAGCCGAAGAGCTACTTCCTCAAGGACGTCTTCAGCGGCATCATCTTTCCCGATCAAGATCTGGCGGGGCGCACCGAAGACGAGGTGCGCCGCGTGCGCATGCAGCGCATTCTGATCGCGGCGGGCGCATTTTTGATCGCCTGCCTGCTGGTCATTCCGGCGATCTTTTCGTACCTCAACAACCGCGATCTCGTCGCCGAGACCAAGCGCATCAGCGACGGCGCCTCCGGTATCGATTGGCGCGACGATCGCGACACGCTCGCGAAAGTCGATCAGCTCGACGCGTTGCGCGCGCATCTCGAGATGCTCGATCGCTGGAACGAGGAGGGCGCGCCCCTCGCTTATCGGTGGGGCATGTATCAGGGCGACACGCTCTTCGAGCCAGCCCTCGAGCAGTACATCGCCGAGCTCAAGAAGGGCTTCGTCTGGCCCGTGAAGGAAGGTCTCGAGAAGCGCATGCCGGGCACCGGCGCGAATTATCTCGACGAGTACAACACGCTCAAGACCTACCTCTTGCTGAACGATCCGCAGCACATCCAGGACTACGATCAGTGGGAGACGGGCAGGCTCACACAGGAGTGGGCATCGGTGGTGCGCGGCGGAGCGCCCAACGTTTCGGAACGCGATCTGCGCGACAAGCTCTTTCCGCACGTGAATTACTACGTGCAGCTCCTGAAGCGCGGCATCATCAAAGGCGAAGATCTCGACCAGGGGCTCATCGCCTCCACGCGCGACGTCCTCACGCGCGTCGGCCCGAGCCAGCGCTACTACGCGCAATACGTCGATGCGCTCATCGACGAGAAGATCGACGAAGCGGGCCCCAACACGCCCGACAACATGAAGTACCCGCCGATCAGCTTGAACGATCTGTTCCAGGATCGGCCCGACGCGCTCACCAAGCTCTCGAGCAAGCGCAAGAAGCGCGAGGCCAAGCTGCAGCTGGTGCGCGGTCCTTACACGGCTCCGGGGCACGAAGAGGTGTTGCGGCGTCTCGAAGAAGGCTACTCGCGCATCGAGCGCGAGCTCTGGGTGGTGCCGCTCACCACCGAAGAAAAGCAGCAGCCCGAGAAGATCAAGCAAGCCCTCGAGCGTGTTCGCCAGGACTACGACAACCAATACATCAACGAGTGGACGGAATTCTTCCGCGACGTCGACGTGGCGGTGCCGCAGAACAACGTCGAGTCGATCGACGAGTTCAAGGTGCTCAGCACGCCCGATTGGCCCTACTGGCGTCTCCTCAAAGCGCTGCGCGACAACACACAGTTCGATCTGCTGAAAGAGAAGGAGGAACCGATCGGAGCCGATGGGGGTGTTCTCGATCAGATCAAGTCGCGCGTGCAACGCAGGGTCGACTCGAAGCTCCGTACCAGGGGCGCGGGCAAAGCGCTCCTCGGCGGCGGCGCGGGCCAACAGGAACGCGTCGATCCCGTGCCCGAGAAGTTCGAGTCGATGGTGAACTTCGCCTTCCCGGCGTCGCCCAAAGAGGGCGAGCCGCCGCCGCCCAGCGGGCTGTCGGGCTACGTCAAGAACCTCGAGCAGCTCGCCGGCGAGATGACCATCGTCGAAGAGGGTGCGAGCGGCGCCGATCCCACCAAGGCGACCGAGCTCTTCGAGAAAGCGGTGTCCGACAGCGAGGCCAAGATCTTGAGCCTCGATCGCTTCGGCCAGGAGCTGATGCGCGATCTGCTCATGAATCCGCTGCGCCAATCCTACAAGGCCATGGTGCGAAGCGCCGGCGGCGCGGCGAGCGGTCTCTGGGAAGTGGAGGTCTACCCCCCCTACAACGAGGGCATCAAGAACCGCTATCCGTTCAACGCATCGTCCAAGCGCGACGCGTCCTTCGAGGATGCGGTGGCCTTCTACAAGCCCAAAGACGGCATCTTGTGGGGCTTTTACGAGACCTATCTCAAGCCCTTTCACCGGCAGGTCGGCAACAAGTACATCCCAGCCACCGCGCTCCAAGGGTCGCCCCGCCCGGCGAAGCCGTTCACGCCGTTCAACCCCAACCTCTACAACTGCCTCGAACGCTCGAGCGAGATCACCGATGCGCTCTTTGCGGGCGAAGAGCCGCAGGTGCGTTTCCGCGTGAACCTGAAGACGGTGAGCCCGATCGTGAGCGACATCGAGTTCGAGCTCGACGGCCAGAAGAAGCTCTATCGCAACGAGAAGGAGTTCTGGCACGAGTTCAAGTGGCCTGGCCAAGAAGCGCCGCTCACCGGCGCCGGCATCACCATTCGCGGCGCAGGAGGCTTGAACGAAGAGATCCGGCGTGAGGGCCCGTGGGGCCTCTGGCGGCTGCTCGATTCGGGCCGCCACGCTGCCGCCAAAGAAGACGACAAGATGTTCGTGGTCGAATGGCAATTCTCGGCGCCTCCGGTCATCGTGCGCATGCAGATGAAGCCCACCAAGTCGAACCATCCGTTCCCGCGGGACTTCTTCCGCAATACGAACTGTCCGCCTTCGATCGGCGACACCTTCGGCCAGCCAGGAGGTTGAGCCGGGAGGTTGAGCCAGGAGGTTGAGTCGGGAGGTTGACGAGCCTGTAGTCTGTCGTCTGCCGCGGGTGTAAAGATGGGCGACTCATGGCCTTCTGGCGCAAGCGGCAGCCGCAGCCGCCCGTCGTCTCGTGCTACGGCAAGCTCCCGTCGACGGGCGATTTCATCCGCCACAACGCCACGGCGCACGAGAACACCATCTTCGACAACTGGCTCGGCGCGTCGATCGCGCACGCCAAGCAGTCGATGGGCGACGGCTTCTTGGCGGCCTACCAGCCCACCCTCGGCATCTTCATCTACCGCGGCGACGACGGCGACGGCAAAGAGGAGCCTGAGCGCGGCCTCGTAGGTGTGTGGGCGGCGAGCGGCGACAGCGCCGGTCGTCACTATCCGATGCTGATCTGCACGGCCTACGACTACGAGCAGATGTTGTCGGTGGGGCCGGCGCTGCCGCTGGCGGTATGGCCCTTTCTGCGCACCGCGTACGAGCTCGTCGCCAACGGGCGCGGCTTGCGCGCGCAAGAGTTCGTGATGCGCGTCGCGCAGATCCAGCCGATGCGCATCGACAGCTTCCAGGCGGCCGTGGAGCCCTACCACAACTGGTTGCGCCATCAGAACGTGCGCGCGCTCTGGGATACCGCCTTCGGCACCTCCGAGTACCGGCACGCGATCGTGCGCACCGTCGAAGCGACGGTGGAGATCTTTCGAGGCCACGAGCGACCGCAGACGAGCTTGGCCATTCGCTTTCCGATTGGCGCCGGCGATGCCTACGCGGTTTGCGTATGGATCGACATGACGCTGCGCCTGGCGCGCTGGCAGCGCACGGTGCTGAACGCGTTCTGGACGCCGCGGCACGACCTCATGCTGCACATCGGGCCGCCGCAACCGGCGACGTTTCGTGAGCTCATCACCACGGCAGACGCCGAGCACGTCACCGATCTGCTCAAGCCGCCGCGCATCGATGTGCAATCGGCGCGCGATCAGCTCGGCAGCCGCGCGCAGCTCGTGGACAACATCAATCTATCGCTCTATGCCTTCCTCAACGGACTCTGAGGCATGTCGGAAGAGCTGCTTAACGCATCCAAGGGCCGCATTCAGGAACTGCTCCAACCGGTCAACGGAGGTGTCGGCGAAGACATCTCCTACGACGAGAAGTTCGAGCAGATAAAAACCGAAACCGAGAAGCTCGCCTCGCTCACCGGCGAACGCTGCGACTGGAGCTCGGTGGCAGTTCATTCCGAGGAGCTGTTGCAGGAGAAGTCGAAGGACTTTCGCGTGGCCTGTTACTTCGCCACCTGCAAGCTGCGCCAGGGCAGCCTCGAAGGCGCGCTCGACGGTCTCGTGCTGCTCGACGAGCTCACCAAGAAGTGGTGGGACGAGATGTACCCGCCGATTCGCCGCCTGCGCGCGCGCGCCGGCATGGTGGGCTGGATGAGCGATCAGGCTGGGCCCGCCCTCATGGATTACAAACCGCGGGCGGCCGATTCGAACCTCGTCAAGGCCATCGACGAGCTCAGTCAGGCGCTCGACAACAACTTCCGCGATAAATTCGCCGACCAGTACACCGGCATGGTCAAGCTGCGCGATGCCATCCGGCATCTGGTGCGCTCATGCCCCAAAGAAGCACCCAAGCCGGCGGCGCCGCCGCCGCAGCAAGCGCAAGGGTCTGCGGCACCTTCCGCTGGGGCTTCCGCTGGGGGCGCGCCTGCGGCCGTGGCGCCTGCGCCCGTCGTCGAAGTGACCGATGCGGCCTCCGCGATGCGCGCCATCGATGCGACCGGCAAATCGCTCGTGCGCATCGCGCAGTCGCTGCGCGCGCAAAAACCGGAGAACGAGCAAGCCTATCGGCTGAGCCGCGTCGGCATGTGGCTCAACCTGCAGAACGCGCCCCCGGCGACGGGTGGCAAGACCATCGTTCCGCCGCCGCCGCCCAACATCAAACAACGCTTGGAGACGCTGGTGTCGTCGCAGGATTGGCTCGTGCTCCTGAACGAAGCCGAGAACCATGCGGGCACCTTCATTCTCTGGATCGATCTGCATCGCTACGTATCGACCGCCATGAGCGCGCTCGGTGCGCTGTTCATGAAGGCGAAGAAAGAGGTGCTGACCGAGGTCGCGCTCATGCTGAACCGCGTCCCGGCATTGGCCACGCTCGCCTTCGCCGACGGAACGCCCTTCGCCGATGCGCCCACGCAGATGTGGATCGACAACGAAGTGAAGTCGGTTATCGGCAGCGGCGGCGGTGGGGGAGGCGGCCGCGTTGCCAGCGCGCTCGACGAGCCCATCAAGGAGGCTCGCGAGCTCGCGGTCAAAGGCGAGCTCGCAAAGGCCGTCGCGCTGGTGAGCAACGCGGCCAAGGCTGCGCCGACACCTGCGGATCGTTTTCGCGGCAAGCTCGCAGCCGCGCAGCTGTGCCTCGGTGCCGGTCAGCTCGCGGTGGCGCGCGGTCAGCTCGAAGCGCTCACCGCCGACATCGAGCGCCATCAGCTGATGGCCTGGGACCCGGCTCTTTGCGCCGAGCTGTACAGCGCTTTGTTCACCGCCATCCGGGGCATGAACGCCGAGCGACCTGCGATCGGACCGGGCGGGCAGCCGCTTCCGCCGGGAGCGCCGAAGCCCATTCCACCCGACGAGCTCGCCGCCGAACGCGCCGCTTTCGAGAAGCTCTGCCAGCTCGACCCCGGCGAGGCGCTCAAGCTCGCGGGCAAGAAGGGCTAACCCCCCCGAAAAAAAAGGCTGCTCGCCCTCTCGGGGAATTGGCTATGCTCCAAACTCCTACTCGATCATCGATTTCGTGCGGTGATTGGGCGGGGTTTCGCGCGAATATCATTGAGAGATCGGGAGAGGAGCTTTCCGCGATGGCGAAGGAAGGATCGGTCGCGCCGAAGGAGCGCGTCAATATCGTCTACAAACCTGCGACCGGCGACGCCCAAGAAGAAGTCGAGCTGCCGCTGAAGATGCTGATGATGGGTGACTTCACCCAGCGTCCAGACCCCCGTCCGCTCGAGGATCGCAAACCCATCAACGTCGACAAAGACAACTTCTCCAAGGTGATGGCCGAGCAGAAGCTGAGCCTCAGCTTCGCGGTGAAGAACCGGCTCACCGAGGACGAGGGCGACGAGCTCAACGTCAACCTCCGCTTCCGGCGGCTCAGTGACATGGAGCCAGAAGCCATCGCGAACCAGGTGCCCGAGCTCAAGAAGTTGCTCGATCTCCGCGCGGCGCTCACGGCCCTCAAAGGACCGCTCGGCAACGAGAAGGCGTTCCGCAACAAGATCCAGGGCATCCTCAACGATCCCGGACAGCGCAACCGCATCATCAACGAGCTCGGGCTCAAGAAAGAAGGGGAGTAAGCCATGTCGCAGGAAGCATCGGGCGGCGGCGGCGTTGCCCAGACCCTGGAAGGTGCATCGTTGCTCGACGAGATCCTCGCCGAGACGAAGATGTCGCCCGGGTCCGAAGGCTACGAGGTAGCGCGCGCGGGCGTGCAGGCCTTCATCGCCGAGCTCGTTCAACCGAAACGCGAAGGCGAGCGCGTCGACAAAGCGCTCGTCGATGCGATGATCGCGGAGATCGACGAGAAGCTCTCGCGCCAGATCGACGAGATCATCCACAACCCGGACTTCCAGCGCCTCGAGAGCTCGTGGCGCGGCCTCAAGTTCGTGATCGACCGCACGAACTTCCGCGAGAACATCAAGGTCGAGATGGTCAACTGCAGCAAGGAAGACTTGCTCATGGATTTCGAGGACGCGCCCGAGATCCCGAAGAGCGGTCTCTACAAGTTGGTCTACTCGGCCGAGTACGGTCAGTTCGGTGGCAAGCCCTACGGCTTGATGGTGGCGAACTACGATTTCGGTCCGGGTCCGCAGGACATCACGCTCTTGCAGAACTGCGCCGCCGTTGCCGCCATGTCGCACACGCCCTTCATCGCCGCGGCGGGCGCGCAGTTCTTCGGGCTCGACGACTACCTCAACCTGCCCAACATGAAGGACCTCAAGGCCGTGTTCGAGGGGCCGCAGTACACCAAGTGGCAGAGCTTCCGCGAATCGGAGGACAGCCGCTACGTGGGCCTGTGCATGCCGCGCTTCTTGCTGCGCTTGCCCTATGGCGCCAACACCGTCCCGGTCAAAGCCTTCAACTACAACGAGGAAGTCGTCGGCGATCACGGCCGTTACCTGTGGGGCAACAGCGCCTTCGCGATGGCGACGCGCGTCGCCGACAGCTTTGCCAAGTACCGCTGGTGCCCCAACATCATCGGTCCGCAGGCGGGTGGTGCGGTCGAAGATCTGCCTCTCCATCAGTACGAGGCCATGGGCGAGATCCAAACCAAGTGCCCCACCGAGATCATGCTGACGGAGCGGCGCGAGTACGAGCTCAGCGAAGAGGGCTTCATCGGCCTCACCATGCGCAAGGACTCGGACAACGCCTGCTTCTTCTCGGCCAACAGCTGCCAGAAGGCGAAGTACTTCGGTCAGAGCGAAGAGGGTCGCGACGCCGAGCTCAACTACCGGCTCGGTACGCAGCTACCGTATCTCTTCATCATCTGCCGCCTGGCGCACTACATCAAAGTGCTGCAGCGCGAGCAGATCGGCAGCTGGAAAGAGCGCACCGATCTCGAGAACGAGCTCAACAAGTGGATCGGTCAATACGTGGCCGATCAGGACGTGGTCTCGCCCGCGGTACGCGGCCGCCGTCCTCTGCGCAAAGCCCAGATCAGCGTCGAAGACGTTCCGGGCAACGCCGGCTGGTACAAGGTCGACATGAAGGTACGCCCGCACTTCAAGTACATGGGCGCATTCTTCACGCTCGGCCTCGTCGGCAAGCTCGATAAGGAATAGCCGTCCGCGGTCAGCTCTCTTTCCAGGAGGCTGACCGCTTTCTTTTTGTTCCTATTATTTTGGTTCTTGCTAATTATTAGCTCTGAAGCTAATAACGCTCCGTGAGCTCGAAGGATGCGCCGACGCTCGAAGAGGTGGAGGCCGTGTTCTTGGCGCTGTCGCATGAGGCGCGGCGGCACATCGTGCTCTTGCTCGGGCATCTCGGTGGGGAGCTGCCGTCGGGGTATCTCGCGGCGCATTTTCAACACAGCTGGCCAACGACCACGCGGCACCTCAACGTGCTCGAGAAGGCCGGCATCATCGAGGTGCGGCGCGAGGGGCGCAGCGCTCACTACCGGTTGAATCGCGAACGTCTCCAGCGGGTGGTCGGCGGGTGGTTGCGCCACGTCGAGCCCGTTGGTCCGGAGCGGAAGTGGACATCGACAGGACCGAAGACCACCGACGCACTCGCAAAACGCACTCGGAAGAAAAAAGGAACCAAACGATGAAGGTAAAGATCTTTCGCATCACCCTCGAAGTCGCAAACCTCGAGGAGGCAGCCGACTTCTACGCGAAGCTGCTCGGCGATCCCGGCAAGCGCCACCCGGGCGCGCGGCACTACTTCGATTGCGGAGGCGTCATTCTCGCGTTGCTCGATCCGACGCGCGGCGGTCTCAAGCCGACGGCCATCCCCAAATCGCTCTACTTCGCGGTCGACGACATCGATGCGGCACATGCGCGCGCGAAAGCGCTGGAGGCACTGGCACCTTACGCGGTCCATGGACAGCCTGCGGGCGAAGTGATCGAGCGTCCTTGGGGCGAGCGTTCGTTCTACGTGACGGATCGGTGGGGCAACGAGCTCTGCTTCGTGCAGGAAGGCACGCTGTATACCTAGCGTGTGGACAAGCGCAGGGCTTCGTCGCTGGCGAACAAGAGATCGTCGAGCTGAGCGATTTCGTCGACGAGGCGAGCGCGGGCCCACTCGGCGGCGCCGTGAACGGAGACACGCCGTAGATCGGCGAGCGCGCGACGTGCGCGGGTGCCGGCGGGTGAGCGCTTGAACGGAGCAGGCAGCTGTTCGAAGTGCTTCGTCTCCTTTTGGACGAGCTCTACGTATTCGAGCCGTCGCAACAGATCCGCGCGGTGGAGAGTGCGGAGCAGCGCGCCGCGTCCCGCTTTGGGCAGCGCCGCTTCGTGCGT
>Ga0075420_100005680_pt1 | contig 10982 bp, 7 predicted proteins | sample SoiMetdeltSBSDD4_FD_75296 | JGI IMG/M metagenome (GOLD analysis project Ga0075420, IMG submission 75296) | Bulk soil microbial communities from a Populus tree surrounding site in Tennessee, USA - Soil MetaG P. deltoides SBSDD4 | ecosystem: Environmental > Terrestrial > Soil > Tree plantation... | reverse complement strand
GTTCACCCACCAGGTGGTCGGGGAGGCCCTCCAGCACGTCGCGTCCCGGGAGTGGGAGCCCACCACCGCCGTACCTGCCGTGCCCGTGGCCCTGCCTTCGGCCGCGCCCGCGACCAGCACAGGGTCGGCCGGTGGGGATCCTCAGGAACAGCCCGGCGGCCGGCGGTCGCCCGCTCCTGGGGTGCGCCATTCCCGTACCAGGGTGGCGGACGCCCGTCCCAGCCGGCCAAGCCCCGTCCCACCGGTCGTGGCACCCTCCGCCTCGCCGACGTCGCAACCGCCCGGATGCGGTTGCGACGATATGGCGGCTCGGGCCATCTCGAACCTGGAGAGTCCTTTCGACGAGGTACCGCGAACGCTGGCAGGTGCCCTGCGTCTGCTCGCCGGAGCGGGGCGGGGCGCCGAGGCCTGCCGCCTCGCCGACGTCGCCCTGCGCCCCGGTACCGGGGCGGCGGCAGCGGCGCAGCTGGTGCTCGAGCTGGAGCAGGGACTGCGGGACGCCGACAGCTACGGCATGGCGGCCGAGCTTCTTCAGCGGACGCTCGCGCGGCAGGACATCAGTGAGCTGGAACGCGCCAAGCTGAGCCGGGCGCTCGCGGACACCGCGAAGCGCGTGCGCGACGTGCCCGGCGCGGCCACGGGACCGTGGCGCGGACAGCCGGCGGTCCCGCAGTACTGCGAAGCCTGCGAACACCCGCTGTGGACGTGGTTGGTCCGGGCCCTCGTCGCGGCCGACCAGTTCGGGGACGCGAGGGCCGTCCTCGCCGCCGTCAGGCAGGAGGCGGAGAAGCTCGGCGAGGCCTCGTCGGAGCCCCTGTGGTACGGCCACCGGGCCGAGCTCCTGGCAGCGGCGGGCCGGCTCGAGGAAGCGCGGGTCGAGGCCGAGACCGCGCTTCGTCTGGCGGAACGGTCAGCGCCAGAAGGCGCCATACCCGCGCGTCTGGTGCTGGCCCGCATCAGCATGCACCGTAGCGATCTCGCCACCGCCAGCGACCATCTGCGGATGACCGAACGGCTGATGACCGGTGACGCGACAGCCGACAAGGCCCGCCTGGACTGGGCGCTCGCGCAGTTCCATGCAGCCAGTGGGCGTCCGGCGATGATGGTCCACACACTGATCAACATCGAAGGGCAGCTCCTACCCGACCCGCTCCTCTTCGTTGAGGTTCCGACAGCAGCGGCGGCGCTCATCCGCCAGGCCAGGCAGGTGGGGCTCGGCGCGGAGGCCGAGCGAGCGGCCGAGCTCGCCCGGCGAGCCGCTGAGCGCAACCCGATCGTGCAGTCGTTGATGGGTGGCGCCGAACACGCCGAGGGCGTCCTGCGCAACGACCCCGCTGCGCTGCACCGCGCCGCGGATCTCCATCGGCTCGCCGGACGCCCGCTGGCGGCGGGTAGCGCACTCGAGGATGCGGCACGGGTAGAACAGAGCACACGGGACAAGACCCGAGCAGTCCGGCTCCTCGCGTCCGCCATGGACCTCTATCTGGAGTGCGGTGCACAGTGCGACCTGGACCGGGTGCAGCGGAAGCTGCGTCGTCTCGACGCGCACAACGTAAGCCGACTGGGTGCTGAGCGGCCCAGGTCAGGCTGGGAGAGCCTGACGAGCGCGGAACTCCGCGTCGTGCGGGCGATCGTCGAAGGCAGGACCAACAGGGAAGCGGCGAGCGTACTGTTCCTGTCACCGCACACCGTCGACAGCCATCTCCGGCGTGTGTTCTCGAAGCTCGATATCAGCAGCCGCGTCGAGCTGACCAAGCTCTTCATCGCGCACGAGGCACTCCCACCGGTGCTGGCCGGTCAGACGACCGCACCGTCGACATATCCGGAGCCCCACCTCTCCTCTTCTCGCATCGAGTAGATCGCCGCCCTGCTCGAGTAGGTTGCGGCTCCGTGCGCCAGCTCGACCCGGGTGTTGATGCCTAGCTTCCGGTAGACCTTTCTGAGATGGTAGTTCACGGTATGTGCCGACAGGTGTACCTGTTTGGCTATCTGGCGGTTCGTCAGGCCCACGCTCACCAGGTAGGCGATACGTCGCTCCATCTCGGAGAGGGTGGCCCAGCAGGCGGCATGCCGCGGGGCGGCTTCTTCGGAGCAGGTTGAGGCGGTCTGCCGTCCTCCTACTGGAGCTTTGGCAGCATAAAGCTTGGCGAGCTCCTCGGTCGCCAGTGCAACTGAGATCGGATCTGGTGACTGCATAATGATTAGCGTCAGCGCAGCCGGGGCGCTGTTCGCCAACGCGTTCGCATGCATGGCGGTAAGACCGACGACCGGGATGCCAGGGTTGTCCTTCGCGAGACCGTCCACTGTGTCGAGGACGCTGCGCTCAAGGTTGCTGTCACCTACGTCGCGCGCGAGACGTACCAGGAATGCAGCGGCACTCGGGTTCTCGATGTACAGGCTCCGTCGCGTCGGGAGATGGCTGTACTTGTCGGACAACAGCCGGGCAGCCGCCCGAGGCCCTTCCTTCTTGACAGTAATAAGCATCTCCGTCCAGGCGTACTGCGCGGAGTCAAGCACCACCTGGCTCGCCATGTCAGTCTGCGTCCGCTCCAGGTACTCAACGGCTGCGGGCAGGTCTCCCATGTAGAAAGAGGCGATGCTGAGCACGGAGTACGCAAGGGGTCGGAGCAGGGGAACGGCATCCCGTCCCACTGCGGCGGTCGCCAGCTCTGCCTCTCGGCGTGCGTCTCCGATCCGTCCGGACTGGAGGAACAACCGCGATCGCATTGCCGCCGGCGCAGCCGCCCAGACCGGCGTGGGCAGCTCACGCAGACCGGCCTCCGCGTCGATGACCAGCTGTTCGGCCTTGTCGAACTCACGAAGGTTTGCGAGCTTCCCGGCCAGCGCGAGCTGGAAATGAAGGCGCCAGACCGGGTCGACATTTTCGCTGCGGCGCACCGCGGTACAGCCCAGGCTGAGCCCTTCCGCCAGCTCTCCCGCATGCCAGAGCACATTGGATCGAGCTGTTAATGCCATCGATGTAGCAATATCTCCTGGACCAGTCCCTCGTTCCCGCAGGATCCTCTCGGAAACCCTCACGGCCTCGTCCTCGCCAAGCAGGAAGTAACCCAGAATTACAGATGCCTCCGCATCGAGCCGAGCAGAAGGCGACACGCTCGGGCTGGCGAGAGTATGCTCCGCGAGACGTACACCAGCTGCCGCATCTCCATTAATTATCAGGCTGTGCGCCCTTGAGAGTGATCCGCCGAGCCCCTCCTTGACCGCACCGTACGGTTCAGTCGGACGCTCGGTCACCCAGAGCCCCTGGCCGTATGCCTGGGTACGTCTCCCGGAGAGGCTCATCGCCTCACGCCACAAGGCGCCATGTGCGGGAGCGGGGATGGACTCGATGATCCCTTGCCGGAGAAAGTCGCTCTGGAACGCAAGTTGATGGTCGGCGACAACGATGAACCCTGACGCCATCGCCTCATCCAACGGAGACAGCAAGGTAGCCGAGGACCGGTCCAGCATCCTGGACACGTCCTCCAGCATGAAGGATCTCCCTAATGCCGCGGCGACCTTCAGGAACTGCTGACAGTCCGCGCTCAGATCGCGCAGCTGGCACATCACAAACTTCAGGATGCGGCGCGGGACCTGCCGTGCAACCAGCTGCACCGTACCATTGTTCTCCCTTACCAGTCCTTCCTCCACAAGCCCGTGCGCAAGCTCAGCAAGCAGGCGCGGGCTCCCGCCGGCGCCGGCTGCGAAGCCGACCAGCTCATGGTCTAGGTCGGCCCCGAGGATGTCCCGCAGGACCCGCTCGTTGGCGTCCCCGTCCGGCACCGGCCCCTTGGCGACACATACAGCGGCCGGTATGGCGTCCGGCTCCCGGTCCCCTAGCATTGGTCCCGTTGTCATAATCCCCCCGAGATTATGCGCAGCACCTAAGGAAGGAGCAATGGCGTTGCATTATCCAGTGCCGTCGCCGTAGCCGGCGCCCGAAATTGGACCATCTTACCATATGCAATGTCGTCCATCGATATGATGGTCATACATCCTCGCGACATTGACGACCTTAACCGTTGAAGTCGTAAATATCGGGAATCTTCCTGCCAGCCGCGGCGCCCAAATCGTTCTTCCCATCCCGTCTGCCGTCGACCCGCACGGTGGTGGAGCGGCCGTCGCCTGGGGCGCCACGTCAAGCGGACCTTGACAGCCGTACGGCGGCTGGCGCCCCGGGCGACGGCCTGCTCGGCCGGGCTTAGGGAGGGGCAGCGCACCCACGCAGCACCGATGGACTTTCACAACGAGGTCCGCCGTGCCTTGGGCCCCGCTGACGGCCCGCTGGCCTAGAAGATCAACCCATACCGCCAGGGAGGGCAGGGCTTCCGAACTACAAATATTGATGGTGGGCGATACTGGGATTGAACCAGTGGCCTCTACCGTGTCAAGGTAGCGCTCTCCCACTGAGCTAATCGCCCGTGCCTTTCGAGGCGGGTGCGGGAATCGAACCCGCGTACAGGGCTTTGCAGGCCCTTGCCTAAGCCACTCGGCCAACCCGCCGATGATCCCGTTGGGGCGGGACCCCGGCTTGCGGCTCGACGTGGCCGCCGCTCCGAGCGGACGACGGGATTCGAACCCGCGACCCTCACCTTGGCAAGGTGATGCGCTACCAGCTGCGCTACGTCCGCAAACCGCCCGGGAGCGTATCCCGGCGACGGATGAGAACTCTAGCCGAGTACGGCGCCAAGTGCCAACCGGAATGCCCGCACGTCGCGCCCAATGCAAGCGACCAGCCAACGCGGGCGACCAGCGAGGCGGCGCGCCGGCTCATGGGCGGGTGCGCGACAGCCCGGTGCACCGCTGGGCACGGGCGACCCTGTCGCGCACCCGCTCGGCCGCCGCCCCAGAGAGCAGCACCGGCTGGCCGGTCTCGGACACGACCGCCGGTAGAAACTCGTTGCGGACCACGGTCCGCCCGCGCACGGTCAGCCGCAGCACGCCTGAGTCGACGCTGTGCGACGAGCCGTACCAGAGGAAGTTTCCCAGGCCGTAGTGCACGTACGTACGGCCGAGCCAGCCATCCGCCAGCAGGGTGTGTGCGTGCGTGCCGACGACCACGTCCGCACCCGCGCCGGCCATCCGGGCCGCGAACGAGCGCATCTCGCCGGATGGGCAGGAGCTGCCCTCCACGCCCCAGTGCATGAACACGACCACCACGTCGGCCCGCTGCCGCGCGGCGCGCACGGCAGCGACGGCCCGCTCGGCGTCGTACGCCATCGCCACCCCGGGCCGGCTGTCCGTCGCCGCCCAGGCCTGCGCCAGCTCCCGTACCTGGGACAGGCCGACCATGGCCACCCGTACGCCCCGAACGGTGGTGACCCAGGCGGCGTACGCCTCCCCGGCGTTGCGGCCGGCACCGAACACCGGCATGCCCGCGGCCCGCGCCGAGCCGAGCGTGTCGAGCAGGCCCACGTGGCCGTAGTCGAGCGTGTGGTTGTTCGCGACCGACGCGCCGTCCACGCCGGCCGCTCGCAGCGCCGTGTAGGCGCTGGCCGGTGCCCGGAAGAGGTACTGCTTCGGCTGCGGCGCCCCGCGCGTGGTCACCGCGGTCTCCAGGTTGACCACGGCCAGGTCCGCGCCGCGCAGCACGCTCGCCACCTCGCCGAACGCCGTATCCGGGTGGTCCAGCAGCCGCAGCGTGCGCCCGGTGAAGTGCACGTCCCCCGCCAACGCCAGGGTGATCTCGGTGGGCACCGGAGCGGCGGTGGCGGCCGGGGTGGGTGAGGCTGCCTGCGGCGCCCGCCAGGCGGGTGCCGACCCGGACCTTGGCGCGCAGGCCAGCGGCGCGACGGAGCCGACGACTGCGGCCACAGCGACCGCCCGCGCCAGGACCGCCCGCCACCCGCGCTGCGACGTGCTGCTCATCGCGTCGAGCGTACGGCGTGCCACCCGCCCGGCACCCTCGCGCAACGGACCGGAACCGCCGGACCGGAACCGCCGGACCGAGCCGGGACGGGTCGGGCCTCAGCCGCCGGAGAAGTACCGCTGCGCACCGGGGTGCAGGGGCACCACACCAGTCTCCGATGCCAGGTCGCGCTGCACGTTGGCCCACTCCGGGTGCGCCTCCGCCAGCTCCCGCTGGTGCGCGAAGATCACGCTGGTCAGCGAGTACGCGAGCGCCTCCGGCATCGACTCGTCAACCACGATGAGGTTGCTCACCACGATCGTGGGGATGTCCGAGGTCCACTTGTACACCGACTGCGGGATCGTGGCCGAGCGGTACGTACCGGGGTACCTGTCCTCCAGGGCCGGCAGGAGGCCGTCCAGGGACAGGAAGCGCACCTCGCCCCGGGCACCGGCGAGCAGCTCGACGATGCCGGTGGTGGGCAGCCCGGCCGAGTAGAAGATGGCGTCCAGCGAGCCGCTCTGGATGCCTCGGGTGCTCGCGGACAGGGACAGCTTGCTGCGGACGATGTCCCGGTCGACGCTGAGACCAGCCGCCTCGATGATCCGCACCGCAAGCGTCTCCGTGCCCGAGTTGACCGGACCGGTGGAGACCCGCTTGCCCTTCAGGTCGGCGATCGTGCGGATCCCGGCGTCCGCGCGTACCACCAGGTGGGTGTAGTTGCGGTAGAGCGCGGCCAGCGCCAGCAGCGGCCGGGGCGAGTTGGTGAAGGCCCCGGCGCCCCGTACCGCGTCGGCGGCCACGTCGGCGAAGGTGAACGCGATGTCCACGTCGCCGGCGGTCAGCCGCAGGATGTTGTCGGCGGAGCCCCCGGTGGCCGCGGTGGTCGCGTCGTACCCGTTGACGTAGGCGCTGATCACGTCGGCGTAGCCGCCGCCGACCTGGTAGAAGACTCCGGTGGTGTTGCCGGTGCCGATGGTGAGCTGGCCGCCGCGCCAGTAGCCGCGCCCGTCGGCGGGAGGCTCGGCACACCCCGCGAGCCCGGCCAGCGAGCTGGCGAGCAGGACCGGGCCGAGCATGGCCGCCAGGGCCGGGCCACGCAGGGCCGCCAGGCTCCGGCGCAGGCTCACAGCTGCCCCATCGGCCGGGCGCTGGGCTCCAGCGCGCTGGCCACCCGCCGGGAAAGCACCGCGGTCTCGTAGCCGACCTGGCCCAGGTCGCACCCTGCCTCGCCGAGCACGGCCAGCAGCGCCCGGTTGGCGACGGCCATGATGAGCAGCACCCCGCCGTCCATGTCCACCACGGTCTGCCGCACCTGGCCGGTGGACAGGCACCGGGCCGCCCCCACGGTCAGGCTCGCCAGGCCGCTGGTGATGGCGGAGAGCTGGTCGGTCTGCTCCCGGGAGATGTGCTCGGAGGCGGCGATCGGGAGCCCGTCGACGGAGACCGCCAGCGCGTACACCACGGACGGCACGTTCCGCGCGAAGGTGCTGAGCAGCCAGTCGAGGCCGCCCCGGTCCACCGCGTTCACCGGAGAGTCGGTTGCGTTATTCACCATTTTCCTGTCCCGCAAGTCGGTGGGGCATGATGCGCTTGCCGAGTCCTGTTGGCTGGTTATGTGTGCTCGGGGCCCTGCTGGCTGGTTACGTGCGCTCGGGCGGCGGCCATGCCGCTGGCGAGGCTGGCGAGGCGGGCCCGCACCCGCTCCGGGTCGAGCGCGCCGGCGTGCGGGAACTCGACGGTGTGCTCCGGGTCGGGTACCGGCGCCGGGTCCCGGCGGGGCAGCGCCGCCGAGGCGCCCAGCCTGACCGGGACCGGCGTGGCAGCGGGCTGGAGCTCCGCGGCAGCGGGCTGGAACTCCACCGTAGGGCGCACAACCCCGACCTGGGCGGCGCCGGCCTGAGCCACGCCGACCTGGGCCAGCTCCCGCTTGCGCGAGTCGTCGGCGACCGCCGGTCCGAGCAGGTGCTCGGGCACGGTGACCGTGGCCGCGGTGCCGCCGCCGGGCGTGCTGTGCAGCTGCACCTGAAGGCCGTGCCGCTGGGCCAGCCGGCCGACCACGAGCAGCCCCATCGTGCCGACCAGCGCGCTGGTCAGCGCCGAGGGCTGGCTGAGCCGCTGGTTGGCTTCGGCCGCCTTGCTGGCCGGCATGCCGATGCCCTCGTCGTACACGGTGATGGTCAGGCCCTCGACGATGGAGCGGGCCGACACCCGCACCGGGGTGTGCGGCGGCGAGAAGCTGGTGGCGTTCTCCAGCAGCTCCGCGAGGAGGTGGATCACGTCGCGGGCGGCCTGCGCGCTGATCGCCATCGCCGGGATGTCGAACGCGTCCACCCGTTGGTAGTCCTCGATCTCACGGGCCGCGGCCCGGATCACCCGCCGGAGCGGGACCGGCGCGGTGAACCGCCGGCCGGGCTCGCCGCCGGCCAGGACCAGCAGGTTCTCCTCGTTGCGTCGCATCCGGGTGGCGACGTGGTCCAGCGCGAGCAGCCGGGTACGGGTGGCCGGGTCCGGCTCGGCCTCCCCGAACTGGTCGATGAGCTGGATCTGGCGCTGCACCAGCGTCTGCCCCCGGCGGGCCAGGCCGACGAAGATCGCCTCGACGTCCATGCGCAGCATCGCCTGGTCCGCCGCGAGGCGTAGCGCCTGCCGGTGCACCGCGCCGAACGCCGTCGACAGCTCGCCGATCTCGTCCGCGCCGGTGGTCAGCATGCTGTCGAAGCGGGTGGACGAGTCCTGTAGCGCGCCGCGTACCGCGGCGGGCTCGGTCGCCGCGGTGACCCGGGCGATCGCGTTGGGCAGCTCGGTACGCGCGACGGTGAGTGCGGCCTCGCGCATCTGGCGCAGCCGGCGGCTGGTGCGCACGGCCAGCGCGCCGGAGCCGGCGAGGACGATCACCGCGATCAGCAGGATGGGTCCGGTGGTCAGCGCGATCCGGCGCTGCCCGGCGATCTGGACGTCGTAGGAGGCGCGCTCCATCTGCCCGGCGAGCTCGACCTCCATCAGGCGCAGCCGGCGCAGGTAGCCGCTCTGCGCCACGTACCACACGTCCGGGTCCACACCCAGCGCCTCGGGCGAGGCGGGTTGGCTGAGCACCCGGTCCCGCGCCTCCATCGCCGTCTCCACGTCCGGGCCGGCGACCAGCTCGGCGTAGCGCGGCGCAGCCGGGCCCGGGATGCGCCTGAGCTCGGAGATGCGCTGCCCCTCGGCGCCGGCGAGCCGGGCGAGGCGGACCAGGTCGCCGGTTGGCAGCCGCTCCTGGGTGAACGCCCGCCGCAGCACGTCGAGCTGCTCGGCCGCCAGGTGCTCCACCTCGGCGACGAGCACGACCGCCCGGGCGATCTCAACCAGCTGCGGGTCGGTCAGCTGCGCCGGGATGGCGTCGGCGACGCCCAGCAGCGCGTAGGCCGCGTCGTTGTAGGCGTTGAAGACCTGCGGTGCACCCTCCGCGGCGGCCAGGGCGCTTCCCCTGGCCGCCGGGATGCGGTCGAGGAACACCTCCGCCTTTGCCAGGGAAGGGCCGAGCGTGGGTACGGCGTCTAGCGCATCCCGCCCGGCGATCACATATCTGGTACGAGCAGTGTCGGTGCGGGCACGTTGTGCTACAAGCAGCTGGCTACCGGCCTCGCCGCCCCGGTGCCGCAGCGCGTTCGTCTCGACGTACTCCCGCTCCAGCTCGTGGATCAGCGTGACCACGGTGTTCGAGGCGCGGGCCAGCACCCGGGCCCGGTCGCCCTGGCGCGTCTGGGCTATCGCATCGTCGGTCTGGATCACGCCGAGCCCGACCAGGCCGGCAGTGGCGAGGATCACCGGCAGCAGGATGCGGATCCGGATGGACCGCAGCCGGCTCGGTCGGTTGTGCATGGTCACCATGCCCTCGCCCAGCTGCGCGGCGCGGCTGGGCGACCCGGCCCGGTCCGGCCGCCGGGCAAGGGGTCTGGCAGTGTCGTTCGCCCCCATCGCCTGCACCCTTCGCCGCCTCCCCCGTCGCCTCCATGAGGGTTTCCTGCGATCGATCAGTCCGCAAGCCCGTAAGGCTCCCCCGGACGGTCACCTCCCAGCAACCGATCATCCTGTCCACGGACCAGCTAAGGCTCTCTTTTTATCGAGTTCCGGTCAGGAGGGTACCTGCCCGAACAGGCAGACCCGCGTAACCGATGGCTTAGCGCGCCGTGTAGCCTCTCCTGTCCGCTGGGCCAGTGCTACTCAACCCGGCCGGGCCGTCGGTGGGTCGACAGTGGACACGTCCCCGACGGGCGGACCCGTCGCGGACGCGCGATGTGGTGACGCGGGTTCAGTGCACCGGGTCGGCCCACTGCCGCACGTCGTCGACCGCCCCGTACAGCAGCGGGGTGAACCAGCCCGACGCCGACCGCCGGAACACCCCGCAGTCCATCCCGCTGGCACCGTCGGGCACCACGCCGGCCAGGTCCGGGGCGAGCGCCACCAGGTTGGACAGGTGCACCAGCTCCGGCACCGCCGGCCAGGCACCGATGACCACCCGCGCCGGAAGGCCCCGACGCCGCAGCGCCTCCAGGGTCAGCGCGGTGTGGTTGAGCGTGCCGAGGCCGGCCCGGGCCACGACCAGCGCCGGGCAGCCGAGGTTCACCGCGAGGTCAGCCAGGGTCCAGCCCTCCCCCATCGGTGCCAGCAGGCCACCTGCGCCCTCGACGAGCACCAGGTCGTACGCTGCCGCGTCGGCCCGTACCGCGTCCAGCGCGGTGTCCAGGGCGAGCGGGGGCAGCTGCGCCACCTGGGCCGCGGCGAGCGGAGAGAGCGGCTCCGGGTAGGTGGCCAGTGCCCGGGCACTGGCCGGCGCGGCCAGGCGCAGCACCACGTCCACGTCGGACTCCGCGCCGGTGCCGGGGTCGGCGCTGTCGATGCCGGTCTGCGCCGGCTTGACGACGGCGACCCTGAGCCCGGCGGCACCAGCCGCCGCGGCCACGGCCGCCGTCACGACGGTCTTACCGACCTCGGTGTCGGTGCCGGTCACCAGCACCGCCCCCCGCCACGGCTCGGTCACGGCAGCATCTCCTCAGCCGCGCCCTCGCGGCCCTCGCTCCGCTCGGTGCACTCGGTCACGGCAGCATCTCCTCAGCCGCGCCCTCGCGGCCCTCGCTCCGCTCGGTGCACT
>Ga0075420_100005678_pt1 | contig 10984 bp, 9 predicted proteins | sample SoiMetdeltSBSDD4_FD_75296 | JGI IMG/M metagenome (GOLD analysis project Ga0075420, IMG submission 75296) | Bulk soil microbial communities from a Populus tree surrounding site in Tennessee, USA - Soil MetaG P. deltoides SBSDD4 | ecosystem: Environmental > Terrestrial > Soil > Tree plantation... | reverse complement strand
GACGTCGGTCGGGAGGGCCGCAAGGGCGTGCCCGAAGTGATCCTGGCCGACCGCAAGCGCCCCGAAGACGTCCTGATCGCGGCGCGGGCCTTCCTGGACGCCCGCGGCCGGGCGATCCTGAGCCGGGCGCCGGCCTCCCTGATCGAGCGGCTCCAGGCCGAGCACGCCGACTGCCACGTCGACGTCTACGCGCGATCGGGGGCCGTGGTGCTGAAGCGTCCGTCGTTCGTGTCGCCGCCGCCCGGTGGCCGCGTCGGCGTGCTGACGGCCGGCACGTCGGACGTGCCGGTCGCCGAGGAGGCCCAGGTGGTGGCCGCCGAGATGGGCTGCGAGGTCGTCGCGTTCTACGACGTCGGCGTGGCCGGCATCCACCGCCTCGCCGAGCCGCTGCGGGCGCTGCGCGAGCCGCCGGTCGACGTGATCGTGGTCGCGGCCGGGATGGACGGCGCTCTGCCGTCGGTCGTCTGCGGCCTGGTCGACGTGCCGGTGATTGGCCTGCCCACGCCGATCGGGTACGGGCTCGGCGGCGAGGGCGTGGCGGCGCTGATGACGATGCTCCAGACCTGCGCGCCCGGGCTGACGGTCGTGAATATCGGGAACGGCGTGGGGGCCGGCGCGACGGCCGGCCTGATCGCGAACCGGGTGGCGGCCGCGCGTCGGACGGCGCAGGCGGCGAGCGAGGCCCGCCCGTGACCGAGCCGTCCGTCGCCGCCAGCGACCTCGGCGGCCACGACCGGCCGCTGGTCGTCCAGAAGCTGATGTACGACGGCTCCAAGAGCTACCGCTGGGTCGGCCGCGAGATCCACCGCGACGACGACCACCTCTTCTTCACGGCCGTGTTCGAGCGGGATGGGCGCGACCTCGGCTACGTCCGCTTCGAGAAGGGCGACGTCTTCTACGAGTGGTACTACTTCGACCGCTGGTACAACGTGTTCCAGGTCTACTCGAAGGACGGCGCCCTGAAGGGCTGGTACTGCAACGTCACGGCCCCCGCGAAGGTCGACGACGTCGAGCTAACGTTCGTCGACCTGGCGCTCGACCTCTGGGTCTGGCCGGATATGCGCTACCTCGTGTTGGATGAGGACGAGTTCGACGAGCTGAGCGCGTCGCAGTACAGCCCCCAGGACGTCGCGAGCGCCAGGACCGCGCTGGCCGAGCTGGTCGCGCGCACCGAGGGCGGGACGCTGCCGAGCCGGCCTTTCGTCGGGCCGGTGCCGCCGCCGGGACCGACCGGCGGCTAACCGCTGGTGATCCGCTGGCCACGAGCCGCGCTGTCCCTGACGCTCGGCGCCTTGGTGGCCGGCCTCGGGTGGCGGCGCGGCGCGCTCAGCGGCGACGGGGCTGTCGCCGCGACGGCGGTGGGCGGGTCGACGTTCGGGTTCGGGGGGCTCCCAGCGAGCCTGGCGCTGATCGCGTTCTTCGCGACGGGCAGCGCGCTCTCTCGACGGAAGACTGCCCCCGACGAGGTCGCGTCGGCGAAGGGCCACCGGCGCGACTCCTGGCAGGTGCTCGCGAACGGCGGGGTCGCGTCGGCTGCGCTGGCGTTGTGGGCGGCCGGCTGGCGGCCGGGGCGGGCGGCGGCCCTCGGTGCGCTGGCGGCGGCGGCGGCCGATACCTGGGCCAGCGAGATCGGCGTGCGGTCGCCATCCCCGCCGCGCTCGATCGTGACCGGCAGCGTGGTCCGGCCGGGCTCGTCCGGTGGAGTGACGCCGCTCGGATGGCTGGCCGCGACCGGCGGCGCGCTGGTCGTCGGAGCCGCCTGGACGGCGGCCGGGGATCGGCGCGCCGCCTGGCTCAGCCTGGCGCTGGTGGCGGGGCTCGCGGGCTCACTCGCCGACTCGCTGGCCGGCGCGACGATCCAGGCGGGGTATCGATGTGAGGCCTGCGGCCAGACGGCCGAGGCGCCGGGCGAGCATTGCGGGCGGCCACGGCGGCTGGTGTGCGGTCGGGTCTGGATCACCAACGATGTGGTGAACCTCATCGGGACGGCCGCCGGTGGGCTCGTCGGGGCGTCGCTGGCCCAGACGGTCCGCCGGCCGCGCTAATCCCGGACCTCCGGGTTGGCGGCCATGATCGCGTCGGCGAGCTCCCAGAGTCGCGGCGACTGCTCCTCGGCCTGCCCGACCCGTTCGAGGAGGTCGGCAGTCGAGCCGACGCCGAGATCGTCCAGGAGCGCCAGGAATGCGCCGAGCTGCTCGTCGCGGACCAGCGGCGGCGCATCGTGGTAGAGGATCTTGTCGCAGCGCGCGAAGGTCGCCGCGATCCAGAAAATCGCCTCGCGGTGGAAGCCGCGCTCGATAAGGTCGCGGCTACCGTCGATCGCGATCGGGCGCGCGTCGGCGCTGACGTCCGAGGCGAAGAAGAACGGCGACCTGACGACGCGCGCGGCGGCGTCGAAGACCGCTTCGAGCGCAGCCAGGTGCCGCTCGACGTCCCGGCGGCCCATCCGCGCGCAGCCGAGCGCCGCCAGCAGCGGCTCATACTCGTCGAGCAGCCTGTAGTCGGCGAGCAGGTGCCGGACGGCCAGGTAGCGCGTCCGGACGGTCGGGTTGCGGAGGCCGGCGCCGAGCAGCACGATCGTGGCGGCGGCGGTCCCGAAGAGCCAGATGGTCGCCTGGTCGTGCAGGGGTAGCGCCCCGCTCAGCGCGCCGAAGTGCCGCGCGGCGTTGGACCAGCCGTGCTCGCAGCGCTTCCTGATCCAGTGCCGGCGCCGGTACTCCGGCGCCGCCGCGTCGGTGAGCGCCTGCAGCCGGCCGCGCGGGTCATGCAGGATGCTGGGCCGCGAGAATGAGCCTGCAAGGTAGAAGCTGCCGAGCACGTCCTCGGGTGACCGAACCTCCCGCGACGACAGGTACGTCACGTCCAGAAGGACGCCCTGATGGCGCACCTTGCCGAGCTTGACCGGCGGCAGCGGCTCGTCGAGCACCAGCATCACGTCGACGTCCGACGTTGGCCAAAGCTCCTCGTCGTCCGGCTGCCAGATCGCGGAGCCGGTCATGAGCGAGCCCTGGTAGCCGCCCAGCGCCGGAGCCTGCGCCTCGACCCACGCCCGCGTCAGCGACTTCGCCTCTCCGAGCAGCACGGCGGGCGTGACCTCCTCGGCCGGGTCAGCGCGCGGCGGCGGGGATGCGCGGGTCGAACAGCGGCTTCGGGACGACCCCGGACGTGATCCGGCGCAGCAGGCCGTAGTCGAGCGCGGGGCTCGTGAGCGGCCGGTCGATGTTGCGGTTGGACGGGTCGGGGTACCAGACCATGAAGGGACGGCCGAATCGGCCGTTCGTGCGTGGGTGCCAGTCGCCCCCCGTCGCGTTGTGCGGGTCGCTTCCGCGCAGCGTGTATTCGAGCAGCTTGCCGTCCGGACCGGGCCACGGCCTGGCGCCGACGAAGCCGGCCGGCACCTCGTTGTCGACCAGCCAGACGACCGTCCGGACGTGCCAGACGTCCGGTTCGAGCGGATCAGGGCCGATCTCGGTCTCGAACTTGTAGGCCGGGTAGCTCCAGATCTCGGCGCCGACCGGGCGGAAGGTGAAGATGGCGGCCTTGCGCTCCCCGCCGATCCAGCGGATCAGCTGGCGGTGGAAGTCGGCGGGCGCCACGTCGACCTCCTCGCTGCCGACCGCCCAGGCGGCCGCGTCCGCGAAGTGGTACGAGGTCAAGAGCCCCTTCTGATCGGCCACGGTGAACGTGACGCCGTTCATGACGCGGTCCTCGACCGGCTCGGGCTCCAGGACCGACGCGGCGGCCCAGCCGTTGCAGTGGCCGGCCCAGCCGACCCCGGAGAACCGGATCTCGGCGCGCTCCCACTCCATCGTGTCCGGGTCCGGCTGGCCCAAACTCTCGACGTATCGGTCGTAGCGCGCCAGCGGTCCGTTCGGGTCGAACAGGCGCGGCCCGCCGACGAGGTCGTTGGCCGGCCACCACCAGCCCGACCAGGGATGGCGGGCCGCATCGCCGCCGAAGGCCAGCGGGGCCTCGGTCCGCTTCGCGTCGTCGGGTGGCGTGCCGACCTCGGTCGGGGACTTCAGCTCGACGCGGCTCTCATTGGGGAGCCAGCGCAGGACGCCCTTCTGGAACGCCTGCACGATCGTGCCGTTCCAGACGAAGCGTCGCGTGAGCGGGTAGCCGAGCGTGTTGACGCCGCCCTGCGCGTTGAAGGCATCCAGGAACGGGATACCGGCCTCGTTGGCGACGCGGTAGCCGTTGCCGTTCTGTCCGGGAGCGGCCTGGGTGAAGAAGTGGCCGTTCGGGATCGGGTAGTCGCCGTCGGCGCGCGGCTGGCCGAAGCGCGGAGGGGTCGGAGTCGGCGCTGGGGTCGGCGACGGGGGGGACGTGCGTCTCGTCCGGGGCGTCGGCGTGGGCGGCTCGCCCGGCTCGTCCGACTCCTGTGGCGCCGGCGACGCCGTCGGTGTGCGCGATGCCTCCGGCGTCGGGGATGCCTGGGCCGCTAACGGGTCAGGCGGCGCGGCCGTGTCGGACGGCGTGCCGGTCTGGGCGAGGACCGGGGGCGTGCCGATGCCGAGCACCACGCTGAGCGCGAGTACGGCGACGACTCGCCCGAGGGTACGAATCACGGGCGGGATCATACGCGAAACTGACGCGTCGTGCGCGGTGCGGCCCCGAGGGGTGCGACGGAGGAGAGTAAGCCAGATTCTGTTTCAGGCGATCATCTATCTGCCGGGCGCCGGAGCGCCCGGCCCCCGATCGCTCGGGGTGCCCCCTACCCCGGCCTCGGCGAGCAGCTTCGTCGGCCGTGCTTGGGGTTGCAGCAGGGAGGATTACCCTTTTCACTCCCCCGCGCCCCGCCGAGGCGTGACGCGCGGGCATTGGTCTCTGTGGCTCTAGCTGTCGGTTGCCCGACCCCGGCTTGCGCCGGGCACCTTGCTCTGCGCTGTCTGGACTTTCCTCTCGCCCCGTCGAAACGAAGCAAGCGACCGCCCTTCCTCCGTCGCACCGGAAGTATACCAGCAGGCTCCCCGATCCGAGAGGAGCCAGGACGTGACGACGCCCCTCCCGGTGCGGGGAGGGGCGTCGTCTGAAACCGTGCGCGAGCGTCGTCAGGCCGGTCGTGCGACGAGCCGCCTGATCTTGCGTCCGATCGTGTGGGCCATGATCAACAGAGCCGGGATGAGGAGCGGCACCATCGCGAAGCAGACGGTGGGCTGCTCCCCACTCGGCTGCTGCTGTTGGAATACCTGCTGCCCTAAGGCGATCAACGCCGAGGCGGCTTCGGCCACGTCTCCTCCTACTTCTTCAACGTCAATGTCATGGCCGGGACGAAGGCGCCCTGCCCTGCGACCGCCAGGATACTGACCTGTCGGGCGATTTCGCCAGCGACCTCGCGGAACGCCATCGCCTCGGCCGAGTCGGGATGGGTCACCACTACCGGCCGCCCCTGGTCGCCGCCCTCGCGGACGCGGGGCTGGAGCGGCACCTTCCCGAGGAACGGCACGCCGAACTGCGCCGCGATCCGCTCGCCGCCGCCCGTGCCGAAGATCTCGTGGCGCGCGTCACAGCCCGAGCAGATGAAGTAGCTCATGTTCTCGACGACGCCGAGGACCGGCACCTCGAGGCGCTTGAACATCGCCATCCCCTTCGCAACGTCCTGGAGCGCCACGTCCTGCGGCGTCGTGACGATCACCACCCCCGAGAGCGGGATCAGCTGCGACAGGCTGAGCGGGGCGTCGCCGGTACCGGGCGGCAGATCGACGACCAAGTAGTCGAGGTCGCCCCAGTCGACGTCTCTCAGGAACTGCTGGATCGCGCCGTGGACCATCGGGCCGCGCCAGATGACCGGGTTGTCCTCGTCCAGGAAGAAGCCGATCGACATCAGCCGGACGCCGTAGCTGCGGCAGGGGATGATCTTGCCGCCCTCGCTCTGGAGCTGCGGCTTCTCCTTCAGGCCCATCATCAGCGGGATGTTCGGGCCGTAGATGTCGCCGTCGAGCAGGCCGACCTTCGCGCCGGTGTCGGCCAGGGCCAGCGCGACGTTGACGCTGGTGGTCGACTTGCCGACGCCGCCCTTGCCGCTGGCGACGGCGATGACGTTCTTGACGTGGGGGATCAGCTGCTCGTTGCCGGGGCCGCGACCGGTCCGGGTGTTCGCCTGCATGTCGACGTTAACCGTCCGAGGCCAGCCGAGGCCCTTGACGGCCTGCACGGCTTGATCCTTGAAGGTGTCGCGGACCGGGCAGGCGGGGGTGGTGAGCACGATCGAGAAATCGACCCGGTCGCCGTCGATCTTGAGGTCCTGGATCATGCCCAGGGAGACAAGATCGCGATGGAGGTCCGGGTCCTGGACGGTGCGCAGGGCGCGCAGCACGTCCTCACGGCGCGGGTCCGTCGACATCGTGGATGGGCTCCTCAGCGTGGTGCTGCTCGCGGAAGGCGGGCCGGGTGGCGCCCGATGAACAGCACAGAATCGATGCAGTGATTGCGTAGATGGGTACGAGGACAATTGTACCGAATGGGGCGCTTTCCAGGAGTGGATCGGTCAGAATTCAGCCGCCACGTCCCGCCGGCGCGGCGATGTCGGCCGGGACAGCGGGCGGCGCGGCGTCGAGCAGGCCCCAGCTCCCGATCAGATCCCAGAGCGCGGCGGGCGCGGACAGGACCGTCCGGCCAAACGCCGCGCCGAACTGAGCGGCGAGCGTGGCGCGCACGCCGTCCAGGTCCGGTGCGGCGCCGGCGATCCGCTCCATCGAGGTCACGCCGAGGTCGCCGATGCCGCAAGGGTCGATCAGCGTAAAGTGCTCGAGGTCCGGGCGGATGTTGAGGGCGAAGCCGTGCATCGTGACGCCGTGGCTGACGGCGACGCCGATCGCGGCGATCTTGCCGCCCTCGGTGAAGACGCCGCGATTGCCCGGGTCCGTCCACGCCTCGATCCGGTAGCGCGCGAGCGTCTGGATGATCGTCTCTTCGAGGCGCGCGACATAGGTCGGCGCGTCGCCGGCCAGCGCACGCAGCCGCGCGATCGGGTAGCCGACGACCTGGCCGGGGCCGTGGTAGGTGACGAGTCCCCCCCGGTTCGTCTCGTAGATACCGATGCCGCGCGCGGCCAGCTCGGCGTCCGTCAGGAAGACGTCGTCGCGGCTGCCTCGCCGGCCGAGGGTGATGACCGGCGGGTGCTCGACCAGGAGCAGCAGGTCCGGCAGGCGCTCGGCGTCGCGCTCGGCCTGGAGACGGCGCTGCAGCTCGTAGGCGGCACCGTACTCCACCCGCCCGAGGTCGAGCAGCCAGACCTCGCCGTTGCCCCCACCCCCGGCCCGTCCTCCGTGCGCCGGGCGCCCGACCACGTTGTTCCCCCTCCCCCTCGCGAGGTCGTGGGGGTAGGGGGCCCCATGGTAGGAGTGATGGAGGGGGTTAGGGGGTAGGGGCTCCTCGGCCGGGGGGGTGAGGTTCATCGCTGGCGCGGCTTCGGCAGGTCCAGCGCGCCGCCCAGCGCCGCCCAGGCCGCCTGTCCCACCGCCTCCGCCATCGTCGGGTGGGCGTGGATCGTGTGGGCGATGTCCTCCAGCGTCGACTCCAGCCGGATGCCCAGCGCCGCCTCCGGGATCAGCTCGCTGGCCGTCGGCCCGATGATGTGGACGCCGAGCAGCTCGCCGTACTTCGCGTCGGCGACCATCTTGACCATCCCCTCGGCGTCGCCGTGGGTCAAGGCGCGGCCGTTCGCCTGGAACGGGAACTTGCCGATCCGGACGTCGTACCCCTGCTCGCGCGCCTTCTTCTCGGAGAGCCCGACCGAGGCGACCTCCGGGTGGGTGTAGGTGCAGGCCGGCACGACCTTGTAATCCATCGGGTGGCCCTGGCCGGCGATCGCCTCGGTCGCCGCGACCCCCTGGTGCATCGCCAGGTGGGCCAGAAGCTGCTTCCCGGTGATGTCGCCGATGGCGTAGACGTTGCCGGCGCTGGTGCGAAGGTACTCGTCGACCTCGACGAAGCCGCGCCGGTCGAGCGTGACGCCGGCCGCCTCCAGCCCGAGATCGGCACTGTTCGGGCGCCGGCCGACCCCGATCAGCACCTTCTCGGCCGAGACGCACTCCTGCTTGCCGTCCTTGAGCGTCAGCACGCCGACGCTCAGGCCGTCGTCGCCCTGCGCGATCTCGTCCAGCTTCGCCTCGGTGTAGACCGTGACGCCCTGGCGCTGGAGGGAGCGCGCCAGCGTCCGGCCCATCTCCTCGTCTTCGAGCGGCAGCAGCGTCGGCAGCATCTCGACCACGGTGATCTGCGATCCGAACGCCGAGAAGACCGACGCCCACTCACAGCCGATCGCGCCGCCGCCGATAATCAGGACCGACTTCGGGACCTCCGTCAGCGCCAGCGCGCCGTCGCTGTCGATGACGCCGGGGCCATCCGCGCCGGGGATCGGCAGCTTCGCCGGCGACGAGCCGGTCGCGAGGAGGATGTTCTTCGCGTTGATCGTCGCGTCCGACGACCCGCTGACCCGGACCTTGTTGCCTTCGGCCAGGACCGCGTTGCCGCGCACGACCTCGACGCCGTAGCTCTTGAGCAGCCCGCCGACCCCCGTCACCAGCTGCTTGACGACCTTGTCCCGGTGCGCGAGCACCTTCGGGAAGTCGACGGTGACGTTCTCTGCCATGATGCCGAAGTCGGCCGAGTGGCGCATGGTCTGCAGCACCTCGGCCGAGCGCAGCATCGCCTTGGTCGGGATGCAGCCTCGGTTGAGACAGACCCCGCCAAGCTCCTCACGCTCGACCGCCGCGACCTTCATCCCGAGCTGGGCGGCGCGCACGGCGGCGATGTAGCCGCCCGGCCCGGTCCCGATGATACATACGTCGACGTCGTGCTCCACCGCACCCACCTCACTCCGAAGCCGGGGCCGGGACGCCACGGACAACGGCTGTATTTCGACACTGGTCTCACCGGGGATTGTAGCCCAGCGATCCGGCGGCCCCCTGAATGGGCCTGCCCAGACGTCCCAGCTCAGAGCTCGCCGACGACCTCGCCCATCTGCGAGGCGACGTAGCCGCCGAGCGCCTCCACCTGCTGCCGGAAGCTCGGTCCGCGAATCAGGTCCAGCAGCGGGCGCAGCAGATCGGACTCGTAGACGTCGCGCGGGATCACCAGGTCGTAGCGCTCCTTCATCAGCGGCACGAAGTCGAGATCGAGCGCGCGGGCGGCGGCCAGGATCCCGAGCCCGGTGTCGGCCGAGCCGCCGGCCACGGCGGCCGCCACCGCCAGGTGGGTGTACTCCTCGCGGCCGTACCCCTGGATCTGCTCGGGCGAGGCGCCCATCTGCTGAAGCTGATAGTCGAGCAGGACGCGCGTGCCGGCGCCGCGCTGGCGGTTGACGAACTGGACGTCACCACGGGTCAGATCTTCGAGGCCCTTCAGGCCGCGCGGGTTCCCCTTCGGCACGATCAACCCCTGGTCTCGATACACCAGGTTCACCAGGACGACCGACTTCCCCGGCAGGTACCGCCTCACGTACGAGACGTTGTACTCGCCGGTCTGCTCGTCCATCAGGTGCGAGCCGGCGATGTGGGCCTCGCCGCGCTGGAGCGCGATCAGCCCCCCGAGGCTGCCGACGTTCGACGACGACAGGCTGAGGCCGGTGTGGGCCTTGCTCAGCTCGCTCGACAGCAGATCGAGCGTCAGGTCGTGGCTGCCGATCGCCACGATCGTGCGGTCGATCTCGTCGGTCCGGCGCAGCAGCTCGACCTCGACCTCGGCACCCGCTAACAGCCCCTCGGAGAGGCGTGGGATCAGCGCGATCCCGTCCGCGCGGACCAGCGACATGATGACGCCAGCGCCGCGCTGCAACGGCGTCGCCGTCAGTCGCCCACCGACCCGCCCCAGCTTGACTCGGAGGAACTCGTCCTCGCCCATCGGCGAGAGGATCTTGCGGGTGATGGTGGCGGTGACCCTCGGGCGGGTGGAGGCAGTGGTGCCGAGCAGTCGGTAAATCAGCGGCTTGACGAACAGCTCGCAGGTCAGCACCGCCGAGACCGGGTAGCCGGGGATCCCGATGATCGGCTTCCCCTTCGCGATGCCGAGGATGATCGGGTGGCCCGGCCGGATCGCGCAGCCGTGGACGACCAGCTCCCCTAGCTCCCCGACGATCCGGGCCGTGTAATCCTCCGACCCCGCCGACGAGCCAGCGTTGACCAGCACCAGGTCGTGCTCGTCGAGCGCCGCCGCGATCCGCTCCTTCAGGACCTCGTAGGTGTCAGGCGTGATCGGCTGGCGACGCGGCTCGCCGCCCCACTCGGCGATCTGGCCGGCCAGCATTAGCGAGTTGAACTCGACGATGTCGCCTGGCTTCACGTTCGTGCCCGGCTCGACCAGCTCGGTGCCGGTCGGGAAGATCGCGACTCCAGGCTTCCTACGAACCTCGAGGTCCGGGTGCCCGCAGGCTGCCGCCGCTCCCAGGTCGACGGGAGTCAGAATCTTCCCTTCCGGCAGCACCAGCTCGGTCGCGACGATGTCCTCGCCCATCGAGCGGACGTGCTGCCACGGCGCGACCGGCGCCATGATCTCGATCTCGGCGCCGTGGTCGTGGATGTGCTCGACCATGATGACGGCGTTCTTGCCCTCGGGCAACGGGTCGCCGGTGTCGACCCACTCGGCCTGCCGGCCGACCCGCAGGCGGACCGGCGTTGCCTCGGAGGCGCCGCGCGTCTCCTCCGCGCGGACGGCGGCGCCATCCATCGCGGCGCCGTGGTAGTGCGGGTTCGAGAGGGCGGCCCAGACCGGGCCGGCCGTCACCCGTCCGAGGGCGTCGGCGACCGGCACGCGCTCGGGCTCGATCGCCTTCAACGCGTCGGCCTTCGCCAGCGCCGCGTCGAAGCGCCGACGCGCTTCGTCCAGCGGGATGTCTTCGAGGTAGACCTTCCGGGGCATCGTCGCTACGCTCGCATCAGAACAGGATCACCTGGACCCACTGGCCCTCGGTCAGACCGCTGGTGTCCAGGTCGATGCGGACCATGCCGTCCGCCTTGACCAGGGTGTAGATCAGGTTCGACTT
>Ga0075420_100005675_pt1 | contig 10985 bp, 9 predicted proteins | sample SoiMetdeltSBSDD4_FD_75296 | JGI IMG/M metagenome (GOLD analysis project Ga0075420, IMG submission 75296) | Bulk soil microbial communities from a Populus tree surrounding site in Tennessee, USA - Soil MetaG P. deltoides SBSDD4 | ecosystem: Environmental > Terrestrial > Soil > Tree plantation... | reverse complement strand
CTTTCTTTTGCTGACGAAGATCCAATACTTGCGCGAGATGTGACGGCCAAAATGGCCGACCTCCTTATAGAAGAGACCCTCAAAGAGCGAGAGCAAGGAGTGATTGCAGCTGAGGAATTTTTGCAGCAGGAGATCATTCGTGCCAAAGCCGAACTCGAGGTGAAGGAGAGGGTAATATCAGAATTCAAGCAACAGCATTTAGGTGAATTGCCCCAACAGATCGAAGCCAATCTCCACAAGTTGGATCGTCTTCAGGATGACATGAAGGCGCAAAATGAGATGGCGCAAAATCTCAGCACCAGGTTGGAGCATCTTGATAAGGCAATAAAATCCTATGAGGAGACGGGAGAGGAAAATGACATTCCCGGTTCTTTGACCAAAAGGAGTAGAGATCCTCGTCTTGCTCGAATCAAAGAATTGGATCGTCGGCTGGTTGAATTGTCTTCCATGTACAAGGAAACTTATCCCGATCTTGTACAGATAAAGGAAGAGATGAAGAGGTTAAAGGAAATGACTACAGCTCAGTATCGGGATTTGCTACCGGATGCTGATGATTCTGATCAATCGCCGGTCGGTCGAAAATCTAAGAAAAAAGCCATTGATCCTTATCATGCAGAACAGCTCAAGCAAAGAGAAGAAATTGTATTGCAACTCGATGCAATCAAGCGGCGGCAAGCACACATTTCATCTGAAATGATGCAATACGAGCGTAGAGTTGAGCGCACACCCGAACGAGAGCAGAAACTAAAAACTCTTGAAAGAGACTATGAAAATCTGCAGAAGAACTATCAGTCTTTATTGGATAAGAAGCTGAGCGCTGGAATTGCTGGCAACCTTGAAAAGCGGCGAAAGGGCGCTAAGTTTAGCATCGTCGATCCAGCTTACAAGCCAGTTGTTCCCGAAGTTCCGAACATTCCATTGGTTATGCTGGGAGGTCTCGCGCTGGGTTGTGCGCTGGGTTTCGGTGGAGCGATCGGTCTTGAGCTGCTCGGAAGAGGATTTCGTTCTGCTGAGGAAGCGGAGGTTACGCTGGGGTTTCCCGTCATTGCTTCAATTCCGCTTTATGAGGGAGCCTTTGGTGGCACAATGCAAAGCGTAAGGGCTCTGGCTCAACGTAGCAGAGCCACCGCTCTCCTAGCTTCAGATGCGGATCAGCAGAGCCGTGATTTAGCTCCCTTGCATCGGGCTTCCATCGAAGCGAGTGGGAAGCATAAGCTTCAACCTGGTCACCTGCCGAATGTAACGCCCGGACTTGAACTTGTTTCGATGTGGAGACCGTTATCATTTGTGGCGGAACAATATAGAGTAGCAGCTACTCGGTTGGAGTTGATGGGCGGCGACCGAAAAAACACGGTGGTTGTTGTGACCAGCGCGGTAATGGGAGAAGGGAAATCATCTACAGCACTTAATTTGGGATATGTTTTGGCAAAAGACCTAGATCGTAGGACTTTAGTCCTCGATTGCGACTTCAAGCGACCAATGCAGCACATTTATGCTGGAGTATGGCAGCAACCAGGCCTTGCGGAAGTATTGCGCGGCGTGAAATCCATTGAGGACTGCATACAGCGAATGGGCGATATGGGGCCGTGGATTCTCTCCGCGGGTTCTGTAGCAGATAGTCCACTAACACTGTCGAAAATGCATGAGATCGCAGATTTATTGGCGGAGCTGAGAGAACGCTTTGAGTACATTATCGTAGATGCGCCTCCTGTCCTGCCTTTGGCTGATATGCATGTACTAGCCAGTATGGCCGACGTTCTTGCCTACGTAATTAAGGCGAGTGTAACGGGTAGAGATGTCGTGCAGAAATCTCTCAAGGCATTGGGAGACACTGCCAACATTGGTATCATACTGAATGGATTGGATGCCCATACAACCCCGTATTACATGCAACAAGAATATTATCGAGAAGCCCATCATGAGCAGCTCAAGTAAGTCTGAACAGCAGATTGAGCTGGAGTCGCTGGCGTCTACGCAGCCTCTGATATCCGTTACTGTATCATTTCCAAAACTCAGGAGGAGGGTTTTAATTTTAGGTATTGGACCATTAGCAAGGGATCTCTGTCAGACACTTCTATCCAAGCGGGGTAGTTTGACTGAGGTGGTAGGATTCCTCGATAAGGATTCAGCCCGTGTAGGAGAGAGACTAGTGAATCCCAGTATTATTGGGACGTACGATCAATTATTCGAGATAGCAGAGCGCTATCAAGTACATACCGTTGCAGTGTGTTTGGAGGACAGGCGAACAGTTCTTCCGGTACAGACCCTCCTAGATATGAAGGCCATGGGTAGAGATGTGGTCGATGGACACTACCTTTATGAAGAGGAATCTGGCCGCTTGTCGATTGATCATCTCAAACCGAGCGCTCTTATTTTTTCAACAGGTTTCCGACGCCGGTTGATTACGATGGTCGCAAAACGGGTGGTTGATGTCACAGGCGCTTTATTGGGAATACTCATCTTTATACCCGCTACCTTGTTGCTTGCGATAGCAATAAGGCTCGACTCGGCCGGACCTGTTTTTTATAAGCAAATGCGTGTTGGGCTTCGTGGCCGCCCGTACATGATATGGAAATTTCGTTCAATGCGACAGGATGCGGAGAAGGGTGGTGCTCGTTGGGCTTCTGCCGAGGACCCAAGAGTGTCTCGAGTAGGCCGCTTGCTGAGGAGGTGGAGACTCGACGAGGTTCCTCAATTGATAAATGTTCTGAAAGGAGAGATGAGTTTGGTTGGCCCACGACCAGAGCGACCCGTGTTTGTGCAGGAGTTGCGAAATAATATCCCTTACTATGATCTTCGCCATACTGTAAGACCCGGGATTACAGGTTGGGCACAAACTCGTTTCCGGTACGGTGCATCTAAGGAAGATTCTCATGTTAAGTTGCAGTATGATCTGTACTACGTCAAGAACCTGTCCCTATTTCTGGATATGCGAATAGTAGCCAATACAGTGAAAGTAATGCTTCTTGGTGAAGGAGCTCGGTGATGACAGTTGACTCGGATTCTGTTGCTTTGAGACATTGTCTTTCATTCGACGTGGAGGAGCACTTTCAGGTTACAGCATTTGAATCGCCTACACGCCGAAAACATTGGAACACTTATGAGAGCAGAGTGGAGAGAAACACCGCTAAGGTACTTGATTTATTGGCTTCTCGAGATATTCGCGCTACTTTTTTCATTCTTGGATGGGTTGCAGAACGATATCCACAACTTGTGAAGCAAATTGCTTTAGCCGGTCACGAGGTTGCTTCCCATGGTTATGGTCATCAACTTATAACAGCACAAACTCCTCTAAGTTTTCGACAGGACATCCGTAAAGCTAAAGTCATTCTCGAAAACCTTCTATCGCAGAACGTATGGGGTTATCGCGCACCGAGCTTCTCCATTACCAACGAGACCATGTGGGCTGTGGAAATATTGGTAGAGGAGGGATACGTATACGATTCGAGTATTTTCCCGACCATTCATGATCGATACGGGATACCTACAGCGAGTCCATACGTGAACCAAATCAAAACCCAGGCAGGACTAATATGGGAAATACCCCCTTCCGTGGCAAAGATATTCGGTTTTCCAGTCCCCTGCGCAGGGGGAGGCTATTTTAGACTGTATCCATACTTTCTGTCTCGTCGACTATTACGGAAGATAGCGCAAGAGGGAGTACCCCTTGTTATGTATTTACATCCTTGGGAGTTTGATCCTGATCAACCGCGCATGGATGGATCTGCAATTTCTCGTGCCAGGCACTATCTAAACCTTGACAAGACTGAAGAGAGGTTGGTCAACTTGCTGAACGACTTTCAATTTGGTCCGATCTGTGAGTCGATCCTTCCCGTAAGCCGCGCATGCAATATACACAAAGCATTTACGCGCCAGGAGTCAGGGGTTGATTGTCTCGCGGCGCAGTAGGTAGAAAATCGAGTTGACTCTCGAAAGAGACCGCAAGAATCCGCAGCGAAATACGTATAACATCTGATTAGGAGTCTCGAAGAAATACCAAGGAATAGAAATCGGTCCTAACGCATGCTTCAGACCTTGATACGCGTTCATATGATCCCTGTCAAGCGCTTCAGATATTGATGAGAGAGGATACCTCAGTTCCCTCCTTTGGTTGCACTAATCGAAGATAAGAGAATGTCCCGACGTAAATTGGATAGCAACGTGGGGTGCTTTGCCCAGCTAATCTGTTTTGGTGTGGTAATCGAGATGTGACCTCATGGCATTGAGGCAATTATCGAGATGTGCGGTATTGAGTCATTGAACCTAAGTCGATCGCCTTGGTTATCCGCCCCTACGTGTTAAGATAGGACACATAGTAGCCATGAAAGTAGTCCTCTTCTAAGTCCGAAAATTCTTCTTAATGTACGCATCGTGCGAAAAGAAGCTTTGAAGGGGCCGCAGTTCGCCTAAATGAATGTCTCATTAAGTGCTCAGGCAGATCGGTAATGCGCAAACAATTGTGAGATTGGGAATGATCGAGTAGAATTAAGACCCCAAGTCTGCAGAATTGGGGTCGGCTAGCGGTACATCTTTGGTAGGCGCGGAAATCCTATATGCCGTAGCGGCACTTATTATGAATTACTCGTCGGAAGCAGGCTCAAAGCAGCAGTTACAACCGGCAATGCCGTCGATCATGATTGAACCTGCTGGGTCTAAGTTTAGTTTGGGTCTTAGGGAAATATGGGTTTCAAGAGAGCTCTTCTATTTTCTTGCATGGCGCGACATGAAGACCCGATACGCACAGACCGCCATAGGTGCGGGATGGGCAATCATGCAGCCGTTGCTCACGACTCTTGTCTTTACCGTTGTATTCAGCTATTGGGCAAAAGTTCCATCAGATGGACTACCGTACCCAATCTTTGCGTATGCGGCTATTCTCCCGTGGACACTTTTTGCCAGAAGCCTGGAAAGAAGCACATTAAGCGTGGTCAGCGAAGGGGGCTTAATCAAGAAAGTGTACTTTCCCCGATTGATCATCCCCGTTGTTTCCACGTTCATCAATCTCGTGGATTTTGCAGTGGGTTTCATTATCCTAGGAGCGATGATGCTCTGGTATCACGTGTGGCCTACGTGGGGAATTATCACTCTCCCGTTGTTCGTTGGTATGGCTGTAGCTGCATCTCTTTCCGTAAGCATGTGGTTATCGGCATTGAACGTGAAGTATCGTGATGTCGCATCGGTTATACCCTTGGTGACCCAGCTATGGATGTTCGCTTCTCCTGTTCTTTATCCTTCCTCGATGGTTCCGGAACGTTTGCGGTTCCTTTATGGAATGAACCCCATGGCTGGAGTAATCGAGGGTTTCCGGTGGGCGCTCCTTGGAAAGGCTCATCCCGACTGGAAAATTGTACTGGTGAGCTCGGGGGTTGTGTTGGTCCTGCTTTTAGGAGGAGTAATCTTTTTTAGGCGAGTTGAACGAACCTTTGCGGATGTCATTTGATGAGTGAGGTTGCCGTCAAAGCTGAAGGGCTTCATAAGAGATATCGGCTTGGGTCCGTTCATGGTCCTCAGAGTGCTATCGGATTATTGTCTCGCGGCATGCAAGGCCTTTTTGGTAGAAACACTGAGGATTGCGAGACGCGAAGCATATGGGCGCTGCGCGATGTTTCCTTTGAAATCAATCGCGGAGAAGTATTTGGCGTCATTGGGAACAACGGATCAGGCAAAAGCACCCTTCTAAAAATACTTTCGAGAGTGACAGAACCTACAAAGGGTCGGGTTTTGATCAATGGTCGATTTTGCGGGTTGTTGGAAGTAGGAACCGGTTTTCATCCGGAGCTGACAGGTCGGGATAATGTGTATATGAGTGGCGCCATTCTTGGAATGAAACGCAGAGAAATCGACCGCAAATTTGATGAAATTGTTGACTTTGCTGAGGTTGAACAGTTTATAGATACGCCGGTCAAGCACTATTCGAGTGGCATGTATGTCCGCCTTGGATTTTCTGTTCTTGCGCATATGGACCCAGATATTCTTATCGTTGATGAAGTGCTAGCTGTGGGAGATGTGCGATTCCAGAAAAAATGTATGGGCAAAATGGAAGACGTCGGACATCATGGACGTACGGTGATTATGGTATCTCATGACATGTCAGCGATCACGCGCCTTTGCAAGCGCGCGGTTTTGTTGAGTCAGGGACAAATTGTTCGTGAAGGGTCCGCCTACGAAGTTGTGAATGAGTATCTATACATGGGTCATATCAAGCCGTTCTGCGAATGGCCTGATCTCCTTACGGCACCAGGGGATGAGATCGTACGAATGCGTGCTGTCAGAGTAAAAACTGAGTCAGGCACGGTAACGGAAGGGTTTGATATCCGAAAACCAATCGGAATCGAAATTGAGTTTGATGTACTTGAGGAAGGGCATGTAATCGTCGGGCAATTCAGTGTTCAAAACGAGGAAAACGTAGTTATTTTTATTGTCAACGACCGTGATCCAGCATGGCTACGGCGGCCACGGGCAGTCGGTCGATATGCGGCAACTGCTTGGATTCCTGGGAATATGCTTTCTGAAGGGGTTCACACAGTCTCTGCAGGGATCATGACCGAGGATCCCTTTCGTTTACATTGCGATACTCCTCGTGTTGTAGGTTTCCGCGTACATGAGAATGGAACGGGGCCAACAGCTCGTGGTGACTTCACCGGTAGATGGCCAGGGGCCATACGGCCCCTTCTAAAGTGGACAACTCAATATATTCCTACATAAACTCATGAGACTTGGTTCAATGCGGAGATCCTTCATCGGGACCACTCCGTGTGCACCATCACTCTCTTCTCTGTCTCGGCTCGGCCGGTTAAAAACCGCACCCAGGTAGGTCATAAGCGAGGTGCCTGTACCAAGAAAGTCGCTCCCCCCACGTTGCTGTTCGAGGAACATGGCTTCTGATCAAACTGGTGAGAGCAGTGGGGGATACTAGATACCTGTCATGCCATATGTGATCTGCATGCTAGGTAAGACACTCTTCTTGGCAAAAGCACCGGCAGATCATCACAAGTTTGATTAGTTAATGGTGTCCAAGCCCTCAGGAGGATAGTAATGAAAGCGGTGATTTTAGCGGGAGGATTAGGGACACGTCTGTCGGAAGAAACCGTCCTTCGGCCCAAGCCGATGGTGGAAATAGGTGGAAAGCCGATTCTTTGGCACATTATGCAGATTCATGCTGTCCACGGCATAAGAGAGTTTATCCTGGCTCTTGGCTACAAAGGGGAAATGGTCAAAGAGTACTTCTTGAATTTTTTCGCAATCAATAACGACCTTTCCGTGGATCTCTCAACAGGTAAGACGATTATTCACGATGGAAATCAACCAAAATGGATCGTGCATCTTGTGGATACTGGATTGTCCACACAAACTGGTGGCAGGGTCAAGCGCCTGAGGAAGTGGTTAGGTAGTGATGAAGCGTTTATGCTCACCTACGGCGATGGTGTGGCAGACCTGGATATCAGAAAACTGCTGGAATTCCATCAATCGCATGGGAAGTTGGCCACCATGACTTCCGTACGTTCACCCGCACGGTTTGGCAGAATTGGTTTTGAAGGGGATCGAGTCACAGAGTTCTTTGAAAAACCCGAGTCAGGTGAAGGTTGGATCAATGGGGGATTTTTTGTACTGAACACGAAGGCGTTGGACTATATACGTGACGACCAGACAGTCTGGGAAAGAGACCCTGTGGAGCGACTCGCTTACGATGGGCAAATGATGGGCTTTCGCCATTATGGCTTCTGGTCTTGTATGGATACATTAAAAGAAAAAAACTATCTTGAGGAATTGTGGTCGGCAAGTAAAGCACCATGGAAAATTTGGTAGTAACCGGCACCCCTACTTCTCCATGGTGCAATGTTTGCGGTCTGCTTCTTCTATTCTACGTCCTCAACTGAGAGGAGTGAGGGGATAGTGGATGCAAGAGTTGAATGGGGCTCACTCTCGTCCATCTTTCAGGTGACCAAAGTGTTTCATGACGGGTCATTGTTTTGGGGGATAATATGAAGATATTGATCACTGGAAATATGGGTTATATTGGACCAACCGTTGCGCAACGCCTTCGTAAATCTTACAGCAAGGCCCAAATTATTGGGCTAGACATGGGTTATTTTGCGACCTGCCTGACCGCGTCAAAGTGTCTACCTGAGTGTCGTGTAGATTCTCAGTATTTCAGCGATGTGCGGCATACCGATCCTATAATACTCAAAGACGTCGATGCTATCGTCTATCTTGCAGCCATTTCGAATGATCCAATGGGAGCGACGTTTGAAAATGTGACGTTGGACGTGAACTACCGGGCGGCAATCGATCTCGCAGAGCAGGCACGTCGACAAGGAGCAAGAAGCTTTGTTTTTGCCTCGAGCTGCAGTGTATATGGATCTGGTGGTGAAGATGCTAAGACTGAAGATTCGTCATTGAACCCGCTGACTGCGTACGCAAAATCAAAAATAGCAGCTGAGCAGGAGCTTGCTCGGCTCGCAGACCCCACCTTTGTTGTGACATGTCTGAGGTTTGCTACTGCCTGCGGCATGAGTGAGCGGTTACGGCTAGATTTGGTGCTCAACGATTTTGTAGCAAGTGCATTGGCAACCGGGACCATCACTATTCTGAGCGACGGAACGCCGTGGCGCCCCCTGATTCATATCACTGATATGGCGAGGGCTATTGACTGGGGGGTGCAAAGAAGCTTCCAGGATGGAGGTCACTTTGTTGCCGTAAATGCCGGTAGCGATGAATGGAACTACCAAGTTAGAGACTTGGCTCAGGCTGTAGCAAAGGTGATTTCCGGTGTTGACGTGCAGGTGAATCAGAATGCCCAACCGGACAAGCGGTCCTACCGCGTGAGTTTCGAAAAATTCAGACAGCTGGCCCCAGCATATCAGCCCAAAATCGATCTGCACGCCGCTATCGAAGATATCAAGCGAGGGTTGGAATCGATGAATTTTCGAGATCCTAATTTTCGCAGCTCTCAGCTTATCCGTCTTAACGTCTTGAAGGCACTGAAGGAGGGTGGTTATCTGAATGAAGATCTAAGTTGGAATGAGTGGCCCAAGAGTCTGATCGCATAGAACAGAGGACAGGTGGACGAGTTTGTTGATGGATATGGTGGAGTGCGGGTCTAAACCGGGAGGGCCGACGCATGGCAATTCGTACTCGACGCAAACAGATGAAGGGTGGCACTAGCAAGAGAGGCAAACAGAAGCAGAAAGGCAATCGATCTTGTCGGTTTTGCGGAGCGTATCTCGCGCAGACGTTTGTCGATCTGGGCATGTCACCGCTGGCGAATTCGTACATCACCAAAGATCATGCGAGTCGGATGGAGCCCTTCTATCCCCTGCACGTATATGTCTGCAAGGAATGCCTTCTTGTACAGTTGGAGGAATTTACCAGTCCGCAGAACATTTTTGGCGACTATGCGTACTTCTCCTCTTATTCGGATAGTTGGCTCGACCATGCAAAAAAGTATGTTGACTTAGTGAGTGAACGCTTTCGGCTTGGGCCGCGAAGTCATGTCATCGAGATCGCAAGCAACGATGGCTATCTTTTACAATATTTTGTGAAGCGAAAGGTGCCGGTAATGGGTATCGAACCGGCAGCGAATGTGGCAAAGGTTGCAAAAGAGAAACGCATTCCAACCTTGGTGAAGTTTTTTGGTGTGAAAACTGCTCGCATGGTTGCTGCGCGAGGAAAGCAGGCTGATCTTTTGATTGGAAACAACGTGCTTGCGCATGTACCCAATATCAATGATTTCGTCGGAGGGTTGAAAATTGCGTTGAAAGCTCAAGGTGTCATCACGATGGAGTTTCCACATTTGATGCGTCTTATGGCAGAGAACCAGTTTGACACCATCTATCACGAACATTTCTCTTACTTTTCTCTATTGGCCGTCGAACGGATTTTCCAAAAGCATGGATTGTCTGTTTTTGACGTGGAAGAGTTATCGACTCACGGTGGGTCATTGCGTATCTATGCGCACCACAGCGATGATTCGTCAAAAGAGCCGAACGCTCGTGTGGAAGACTTGCGCGAGCGGGAAGCGAAAGCCGGGTTTGCAGAATTCGATCACTATCTGAATTTTGCCAGACAGGTGGCTGAGACTAAGCGTAGGTTATTGTCATTCCTAATAACTGCGAAAAACGAAGGCAAGTCCATTGTAGGTTACGGGGCGCCGGCGAAGGGTAATACTCTCCTAAACTATTGTGGCATAAGAGGAGATATCATCGACTATACGGTGGACAGAAGCCCTCACAAGCAAGATCAGCTTTTGCCTGGCGTCAGGATTCCAATTTATGCTCCTGATGTTATTAAGGAAACCAAGCCGGATTATGTCCTCATTCTTCCGTGGAATATCAAGAATGAGGTGATCCAACAGATGTCTTATATCAGGAGCTGGGGAGGCCGATTTGTGGTGCCGATCCCAGAGGTGCAAGTATTGCCGTGATATTCCATGCGACAAAGCTTCCCGGTGCTTTTCTCATTGAACTGGAACGGAAGGAGGATGAACGAGGATTTTTTGCCAGAGCTTGGTGCGAGAACGAGTTTGCAGAACATCACCTGGAGGGCAAGATCGTCCAATGCAATATCTCTTTTAACAAGAAGCGAGGTACTCTTCGCGGAATGCATTTTCAATCTCACCCGCATGCAGAAACAAAAGTCATACGGTGCACCAGGGGATCAATTTATGATGTGATCGTTGACCTGCGTCCTGAATCACCGCAGTACAAGCAATACCTGTCAGTCATTTTATCTGCTGAAGCTCGTAGTATGTTGTATATTCCAAAGGGGTTTGCGCATGGGTTTCAAACGTTAGAGGACGAGACGGAAGTATTCTATTACATGTCGGAGCATTACGCGCCACACGCTGCGAAAGGATTTCGCTGGAATGATCCTGCATTCAAGATTTCCTGGCCTGATGCCATGCGGATTATTTCTGAGAAAGACTGTTCCTATCCTGATTTTGACGCTGAGTAGTCCATGGACATGACTGAAATTCAGCACGCGCT
>Ga0075420_100005671_pt1 | contig 10987 bp, 20 predicted proteins | sample SoiMetdeltSBSDD4_FD_75296 | JGI IMG/M metagenome (GOLD analysis project Ga0075420, IMG submission 75296) | Bulk soil microbial communities from a Populus tree surrounding site in Tennessee, USA - Soil MetaG P. deltoides SBSDD4 | ecosystem: Environmental > Terrestrial > Soil > Tree plantation... | reverse complement strand
GACAAAGGCTGGGCGAAGTTTGTGCCGTATGACGAGGTGGCGAAGGCCAGCGAGTCGCAGGGCCGGCGGGACGACACGAAGATTCTGACGATTGCGTCGAGCCACGTGGAATACGGCACGGCCAACCGGCATTACGCGCACGTGGACTGCCCGGGGCACGCCGACTACATCAAGAACATGATCACGGGCGCGGCGCAGATGGACGGGGCGATTCTCGTGGTGAGCGCGACGGACGGGCCGATGCCGCAGACGCGCGAGCACGTGCTGCTGGCCAAGCAGGTGAACGTGCCGTACCTGGTGGTGGCGCTCAACAAGGTCGACGCGGTCGACGACCCGGAGCTGCTGGACCTGGTGGAGATGGAAGTGCGCGAGTTGCTCTCGAGCTACGGCTTTCCGGGGGACGACGTGCCGGTGGTCCGCGTGAGCGCGCTGGGGGCGATCAACGGGGACCCGGCGGGTGTGGAGTCGGTGCTGAAGCTCATGGAGGCGCTCGACACCTACATCCCGCTGCCGGAACGCGAGACGGACAAGCCGTTCATGATGCCGATCGAGGACGTGTTCTCGATCTCGGGCCGTGGCACGGTGGTGACGGGGCGCATCGAGCGCGGCAAGGTCAAGGTCGGCGAAGAAATCGAAATTGTCGGGTTCAAGCCGACCGAGAAGAAGGTCGTCACGGGCGTGGAGATGTTCCGCAAGCTGCTGGATGAGGGCGTGGCGGGCGACAACGTGGGGGTCCTGCTGCGCGGCGTCGAGAAGGCGGACGTGGAGCGCGGACAGGTGCTGGCCAAGCCGGGCTCGATCAAGCCGCACTCGAAGTTCAAGGGTGAGGTCTACATCCTGTCGAAGGAAGAGGGCGGCCGGCACACGCCGTTTTTCAGTGGCTACCGACCGCAGTTCTACATCCGGACGACGGACGTGACGGGGATCCTGAAGCTGCCGGAGGGGGTCGAGATGGTGATGCCCGGCGACAACACGCCGATCACGGGCGAACTGATTACGCCGGTGGCTATCGAGAAGGGCAGCCGTTTCGCCATTCGTGAGGGCGGCCGCACGGTGGGCGCCGGCACGATCACAGAAATTATCGAGTAGTTGTAGGCCGGGTCTTCAGACCCGGCGAACGACGGCGGGTTTGAAGACCCGCCGCTACGAGAACCGACAGGACTCAGCACATGGCAATGTTCAGCGACAAGATTCGCATCCGGCTCAAAGCGTATGACTCCCGCATTCTCGACCAATCCACCGGCGAGATCGTGGAGACCGCGAAGCGGACCGGCGCTCGTCTGGCGGGACCGATTCCGCTGCCGACGTCGAAGAACAAGTGGACCGTTCTCCGTTCGCCGCACGTGGACAAGAAGTCGCGTGAGCAGTTCGAGGTTCGAACCCACAAGCGCCTGATCGATATCTTCGAGCCGACGCCACAGACGGTTGACGCATTGATGAAGCTGGATTTGCCGGCGGGCGTTGATGTCGAAATCAAGGCGTTTGGCAAGGAGCACGGTAAGTAGTGGGCAGCCGGCAGTCGGCCTCCTGCTCACTGCCTACTGCGGACTGACAGGAATAGTCATGGTTACAGGACTCATAGGCAAAAAAGTCGGCATGACGCAGCTCTTCATGGCTGACGGCGTGGTGCAGCCCGCGACGGTCATCAAAGCGGGTCCGTGCGTCGTCTCGCAGGTGAAGACCGTCGAGACCGATGGGTACGAGGCTGTGCAGCTCGGACTCGTCGAGGCGAAGCCGACGAAAGAGAACAAGCCCAGTACCGGTCATTTCAAGAAGGCTGGCGTGCCGCCCACGCGTGTGCGCTGCGAGATCAAGTCGAAGCCGGGCGGTGAGCCGGTGAAGGCCGGCGACCAGGTGAACGTATCGATGTTCGCCGATGGTGAGCGAGTGGACGTCATCGGGACCAGTCGCGGCAAGGGCTTTCAAGGCGTCGTCAAGCGGCACCACTTCGCTGGTGGACGTGCTTCACACGGCTCGATGTTTCATCGTGCGCCTGGCTCGATCGGCGCCTCGTCCTTTCCCTCGCGCGTCGTGAAGGGTATGCGGATGGGCGGTCACATGGGCGCTGACCGCGTGACCGTGCGGAACCTCAAGGTGCTGCGCGTGGACGCCGAGAACAACCTGTTGCTCGTAGAGGGTGCAGTGCCAGGCGGCCCGAACAGCGTGGTGGTGATTCGCAAGGCCATCGCCGCCAAGCCCGTGCGAGTCGCGCAGGCGGAGCCGGTCAAGAAGAAGGGCAAGAAGTAGCGCCATGACTGTTGACGTCGTCAATTCACAGAACGAGAAGGTCGGGTCGCTGGACCTCCGAGAGGACGTGTTCGGTGGTCGAATCAAGACCGACCTGATCCATGAATCGGTCGTGGCGGAGAATGCGTCGGAACGCCGCGGCACGCACGCGACCAAGACTCGCGCCATGGTGAGTGGCAGCGGCAAGAAGCCGTGGAGGCAGAAGGGCACGGGCCGCGCACGCGTTGGCGAGATTCGCAATCCGCTCTGGCGCAAGGGCGGGACGACATTCGGTCCTCAGCCGCGAAGTTACGCGTATCAACTGCCGAAGAAGGTGGAGCTTGGTGCGTTGCGCGCCGCTTTGATGCAGAAGCTGCGCGACGGTGAGGTGATCGTCGTCGAGGCGCTGAGCGTCAGCGAGATTCGCACGAAGGCTGCCGCTGAGATGTTGAAGCGACTGGGCGTGGACGGACGGGCGTTGCTCGTCGACGTGAAGCCGGAAGACATGCTCGCCCTCTCGGTGCGGAATATCGCCGGCGTGCGTCTCCTGCCGAGCAACCGTATCAGCGCGCGCGACGTGATGAACACGCGCCGCGTGGTGCTGACCAGGGCCGCGATCGAAAAGCTGCAGGAGGCGCTGGGATGAAGCTTACTGACGTGATTCGGCGCCCGCTCATCACCGAGAAAACCACGGCCATCCGCGAGGATGGCAAGACGCTGGTGTTCCAGGTGGCGGTGGACGCCAACAAGATTGATATCAAGCGCGCCGTCGAAACGTTGTTGGGTTCGAAGGTGCAGAGCGTCCGGACGTCGGTTGCCCACGGCAAGTTCAAGCGTCAGGGTCGCTACATCGGTCGACGTTCGGACTGGAAGAAGGCGTATGTGAGGCTCCGCGAAGGCGAGAAGCTTCCCGACTTCCTCCAGGGCGCGTAGGGGAGGCCTGAGACAATGCCCATTCGCAAATACAACCCGACGTCGCCCGGTGTTCGCGGCAAGACGTCGCTCACGTTCGACGAGATCACGACCAACGAGCCGCATGGTCCGTTGACTGAGAACCTGCACCAGTCAGGCGGCCGTAACAACCAGGGGCATCTGACATCCTGGTGGCGCGGCGGCGGGCACAAGCGGCTCTATCGGCTGATTGATTTCAAGCGCGACAAGCGGGACATTCCGGCGAAAGTCTCGACCGTCGAGTACGACCCCAACCGCTCGGCGCGCATCGCGCTCGTTACCTACGCTGATGGCGAGAAGCGGTACATCCTCCATCCGGTGGGTGTGAAGGTGGGCGACTCGATTATCGCTGGCGACAACGTTGACATTCTGCCGGGCAACTGCCTGCCCCTGAAGAACATGCCCCTCGGCACCATGATCCACAACGTGGAGCTGCGGCCGGGCAAAGGCGGTCAGATCGCGCGGAGTGCAGGCTCGACGGTGCAGCTCGTGGCACGCGAGGGCGAGTACGCGTCGGTGAAGATGCCGTCGGGCGAGATTCGCAAGATCAACGTCGAGTGCGTCGCGACGGTCGGGCAGGTCGGTAACCTCGATCACGAGAACGTGTCGATCGGCAAGGCGGGACGCAGTCGCTGGTTGGGCAAGCGTCCGCATGTTCGCGGCGTGGCGATGAACCCTGTTGATCACCCGCTCGGTGGCGGCGAGGGCAAGACTTCAGGCGGTCGTCACCCAGTGACGCCGTGGGGCCAGCCCACCAAGGGATACAAAACCCGGCGCCGTAAGGACACGACGCGTTTCATCGTTCAGCGGAGACCGAAGTAGCCATGAGCCGTTCACTGAAGAAGGGTCCGTTCGTCGACACGCCGCTCCTCGAAAAGCTCGAGGCGATGAATCGGGCGAACGAGAAGAAGGTCATCAAGACGTGGTCGCGCCGTTCGACCGTGGTGCCCGAGATGGTGGGGCACACGATGGCCGTGCACAACGGGAAGAAGTTCATCCCGGTGTACGTGACCGAGAACATGGTGGGACACAAGCTGGGCGAGTTTTCGTCGACGCGATCCTTCAGGGGTCACACGACAAAGACCGAGAAGGCGACGTCGGCGGCGCCGTCAGCTCCGGCCGGCGGCAAGTCGTAAGCGGAGGACTAGGTCGATGGAATCGCAGGCAACGGCTCGCAATATTCGGACCTCGGCCCAGAAGGCCGGGCTGGTCTGCGAGCTGATTCGGGGAAAGAGCGTCAATCAGGCGCTCGCGACGTTGCAGTTCACCCGCAAGACCGTGGCGCGCGACTTGGCTAAGGTGCTGCGGTCGGCGGTGGCCAACGCCCAACAGAAGGAGACGTTTGGTGGCGACATCGAGCGTCTCTATGTGCTGGCGTGCTACGCGGATCAGGGCCCGTCAACCAAGCGTGTGCGTCCGGCCCCGATGGGTCGTGCGTTTCGCGTCGTCAAGCGCACCGCTCACCTCACGGTGCGACTCTCGGAGCGGGCGTTGAAGATTACGCGTGTGGCGAAGGACGGCGACGCGGCGGCAGCCAGGCCGGCGCGCGCGAAGAAGACATCAAAGACCGCGGCAGCGGCGAAGGCATAGGCAGGCGATGGGTCAGAAAGTACATCCGTACGGATTCCGCCTCGGGTTCAACAAGACCTGGCGCTCGCGCTGGTACTCGGACCGCGACTACGCGAAGCTCCTGCACGAGGACATTGCGCTGCGCGACAGCCTCAAGAAGCGGTTCGCGCATGCGGGCGTCTCGCGGATCGAGACCGAGCGAGCGGCGAACAATCTCAAGATCGACATCTACACCTCGCGGCCGGGCATCATCATCGGCCGTAAAGGGACGGAGGTCGACAAGCTGAAGCAGGAAATTCAGAAGCGCACGAATCGGACGATTTTCATCAACATCCAGGAAATTCAGAAGCCCGAGCTCGAAGCGCAGTTGATTTCTGAGTCCGTTGCCGTGCAGCTCGAGAAGCGCGTGGCCTTCCGTCGCGCGATGCGCAAGGCGGTGGAGTCGGCGTTGCGGTTCGGCGCCAGAGGCATCAAGGTTCGCGTGTCTGGCCGATTGAACGGCGCGGAAATCGCGCGCTCGGAGTGGTATCTGCACGGGCAATTGCCGCTGCAGACGCTGAGGGCCGACATCGACTACGGCTTCGCCGAAGCAAACACCACCTACGGAAAGATCGGCGTGAAGGTGTGGCTCTACAAGGGCGAGCGTCTCGTGCCACGCGTGGGCCGGGATGAGGAATACCGCGACCGGGCGCCCCGTCGTCCGTCGGGCGGGGATAGAAGGTAACGAATCATGTTGATGCCGAAGAAGGTCAAGTACCGCAAGCAACAGCGCGGACGGATGGCCGGCAAAGCGTGGCGCGGATCGGACGTGTCGTTTGGCGACTTCGGGCTGAAGGCCATGGAGCCCTGCTGGATGACGGCGCGACAGATCGAGGCGGCTCGCGTGGCGATGACGCGCTTCATCAAGCGTGGCGGCAAGATCTGGGTGCGTGTGTTCCCCGACAAGCCCATCACGAAGAAGCCGCAGGAAACGCGCATGGGTAAGGGCAAGGGCGCACCCGACCAGTGGGTCTGTGTCGTGCGTCCTGGTCGCATCCTCTTCGAGATGGAGGGCGTCGCCGAGGTGGATGCCAGACGCGCCATGGTGCTGGCGGCGGCCAAGCTGCCCATCAAGACGAAGTTTGCCACTCGGTTTGCGCAGGAGAAGGCGTCATGAAGATCGGCGAGATCCGGGAGCTGTCGGACGACGAGCTGCGTGGTCGTGAGAAAGATCTGGACGACCAGATGTTCCGCCTTCGAATTCAGAAATCGATGGGACAGCTCGAGGCGCCAGCGAAGGTGCGGCTCCTTCGTAAGGATCTTGCGCGGATCAAGACGATCCTGCGCGAGAAGCAGGCAGCCGGCAGTCGGCAGTAGGCAGGGACACATGAGCGTCAAGGCACAACTGACCGGCAAGGTGGTCAGCGACAAGATGGAAAAGACCGTGGTCGTGGCGATCGAGCGCCAGGTGCGGCACGGCGTCTACGGCAAGAGCCAGCGGAAGACGTCGAAGTTCGTGGCGCACAACGAGGGCGACGAGGCGAAGGTGGGCGACACCGTAGCCATCGCGGAAACGCGGCCGTTGTCTCGACGCAAGCGATGGATCGTGATGCGTGTTGTGGCGAAGGCGCCTCAGGTCTAGCGATAGAAATCGGTTGAGCGCGCCCCCGGCAGTAGAAGTCCAGGCCGGCCGCGCGAGGGAGACACGCCATGATTCAAATGCGATCGGTGTTGGATGTCGCCGACAACTCGGGTGCTCGGAAGATCTCGGTGATCAACCCGATCGGTGGCTCGACCGGGCGCTATGCGAGGCTCGGCGACATTGTCACCGCGTCGGTGAAGGAAGCGACGCCTGACGGTACGGTGAAGAAGGGCCAGGTCGTGAAGGCGGTCATCGTGCGCACGGCGAAAGAACAGCGTCGACGAGACGGCAGCTACATTCGGTTCGACCGGAATGCCGCCGTGCTCATCAACGATCAGAACGAACCGATTGGCACGCGCGTATTCGGTCCCGTGGCCCGCGAGCTCCGGGAGCGCCGGTTCATGAAGATCATTTCGCTGGCTCCGGAAGTGTTGTAGGCGGGGCTGAAGCCCCGCCTCTACGTAGAGGCGGACCTTGCGGTCCGCCTGGGAATGGAAGATGTCGAGACTACAAACTCCAATTCGCCGTAACGACAACGTGGTCGTCACGACGGGGCGAGACAGCGGTAAGCGCGGTCGTGTGCTCAAGGTGCTGCCCGACAAGAATCGGGTGGTCGTCGAGGGCGTCGGCATGATCAAGCGGCACACCCGGCCGAATCCGCAGCGCAATATCAAGGGCGGCATCGTCGAGCGTGAAGCCGCGATCCATGCGAGCAATGTCCAACTGCTTTGCCCCGAGTGCGGCAAGATGACGCGCGTCGGTCGCAAGGTGCTGGCCGACGGCCGCAAGGTGCGTGTGTGCCGCAAGTGCGAGGGAGTGGTGGACAAATGAGCCGCCTGAAGGATCGATATCAGCAGGACGTCGTGCCGGCGCTCAAGAAAGAGTTCGGCTACAAGAACATGATGGCGATTCCCAGGATCGAGAAGGTCGTCGTCAACATGGGTCTGGGTGAAGCGACGCAGAACGCGAAGCTCACCGACGTTGGTGCCGAGGAAATCGGCAAGATTACCGGTCAGAAGCCCGTCATCCGACGTTCGACAAAGTCCATCGCCCAGTTCAAGCTGCGGCAGGGTATGCCAATCGGCGTGATGGTGACGCTCCGTGGAGCGCGGATGTATGAGTTCCTGGATCGTCTGATCAGCGTCGCGCTGCCGCGCGTGCGTGATTTCCGTGGCGTGTCGCCACGGGGGTTCGATGGTCGCGGCAACTTCACGATGGGCCTCCGCGATCAGCTCCTGTTCCCGGAGATCGACTACATGAAGGTCGACAAGGCACGCGGCATGAACGTGTCGGTTGTGACCACGGCGAAAACGGACGAGGAAGCGCGGAAGCTGCTCCAACTGATGGGCATGCCCTTCCGCACGGGCTCTTAGGGGCCAGGTCGTAGAGGATTTTTAGATGGCGACGACTGCAAAGATCGCGAAGGAAGCCAAGACGCCCAAGTTCAAGATCCGCCTGCGGAACCGGTGCCGGCTGTGTGGCCGGCCTCGTGCCTACATGCGGAAGTTCGCGATGTGCCGCCTTTGCTTCCGCAAGCGCGCGCTCGAAGGCGATGTCACGGGCGTGACGAAGAGCTCTTGGTAAGGGACTGACGATGACCGATCCGATTTCCGACATGATTACGCGGATCCGCAATGCTGTTTCCGCGAAGCAAACCCGGGTGGACATTCCCACGAGCAAGCTCAAGGCCGAGATTGCGCGGATCCTGCAGGACGAGGGATACATCCAGGGATTCCGACACGTTGAGGAACCCGCGGAGAAGACCGGCCAGCAGGCGAGACCGCTCATTCGCGTCTTCCTGAAGTACGGACCGCACGGGGAGCGCGTCATTTCCGGGCTCGAGCGCATCAGCCGACCCGGCCGGCGCGTCTACCTCGGCGCCGATGACGTGCCGCAGGTGCTAGGCGGCCTCGGTACCAACATCCTGACGACGTCGCACGGTGTGATGACCGGTCGCGCCGCGAAGAAGGCTGGCGTCGGCGGCGAAGTGCTCTGCAACGTGTGGTAAGGGGCTGAGCGATGTCACGAATTGGAAAGAAGCCGATCGCGATTCCAAAGGGTGTCACCGTCAAGGTGGCGGCTGACGCGGTTGAAGTACAGGGTCCGAAGGGGAAGCTCCGGCAGATTTTTCCGCCGGGGATCGTCTTCGTGCAGGACGCTGGAACGCTGATCGCGAAACTCGAGCGCGAAGACGCCGAGCTGAAGAAGTTTCACGGCCTGGCGAGGAGTCTTGTGGCTAACGCCGTACTCGGCGTGACCGAGGGCTTCAAGAAGGAACTCGACATCGTTGGCGTGGGCTACCGCGCTGAGCTGAAGGGCAAACAGGTGCACTTCGCTCTCGGGTATTCACATCCCGTGGTGTTCGACGTGCCGAATGGTATCGATGTAGCCGTGGAAAAGCTGACGCATATCGTCGTGACCGGCGCCGACCGCCAGATGGTCGGACAGGTTGCTGCGAACATGCGTCGTCTCCGGAAGCCGGACCCCTACAAGCAGAAGGGCGTGCGGTATACCGGTGAAGTGCTCAAGAAGAAGGTTGGAAAGACCGGCGCCAAGTAGGCCGCCTCTGTGGGCCGTGGCGTGACACGCTGAAGGGTTCGAGACGATGAGGATCAAGACCAAGGAAGATCGCCGGGATCGGATTAAGCACCGTATCCGGAAGCGGGTGAGCGGCACCGAGTCGCGCCCGCGCTTGACGGTGTTTCGCAGCGTGGCGCACATCTACGTGCAGGTCGTGGACGACATGTCAGGGCGGACGATTGCGTCAGCCTCGAGCGTCGAACCGGCCGTGAAAGGCCAGTTGCCGAAGGCGGCGAAGGGCGGAAACATCGAGGGTGCGAAGGCGATTGGTCAGACAATCGCGACGCGTCTCAAGGAAAAGGGCGTCACCCGCGTGGTGTTCGACCGCAACGGGTTCCTCTATCACGGGCGGGTCAAGGCTGTCGCTGACGCGGCCCGCGAAGCAGGGTTGGAGTTCTGATGGCACTGATGAACCGCTTACGCGAGAAGGTTGACGCGTCGCAGCTCGAGATCAAGGACACCGTGGTCTCGATTAATCGCGTGACGAAGGTCGTCAAGGGTGGCAAGAACCTGAGCTTCAGCGCGCTTGTGGTCGTCGGTGACGGACACGGCGTGGTGGGGTTCGGGATCGGCAAGGCGAAGGAAGTGCCGTCGGCGATCAAGAAGGGCATCGAGTCAGCCAAGAAGAACCTGATTCGCGTCCCGCTCCGCGGAACGACGATTCCCCACCAGGTGGTGGGTCGTTTCGGATCGGGCAGCGTCCTCCTGAAGCCTGCGCCGGACGGCACCGGCCTCATCGCCGGAGGCGCGGTTCGCGCGGTGGTGGAATCGTGCGGTATCCAGAATGTCCTGACCAAGTCGCTTGGATCCGCCAATCCGCATAACGTGGTTCGCGCCACGTTTGCCGGACTGATGGGACTGAAGGATCCGGCGATGGTTGCGCGGATGCGGGGCAAGGAACTGACCGATCTCATCGGCGCCTGACGCGAGAGCGTACACGCGGTATAGACACATGGCGAAGAAGAAGACTCAGAACGGAAAGCGCCTGAAGGTAACGCTCGTAAAGAGCACCATCGGCTTCAACAAGACCCAGGCGAAGACGGTCGAGGGCATGGGGCTGCGTCGCATTCGTCACAGCGTGGAGCTGATGGACACGCCGGAAACCCGGGGCATGATCCATAAAGTTCGTCACCTGGTGACGGTGGTGGAATAGGTAGGTCTGACAATGGATCTCAGCAAACTGCAACCGTCGGCCGGATCGAAGCACTCGAAGAAGCGCGTTGGTCGCGGACACGGCACCGGACAGGGTACCCAGGCTGGACGTGGACACAAGGGTGCGCAGTCGCGGTCGGGCTACAAGTTCAAGCGCGGTTTCGAGGGCGGCCAGATGCCGCTGCACCGGCGCGTCCCGAAGCGTGGATTTCACAATCCGTTTCGGGTCGAGTACGCCGTCGTCAACCTCGATACGCTGGCCGAGCGATTTGACGCCGGCACCGTGGTGACGCCTGAGCTGCTGCGGACCAGCGGTCTGGTGCACGGCGCGCGACAGCCGATCAAGGTGCTGGCGCGCGGAGACATTTCAAAGAAGCTGACCGTGCGTGTGCACAAGTTCAGTGGAAAGGCCGCAGAGAAGATCGCGGCCGCCGGTGGCGCGGCTGAGGTCCTCGAGGCCACCGCGTAGGAATCGCGTAGAGATAGTGAGAGACGTCCTCCGATTTCGGAGTGGCAGAGATGGATAACAACCCGCTCAAAAACCTGTTCGCCATCGCCGACCTGCGCAATCGCGTGCTGTTCACGCTCGCGCTGCTCGGCGTCTATCGTGTCGGCAATCACATTCCGACGCCCGGCGTGAATCAGGATGCGCTGCTGTTGCTCGCCGAACAGGCGCGCAACACGATGTTCGGGCTGTACGACATGTTCTCGGGTGGGAACCTGTCGCGGGTGACGATCTTCGCGCTGGGCATCATGCCGTACATCAGCTCGTCGATCATCCTGCAGTTGCTGACGGTGGTCTGGCCGTATCTTGAGCGGCTCTCGAAGGAGGGCGAGCTCGGTCGGCGGAAGATCACGCAGTACACGCGGTACCTGACGGTGGTGCTG
>Ga0075420_100005666_pt1 | contig 10992 bp, 10 predicted proteins | sample SoiMetdeltSBSDD4_FD_75296 | JGI IMG/M metagenome (GOLD analysis project Ga0075420, IMG submission 75296) | Bulk soil microbial communities from a Populus tree surrounding site in Tennessee, USA - Soil MetaG P. deltoides SBSDD4 | ecosystem: Environmental > Terrestrial > Soil > Tree plantation... | reverse complement strand
GCACTCCCTGTTCGAGGAGCAGATCCAGCGCGAGCAGCTCGCGACCTTCCTGCACACCGATCGCCATGGCGAGAGCTTCGCCGAGGCCCTTTCGTTCTTTCCCACTCCGAACAGCTTCGCGCTCGGGCCGGAGGAGTACCTCGGGCAGATCATCCGAATCAAGCGGGCCGTGAGCTGCCCGGTGATCGCTTCGCTCAACGGGACCACGCTCGGTGGCTGGCTCGGCTACGCCAAGGCGATGGAACAAGCCGGCGCCGACGCCTTGGAGCTGAACGTCTACTCGGTCGAGGCCGATCGCGAGCGGAGCGCGGCCGAAATCGAGGATCGCACGGTCGAGATGCTGAGGCAGGTCAAGCGGTCGGTCGGCATTCCGATCGCGGTCAAGCTCTCGCCCTTCTACACCTCGCTCGCTCATCTGGCACAGCGCCTCGACGCGGCAGGCGCCGACGGCTTGATCCTGTTCAACCGCTTCTATCAGCCCGATATCGACCCCGTCGGTTTGACGACGTCGCGCTCGCTCCACCTCTCGAACTCCTCGGAGCTGGCTTTGCGCTTGCGATGGCTGGCGCTGCTCTCGAACCGTGTCCGGCCGAGCCTGGCGGTCACCGGCGGCGTGCACACGGCGACCGACGCGATCAAGGCGATCATGGCGGGCGCCCACGGCGTGCAAGTGGTCTCGGCGCTGCTGCACCGCGGCCCGCACTACCTGCGCATTCTGCGCGAGAAGGTCGTGGCCTGGATGGACGAGCACGAGTACGACTCGCTCGCCACGATGCGCGACAGCATGAACTTCGAGATGTGTCCCGATCCCGGCGTCTACGAGCGTGCCAACTACATGCTGATGCTGCAGAGTTGGTGGCCGTCGCGACGGATGGCGTGAGCGAGGAGAGCGAGGTCGACCATGCCCAGCCCAGAGCTACCCAGTGGCCAAGCAGAGACACTATTGACGCGCGCCGATGTCGCGCGAATGCTCTGTGTCTCGCCGACGACCGTCACGCGTTGGGCGCGTGAGAACCGGCTTCCTTGCCGGACGACGCTTGGAGGGCACCGGCGCTATTCCAGCGCCGTGATCCGCCAGATTCAGGCTCGGATGGGCGAGCCGCCAACCCGAATGGCGCCTCTCGATCCGGCGAACCCTCCCCGAGCCGAGTTGTAGGACTTACCAGCGTGCGTGTAAGACCCCATATGGCTCTTCCGCAAGTCGCTCGACGGATCGGGTGGTTTCCCGCAAAACCAGCGCCGGCTCCAGGCGATCGCGCAATTGATTCGCCCGCTCAGCGGGCAATCGTGCCGAACGGCCGCTGTTTGCATCGGCCCAGATCGTGCAAGACCGGACAGAAAATGCCGATGGCACGGCCTGATTGCTCCACCCCAAGTCTCGCCCCCCGGGAGGTGAACTCATGAAACGTCCTCCTTTCCTTGCGTTCCTGGCCGTACTGCTGGCTACTGTCGCGCTGCCCGGCCGTGCCAGCCCGGCTCGTCAAGAGAAAGCTCCTGCCGCCGGCGAGCTGGTGGGCATGGAGACGTGCGCCAGTTGCCACGAGGACGCCGTGAAGGCGTTCAAGCTGACCGCGCACGCCAAGGGCGAGCAGAGCTGCGAGACGTGCCACGGGCCCGGCAAGGCGCACGTGGACGCCGAGGGCGACAAGACGAAGATCCGCAACCCGAAGTCGCTCGCCGCCGCGGACTCGTCGGCAATTTGTCAGGAGTGCCACAACAAGGCCGGCCAGAAGCACTGGACCGGATCGACACACGACAGCCGCGGCGTGAGCTGCACCACGTGTCACAACCCGCACCCGAAGGGCGCGCCCGTGAAAGCGCTGCTCGCGAAACCATCGCAACTCGCGCTGTGCACCGGCTGCCATCTCCAGAAGAAGGGCCAGTTGATGCGCTCCAGCCACATGCCGCTGCGCGAAGGCAAGATGGAGTGCACCAGCTGCCACAACGCGCACGGAACGCCCAACGACAAGATGCTGCTCCAGACCTCGGTCAACCAGAACTGCTACAGCTGCCACGCCGAGAAGCGTGGGCCGTTCCTCTGGGAGCACGCGCCGGTTCGCGAGAACTGCATCAACTGCCACGACGCGCACGGGACGATGGCCGACAAGATGCTCAAGGTGAAACAGCCGCTGCTCTGCCAGCAGTGCCATCAGACGTCGAGCCACCCGGGGCCGGCCTACCCGGCTCAGTCGCGCTACGCCTTCAACCAGGCGTGTCTGCAATGCCACCCCGCGATCCACGGCTCGACCCACCCGTCCGGCAACCGGTTCTTCAGATAGGTCAGGGGGAAATCATGACCACCAAGAAGAGCAGTGCGTTCTTCCTCGGACTCCTGATCGGCATCGCTCCGGCGTCGGTGTTCGGGCAGGAGAGCAAGGAGACGAAGTCGTCGGGCAGCGTCACCGTCGGCGCGCAGGGCGGCACCGGCATCGACGTGTCGAACAAGCTCCAGCAGTACGAGACGGTTCCCAAGGGCGTGTTTCTGCCGGAGGCCCGCTTCCTCTGGGAGAACGGCGCTCGCGTGTTTGTGGGCCTGGAATCCCGCAAGCTGGGTCTCGACGACCAGTACGCATCGCTCTCGGCCGGCAAGCGTGACAGCTTCAGGCTGACGGCCACCTGGGACCAGAACCCGAACTGGTTGTCGAATACCGCTCGTTCGCCTTATGCCGAGGTTTCGCCAGGCGTCTTCCACGTGCCCGACGGCATGCGTCAAGCGCTCCAGAACGTGTACGTGCCATGGATCCCAGGCACGGCCACCAACCCGGTCGGAACCGGCAGCGCGCCCGCCAATCCGACCGTCGCCGGGTTCTTCGCGGTCGAGCCGTGGGTCAGCCAGACGCCGCCGATCGACCTCCGCTACCTGCGCAAGACCGGGAAAGCGAAGCTCGATTTCAAGTCCGGCGAGAACTTGACCTTCAACGTCGCGTACGGCAGGGAAGCGCGTGACGGCAACAAGAACACGACCTTCTACGCCGGCTCGTACAACCTCGAGGTCGCGACGCCGATCGCCTACGTGACGCACGACATGCGCGCGGAGGCCGAGTACGCCAAGGGCAAGGTGTTCGCGAACGTCTCGGCGAACTTCAGCAAGTTCCTGAACGCCGTGCCGTACGCCGAGATCGACAACGCGCAGCGGCTCGAGCTCACGAACCCGCTCACCGGACGAAGCGTGATCAACGACGTGACCAGCTTCCGGCTCTGGCTGCCGCCGGACAACCAGGCCTACACGGTCGACGCCGCGGGTGGAATCGGATTCGGCAAGCGCCAGAAGCTGACCGGCGCGCTGTCGGTCGGCAGCATGAGCATGGAAACCGGTCTGCTCCCGATTTCGACCAATCCCGGCCTCGCGACCAGCGCCACCGCTCCCGACCGCGCTTTTACCGTGGTTCCCCCGTACGGCGACATCAGCGCCAAGTTCAACACGTTGATGGCGTCCGTCCGATTCACCGGCGATCCGAGCAGCAAGTTCGGCTACATCCTGTCGTATCGGAAGTACCAGCTCTCCGACAAGACCGATCCCTACACGTTCAGGAGCTTCGCGCGCGGCGACGTCGGCGCGAGCGTGAACGCGGCCGGCGTGACGCGCGAGGCCGAGGGCTTTGCGACGCAGAGCCTGCGCGGCGAGGTCCATGTGTTGCCGGCGACCGGGCTGCGCTTCGGCGTCAGCTACGGGCAGGACACGCGCCACTACGACGCCCGCGAGTATCTCGATGTCGAGGACCACAACCTCCAAGCGAGCGCCGACTACACCTACAAGCGCGCTTCGCTGCACGCCGTGTGGACGCTGCTCGACCGCAAGCCCGGTAGCACCAACTTCGACGCGATCCAGCCGACCTGGCAGGGCGCCACCCAGACCGACATCACCGAGCGCAAGCGTCACCTGCTGAGCGGGATGCTGACACTGATTCCGACCGACAAGTTCTCGATCACCGTCACCGGCCAGCGACAGCGGAACGATTTCGCCGAATCGGTAACGGGTCTCCTCGACCAGAGCTTCGATTCGGCGGGAGCGGACGTGACCTACCTCCCGAACGAAAAGTTCAACTGCTACGCGGGCTACGTGTTCGAGAAGTACTTCTTCGAGATGGCGGCGGCCTACATCCCGCGCGGCTTGGCTCCGCCGTTCGACCCCGCCAACCTGTGGGCGAACCGAACCACCGACAAGGTGGACACCTACCGGATCGGCTTCAACTGGGCGCTCCGGCCGGAGAAGTGGCAGCTCGACGCGAACCTGGACTACACCAAGCCGCGCAGCGAGTCGCTCTACGACTTCGCGCGGCCGGGCACGCCGATCGGCGGGCTCAACGAGGCCAACGGCGTGTTCCCCGCCAACGTGCCGCCGGTTCCGGGTTTCCCTGTCTCGACGTTCGACCGCTTCCCGCTGGTCAGCAAGAACTTCATCATCGCCAAGATCAACCTCAGCTATCACGTGGACAAGAACCTGACGGCCAGCGTGATGTACTGGAAGCAGAAGTTCGACAACATCGACTGGCAGACGAACAACACCTTGCCCTACATGGGCCGCGTCGATCCTGGAGCCAACCGCTGGTTCTTCCTCGGGGCTCAGGTCCCGAGCTACGACGCCAACATCTTCCGTGCCGCGCTCAGCTATCGGTTCTGAGAGGAGGCGAGATGAAGAAGGTATTCTTGAGCTGCCCAAGAAAGGCGCCATGACCAACAACGAGCGCGGTCAATGGCTCGTGGACCAGAAGCAGAAGAAGGCCGCGAAGGAAATCGAGTTCGTTTGGCTCAAGGAATTCACGCCGTCGAAGAAATAGGAGATCGGAAACGATGAAAGCAGTTCCTGCCGGGCTTCTAGCGTGCGGCATCGCCGGTGCGCTGCTGCTTGCGACCGCGACACCCGTGCACGCCACGCTGGACATGCAGAAGAAGGCCAAGGCCGCCGGCATCGAAGGCGCCAACTGCCTCTATTGCCACAACGAGAAGCTGCCCAAGAAGGGCGCGGTCACGAGCAATGATCGGGGCAAGTGGCTGGTCGCCGAGAAGGACAAGCGCAAGGCCAAGGAAGTCGACCCGGTCTGGCTGAAGGAGTACGTCGAGAAGAAGTAGTCGTCGGAACGCGTTGCCGGGTGGACGATCCGGGGGAGCTCCGAACCGTAGCCGTCTTGCGGCGCGGAAGTCGAGAGCGATGGCGACGATCGGTGGTCGTGCGAAGTGGGTCGAGATCAGCGGCGAGAGTCCCCGGCTCGTCGATCTGCTGAGTGATGCCATCGGGCAGGCGCTCGCGGGTCGAAGCCGCTTCTACGTCGTCAGCGTGGACAGCATCGGCCGAGCGGGGGAGGTGCTGGTGAGTATCACCGGCTCGCGTGGTCACGTGCCGCTCCGTTTCGCCGCGAGCGAGCTCGAGCCCGCGAACGTCACGCGAGTCGTGGAAGAGACGGTTTCGCGGTGCGGGCTCTAGGCCGCCGAGCGGTAGACGCCCTCAGGGACCCCAAGCGTCCTTAGCGACGCCGCGATCGCGCGCGCCGTCTTGCGGTCGGTTTCGCTGACCTGTTCCAGGGTCGGGCGGCGGATCTCGGCCCGCAAGTCGACCTCGGCGGCCCATCCAGTCTCGTGCCGCAAGCGCATCGTCCCGTCGTAGGGCTCGATCTCGACGCTACGATCCTCCGGAACGACCTCGCGAACGAGCTGCGACAGAGCGGAGTGCATCTCTCTCGCCTCGGAGGAGCCGGGGTCCAAGTGAGAAGACTGCGCGTGGAGTAGCAACTCGAAGCCGACTTGATGGAGCCGTCCACCCGTCAACTCGCGCTGCGGACCGATCTCCCAGCACACCGCGTGGTCCCGAATGAACTGGGAGCGATCCGGCATGCTCTTCAGGGGAGCAAGTGTCGCGCCAGGCCGGAGGCCGCGTCGTTCCCCACGTCGCCGCTGCAAGTTCGCAGGAATTGCGCCAGCCCCGTTCGTTCCAGTTGCGTCGCGCGCAATTTCCGCGCGCCAAGGGGCGTTCCGAGGCCAGAACAGCTGGTCCCAGTTCTTGCAATCGAGGTCGGACGCGAGCCCGAAACGCTCGAAACGACAGAGGGACCGATGAAGATTCAAGATGCGGTCGTGGCTTGCGGCGTTGCGTTTCTGTTGGCGGGGGCCGAAGCAGGCGCCGGGGAGGTCAAGGGGCGCGCGACCGACAGCTCGGGCGGGGCGCTGGTGGGGGCCCGGATCACCGCCCAGAACCTGGCAACCGCTTCGGAACTGACGGCGACCACGGACGGAGAGGGCCGGTTTCGAATCGAGGGACTGCCGACCGGCCCCTATCGGGTCTCGGCCAGCGCCGAGGGTTTCTCGGAACAGACCCGGAACGTCTCGCTCGCGCCGGACGCCGAGGTGAGCTTCGCGCTCGCGATCGGAGCACTGGAGGCGACCGTGACCGTCACGGCGAGCCGCGGCGCTCGCGCCACGCTGGCGGTTCCGCTGCGCGCCGAGTCGATCGGATCGCCCCGGATCCGCGCGACCAACCCCGCGTCGACCGGAGAGCTGATGGTCCAGGCTCCCGGCATCACGCCGGTCTCGAGCGGTCCGTTCCAGATGAGACCGCGCTTGCGCGGGCTCGACTCCACTCGCGTCCTGATCCTCGTCGACGGCGAGCGGCTGAACAACGCGCGCACGGCCACGGATCGCGCCGGCGTCGAGACCGGCCTCGTGGACGCCTCGGCGCTCGAGAGCATCGAAGTCGCCAGCGGTTCGGGATCGGTGCTCTACGGCACCGACGCCCTCGCCGGCACGATCAACATCGTGACCAACGGCTCGCGGCTCGCGCAACAGATGCGGGTCACGGGAGGCGTCGACGGCTACTTCAGCAGCAACGAAGACGGCCGCCGCGGCTCGGCCCGGGTCGGCGTGTCGGGACCGCGCGTCGCGGTGTCGCTCAGCGGCGGCCTCGACTCCTTCGACGACTATCGCGCAGGGGGACGTGACGGGAGCCTGCTCGAAGACACGTTCCCGCTCCATGCCTCGGGGCATTTGAAGCGGCAGGACACGATCGACAGCAACTTCCCGCCGTTCGCTTTCGCGGCGTTCCCCGATCCGTTCAACGCTCCCTATCGCCGGACCAACTCGCTGATCGCCAGCTCGGGCGCCAAGGGCAGCCATTGGAATGGCTCGGGACTGCTCGCTGTCAGCGACACGCAGTCGCTGACCGTCAAGGCCCTCCATCGCGAGGCACGCGACGTCGGGTTCCCGGATTTTCAGAGCCCGCAGTTCTTCCAGGGCATCGAGCTGCCGTTCAGCAAGCTCGACAAGGTCTCGGCGAGCTACGAGGTGCACTCGCTCAACTCCTGGTTCTCGCGCCTGCGAGCGACCGCTTACTCCCAGCGCCAGGATCGGAAGCTCCGCAACGTCGACGTGCCCGTGCAGTTTCCGGTCCCGTCGGCCAGCTTCTTCCCGATCAACGTGATGCGTCTGATGATCAACAGCACCACCGAGCAGCAGGTTAGGACCTACGGCCTGGACGTCCAGAACACGTTCCTGATCTCGCCCAGGAACGTGCTGACGGCCGGCTTCACCGCCTATCGCGACGAGAGCCACGACGACCGCACCAGCGCCTCGCAGATGAACCTGGTCGGCACCGTTGCGCTCGGAGCCCGCGGCCCGCAAGCGACGGTCTTCCCGCAACTGCGGCCGATCGACGTGATCAGCCTGACCAAACCCGTGCGCGTGCCCGACGCGACCTTCCGCGATCTCGCGATCTTCGCCCAGGACGAATGGGAGATCACTCGCCGACTGCGTTCCGTGGCCGGCATTCGTCTGGACTCTTACGCCGTGCGCACCGACGCGACGCCGGGGTACGACATCGAGTCGGTGATCCGCGGCGCCCAGCCGGCCGTCGATCCCGCAACGTTGCCGAATCCGGGCGGCGACTCGCTCGCGCGTTCGGCCGTCACCGGCGACTTCGGCCTCGTCTACAAACTGACCGAAGACCTGAACCTCGTCGGGCGCTACGGGCGCAGCTACCGTCATGCGAATCTCGAGGAGCTGCTCTTCGCGGGCCCGGCCACCGTCGGCAACATCGCGCCCAATACCCGGGTGAAGCCGGAGACGGGCGACAACCTCGACTTCGGCGTCAAGCTGCACACGCGCCGCGCGCGTGGCTCCGTTTCGTACTTCAACAACACCTACCACGGCTTCATTTCGACGCAGCTCGTCGCGCTGACTCCGGGCAGCTCGGTGTGGCAGGCGATCAACTTCTCCAAGGTGCGCATTTCCGGCTTCGAGGCGGATCTCGAGTCGTCGTTCAGCGCGGGGCCGGCCACCGCGAGCCTGTTCGGCCAGGGCAGCTACAACAAGGGGGACATCCTCGAAGGTCGGAACCCGCTCTCTGCCACGCGCCTCGACGGCACGCCCCAGGACAACATCACACCCTTCAAGCTCAGCGCCGGCGGCCGCGTCAGCGACCGGAGAAACCGGCTCTGGGCCGAATACTCGTTCCGGCATCAGAAGGGAGTGGATCGCGTGGCGGCGACGCGTCTTCAGTCGCCCTTCCTGATCGCGCAGGATCTGCTCTCGCTTCGAGGCTTCACACTCCACCGCGCCAGCGTCGGCTACGACTGGTACAAGGGCGGCAGCGTCGTGGGCGTCAGCTTGAACGTCGAGAACATCGCGAACCGCTACTACCGCGAGCAGTTCCAGTTCGCGCCGGCGCGAGGCCGCAGCGTCACCCTCGGCCTTCGCATCCGGAAGCTCTGAACCACGAGCGTGTTCACGCCGAGCGCCCGGCTCTCAAGCCTTCGTGCGGTCTCTCAACATGACCAACAGCATTCGGGTCGGCTGGGAGGCATCGAGCGCGTGGGGTACGCCCCCGGGCATCAGCACGACGACGCCGGGCAGGGCGGAAACGGGTGCGCCGCCGATCGTCAGCGTCAAGGCGCCCTCTTGAACCAGAACCAGGGCATCGAATGGAGACGTGTGCTCCTCGAGTCCCTGGCCCGCGTCGAAGGCGAACAGCGTCACGTTGCCGCCGTCGGTCTTCGCCAGCAGTCTGCTGGCGACGCCACCTTCGGTCGGAGAGACGAGCGTCGAAAGCGAGAGCGCTGTCGCGGGTGGAATCGGCGAGATCGTTGGGGGCATGCCTTCCACTGTACGTCAGGCCTGGTGCCGTTGAAGCGAATCGAGGCGGCAGCCGACGCGTTAGCGCGGGCCCGGAGCCCATCGCGGTGGAGGTGGTCGAATCGGCGCCGACCGTTACCGCGGTTGGCCCAAGAATCGGCTCGGGCTCGTCAGGAGTGGTCGGGGCGGCCGGATTTGAACCGGCGACCACCTGCGCCCAAGGCAGGTGCGCTACCAGGCTGCGCTACGCCCCGATGGAGGCGGGGATTTTAGCCCCTCCGAGACCAATCGAAGCGCAGCTGTTGCAAGAAGCGGTCGATCGGGCGCCAGTTGCGGAAGTTGATGAACCGCTTGTCGGTCCAGCCTCGACCACCCTCCCAAGCCTGGCCCTCGCTCCAGTCGTCGCGATCGTCGCCGAGCCGGAAGCCGTTGCTGGCCATGAACGAGACCATTTGCTCCTCCGTGGTCGGCGCTCGTCCCGCGACGCCGCGGTAGATCTCCTCCAGAATCACTTCCGCACCGACGCGATACACGCGCCCGAGCTCCGGACCGGCGGACTGCAGCACTTGCAGGTCGACTCCCTGGACGTCGGTCTTCACGTAGGCGATCGGCAGCTCGGGCGGGATCGCCGCGAGGACGTCGAGGAGCCGTACCACGGGGACGCGGCGTACCTCGACGGTGCGCGTGAGCTCCGCGACGCGGCTTCCCGGAACGCTCTCGGCCAGCGAGCTGGTTTCGTCGTAGGCGTTGACGTGGAAGTCCATCGTGCCGGGTTCCAGATAGATCGCCGCCGGCAAGCCGATCAGCCGCTCGCTCGCCGGCCACTCGTTCCAACACTCGGCCAGCGGCTCGATCGCGATCAACAGCAGGTCGGGGTAGCCCAGAAGCTCCGCGCGCGTCGTCTCGAGGTGATGCGCGCCGACGTCGATCCACACCCGGCGCACTCCTCTCGGCACGACGAACCGGCCGTCCGCCTGCAGCACCTCGCGCCCGCGATTCGCCTTGCGGAAGAGATCCTGTGACACGAACGTAGAGAGTTGGCTGCGGCTCGCGACGGGGACGCTCTGCGGCCGCTGACACGCGCCAGCGAAAAACGCGAGCCCCGCAACGACCATCGTCATGCCGACCTGGGCCCGCATCGCCACTCGCGGCACTCTAGCACCCGCCGGTTGACCGGTTCGCGAGCCGCGCCTACCCTTCGTGTCGACATGTTTTCCAGCATCCCGAGCGTCCTCGCCGTGCTCTCGCTCACCGCGACGATTGCCGCGCTTCGACTCGCCGTCGTGGTTTTGCGGCGCCGCAAGGCGCCGCCCGCCGCGCCGCCCGATCCGGTGCTCGTGCGCCTCGACGAGTTGGCCGGCCTCGCCTGGGCGATCTTCTTCGTGGTCCACTTTGTGTTTCTGGTGGTGCTCACCGACTCTCGAGAGACCGGCCCACAACTGGCGATCGTCGGCTCGCTGGCCGGTGGTCTTGCGCTGCTGGGCGCGCTCGGATCACTCGTCGTGGCGCTTCGCGCCGAACGCTGACGCGGTCCGCGCCGGTTGACGGCGGCGCGTGAGGCCTCTACCGTGGATGTTGCAATGAAAGAGGAGAGCCCATGGCGCTAGCGCCCATCTATGATCCGGAAGCCGTCGCGCCGATGTGGCAGGAGCTGGCGGCCGTTGGCGTCGAGCCGCTGCAGACGCCCGAGCAGGTCGACGACACCTTGAAGGCCGGCCAGGGCACGGCGCTCGTGATCGTGAACTCGGTTTGCGGTTGCGCGGCCGGACAGGCGCGTCCGGGCGCGATGCTCGCGCTCCAGAACGCCAAGATCCCCGACCGCTCGGTGACGGTCTTTGCCGGTGTGGACCGGGACGCGGTGAACCGCGCGCGCGAGTACATGAGCGAGTACCCGCCGTCGTCGCCGTGCATGGGCCTCTTCAAGGACGGCAAGCT
>Ga0075420_100005665_pt1 | contig 10997 bp, 5 predicted proteins | sample SoiMetdeltSBSDD4_FD_75296 | JGI IMG/M metagenome (GOLD analysis project Ga0075420, IMG submission 75296) | Bulk soil microbial communities from a Populus tree surrounding site in Tennessee, USA - Soil MetaG P. deltoides SBSDD4 | ecosystem: Environmental > Terrestrial > Soil > Tree plantation... | reverse complement strand
AACGATCAACATCTCGTCGAGCGCATCGCGACCGTGACGGTCAACCCGCTGCTGGGAGACATGCCGATTGAGGCGATCTTTTCGGGTTACAAGGATTACTCCGGCGTGAAGTTCCCAACGCGCATCGTCCAGCAACAGGGTGGGCATCCAACGCTGGAGGTAACAGTTGCCGATGTGCGGCCGAACGCCGGAGCCGTTGCACCCGGCGCGTCTACACCACGGGGACCCACGCCGCCGCCGGCCGTGAAGACCGACCTCGAGAAGATCGCCGACGGGGTCTGGTTTCTCACCGGCGGTGCGCCGATGAGCGTGCTCGTCGAATTCCGCGACCACGTCGTGATCATCGAGGCCCCGCAGGACGAAGCGAGATCAGAGGCAACGATCTCGGCGGTCAAGAGCGCGCTGCCCGCAAAGCCAATTCGCTACGTCGTCAACACCCACCATCACTTCGACCACTCGGGGGGCCTTCGAGGCTATGTCACGGCTGGCATCCCGGTGATCACGCACGCCTTGAACGCGCGCTACTTCGCGCAAATCCTCGGGGCGAAGGCGGCAATCGAGACGGTACGAGACAAGCGTGTGCTCGATGACGCCGCGAACACGCTGGAGCTTCATCACCTGAGGGGCAACCTTCACGCCGAGACGCTCCTCGTGGCGTATCTCCCGAGGCAGAAGCTGCTGGTGCAGGCCGATGCGTTCCATCCGCGCCCGGGCGCCGCGCCGCTCCCATCGCCGCCACCCTTCACGGTGAACCTGGTGGAGAACATCCGCCGGCTGAAGCTGGACGTCGAGCGAGTCGTGCACGTGCACGGCGGCATCGACTCGCTCGCGACGGTCGTCAAAGCCGCTGGCTTGTAAGAGGCGTGTCGTCGATGCGTGCGGTCATCGGGGCGCTCGCCCTGTGAGCTTCAGGAACATCTGATTCTCGTGACAGATGAACTCGATCGGCTCCGAACCGTCGGCGACGATCCGCTGCGCGATCCTGAGCGTAAACGGCTTCGTGTACGCCTTCGGATCGTCGACGGTCATGTCGATGTTCAGATGTCCGTAGTCCACGCGCTGGAAACGCTCGGTGAGCGTCATCGCCTCGGTGTAGGGACTGCCGCGGTGATCGAGCCAGCCCACGCCGTAGAAGCCCTTCGGTTCGGCGCCGCGAAACTCCGCGGGGTCGACGCCGTGAAAGTTGTTCGACTCGACCACCAACGTGTCGCCGTCCCATCGTCCGACGGAATAGCCGTGCCAGAACGGCTGCGGCCCGCCGAGCGGCGGGAGCGCGCGTCCGTCCATGTAGATCGTCCGCAGGCCGTAGTTCGACTCGTAGAGGATGAGGATCTGTTTGGGCGTCTGGACGATCTTGAGCGGTTGCGGATCGACGTGGTACTGGAGCGGGCCTTGCGGCATGCACAGGCCGTCCGGGTCGTTCAAGCCGCCCTCGGCAGCGCGCTTGGCCTGCAGATCTGCAGCCCACGGCTGGAACGGCAATCGCCTGGTGTCAGGGGCGGCCGCAATCATCCACACACCTGACAAGTCGGGCTTGCCATCCGCGGTCCGTGGAACGGGCGCGTTGAGATTCGGCTTGCCGTCGGGTCCGGTTGGGATGTTGGCTGGATGCAACGGCCACTGCGCGTTGATCGATGTAGACAGCATTGCGGCGATGGCCACCGACAGCGCCGCGGCAAGCGAGCGGTTCATGAGTCGCCTCGTCCGGCTGGAATCATAGCGCCGCTTCACCCGCCGCCCTCAACAAACGTGAGCCCGCCGTGCCGGGGCTGGGCCCGGCTACCTCTTGGCGATGAAGTCCAGCACGTGACGATCTCCAGCTGCTCCCAGTACGCCGAGTGACTAGACTCGGGGATCACCACCAAGCGCGATCCCTTCACACGTGCAGCGAACATGCGCATGACCGGTGTCGGTGCGTACATGTCAGCATCGACGGTGAGCAGCGACGTCGCTCCGAGATCATTTCGAGCAGCGCGAACGTCACGCGATTGCGAACGTCTGCGCCGACGGCGGCGAGCTGGTCGGGCCCGCGGTGCCTCGTGCCGGCCGGCTCCACCGCGGCCGTAGCCTGTTCGAGCCCGCCCATCCCAGCGTTGTAGTCGTCGACGGGAATACGTGCGACGCGAGGAGGGGCGATGGCGACCGAGCAGCGGTCCGGGGCGGATTCGTTTGGCCGGTTGACACCCGAAGCCAGGCGCGTCATCGCGCATGCCAACGGCATCCGACAACGGCGGAGCGCCAGCGAGATCCACATGGAGGATCTCCTTGCGGCACTGTTCGAATCCGGCGGCGAAGTCCGAAAGCGTTTCGAGCACGCGAGTTACGTGAGCCGCGGGAACCTCATTGATGCACTGGCGCCGAGCTGACCGCGCTCGATTGGACGCAGGTCACACCGGTCACGTTCACGAGTCGGCCGCCCCTCTCCCGTCACGCCGCCGAGGCCATCGAACACGCCGCTGGCCGCACAGCCACCATCGACCCCATCGCGCTCCTCAACGGCGCGCTCGAGGTACGTCGTTGCGACGTCGTAGGCAAACTGGGTTTCAGGATGCGCGAGGTCCCCTTCGCCGATCGGCGCGCCAACCTTGCGGCCGTGAACGACGATGCGGTGTCCGAGGACGAAGATGACCTTCTCGACCTCAAGGACTACGCCGACGCCATCGCCGGCCTCATCGACAGCCCCAAGACAACGACCTCACTGACCTTGTCGATCAGCGCGCCGTGGGGCGCCGGCAAGACGACGCTGGCGACGATGGTCCGGAAGCGTCTCGAGCGCAAACCGGCCGCCGGCGGCGATTCACCGCACGTCATCTGCTGGTTCAACGCCTGGCTGCACGACGACGCCGCCGATTTGTCTGCGGCATTCGCGGCCGCGGTTGCGCGAACGGCAAACGCTCACCGCCCGTGGTGGCGTCGCATCCTCCACCCGCTGCCCGCCTCGATGCTTCCCCAGGCGAAGCGTCTGCGCCGCCGTGTCACTGTCGGTGTGTTGAGCCTCGGAGCGGCGGCCGGGCTGACGTGGTGGTTTGCTCCGTCCATGGCGACGATAATGCCCGACGAGCGTGCCCCGATCATCAGGGGATTCATCGATAGCGGCGGTTCGGTCGCCGTCGTTGGTCTGGTGTATATCTTTCTGGCATTCGTGCAGCAGGCGTGGGGTGCTGCAAATGCCATCACGACGTTCGTCTCGAGCCCCGACACGGCGGCCTCAACCGGCGCCATGTCGGACGCGCGCGATCAGCTGACGAGGCTTCTGCGCCAGGCGACGCCCCGTGGAAGCCGCTTCGTTGTGTTCGTTGACGATCTGGAGCGCTGCCGGCCGCCGCGCCCAATTGAGGTGCTCGAGGTCATCAACCAGTTTCTCTGCGGCGCCGACGTGGTGACGGTGCTGATCGCCGATTTGCCGGCCGTAGCGGCGTGCGCTGACATCAAGTACGCGGCGTTGGCGCGTGCCTCCTACAATCCCGACGCGGAACAGCAACCGCGCGAGAAAACGTCGCACCAACTGTCGTACGGCTGGCTCTATCTCCAGAAGATCGTTCAGCTCCGGTTCGACCTGCCGTCGTACAAGCGTGAGCACATGGAGAAGCTGCTCGAATCGTTCGAGGTCCATCCTGAACCCAAGCCGAAAGACGAGCCGGCCGCCGACGTGCTCGTCAAAGACCCACCAGCCACCGAACCGCCGTCCAATGCCGATGCGACGATATCCATCCAGCCGCCGACGCCGCGCAGTGCGCCGAGGGTGCCGCCCTGGGAACGGGCGTTTGCCGCACCGTGGCCGAACAACACTGGTCTTACCCAGCGCCTGCGCGAGCTCATGGACGGCCGACCGTGGCAACAGAGGGCGATCCTGTGGCCGATTTGGCTCCTGTGTCTGCCAGCAGTCGCGCTCGCCAGGTTCGTCGAGTCCGCTGCCTACCCGCCCCAGCGGCGATCGGCGGTGTCTTTCAAGCGCAGTTACGAGCCCGGAACTGAACGCCTTCGCGCCCTGTTGTCGATATTCGCGACGGCTGCCGTCGCCGCGATCATCTCCTTACGTTCAGATTCGATAAGCAGATTCTTGGTCGTCACCGCGATTGGAATCGTTGTGGCTGGTTTCATTGCCCTGATCGGTGGCATCGCGGTCAGCCGCTGCCGCGATGACCGGCGGCTCGTGGCCTCGGTGCGCAGCAATCCGAACGGAGACATGTTCGGCGAGATCTTCGAAGCCGAGCGGCGCTACCTGGCACTGGACGATGACTCCGAGATGCTTCGCAGCGCCCGCATCGAGGCGCTCAAGTACGTGGCGCCGCTGCCGCGAACCTCGAAGCGGCTGCTGAACGATCTCCGACTGATGCTGTACATCGCCTCTCACCGGAAGATGTTCGAGGTGAACGCCGGCATCGCGCCCGTGCACTTCGGCAAGTGGGCGGCGCTTCGCGAGCGATGGCCTCAGATCGCGCGTCTCGTTGTGGCGCGGCCCGCTCTTATGGCCAATCTCGAGAATCCAGCGGCCGCTGAGAAGGACCATAGCAACGTGGATGTCGATGTGGCCTTCGACCCGGAGCTCTCCACGTTTCTGACGACGGCACCTCGGCTCGGACCCGTGATCGACAGAATAGTGCGCTACGAGAGCACTGGAGGATTGATGTGAATCGTCAGCAATGAGGGTCTGATTCACTGAAGCCGGACGTCGAGCGAGTCGTGGACGTGCACGGCGGCATCGACTCGCTCGCGACGATCGTCAAAGCCGCCGGCTTGTAGGGGCGGGTCTTTTGACCCCATTCGGATCGACCGAACTTTCCGCCTGCCCGCGCTTCATGCCCAAAGAGAAATCTCCTCAACTTCGATTGACGTGAACGGGCGTTGCCTGTAGGCTCCCGCCGATAGTCGCACTTCATCGTCTTTGCGAGGGTCGCGCTCGTTGCCAACGCCATGGCCGAGCGGGGGAGGAGATCGCTCGTATGGATCGCCCGAACAGCATGCGTCGCGTGTGTACGACCTGGATGGTTTGGGTCGTTCTGCTGATGGTGCCGACGGCGGTATGGGCCCAGGCCACCATTACAGGCACCGCCAGAGACACTTCTGGTGCCGTGCTCCCTGGCGTCTCGGTCGAGGCGGCAAGCCCTGCATTGATCGAGCGCGTGCGGTCGGTCATCACCGACAGCACGGGCCAGTACCGCATCGTCGACCTGAGGCCCGGCACTTACACGCTGACGTTCACGCTGCCTGGCTTTTCGACGTTCAAGCGTGAAGGCGTCGAGCTGTCCGGAGCCTTCATCGCAACCATCGACGCCCAGATGCAGGTCGGCGCGCTGGAGGAGGCGGTCACCGTTACCGGCGAGAGCCCGATTGTCGACGTGAAGGGCGCGCGTCGCGAGCAGGTCGTGAATCGCGAGTTGCTCACAGCCATTCCGAGCGCGCGCACCTACCAGACCATGGTGGCCCTGGCCCCCGGCGTGACCACGACAGGCGGTCAGGATGTCGGCGGCCTCAACAGCCCGGCGACGAGGGCGTTTGGGATCCACGGCGGACCCGCGACCGAGGGCAGGGTGATGGTCGACGGTATGAACGCGGGTGCGGCGCGCGGCGGTGCCGGCGTGTCTAACTACCAGGTGGACGTGGCCAATGCGCAGGAACTGGCGTACACGTTGTCCGGCGGCCTTGGCGAGGCGGAAACGGGCGGGCCGATCATGAACGTCGTGCCGCGAACGGGCGGCAACAACTTCACCGGTTCGTTGTTCGTCAGCGGGGCGAACAGCGCGATGCAAGGGAGCAACCTCACGCAGGAACTGCGGGACGCCGGTCTGAGAGATCCGAATCAGCTGATCAAGGCGTGGGAGGTGAACGGCGCGATCGGGGGGCCGATCATTCGCGATCGTCTCTGGTTCTTTTTCTCGACCAAGAGCCAGGGCACGCGACTCTACGTGTCGGGGATGTATTACAACAAGAACGCCGGCAATCCGAACGCCTGGACGTACGACCCTGATCAGAGCAGGCGCGCGATCTACGACGGCACCTGGCTCAACGCCCCTCTCCGTCTGACGTTCCAGGCCACTCCCCGTAACAAGTTCAACATCTTCTGGGACGAGCAACGGATGTGCCTGGAGTGCGATGCTGGTGGCCCGGCGGGTGGTTCGCCGACGGTCGCCCCGGAGGCTTCGGGCGGCACCTGGGACACCGATTTTCAGCGATTCCACCAAGTGACGTGGACGTCGCCGGTCACGAGCCGGCTCCTGGCCGAGGCGGGCTATGCGCACGTCCGGACGAAGTACGGAGTTCAAAACGCCGACGCCGATCTCATTCCGATCACCGAACAGGGCGGCGCCATCCCGGGGCTGACCTATCGATCGGGAGGCTGGCTCCGCAATCTGACGACGACGCCGCGTTGGCGTGCGTCCCTGTCGTACGTCACCGGCTCACACAGCATGAAGGGCGGCTACGAGGGTCAGTTCTTGTCCACGGACGGTGGCACATACTTCCCGTTCCCTTCGCTGGCCTACCGCTTCAACAACGGTGTGCCCAATCAGCTGACCATGCGAGTGAATCCGCAGCTGAACAACGATCGTGTCAAGGGGACGGCGCTCTACGTTCAGGATTCGTGGAGTCGCGGCCGGATATCGGCGCAGGGAGCGGTTCGCTACGATCGCGCGTGGAGTTACAACGTGGAAGGGCCGTTCGGGCCGTCGCGGTTCGTGACCAACCCGACGGTGATTCCTGCGACCAAGGGTATCGATGCCTACAACGACATCTCACTACGGGGCGGGATGGCGTACGACCTGTTCGGCAACGGCAAGACCTCGTTGCGCGTGAGCGCAGGGCAGTACCGGGACGCGTTGCAGGTCGGCGGGATCTTCATCGCCAACAATCCAATCGCACTACGGGTGACGACGACGAACCGCAACTGGACCGACTCGGACCGTGATTTCGAGCCTGACTGCGATCTGATGAATCCCGCATTGAATGGTGAATGCGGCCCATGGTCGAACCAGCTTTTCGGTAGCACGATTCCGGGGACGAAGTACGACCCTCGCCTCATCGATGGCTGGGGCGTGCGTCCGGCTGATACGCAGCTGGCGGTCGGCGTCCAGCGCGAAATCCTGCCGCGTCTCTCGGTCGAGGTCACGTATCACCGGCGAGCGTTCGGCAATTTCACGGCAACGGACAACATCCTGGTCACGCCCGCGGATTACAGCCCGTACAGCATCGTCGCGCCGGTCGACTCGCGTCTCCCGGGCGGCGGCGGTTACACGATTGACGACTTGTGGGAAATCAACCCGGAAAAATTTGGACAGTCTGCTGAAGTCGTCTCTCCCGCGGAGGATTACGGAAACCGAATCAGCTACTGGCACGGCGTGGACGTCAACATCAGCGGCCGCATGCGGAACAGCCTGATGTTCCAAGGCGGCACGAGCACCGGGCGTGCGGTGACCGACACCTGCGACGTCACGCCAAAGCTCGATTCGCCGAGCCGGCGATTCTGTCGGACGGTCGCGCCATTCACCACGCAGTTCAAAGGGCTGATGTCGTACACCATCCCGAAAGTGGACGTCCAAGTGAGCTCGACGATCCAGAGTCTGCCGGGCGCGAGTCTGGCGGCGAACCTGGTCGTGCCGAGTCAGGTGGTCGCGCAAACGCTGGGCCGGCCCTTGTCGGGCGGCGCCGCCAGCGTGACTGTGAATCTCGTCGCGCCCCAGACGATCTTCGGCGATCGCATCAATCAGGTCGATTTCCGTATCGCGAAAGTTCTCCGATTCGGACGCAATCGGGCACAGGTGGGCGTGGACATCTTCAATTCGCTGAACTCGAGCGCCCCGCAGGGATACATCCAGACGTACGGGACGACATGGCTGAGGCCAACCTCGGTCATTGACGCCCGCTTCGCTCGCGTGAGCGGGCAGATCGATTTCTGATCTCATGTCGATTCTCTTCACCAGGCGCGAAGCTCTGGCCATGATCGCGGCGGCCACGGCCGCTGCGGCCGCGCCGGCTGCATTGGCTGCGCAAGGGTCGCAGTTGCCGCTCAAAACGTCGGGTCTGGAGCACGTGGGTTTCACTGCTCCCGACCCGCAGAAGTCTGCGGCGTTCTACGGCCGGATCTTCGATCCGCAGATCTTTCAGGAGATGATGCCGCCGCTGCGTTACTACTGTCGGCTGGGCATCGGCTATGTCGCCTTCGGCCCCAATCCCAATGCCAACCCCACTGCTCCGGCGCGGATCGATCACTTCTGCGCGACGGTCGAGGACTACCGCCTCGACGAGATGCGTGCGGAACTCAAGACCCAAGGCCTCAATCTGACGGGCTCGCCGGGCTTCAACGCGGTGACCGACCCCGACGGCATTCGCATGCAGTTCATGGCCACACCCGGCGGGCTGCTGCAGACGATCATTCCTTCGACGCGCGTGACGCAGGACGATGCGATCTGCGAAGCGGTCGGCCTGGACCACGTCACGCTGCAGGTGCCGGATCTGGAGAAGTCGGCGGTCTACTACCGCAAGTTTTTCGGGAAGGAGACCTCGCGAGACGTGACGCCCGAGCGCATCTGGTTCACCGCCGCGCGCACACGCCTGGGGCTGGAGAAGATGGGCGATGGTCAGACTCCGCACGTCGATCGCTTCGGCATCCGTGTGGCGGCCTTCGACCGCCAGAAAGTCACCCGCAAACTCAGCGCGATCGGCGTCACGGTGCTGCCGTCCACTGATGGGAAGGTCGTACGTTTCCGCGACGCCGACGGGTTCGCGGTAGAGCTTCGAGGGGTCTAGACGTCCGGCTGAAGCCGGACACTACGAGGCACTGAAGGGTTTCTAAACATTTGTCAGTGTTTCGGGTCGCCGGGCTCTTCTCGGCCTCAGAGCGACGCGATATCATGCGCCGTGATGGCGCGAAGGCGTCTTATCGCCGGCATCGCGTTCGCGGGATTGGGTTGGGGCCTGGTCATGGCCCATTCCCAGGGCTTCTCGCAGAACACACCCAGCCCCCGCGCCGAGACGCCGGCTGCCGCTACCGCAGTCCCACTCGACGCCCGCGTAGAAACGCAGGCGGCCATCGCGAAGTACTGCACCACCTGTCACAGTGAGCGATTGAAGACCGCCGGCCTCGTGCTCGATCCGACGGGCGCCGCGCGTCCGGGCGATGAGTCCGAGACGTGGGAGAAGGTCCTGCGTCAGTTGCGCGCTGGAACGATGCCGCCTCCGGGCGCGGCCCGTCCGCCGCAGGCATTCTACACGCGCGCGGCCGGCTACTTGGCGCGAGAGCTCGAGACCAGCGCGGCGGCACGTCCCAATCCTGGCTCGACGCCGCTGGCTCACCGTCTGACGCGGACCGAATACGCCAACGTGATCCGCGATTTGCTTGCGCTGCCGGACCTGCCGAAGGAGTTCGACTACGCCACGCTACTGCCGGCCGACAACGCGAGCAGCGGCTTTGACAATCTGGCTGACACGCTGTTTGTCTCGCCGGCAACGATGGAGCGCTATCTGGCAGCGGCGCTCAAGATCAGCCGCGTAGCCGTGGGCGATCCCGAGATGGGTCCGCTGGTGAACACGCACATCACGCCGGTGCGGCAGACGCAGGAAGGCCGCAATGAGGCACTGCCGTTCGGCACGCGCGGCGGGCTGCAGATCGACGGCTATTTCCCGCTGGACGCTGAATACGAGTTCAAGGTCGAAACGGCCGACGCCGTCGCCGACGTCCATCAGCTGGAAATCAGCATCGATGGCGAGCGCAAGGCCATCACCAACGTCTCGAGAAGGCCAGGGGTTCCGGCGGCGGGTGAAGCACCGAACCGGGGTGCCTTCCGCTTCGCGGTCCCGGCAGGGCCGCGCAGCGTGGGCGTTGCCTTCGTGGAGCGCAGCGAGGCGCTGTCCGAGGATCCGCTGCGACCGCCGGGCCGGAATCGGGGCGCCCTGCCCTCGGTCGTGTCGGTGACTATCACCGGCCCGTTCAACGCGACCGGGCCGGGCGACACGCCGAGTCGCCGACGGTTGTTCGTGTGCCGACCCGCTAACGCCGGCCAGGAATCCGCGCCCGCCTCCGCTGGCGCTTCGGCGAGGTCTCGACGAAGTTCGCCAGAGATCGAGGCGAACGAAGTCGGATGCGCGGACCGTATCCTGACAACGCTGCTGCGCCGCGCCTATCGCCGCAACGTCACCGCCGACGATGTGCGCCGCGTGCGACCGTTTTACGAAGCCGGCCGCGCCGAACGTGATTTCGACCTCGGCATCCAGCGAGCGTTGGAACGCGTGCTGGTCAGTCCGCAGTTCCTGTTCCGCATCGAGCAGGAGCCGAAGGACGTCGCGCCCGGATCGGTGCACCGCGTCAGCGATTTCGAGCTGGCCTCACGTCTCTCGTTCTTCCTGTGGTCCAGCATTCCCGACGACGAGCTGCTGGACGCAGCGGCTGCGGGGACGCTGCGCAAACCCGAAGTCCTGCGCCGCCAGGTGACGCGCATGCTCGCCGACTCGCGCAGCCGATCCCTGGTGACCAACTTCGCCGCCCAGTGGCTGTTCCTGCGCGACGTCGAAACGAAGGAACCGGACGTCTACCTGTTCCGCGATTTCGACGAGACTGTGCGCGCCGCGTTCGTGCGTGAAACCGAGTTGTTCCTGGACAGCATCCTGCGCCCTTCGACTGACGCTCAGGGCGCCCCGAGCACCGTCGAGGGGCGTGAGAACCGCAGTGTCTTGGACCTCTTGACGGCCGACTATACGTTCCTGAACGAACCCCTGGCCAAGCATTACGGCATCCCGCAGATCACCGGCAGCCATTTCCGTCGCGTGACGCTGCCCAAAGGGAGTCCGCGCAGGGGGTTGCTGGGACATGGGAGCATCTTGTCGATCACGGCCTACAGCACGCGCACGTCGGCCGTGTTGCGGGGCAAGTACGTGCTCGAGAATCTGTTGGCCTCGCCGCCACCGCCACCACCGGCGGATGTGCCGTCGCTCAACACCGAACGATCTGGGAAGCCGCTGTCGATGAAGGAAGCGATGCAGCTGCACCGCGCCAGTCCGGCGTGCGC
>Ga0075420_100005664_pt1 | contig 11000 bp, 6 predicted proteins | sample SoiMetdeltSBSDD4_FD_75296 | JGI IMG/M metagenome (GOLD analysis project Ga0075420, IMG submission 75296) | Bulk soil microbial communities from a Populus tree surrounding site in Tennessee, USA - Soil MetaG P. deltoides SBSDD4 | ecosystem: Environmental > Terrestrial > Soil > Tree plantation... | reverse complement strand
GCAATGATGCTGGCGATGTCGCCGTTCTGCGCCGGGAGCGGCGAGGCGCAGATGAGTATCGCCATCCCGAACAGGAAGGGTCGACGTCGTCGCATTGAGCCTCCTCGAATGCCGTTGCGAGTTGCTTGAGTTGGCGCTGCCATGCGTGAACGGCGTAACGCGGTTCCAAACGCCGCCGCTCCACAAACAGCAGCCCGCCGGACGCGGATGCAACCGCGCGGCTTGACACGCCGCTGTCCCATCTATATTTAACTACTAAGTTAATTAACTATATGGTTTACGATGCCCAACGACCCGCTCTCCCGAACCTTCGCCGCTCTGGCCGATCCGACCCGCCGCGCGATACTCTCCCGACTGGCGTCGGGTGAGGCGACCGTAACCGAGCTGGCGGCTCCGTTCCGGATGAGCCTCCCTGCCGTTTCGAAGCATCTCAAGGTGCTCGAGCGGGCGGGGCTCATCACTCGCGCTCAGGAGGCACAATGGCGACCGCGTCGCCTCGAGGCGGCGCCGCTGAAGGACGTGTCGGACTGGGTCGAGACGTACCGCCGGCTTTGGGAGGAGCGCCTCGACCGGCTCGACGCCTACATCCGCGAGCTTCAGGCCGAGCCTCGTGGGCCGCAGGAAGCCGCCGCGCCCAAGCTGGCGCGAAAACGTCGAGGCTCGCCGGAGTAGTCGGCGGGCCCGGCAGAACCGGGTCGAAAAATTGCCCGTGCGGTGGTGTCGATTACACGACCCGCCGTTCGACGTGGAAGTGAGAGGTAGGAGACCGGACCACAGAACTCCCGACGGACAGGACCACATGCACATTCGTGATCTGCGCTACGCCTTTCGCACCCTTTCCCGTTCCCGCGGCTTTGCACTGGCGGTCGTGCTGACGCTCGGCCTCGGCATCGGGGCGAACACCGCCATCTTCAGCGTCGTCCGCGGCGTTCTCTTGCGGCCCCTGCCGCATCGCGATGGTGACCGGCTCGTCTACCTCCGCCACTCCATCAAGGGCCCTGGCGGGGAAAGCATCAACTTCTCCGTGCCCGAAATCCTCGACTTCCGGAACGCGGCGAGGAGCTTCTCGGGTATCGCCGAGTACTCGGGGATGCTCTACACGCTCGAGGGTGAGCGAGACGCGGTCCGGATGAACGTCGGGCTCGTGACGGGCAATTACTTCCAGGTGATGGGGTTGTCGGCGGTGGCCGGCCGGCTGCTGAACGAGGGCGACGACGGCGTGAACGTTCCGCCCGTCATGGTGCTCACGCACGAGTACTGGCTGAAGCGGTTCGGCGGCGACCCGAGCATCATCGGGAAAGCCGTTCGCCTCGGCGGGAAGTCGGTGCAGATCGTCGGCGTCGTCCAGCCCGCGCCATACTTCCCGCGCCCCATGGACGGGCTCCTCAACATGGTGATGAGCGAGCATCACACGAGCGCGATGATGGTCCACGGGCGCACGCATCGCATGACAGAGATGATTGCGCGGCTCGCTCCGGCTGCGACCGTCGATCAGGCGAGGACCGAGGTGGCGACGATCCGCAAGCAGGTCGAGGCGGAGCATCGGGACGCGTACGACCCCGGATCCGAGTATCGAGTATCGGTGACTCCGTTCCGCGAGGTGCTTGGTGAGAAGGCGCGCCTCACGCTGTGGCTGCTCATGGGCGCCGCGGCCTTCGTGATGATCATCTCCTGCGCCAACGTGGCGAACCTGACTCTCATGCGGTCCGTGCGACGCGAGCACGAGCTCGTGGTGCGTGCCGCGCTCGGCGCCGGGACCGCGCGGCTCCGTCGTCTCCTGCTCGCCGAGAACCTGGTGCTCGCGTTCTCGGGCGCGGTGCTGGGGCTCGCCATCGCCGTGGGTGGCGTGCGGCTTCTAACGTCGCTCGCCCAGCGGTATTCGCCGCGCGCGAACGAGATCTCACTGGACGGCATGGTGCTGGGCTTCACGGCGCTGCTCGCGTTCACTGTGGCCGTGATCCTTTCGTACGCTCCCAGGCTCACGAAGGAAGGGTCGTTAGGCGCCTGGGTTGCCGCCGGGGTGAACCGGATGAGTGGCGGGCTGCGGCGCCAGCGGTTGCAGCGCAGTCTCGTCGTGGCGCAGATTGCTGTCTCGGTCATCCTGTTGACGGGCGCGGGGCTGCTCACGCGCACCATGCTGCAGCTCTCGCAGGTCGACACGGGGCTCAAGACGGACAAGGTGCTCACGATGGAGGTGCCGTTCGACTTCGAGACGCGCAACGACACGGTCGCGAAGGCGCTGTTCGAGCGGATGCGTCTCGAGATCGCGGCGATCCCGGGTGTGACGGAAGTCGGCGTCGGTTCGGCGGTTCCGCTCAGAAGCACACAGGTCCAGCTCGACGTGAAGGCGGAAGGGCGTCCGCTGGCGAGCGGCGAGGCGCAGCCCCGCGCGGAGTTCCGCACCGCGAACCCGGAATACTTCCGGGCCGCCGGGATCCCACTGCTGAAGGGACGTGAGTTCTCGACGACTGATGGGCCGTCGTCGGCGCTCGTCGTCATCATCAACAAGACGCTCGCCGACCAGTTGTTCGGTGATCGCGAGCCGATCGGTCAGCGGATCGCATGGACGGGCGACGTGCTGCGGTTCATCGGCATTCGCGGCGATTGGCGGACGGTCGTCGGCGTCGTCGGCGACACGAAGGACGATGGCCTCGACGCGGAGGCGCGCGGCGTCGTGTTCCAGCCGCTGCCGCAGGAAGCGCTGTGGGGCGGCGGGCTCGTCATCCGCTCGGAGCGTGACCCCAAGGCGCTGGCCCCCGCGGCCACCCGGCTCGTGCGCAACATCGTGCCGCAGGACCCGATCGAAAACGTGATGACCGTGTCCGAGATCAAGGACGCGAGCGTTGCGCCGCGCCGGCTGAACGCCGTGCTCGTGTCTTCGTTCGGCGGCCTCGCAATCATCATTGCCGCCGTCGGGATTGCCGGAGTGCTCGCGTTCTCGGTGAGCGCCCGCACCAACGAGATCGGAATCCGGATGAGCCTCGGCGCCGATAGCGGGCGCGTGCAGCGAATGATCCTGTCCGAGGGCGGTGTGTTGCTCGTCACCGGTCTTGCGTTAGGCGTCGCGGGTGCGCTGTTCGCCACGCGGCTCATGCGCGGGCTGCTGTTCGGCGTGGCGCCGCACGACCCGATGACACTCGTCGGCGTGGCCGTAACGATGGCGGCGGTCGGCGTGGCTGCGTGTTGGCTCCCGGCGCTCCGGGCGGCCCGGATCGATCCGGCGATAGCAATCCGCCGGCAGTAGCCAGCCATCAGCCATCAGCCATCAGCTAAGAAACCGGATCGGAGTCCGGGGTCAGAGTCGTTAACTCTGACCCCGGACTCCGACCCCGGTTACGTTTGGCGGCCATGAACCCGCCACGTTCGCATCGTCGCACCGGCCGAGTCGCGATGCAGTCGCGCGTCGCGCTGCTGCTCATGACTGTCGCGGTCATGTCGAGCTGCCTCGGACGGCGCGGCGTGGCGACTGTCCCCGCCCCGAACATCATCGCGCACACGGCGTGGGACACGCAGCCACCGCTCGGGCATGCAGCCGACGCGACCCGGCGCAACCTCAAGGCGGGTGACAGTCTGGCGTTCCGCGACCTAACGATCGGGGTCGTTGCGACCTCCACTGATTCGGCCGGCGCGAAACCGGTGGACCTGGTGCGCCTGAGACTCTCGCGGGCGGGACAACACGACGAGCGCGATGTCCGCGAGGGGGCAGCGTTCAATTGGCACGGGTTTCACCTCGCCATCGTGGCTATCTACGGGCCGGGGGAGCTCGGGGCTGGACTCGTCGCGCTCGAGGTTGCGACGATCGCGTCCTTGCCTCCGGCCGTGGCCGGCTCGGACACTGCGGGTGGTGCCGCGCTCCGCCTGCGCGTTCCCCACCGCATCACTCACGTGACATTGCACCACACCGGGAGCGCCGAGCCGCTTCGGCCAGAGGACGATCCGCGAGAGAAACTGCGCGGACTGCAAGCGTGGGGTGCGCGGGATCGCAACTGGTGGGATGTCCCCTACCACTACCTCATCGACCTCGACGGCCGAATCTACCAGGGGCGCGATTGGCGCTACATGGGCGAGACCAACACGACCTACGACCCGGAAGGGCATTTCCTCATCAGTGTGATCGGCAACTACGAGCGGCAGGAAGCAACACCCGCGCAGATCGAGGCCATCGCTGGCCTCATGGCATGGGCGCTCGCGACGTTCGACCTGCCGGTGGAGCGCATCGGCGGCCATTACAACTACGCGCAGACCGGCTGCCCGGGTAAGCAGCTACGCAAGTATCTCGAGGACGGCACGTTTCGGCAGAAGGTGCTCGCGCGGCTGAGCGCGCGATGACCGGACCTCGCTCCCCCAGAACAGATGCTCGTTCGGCGCCATTCCGTCGATTCGTGTTCGCGGCGCTCCCGGTCATCGCCGCGGTGGCGATGCCGGGTACCCTCGAGGGGCAGACGCCACGCGCGCTCATGCCCATCGAGTTCGTCAACTCCGCGGAGTTTGCCTGGTTAGGCAAGACGGTACACGCGCGCCGCACGCTCGATGACCTGACGCAGCCCGCCGCCTGGCGCATTTCGGGAACCGCGGACGTGTCGTTTCCCACCGAGCCGCGTCTCACGGGCATGCGCGTTCTGCGCGTGGATATGCGAATGTTCACCGGCGCCCCGGCGCCGACGAGCAATCGACTGTCGTCCGTCAACCTGCAACGTGCTTTCGCGGGCGAGGATTGGACGGCGTACAACCGCATCTCCATGTGGATTCGCCCGGAGGCCTCGGGGGTCCCGGCCCTACCGCTACAGATCTCCTTCCGCAACGACGGCGCCGACAAAGTCCCGGATCGGTATCGGCGCGAGGGAACGCATTACGCCACGCTCGCGACGAGTGGCTGGCAGCAGGTCGTGTGGGAGATCGAGCCGCTCGCACGCGACCGCGTGACGATGCTGGAGATCGGGTACTGGGTGAACAAGATGCTTGCCTCGCCCGGAGACCGCGTCGCCTTCGAGATCGGTCGACTCGAGCTCCAGCGCGTGGATCCTGATCACCACACCGGGTGGAACGTCGCCCCGGGCCGAATCTCGTTCAGTCACACCGGCTATCAGGCGGGCACGTCGAAGACCGCGCTCGCGAGCGACCTCAGCGCGACTCACTTCTCGCTCATCCGGGTGACCAACGACGCGCTTGGCGCCGTCGTCCTCGAAAAGCCCGTCTCGACGTCGAGTACTCGGCTCGGCGCATTTCAGGTGCTCGACTTTTCGGAAGTTGACGCTCCCGGCACCTACGTCATTCGGGCGGGTGACCTAACGACGCGTCCGTTCCGCATCGCCGACGACGTGTGGAAGGGAACCGTCTGGAAGGTGCTCAACTTCTTCTACGGCAACCGCTGCGGCTACGACGTACCCGGGTCGCACGGCGTTGACCACCTCGATTGGTTCGCCACGCACGGGAATCAGCGCATCGTGATGAGTGGCGGTTGGCACGACGCGGGCGATCTGTCACAGGGCGTCATCAACACGGGCGAGGCGACGTACGCGATGTTCGCCCTCGCCGAACGCCTTCGCGCGCACGGTACCCCGTCGACAGGCTCACGGCAGGGTGACCCAGCGCTCGTCGCGCGTCTTCTCGAGGAGGCGAAGTGGGGGCTCGACTGGGTACTGCGCGTACGCTTCCCCGGTGGCTATCGAATGGGGTTCGCGAGCCACAACCTGTGGACGAACAACATCGTCGGCGACGCGGACGATCGCGCGCGCGAGGCCCGCAACAACCCGAACGCGAACTACGTCGCGGCGGCGGCCGAGGCGATCGCGTACCGGGTGTTGAAGGACGCGGAGCCCGAGCTGGCTGCGCGGAGTCTGCGCATGGCGGAAGAGGATTGGAGCTATGCGATTGCGGGCGTCGACGGGCCAACGACCTGGCACACGCCGGCATTCGCCGCGACGCGGATGGAGCTCGCAGGCATTGGCATCACCGCGTCGGTGGAGCTCTTCCGCGCGACCGGGAAGCGCCAGTATGCCGACAAGGCCGTGGAGCTCGCGCGCGTGGTCGTCGCCTCGCAGGAGAAGCGGCGGGCCGGCCGCGAGTTCCCGCTCTCCGGCTTCTTCTACACGGGGCCGGACCGCGACACACTGTTCCATCAGTTCCACCGTGGAAACGATCAGGCAGGGATCGTCGGTCTCGCACAGCTCGCGGAAGCGCTCCCCGAGCATCCGGAATGGATGACGTGGTATTCGACCATCGCGCTCTATGCAGAATACCAGAAGCGCGCCGCGACGACGACCGCACCGTACGGTGTGCTCCCGTCGTACGTCTACCGCCTTGGTGATGAGACAAAGGAAGTCCCCGATTCCGCCGCCTTACACGGGGCGACTCGAGAGGCGTATCGCGCGCAGGTGCTCGCGGGGATGCCGATGGGCGAGGGATGGTATCTGCGCGCGTTCCCGGTCTGGTTCGCGCGACGCGGTAACTTCGGCGTCCTGCTCTCGCAGGCGAAGGCGCTCTCGGTCTCGGCGCGGCTTCGGGGAGACAGCATTGGAGCCGACCTCGCGCACCGCCAGGCGCAGTGGATCGTCGGACGCAACCCGTTCGTGCAGAGCACGATGTATGGGGAAGGGTACGATTGGGCGCAACAGTACAGCGTCTCGTCAGGCGACTTCGTGGGCTCACTGCCCGTGGGCATGCAGAGTAGAGGCGACTTGGACCTACCCTACTGGCCGTCGCAGAACATGTATGTCTACAAGGAAGTGTGGGTGCATCCGGCGAGCCGATGGCTCTGGCTCATGGCAGACTTGCTCGATCCATCGCCGGCCGACGTGCGGGAAGCGCAGGTTTCGTTCTCGGTGACGACGTCGCCGGCGCCTAACAGCGGGGTGACTATTCGGCTGACCGCGACCGGTGAGGGCCCGCACACGTTTGCGTTGCGTGGCGAGAACCTCGGCGTCGAGCGGCCGGTGCGACCCGTGACGCTGCAACGTGGCCGACCCACAACCATAGAGTGGAGGGCTCGTCGCGGCGCTGCGGGCGTGCCCTGGTTTGCCGTGGTCGTGCCTGATGGCGATGTGTCGAGACGACACGAGGTGAGGGAATAGCGCTGAACCAACCAAATTCGGCGATCCGCTGTCCAACGGTCCAAATTGACCCGTTGAACAGGACGTCGAATGCTTGGACCCGCCCTTGCCGTCATTCTCCTGGCGCTTCCGCAACAGTCTGCTACAACCGCGAACACATCGGACTCGACGACGACGGCCGTAGCAGCGCGCGCAAACAGGGCGCCGACGATCGATGGGCGCAACGATGACGTAGTCTGGCGAGAAGCGCCCCAATTCTCGCACTTCCGACAGTTCCAGCCGAAGGTCAACGTCGCGCCGTCCTTCAGGACGGAGTTTCAGGTCGCTTACGACGAGAAAAATCTCTATGCGTTCGTACGGATGTTCGATCCGCATCCGGACAGCATCATGCACGCGCTCTCGAGGCGCGACGTGCGCGGACCGTCCGACCAGATCAAGCTCATCATTGACTCGTACGACGACAAGCGGACCGGCTTTGAGTTCGCGGTGAATCCGGACGGCGTCAAGCGTGACTTCACCATCAGTAACGACAATCAGGAGGACGGGTCGTGGAACGGCATCTGGGAGGTCGAGACGCGAGTCGACTCCCTCGGGTGGACGGCCGAGTTCCGGATCCCGTTTTCGCAGCTTCGGTACGCGTCTGTGGAGACCCACACCTTCGGGTTCGGCGTCTGGCGTGACATCGAGCGGTATACCGAGCGCGATTCGTGGCCGCTCTACGTGCCAACGCGAAACGGGCTGGCGTCACAGCTCGGCCGCCTGACCGGCCTCACGGGGATCACCACCGCGAGACGGCTCGAGGCGACCCCGTACGCCGTGACGAAGAATGTCCAGCGGTCGATGCCTAACAACCGGTACGAGCGGGCGCAGGAGATTTCCGCCGGCGGTGATCTCAAGTTCGGGATCACGCCGAACGTCACGCTCGACGCGACCGTGAACCCCGACTTCGGCCAGGTGGAAGCGGACCCGGCGGTGCTCAACCTCACGGCGTTCGAGACATTTCTCTCGGAGCGTCGACCGTTCTTCGTCGAGGGAACCGCGCTCTACGAATTCTCGCTCAACTGCTATATCGTCGTCGATTGCAGCACGAACGAGGGGTTGTTCTACTCGCGACGCATTGGACGGGCTCCGACCCTCCTCAACGTGTACGGGGATGTCTCGACGCCAACGTCGACGCCAATCGCCGCGGCAACGAAGCTCACAGGTCGCACGCGCTCGGGGCTCTCGTTCGGCGTGCTCAACGCGCTGACGCAGCGCGTGGAGGGTGTGAGCGACGCCACGGCCGAACCACTGACGAACTACGCCGTCGTTCGCGCGCAGCAGGACCTGCGTCGAGGAGAGGCCGGCATCAGTCTCATCGCCACGGCGGTCAATCGGTCGCTCGATGAGTTCACGCGACCGCATCTCCATTCGAGTGCCTACGCCTTGGGCGCGAGCTTCCGCAACCGATTCTACAAGCAACAGTACGAGCTGGCGGGGCAATTCGCGGCGTCGCGCGTTGGGGGCTCTCCCGAGGTGATCGTCCGCACGCAGCGCAACTCGACGCACTACTACCAACAGCCGGGCGACGAGCTCGAGGTGGACCCGACGCGAACGTCGCTTGCCGGCCACGCCGAACAGATCAAGTTCGGGAAGTACGGCGGCGGTATCACGCGGTTCGAGACGAGCGTCGTCAGGCAGTCCCCCGGGTTCGAGGTCAACGACATCGGCTTTCTCCGTCGCGCGGACATCCTCGACTGGAGCACGTGGGGCGCGCTCACCTTCCAGGAGGCGCGTGGGATTTACCGATGGGCGCAGGTGAATGGCAATCACTGGCAACGATGGAACACGTCCGGTGTCCAGCTCGAGAACGCGATGAACTTCAATGGACACATGGGGCTCAAGAACAACTGGGACGTCCACCTCGGGAGCACGTTCGGCGGCCTGAGTGAGATCTATTGCGATCGTTGCACCCGTGGCGGCCCTCCGCTCCGCATGTCGCCCGGCATTTTCCCGTGGGGCGGCGTGAATACGGACAGCCGTCGCACACTCTCTGGTGGGATGTGGGTAAACCTCCGGTTCACGGACGAGGGCAAGTCGCATGGCGGCTCGGTCAGCCCGTACTTCAGCGTTCGCGTCTCGCCGCAGCTCCAGGCGAACTTCAGCGTCGATGTCTCGCGGGACCGGAACAACACGCAGTGGTACGACAACATCATCGATACGTCGGGCACCATCCACTACACGTTCGCTCACCTCCGCCAGCGCACGATCTCGATGAGCACGCGGCTCAACTACACGATGACGCGTGATCTGACGTTCGAGTTCTATGGGCAACCGTTCCTCGCGACGGGCACGTACTCCGACTTCCGTGAGGTCAGCGATACGCCGGGCGCGGCGGATTACGACGATCGCTTCGATCCGATCGAGCCGGCAGCGAACGCGAAGACGGCGTTCAAGCTGAGGCAGCTGCGCACGAACGCGGTGGTGCGGTGGGAATATCGGCCTGGCTCGACCCTGTTCGTGGTCTGGGCACACGGCCGTCAGGACGACTCGAACCAGAATCCGGGACAGTCGTGGCGGCGCGACTACCGCGAGCTCTTCGCATTGCACCCGGACAACACGTTCCTCATCAAGGTCGCGTACTGGTTCGACCGGTAGCGCCCTATGTCGGGGCGGCCTCTGGAGCGAAGGCCCGGTGCGGCGCGTATATTGGCGGGCATGACACGCCAACACATCGCTGCCATCGCGGCAAGCTTCCTCGTCGCGACGACTGCCGCCGCGCAACCCGCATCAAACGTTAGGCGTGGCACCGTCGCCCCGTGTACATCCGCCACCACGACCTGTACCGAGTGGGTCGTGCTCGGCGGGGGTCCCGGCCGGTCGCTCATCTACCGCAATTACCCGCTCGACACGCGGAACGACGCGGTCACGCGCGTGCTGGTCAGCATTCACGGTGCCGGCCGCAACGCCGACGGGTACTTCCAATCGACACTCGCGGCGGCCTTCCTCGCCGGTGCCCTGGAGAACACGCTCATCGTGTCGCCGCGCATGGCGTCGAGCGAAGGCGGTGGATGCCGCGACTCACTCGCCACCAACGAGATCAGTTGGCACTGCAACGCGTGGCGTTCGGGCGGGCCGTCACCGAAGACGCCGAAAGTGACGTCGTTCGATTTTCTCGATGAGATCCTTCGCAAAGCCACGCGGAAGGAGACGTTTCCCAACGTTCGAACGGTCGTGATCGTGGGGCACTCGGCGGGTGGTCAGGTCGTGAACCGGTACTCGATGTCGAACCAGGTTCACGACAAGCTCGGTGTTCCCGTCCGGTACATCGTCTCGAACCCGTCGAGCTACGCGTATCCGGATAGCGTGCGCCCGACAAGCGCCGCCTACGGCGTCACGGCGCGCGCACCGGGCTACGTGCTCGAGGCGGGGCCGAACACTCCCGCGTTCCGCCTCTTCGACGACGCGGGCGACTGTACGACTTACAATCTGTGGCCCTACGGCTTCCGCAATCGCACAGGTTACTCCGCCAATCAGAGCGACGACCAGCTTCGTCGTCAGCTCGCATCACGGCCGGTAACGTACCTGCTGGGCGGACTGGATATCCTGCCATTGGCCGGCTTCGACGACTCGTGCGCGGCGATGGCGCAAGGCCCAACGCGCCTCGCGCGTGGCCAGGCGTTCGCGAAGCTCGTGAACGAGACGCTCGGCGCCAAGCACACGGTGACCGTCATCGGGCTCTGCGGGCACAATGCGCGTTGCATGTACACGTCCGAGGCGGCGCTGCCGTTGCTTTTCCCGAAGGAGTAGCGTCGCGCGTGATCCGTTCCCCCTTTCGTCACGAGCCGCGCGTCAGTGAAGTGTACGGATCGAGCGATTCTGCGAAATCTGCGTCATCCCACTGTCATCACTCGGGATGAGACTTGGAGCGCTCAGTCACCGCGCGCGAAGAAGTCATCCGTGTGCTGGTAC
>Ga0075420_100005661_pt1 | contig 11004 bp, 9 predicted proteins | sample SoiMetdeltSBSDD4_FD_75296 | JGI IMG/M metagenome (GOLD analysis project Ga0075420, IMG submission 75296) | Bulk soil microbial communities from a Populus tree surrounding site in Tennessee, USA - Soil MetaG P. deltoides SBSDD4 | ecosystem: Environmental > Terrestrial > Soil > Tree plantation... | reverse complement strand
GTTTCGCCCCCGGAAAGGACAAAATCGCCCACCGAGACCGGCAGGATCGGACGCGCCTCGAACAGGCGTTCGTCGATCCCCTCGAACCGGCCGCACAGGATCGAGACACCCGGCCCCGCCGCCAGTTCGCGCACCAATTGCTGGTCGAGCGGGCGCCCACGCGGGGTCATGACCAGCACGGGCAGCTCCGGACGCCGCGCCAAAACATCGTCGACCGCGGCGGCCAGCACGTCGGCCCGCATCACCATCCCGGCTCCGCCCCCGGCCGGCGTGTCGTCGACGGAACGGTGCTTGTCGGTCGCGAAATCGCGGATTTGCACCGTCTCCAGCGACCAGGCTCCCTCCTGTAGCGCCCTCCCCGCCAGGCTTTGCCCCAGCGGTCCGGGAAACATCTCCGGATAAAGGGTGAGGATGGCGGCATGCCAGGACATGGCGGCCTCTTTCGGCGGTTTGCCGGACGAGGGCAACCCGTGCGATCGCCAACATTACGGCCGCTTGGGCAGCTCGACCTCCGATTTGACCGTGGCCATGACAGTGCCGTGCTGATTGGCCATTTTGCAGTCGACCTGCACCAGATTGCGGCCCTGCTCGTCGACCCTCTTGTCGATGATCTCGCCGGTCAAGACGGTGAGGTCGCCAGTGAAGGGCGGCGACCGATATTGGGCGTTGGAATGGACGATCTGGCCCCACTCCCCGGCCCAGCCGGCAACATAATCGGTGAGCCATGACCCCATGGCAAAACCGTAGCCGTAGGAACGCGGCATGCCGACGAAACGTGCCCAGCGCGGGAACAGATGGCCGCGCGACGGGCCGACATAGGCGCCGTCGGTGATCTCCGGATTCTGCTTTTCCATGACCGGGTCGAATTCGAACCCCGCCATGGGGCCGACGAAACCCAGCGCTGCGGGGTCGAGCTGGCCGGCACGGTTATAGCTGCCCCAGGTCGCGAAGATGCAGGCGCGCCATTCGGTGGCAAAGCTGGCCACGCTGTGCGGGCCGAACACGCGGACAGGCAGCGCGTCGCCAACGTTGACGTCGTCCCAGAAGCGCCGGCCGTGTCCCAGCGCATGGAGCATGTCGATATATTCGAGCTTGCGCCGTTCGACATCCTCCATCGCCTCATCGGACCACTCGGGGTCTTCGGTTTCGGTCATCGCGCCCATCTCAACGGCGAGATCGCGGCGATAACGGATGCTCGTCGTGCGCTGCCGCGCGATCAGCTGGCCATTCTGGTTATAATAATCATTGTCACCGCGCTGGAAGCAGGTCGGTCCGGCGAATTTCGTATCCTTCACCACATAATCGTAGGGCGTCATCTCCACGACCACGCGATCGCCGTCGAAGATGCGCGGCCCGTGGAACCACCATTCGTCGCCGCCGAAAATGAGGTGGGATTCGGGAATGCAGCCAATTGCCGCGGGGCAGCAGCCGTGCCCGTCTCCGGCGGCGATGGCGAAGCTCTGCGGGGCGACCAGCCGGCCGTAGCGGCTCACGTCGGCGAATTCGTCGTCATAGTGCAGGCGGTTGGGATAGTGCATCGCCTGCGCCCAGCGGCGGATGTCGATGTTGCGGATCGGATCCCTGGCGCCAGTGGGCTTCATTGGCTTGCCCATATGCTGGTCGAGGTCGGAGCAATCGAGCGTCTTGTCGAGCATCAGCGATTCCTTTCCTTGTCGGGCCGGTAGGTCATGGCCGAAACAGGCCGTGTAGCTGCGGCAGGCCCAGTTCGAAATGCGTAACCACGCCGGGGGCGGCGTCGCACACCGCGGGAATAACGTTCACACCGGCCATCGCCGTCCAGGGCAGGCCGACATAGACGTGCCGGCCATCCGGCCCGACCGGGCCGCGCATGCTCGCCTCCATCGGCGGATCGCCCTCGATGCGCACGCGATAGCCGCTGTCACCGCAATCCCATTTGGGCACGACATGCTCCTCGCCCATGATCCAGAAGCAATGATAGGTGATCAGCGGCTTGCCGTCCGCCCATCCGGTCCATTCGTAATGCTGACCGGCGACGGTACCTTCGCGCACGATTCCGCGCGGATAGGCGATATCTTGCCTCGCCGTCGCCACTTCGAGCGTCGAGGTGACATTCTCGATGCTCAATCCCAGCCCCTGAGCGACCATCTGCATCGATTGCGCGAAGATCAGCGGCGCCTCGGGCGACCGGCCGGGATTGGCGAGCAGATCGTCCGGCTCGCGGCCGAAGCCCATGAACTCGATATAGTTGGACGGATTGGCGAGATGATCGATCACTTCATAGAGGTGGATGTGCTCGATCCGGTCCATCACCCGTGCCAGGCTGAGCGGCAGCAGGTCGCCCGCGAATCCCGGATGGATGCCGGATCCGTGGAATGTCGTGCCACCATCGCCGCACGCCGCCTCGATCGTCTCGAGTTCCTCCTTGAAGCGCCCCCTCCAGTAGAAGGGTCCGAGCGGCGTCACCACATTCTTGCCCGACCTGAGCAGGCGGCAGATCAATTCGATATCCTGCACCAGCGGCGCATAATGCACGCAATCGGCATCGAGCGCGATGATCGCCTCGACATCGTCGGTCGCGATCACACCGATCGGCTCGATGCCGGCAATGGCGCCCGCATCCTTGCCGACCTTCTTGGGATTGGTGACCAGCACTCCGACAAGATCGTACGTCGGATTGCCGACAAAATGGCGGATGGCGGTCTTGCCGACATGGCCGGTCGCCCATTGGATGACGCGATAGGATTTGGTCGGCATGGGCTCTCCTCGCACCGGCGGCTTTGCATTCTGGTGGAACCGATGCGGGGAGCGCACAAGCCCGAAAGACACCGGATCAGTGCACGACCGCCGATCGATCGCGGAGGCGAGCCGGGCGCAGGAACAGGACCAACGGCACCACGAGCGCGCCGATCAGCGCCAAGCCGACAAACATATCGTTGAACGTCATGACCGATGCCTGCTGCATCACCTGCCCGTCAAGCGCCCGATAGGCGGCTTCCATGCCCTCCGGGCCGCCGCCGAACTGGGCGGCGGCATCCGCCATCTGGTGCTGGACCTCGATATCGTTGGCCCCCAGCGCGCCGTTGATCTGCCAATGGTGGAGCTCGAACCTCTGTTCCTGGAATCCGGCGATGGCGGCCAGGCCGATCGAACCGCCCAGATTGCGCGCAATCGACATCAGGCTCGCCGCCTCGGGAGAATCGTCGGAAGAAACGGCGGTCATCGCCATCTGCTGGAGCGGAAGCGCCGACAAGGTGGTGCCGACCCCATAGAGCAACTGCGTGTAGAGAAAATCGCTGCCGGACGATTGCACGGTCAGCTTGCCGGCGATGAAAGCGGCGAAAGCGATGGCGCTAATAGCTCCGGCGACGATCCACCGCATGTCGATGCGTGCCGCCAGCATCGGGAACAGGAAGGCGGCGGGAATGGCGATTGTGCCCGACAGGAAGGCCACCTGCCCTGCCTGGAACGCATTGTAGCCGGCGACGGCGACCAGAAACTGCGGGATGATGAAGAGGTTGGAGTAAAGCAGCACGCCGAGTGCCATCATCAGCGACAAGGCGGAAGCAAGGTTCCGGTTGCGCAGCATGGACAAGCGGATGACGGGCCGCGTCGCCCGCAACTGCCCGACCGCGATCAGACCGAAGCCGACGAGGCTGGCGGCGGCGAGCTGCCAGATGATGGTCGATTCGAACCACTGTTCGCGGTGCCCTTCCTCGAGGAACGTCGTGGCGGCGCCGAGCCCCACCGCCATTCCAACCACGCCAAGCCAGTCGGCATTTCTCAATTCGTGCCAGTCTCCCGCGGATTTCGGGATTGCGACCGCGATCAATATGGCCTGGCAGAGGCAGAGCGGCACATTCATGAAAAACGCCAAATGCCAGCTGTAATGTTCGGTGAGCCAGCCTCCAAGCAACGGCCCTGCCACCGGTCCGAGCAGGGCGGACATGGCGACGAAGGCAAGTCCGATCGGCTGCTGTGCGGGCGGCAGCCTTCGGGCCACGATGCTGAGGCCGGTGGGAATGAGCACGCCGCCGGCAAGACCCTGGCCGACGCGACCGAAGATCATCACCTCGAGGCTCGTCGATAAGCCGCAGACCACCGAGAAAAGAGTAAACAGCGAAGCGCTGACGAGGAGCAATCGCCGCAGGCTCATCAGGCGCTCGAGCCATGCGGTCAGTGGAATCACCACGACCTCGGAAACGAGATAGGCGGTGCCGATCCAGGTCCCCTCGCTGGACGTCGCGCCAATTTCGCCCTGGATGATCGGCAGCGAAGCGTTGACGATCGAAACATCGACCATCGCCATCAGCGCACCAAGCGTGCCGGCCGCAACCGCGAGCCAATCGGCCAGGCTGGCTCGCGCGGGCGCCCCTTGCGCCGGCGAGGACGCGGCCGCCTCGCTCATGGGGCGCGGCGGTCTTGCTCGTCGCGGATCGCCTGCATTTCGTCACGGCTGGCACGCGTATCCACCTCGACCACCAGCGACAGACCGGGAACCAGGACGCGGCGCGCGGCCGGGCCGGCATCGATTCGGATACGCACCGGCACGCGCTGGACGATCTTGGTGAAATTGCCCGTCGCATTCTGGGGAGGAATCAGCGAAAAATTCGCGCCGGTGCCGGGCGTGATGCTGGTCACCGTTCCGCGAAACTCCACGCCGGACAGAGCGTCTGCCCGGATCTTCGCGGGCTGACCCGGACGGATCAGGCCCACCTGCGTTTCCTTGAAATTGGCGATAACGTAAATGTCCTGTTTGGGCACGATGGTCATGAGGCGCGTTCCGGGCTGGACGAACTGGCCTACGCGCACGCTCCTGTTCGCGACCTTGCCGGAGACTGGCGCGATCAGCCGCGTGAAAGACAAATCGGTTGAAGCCGCTTCGCGCTGCACGCGCGCCTCATCGACTTCCGCGCCGAGCTGCGACGTCTGGGCGGCGATGCTTTCGACGCGCCGTTCGGCCTGGACGAGCGCAGCCTTTTGCGCGGCCATTTCGGCAATCGCCCGATCCTGGCTGGCATTGAGCTGCGACAACGTGGCGGCCCGTTCATGCCCCTTTTTAACCAGGGGCATGTAGCGCGCGATCTCCCGCTGCGCAAAATCGAGATCGGCCTGCGCCGCCAGCAGGCCTGCTCGCGCCGCCGCTACCGCCGCCATCGATTCCGATCGCGATGCTTCGGAGGCATTCTGCGCAGCGATGGCCGCGGTGATACTGGCATCGGCGGCGGTGAGCTTGGTCCGGTAATCGACCGGATCGATCTCCACCAGCATCGCACCCTGGGCAACGTCCTGGTTGTCAGTGACCGGCACGGTGCGAACATAGCCAGACAATTTGGAGCTGATCGCGACCTGGTCGGCCTGAATGGTCGCGTCGTTGGTTTCCTGAAAGAAGCGGCCGTACCGCGCGTGATAGAAATAATAGGCAATCGCCGCGACGACCACGAGTGCGACGACCCCGATGCCTGCCTTCCTTATCGCAATACGCATGGCATCGCCTCGCCGCATCCGATCGCCATCCGCCACTCTCCCCTTGACCGGCGCCGCAGCAGTTAGTGTACACTTACTACCGGCATCACGAAGTTAGTATCCACTAACTTTGTGGGCTGCAAGCGGTCGGCGGATCGATGCGATACGCGACGGCGGCAAGGACAAGGGACAGGCAATGGCAGCACAAACCGCTGAGCGACGGCCGGCCGCCAAGGCTGTCGCCGGCAAGCGCAAGCGCCGCACGCCCTCGGAGATCAGGACCCGTCTGCTCCGCGCGGCCAAGGCCGAGTTCAACAAGAAGGGATTTGCCGGCGCGACCACCGCCGCCATCGCGAAACGCGCCAGCGTCGCCGAAATCCAGATGTTCCGCTATTTCCCGTCGAAGGCGGACCTTTTCCGGGAAGCGATCTTCGCGCCGCTGAAGGACCATTTCCGGGCATTCAACGCCAAGCATGCGCCCGACGCCATCGATCAGGAGAGCATCAGGGAAAGGGCGCGCCTCTATGCCGCGGAGCTCCAGGCCTTTCTCACCGACAATGCGGGTCTCCTCATCTCGCTCTTCGTGACGCAGAATTACGGGCCCTCGAAGGCTGGCGACACCGCCCGGACACGCGATGACCTCCAGGCCTTTTTCGACGAATGCGCCGACATCATGTCACGTCGGGCGGGGCATGCATCAGGTACCGATCCGGGCACGATCGTCCGCATCGCCTTCGGCGCGCTGCTTGGCTGCATCACCTTCAAGGATTGGCTGTTTCCGAATGCCGCCGATGAGAGTGCGATCAAGGAAGCGATGACCGATTTCGTGCTGGCCGGCATCGGCCCGCACAGTGACGTTGGCATTCCCAAGCCACATGGGCAGCGGCGCCGATCCGAACAGCCTATTTCCCGGCGATCGCGTTGAGGTAGCGCACCCTGCCCGCTTCGCCCTCGCGGCGGAGGACGGAGGTATCAAGTTCGAACTTCACGCCGGGAATGGTCTCGTTGACCTGCGGATTGCCAACCCACCAGACGATCCGGCAGATCCGTGTCCTGATGCGCCAGCCGTCATTGGTACGGACCAACTCGTCGTCATACCAGCCGCTGCCGTCCCATAGCGGCATGCCGTCGACCGCCTTCCGCACCAGCCGCCACGTCCCATAGGTGAGCGCCTGGGCGGCATCACCTTCGACATTCACCAGATGGTTCATCATGCAATGCTGGGTGCTGTCGAACGGATCGTGGAAAGCGGCGAAATCGCGTTTGTAGCTGGCCAGGTCGCGCCAATGCGCGGTTTCGCTGTAATCTGCGTCGATGTCGTCGGCAAAAATGCGATCGAACAGGTCCCAGCGCTGGCTGTCCACCGCCAGGCCATAGAGATTGACGAGTTCCCTGATCGCTTCCTTGTCGGACATCAGGCCCGCTCCTTGCCCTCAATAAGGCAGCTGCACCTCAGCCGTGCCCTTGAGAATGGTTTCTCCGTCCTGGGTGGTCATCTTCGTTTCCACCACGACAACCGGACAGCCATAGGCCGACTGGTCGATCTTCTCGATCACGCCGCCATCGACATAGGTGACATCGCCCTCAAAGGCCGGGCTGCGGAACTGGGTCCTGGAATGCCAGATATAACCTTCGTGACCCGCCCAATAAGCGACGGAATCGAGGTGCCAGGCATTCATCGACGAACCGTAGCCATAGATGCCGCCCATCGCGACCTGCTGACCCTTGTCGGGGTTGATGTGGCCGCTGGAGGGACCGTGATAGAGGCCGTCGCCCATGCGCGGGTCGATCTTCCGCGCCTCATGGTCGTAGGTCAGGTTGGCGGCGAAGCCGACGTCCTCGGTGGCGGGATCCTTGACGCCCTCGGGCGGATTCCAGCGCCAGGTGCCCCAGATGTTCTGGCGGTGCGCGCGGCTTTCGAGCGCGAAGGTGACGCGCGAGTGGGGACCGATCACGCGGCGGTGAAGCGTGTCGCCCACCTTGACCTCCTCGAAGCGCGGCGAGAGGCCTTCCCGGTTGGACAGGATCCAGTCGTGGCGCTGACGGTTGATCTCCTCCATCTCCGCGGCATCCCATTGCCTGGGGCCACGCTTGTCCTTCTCATAGACGGCGCGCTTCTTGGCTTCCTCGACCAGATAGCGGATCGAAGTGGCGCGCTCCTTGGCGATCAGCGTGCCATTCTGGTTGCGGTGGACCGTGTCGCCGTTGGCGAACATGGTCGGCCCTGCAAAGCCGGTGTCGGTGACCTTGTAGCCGGCAAATGTGCGCTTTTGGGTGAGCTTGTCGCCCGGGCGGATCGGGGTGCCGTAGAACCACCATTCCTCACCCGCGAAGATCAGGTGCGATCCCGGAATCCTGCCGACGCACGACGGGTGGCAGCCATGGCCATAATCCATCGCCACGGTGAAGGATTGAGGCGCGACGATGCCGCCGAACCGGGAAGCGCGGGCGAAATCCTCGCTCCAGTGGATCGGGTTGGGATAGTCCATGGCCTGGACCCAGCGCCGGATGTCGGTGGCGTTACAGGGATCGTAGAATTCGGCGAAGACGATCGGCTTGCCGACCCACTGATCGACATCGGTCGTATCGAGCGTCACGCTCTCGTCAACCTGCGTTGCCATGGCCTGTCCTTCCGATCCTTGAATACCGACTATCGTCCTTGCAGAAATCGTGCCTGTTATCTCGATAAATGGCGCAAGGCCGCTGGCAGATTTCACACCGGCGCAACGCTAGGCTATCGTCCCGGACGCGGGGAAAGATCAAGCGGGGAGAGGGGAATTGGGGGGAATGACGGGCAAGTCCGCAGGCCAGGAATGGCGCAGCTTCTGGTTCCTGCCGCTCGTCGCCGCGATCGGCTACACATCGGCGGGCCTGCAGCTCTATTCGCTCGGTCCGTTCGTCGAGCCGCTCCAGCAGGAATTCGGCTGGACCCGCGCGCAGATTTTCGTGGGCGTCACCATCGCCAACGGCATCGGTGCGATCTTCAACCTCGCGATCGGCATGTTCGTCGACCGGGTCGGTCCGCGCCTTGTGGGACTGGTGGGCGTGCTGCTCATCTCGGCCGCCATCGCGCTGCTCGGGACGGCGACGGGCTCTGCAGCCAATTGGGCGATGCTGTGGGGCTTCATCGCCATCGGTTTCCTCTGGGTGCAGCCGACCACCTGGTCGAGCGCCGTCGCCAGCCGCTTCGAGGCCAGCCGAGGGCTGGCGCTTGGCGTCACTTTGTGCGGCGTCTCGCTAAGCGCTTTCATCCTGCCGCGCCTGTCCACCTGGCTAATCGATGCCTATGGCTGGCGGAGTGCCTTTTTCGGTCTCGGATTGATCTGGGCCATCGTCCTTTTCCCGATCCTGTTCCTGTTCTTTCGCGGCAAGCAGGATGTGCGCGCGCCGTTGCGCACACGCGTGGGGCCGGCGTCCGGCGAATTCCCCGGCCTGTCGCCGCGCGAGGCGCTGCGCACTTCGACCTTCTACAAATTGCTGCTGGCGGGCAGCTTTTTCTCCTTCACGATCATCGGCATCGTCACCAATCTCGTGCCGATGCTCACCGACGGCGGCACCGACCGTGGGACCGCCGCCGACATCGCCTCACTAGTTGGCTTGTTCGCGATCATCGGCCGGCTCAGCACCGGTTTCCTGCTGGACCGCCTGCCCGGATATCTGGTCGGCGCGTGCGCGTTCCTGCTGCCGATGCTGGGCTGCGCGCTGCTGCTGTGGGAAGGATCGGGCATCGCCGGCCATGCGTTCGGGGCAGCGATCATCGGCCTGTCGCTGGGCGCGGAGCTTGACGCACTGACCTTCCTGTCGATGCGCTATTTCGGGCTGCGCAGCTTCGGCACGCTCTACGGCGGGCTGATGGTGGCGGTGTCGATCGGAACCGCGACCGGACCGCTGGCCGCCGGCGCGATCTACGACAATTTCGGCAATTATGCGCCATTCGTCATGCTGGCGATGGCCTGCATGGCGCTCAGTGCGCTGTCGCTGCTGTCGCTGTACCGGTCGCGCGAATATCGGCCGGAGCCGATCGCGTCGACGATCTGAGGGGCGCTTACTGCCCCGGCGGCGGTAGGATGCGATCGATCCGGTAGACGATGCTGTTCGCGATCGGCACCGCGCCGCCCACAACCCGCGCGGCGGTGTCGCCCTGCCCCAGCAGCACGGTATCGCCCTGCTTGCGCACCGGAATCGGCGCGGCGCCGAGCGAGGCGAGCTCGATCTCGGGGCGGCGGGCGTGTTCCAGCGCGGTGGTAAGGTCGCCGGGCGTCACATAACCGGCGGTGATATGCTGGCGCAGCAGGGCCAGCAGCTGCGGCCGCCCTTCCTCGCTTTCCAGCAGCTTGCGCTGATCCTCCGGGAGCGCGCCGAAGGCGTCGTCGGAGGGCGCAAAGACGGTGTAGCTGCCCGGACCGGTTAGCATCATTTCGAGCCCCGCTTCCTTGAGCAGCTTGCCGGCCGTCGACAAGCCGTCGGAGTCCTCGACCACGGCCAGCCCCTTGTCTGCCTCCGCGGCGTTGGCCGTTATGTTGGCCTGCCCATTGCCGGCTTCGTCGCCGCAGCCGGCGAGACCAATGCTCGCCAGCGCCGCGCATGCCAATAGCTGCCTTCGCATCCTCAAGATCCTCTTGTTATTTGGTCAGGCCAGCAACTCGATGATCGCTGTCACCAGCTGGGTGGTCGGATCGACCCGATAGACATAGCCGTCACTATAACGGTACCAGTCGTTCGGGCCGTCATAATAGCGGTCCCGATACATTGGCGGCACATTATAGGCATAATAGCCCGGCGGCATCGGCGAGCCGACCGCCCAGGGATCTCCTGCCATCAGCCCGGCGATCGAATTGATCCGCTGCGTCCGCGGATCGACCGCGAAATAAGCGCCATCGACATAGCGATAGTCATAATCGGCGCCATAATATCGATCGTAATAGCGATCATAATAAGGGCTGGAGTAACGGCTGTAATAAGGATCGTTGCGATATCCGTCATAAGCTGACGGCCAGGCACTGCCGGGGAATAACGCACCGCCCAGCAGAGGCAGGAACGCATTCACCAGCCCGCTGCCGCTGTCGAGCCGGTAGGCATAGCCGTTCATATAGCGCCAGTCGTCACCTCGCGCATTGTTGTACCAGGGTTCATAGCGGAAGAAGCTGGAAAATGGGTCGCCATAGATCTTCTTCGCCTGACCCGGCGGCAGGCAGCCGTTGTTCTTCTTGGCGAGGCCCGGCGGACAACCCGTCTGGAACGCCGGACGGGCCCGGAGACCGTCCCGATCAACCAGCACGACGCGATCAGGACCCCGATCGACGCGCACAACCCGATCGACGTCGACCCGCACGGCCTTGCCGCGAGCGGCATTGCCCTTGCCGGGATTGCCGGCGACCCGCACCGCATCATTACCTCGTCCGCGCGAGCCGTCATGGCCGCGGCCGCGTTCCGCGGAGGCGGATTGGCCGCGCGGCCCATCGTCGCGCGACTTGGGACCGCGATCCGGCTTGCCGCCGCCCCCTCCGCCGCCTCTGGCTTCGGGGCCGCCGCCTTTGCCCTTGCCGCCGCCCTGATGAG
>Ga0075420_100005658_pt1 | contig 11005 bp, 9 predicted proteins | sample SoiMetdeltSBSDD4_FD_75296 | JGI IMG/M metagenome (GOLD analysis project Ga0075420, IMG submission 75296) | Bulk soil microbial communities from a Populus tree surrounding site in Tennessee, USA - Soil MetaG P. deltoides SBSDD4 | ecosystem: Environmental > Terrestrial > Soil > Tree plantation... | reverse complement strand
CTAGTCACGCGCGCGCTTGCGCGCGGTGACCTCGATTTCGATCCGCATCCTGGGGTCCGCCAGTCCGGCTGCGATCATGGTCGCAGCCGGCCGAACCTCGCCGAAATACCGGCGCAGGATCGGCCAGCATTGCGGGAAGTCTTCCGCCTTCGGCAGGATGTAGGTGACCCGCACAACGTCGCTCAGGCTCGCGCCGGCCTGCTCGAGCGCCGACTGGATGTTGCGCAGGCACTGCTCGGTCTGCTCAGGCAGGCCGTCGGCGATGGTCATCGCGCGGTAATCGAACCCGGTGGTGCCGGAAACGAAGATCCAGTCGCCGTCGACCACCGCGCGCGAGTAGCCGATGTCGCGCTCGAAGCTCGAGCCTGAGCTGATTAGCCGGCGTTTCATCTAGCCCGCGTCGAGCAGCTCGGCCGCGTGCTTGCGCGCCGTGCTCTCGGCTCCGCCGAGCATGCGCGCAAGCTCCGCGATGCGCGCCGCGCGGTCGAGCCGCGCGACTTTTACCTTTGTGCCGGAACGGGTGACGCTCCACTGATCGTTGCCGTTGGCGGCGACCTGCGGCAGGTGAGTGACGCAGAGCACCTGGCGCTCCCTGCCGAGCCGGCGCAGCGATTTACCGATGGTCTCGGCCACCGCGCCGCCGATGCCGGCGTCGATCTCGTCGAACACCAGCGCGCCGACCGGAGACGCTTTGGCCGCCACCAGCTGGATCGCCAGGCTCACGCGCGAGAGCTCGCCGCCGGAGGCCACTTTCGCCAGCGGCCGCAGCGGCAGGCTGGGGTGCGAAGAGACCTCGAACTCGACCTCCTCCGCGCCCGAGGCGCCCGGCTCGTCCAGAGTCTTCAGAGAAACGGAAAAGCGGCCGCCGGCCATGGCCAGCTGCTGCATGGCGGCGGTCACCGCCTTGCCGAACGCCTCCGCCGCGGCGTTGCGCTTCGCGCTCAGCTTGCGAGCAAATCCATCGAACTGCTTGCGCGTGGCCTCGACTTCGCGCCGCAAGGCCTCGGGATTGACCGCGAGCTCGAGCTCCTTCAACCGCTGCTCGAGCTGCGCAAGGCGCTCGGGCAGCGCTTCGGGTCGCGCGCGGTGCTTCCGCCCGGCGGCGTGCAGCGCCTCGATGCGCGCCTCGGCGGCGCGCAGCGCTTCCGGATCGAGCTCGACGCGCGAGGCGTACTGGCGCAACGCGCGCGCGGCCTCGTTGGTCTGCGCCTCGGCCGACTCGAGCAGCTCGACGACCGGCACCAGGTGCGAATCGTGAGCCGAGAGTGCGCGCAGCCGGCTCGCCACCGCGCCCAGCTGGGTGAGGCAGGCACCTTCGGCTTCCGCCAGCGCCTCGAGCGCCGACTGCGCGCCACCGAGCAGGCTCGAGCCGTGCTGCAGCCGGGTGTGCTCGGCCGAGACCTGCTGCCACTCTCCCTCCCGGGGCGCGAGCTTTCTCAGGTCCCGCGCCTGCTCTTCGATGTCCGCGCGCTCGCGCTCGCGCTCCGCGAAGTTCTTCTCTGCTTCCTCGACCAGCGCCTGCAGCCGCCGCCACGCGCGAAAGGAACCGGAAACCTCGCCCACCAGATCCTCGACACCCGCATGCGCATCGAGGAGCGCGCGCTGCGCAGCCGGGCGCAGGAGCGACTGGTGCTCGTGCTGGCCGTGGATGTCGACGAGATACTCGCCCGCCGCCTTGAGCTGCGCGAGGGTCGCGGCGTGGCCGTTGATGAAGCAGCGCGAGCGGCCTGAACGATCGATCGTCCTTCGCAGCAGCACGACGCCCGGATCGCCGGCCAGCCCGCCATCCTCGAGCCACGCCGCGAAAATTCTGTCATCGAAGTCGAACTCCGCGGAAAGCTCGGCGCGCTCCGCTCCTTCCTTTACGAGGGAAGCGTCGCCACGGCCGCCGACCAGCAGTTCGATGGCGTCCACCAGGATCGACTTGCCAGCACCGGTCTCGCCGGTGAGCGCGGTGAAGCCCTTTCCGAGCTCGAGGCTCGTCTTCTCGACGATGACGAAATCGCGGACTTCGAGGGCACGGAGCACAGGCTAGTCCGTGGCGCGGCGCTTCTCGATCGCCTCGGCCCAGCCGAGCTTCTCGCGCAGCGTCTTGAAGTAGCGGTAGCCGGGCGGATGGACGAAGCGCACCGCTTCGGCGGAGCGCTTGAGGATCAGGCGGTCGCCCTCGGCCATGTCGGCGAGCGCGAGGCCGTCGAAATGCGCGCGCGCGTCGAGCGCATGCACCATCACGATCTCGATCACGCTGCGGTCGCTTACGCTCACCGGGCGGGCGGAAAGCGTATGCGGGTTGAGCGGCACGAGCGTGAGCGCGGCGACCGCGGGATGCAGGATCGGGCCCTGCGCGGAGAGCGCATACGCCGTGGAGCCGGTGGGCGTGGCGACGATGATGCCGTCGGCGCGCAGGCGGTACACGAACTCGCCGTCGACCGAGAGCTCGAACTCGATCAGCCGACCCTGCGAGCCCTTGCCGATCACCGCCTCGTTCAGGGCGATGGTCTTCAGCGCCGACTTGCCCGCGCGCCGGATTTCGGCGTCGAGCAGCGTGCGCTCCTCGATCGCGTAGTTGCCTTCCAGGATCGCCGTCACGCCGCTCAGCATGTCGTCGTGGCCGATGTCGGTCATGAAGCCGAGGCGGCCCTGGTTGATGCCCACCAGCGGCACGTGGTGGTTCACGAGCTCGCGCGCCGCGGCGAGCATGGTGCCGTCGCCGCCGATCACGATCGCGAGATCGGCCTTGGTGGTTTCGCCTTCGGCAACAACCTCGCAGCCGCGCTTGCGCAGGAACTCGCGCAGCTCCATCAGGGACGATTCGCGCGGTGAAGATTCCGCCGGGGCGCTGCGCAGCTTGCCGATGAGCGCGATCCTGCGGAACGACATGCGGCCGAGTGTACAATGAATTCCATGCTCGACAAGCGCGCCCAGGTTCTGCTCAAGACGTTGATCGAGCATTACATTCTCGAGGGCCAGCCGGTCGGTTCGCGCACGCTGTCGAAGTACTCCGGGCTCGATCTTTCGCCCGCCACGATCCGCAACGTGATGGCCGACCTCGAGGAGCTCGGCTTGATCGCGAGCCCGCACACCTCGGCTGGGCGCGTACCGACGCCGCTCGGCTACCGCTTCTTCGTCGACTCGCTGCTGGTCATCAAGCCGCTCGAGTCGAACGCGCTGCAGCGCATGGAAGGCGAGTTGCATCCGGACAACCCGCAGCGCGTGATCCACGCCGCGTCGCAGCTCCTGTCGCAGCTCACCCAGTTCGCCGGCGTGGTGATGACGCCGCGGCGGCGCACCGCGACCTTCCGCCATATCGAGTTCCTCAAGCTCTCCGAGAAGCGCATCCTGCTGATCGTGGTCACGCCGGAAGGCGACGTGCAGAACCGCATCCTTTTCACCGAGCGCGACTACACGCCCGCCGAGCTGGTCGAAGCCGCGAACTACATCAACCAGCACTTCTCCGGGCAGAACTTCGAGGACGTGCGCACCCGCCTGCACACCGAGCTGCGCGAGCTCCGGCAGGACGTGATCGCGCTCATGGCCACCGCGCTCGACGCCGGAAAGCAGGCCCTGTCCGAGGGCGGCGGCGAGTACGTGCTCTCGGGCGAGCGCAACCTGCTCTCGGTGCAAGACCTGTCGCAGGACGTTTCGCGCCTCAAGCAGCTGCTCGAGCTCTTCGAGCGCAAGACCACGCTGCTGCAGATCCTCGATCATTCACTGCGCGGCCAGGGCGTGCAGATCTTCATCGGCGGCGAATCCGGCGTGGCGGCGCCCGACGACGTCGCGGTGGTTACGAAGCCCTATACAGTCGACGGCGAAGTCGTCGGCACCGTCGGCGTGATCGGCCCCACGCGCATGGCCTACGATCGGGTGATCCCGATCGTCGACGTGACGGCGAAGCTGCTCTCGAGCGCCCTCTCCAAGCACTGAAGAGCGTTCTCCTCGTCAACCTCGGGACGCCGGCCGCGCCGACGCCGGCGGCGGTCCGAGCCTATCTCGCCGAGTTCCTAAGCGATCCGCGCGTCGTCAAACTGCCGCGCTGGCTATGGCTGCCCATCTTGTATGGCGCTGTCCTACGCTCCCGACCCGGAAAATCGGCAGAAAAGTACGCGCAGATTTGGACGCCCGAAGGCTCGCCGCTGGCGCTCCACACCGTAAGGCAGGCCGCGCTGCTGCAGGAGGAGCTTGGACTGCCCGTCCGGTACGCGATGCGGTATGGCCGGCCATCCATTGCGGCATCCCTGATGGGGCTGGAAGACGCGGTGGTCGTCCCGCTCTATCCGCAGCACGCCGAAAGCACGACCACGAGCGTGGCCGACATGCTGCCGCCGGGCACGCCGATGGTCGAAGGATTCCACGATCACCCCGCGTACATCGCCGCGCTCGCGGCGAGCGTCGAGCGGCACTGGCAGGCGCACGGGCGCGGCGAGCGGCTCGTGCTGAGCTTTCATGGTCTGCCGAAAAAGGGCGCCGGGCGCTACGAGCGCGAATGCCGCGCCACCGCCCGCTTGCTCGGCGAGCGCTTGAAAACCGAATATCTCGTGACGTTCCAGTCCCGCTTCGGCTATGCCGCGTGGCTGCAGCCCTACACGCAGCCAACGCTTGTGGAGCAGGCGCGAGGCGGCGTGAAGCGCGTGGACGTGGTCTTTCCCGGATTCGTCTCGGACTGCCTGGAAACGCTCGAGGAAATCGGCATTACCGCCCGGCGCGCGTTCCTCGATGCGGGCGGGCGCGACCTGCGCCTGGTGAGCTGCCTGAACGAATCCCCCGACTGGATCAGCGCCCTCGCGCAGATCGCACGCCGGTGACTCGCCTAAGCTCGTGTCATGTCCCCCTACAAGCTGTTGGTGTTCGGCGCTTCCTACGGCTCGCTTTTCGGAACCCGGGTCGCTACCGCAGGCCATGACGCGACGCTGATCTGCCAGCGCGCGACCGTGGAGCTCATCAACCGCGAAGGAACGCGGGTGCTGTTCCCCGTGCGCGGCGGCGAGCAGGTGGAGATCGACTCGCGCTCGCTACCCGGCGCGGTGCGCGCCGCCATGCCGGCGGCGGTCGACCCCGCCGAATACGACCTCGCGGTGCTTGCAATGCAGGAGCCGCAGTACGGCGCGCAAGGCGTGCGCGAGCTGCTCGATCGCACCGCCAAGGCCGGCGTGCCCTGCCTGTCGCTCATGAACATGCCGCCGCCGCCCTACCTGCGGCGCCTTCCCGGCCTCGGCGCGGACCTGGCCGCGGGCTGCTACGCCGACGCCACGGTATGGCAGGGATTCCAGCCCGCGGCGATGACCCTCTGCAGTCCCGACCCGCAGGCGTTGCGACCCGCCGACGGTCCGCGCAACGTGCTGCGCGTGACGCTGCCCACGAACTTCAAAGCGGCGCGCTTCGCTTCCGAAGCGCACACCGAAATGCTGCGCCGGCTGGAAGCCGACATCGGCGCCGTGGATTTGCCGGTGAAGCTCAAGGTTCACGAGAGTCTGTTCGTGCCGCTCGCCAAGTGGGCCATGCTGCTTGCGGGCAACTACCGCTGCGTGACGCCGCAGGGCCCGCGCTCGATCCGCGACGCGGTGCATGCCGATCTCGAGCGCGCCCGCTCGGTGTACGACTGGGTAAGGGAACTCTGCGTGGCGTTGGGCGCCGCGCCGGAAGATCTCGTGCCGTTCGAGAAGTATGCAGCCGCCGCGGCCAGCCTGGCCGCGCCCTCTTCGGGCGCGCGCGCGATCTTCGCCGGCGCGCCGCACATCGAGCGCGTCGACAAGCTGGTGCAGACGATCGGCGCCCGGCGCGGCCTGCGCCACCCTGACGTCGACGAGATCGTGGCCCTGATCGACGAGCGCCTGGCGGCGAACCGCCGCGCCGCAGCCTAGAGACCGGCTTCGCGCACGCCGCTGCCGCGCGCCTGCAGCGCCGCGGCGGCCGAGGGACCGAGGATCGGGTAGGTGCGCGCGAGCGCCTCGACGATCGCGTCGGCCGGGAGCGCGCGGCTGAAGGCGTAGCCCTGCATCTCGGTGCAATGGAGCGTGCGCAGGAAGCCGACCTGCCACGGCTCCTCGACGCCTTCGGCGATCAGGCCGATGCCGAGCGAACGCGCGAGCGCCGAGATGGTCTTGACGATCGCCGCGTCCTTGGGACTCGTGGCGATGTCGCGTACGAAGCTCTTGTCGATCTTCAGGCTGTCGATCGGGAAGCGCTTGAGGTAGCCGAGCGAGGAGTAGCCGGTGCCGAAGTCGTCGATCGACAGCGTGGCGCCGATCGCCTTGAGCTTGCCCATGACGCCCATCGCGTGGTCGACGTTCTCGACCAGCAGGCTCTCGGTCAGCTCGAGCTCGAGCAGGCTGGGGGAAAGATTGGTCGCGCGCAGCGCCTCGCTCACGGCATCGAACAGCGCGTCGCTGCGGAACTGGCGCGACGAAAGGTTGACCGATACGCGCAGCGAATGCAGCCCCGCCGCCTGCCAGGCCTTGGCCTGGCGGCAGGCTTCCGCCAGCACCCAGCTGCCCACCGGGACGATGAGCCCGGTCTCCTCGAGCAGCGGCACGAAGCGCGCCGGCTCGACCAGGCCCCATTCGGGATGGCGCCAGCGCAGCAACGCCTCCGCGCCGGTCGCGCGCCCGCTCGCGGCCGACACGCGCGGCTGGAAGTGGAGCACGAACTCCTCGTTCTTGAGCGCGCGGCGCAGCGCCGCCTCGAGCATGATCTGGCTCTCCACGCGCTCGTTCATCTCGCGCGCGAAGAACGCGTAGCGGTTGCGGCCGAGCTCCTTCGCGCGGTACATCGCGGTGTCGGCGGCCTTCACCAGGCGCTCACCGACCACGTCGTCGCGCGGGTAGAGCGCGATGCCGATGCTCGCCGTGACCGCGATCTCGTGGTGCTGGAGCTGGAGCGGCTCGGCGATGCCGTCGATCACGCGCCCCGCCACCATCGCGGCCTCCTCCGGGCCGCGCACGTCCTCGAGCAGCATGGTGAACTCGTCGCCGCCCATGCGGAACAGCATGTCGGCCTCGCGCACCGAGCGCCGGATGCGCTCGGCGGCGATGCGCAGCAGCCGGTCGCCGGCGTCGTGGCCCAGGCTGTCGTTCACGCGCTTGAAGAGGTCCAGGTCGAGGAACAGCAGCGCGATCGGCCAGCCGGCGCGCTTCGCGCGCCGCATCGCCTCCTCCAGGTGCTCGGTGAAGCTCGCGCGGTTCGGCAGGCCGGTGAGCGCGTCGTGGTAGGCCTGGTGGCGAATGCGCTCTTCCTGCGCGGCGCGCTCGCGCTCCTTTTCGTGCAGCAGGCGCTGATAGCGCGCGAGGATCAGCTGTAGCACGCAGTAGATCACCGCCATCGCGCCGAGCACCGCGGCCAGGATCTTCCACTGCGCGCGCTGGACGGCCGCGACCTGCTCGGTGACGTCGTTGTAGACCTCGAGGACGGCCTCGACCGGCGCGGCGTCGTAGACGTGCACCGGCACGTAGCTCTCGACGATCTGGCGCTCCGCGAGCGTGCCTTCCCAGCTGTCGAGGCGCTCCCTGTAGCTGATCTTGGTCGAGGGATAGCCGTCGCGGGCGCGCAGGTAGCCGGGCTTGGCGAGCGCGCTCTCGCCGATCTGCCGCGGATCGGTCGAATACACGGTGAGCCCGTTCAGGTCGTAGATCTTGACCTTGGCGACCGACAGGCCGTCGGCAAGGCGCCGCAGGTCGCGGTCCAGCGCCGCGACTTCCGGCCGGCTGGCGAGCGTCGCGCGCTCGAGCTCGCCGGCGCGCGCGACGAACGCTGCATGCGACGGCCAGATGGCGTTGGCGAAGGTCTTGGTCAGCGCGATGTTGGCGTGGGTCTCGCTTTCGACCAGCGAGTCGAACAGGAGCCCTCGATACAGGAGCGAAAGCGCGACCACCACGGCAAACAGCACCGCGAGCGCGATCAGCTGCGAATACCGCAGGAGGTTGAGCATTGGCGGCCCAGCATACGAGGCGCCGCGCCCCCCGGCACTCGGGGGCTTCCCTAGCCCTTCCGGGGGTAAACCCCTATCGTCCTAACAAACCTTTTAACCTGTCCTTGATTTTTTCGTCTTTCAGGCGCTCCTCGACCCGCTCCTTGATTTTCTCGCCGGCCTGTGACTTGGCGGCGGCGCCGGCCATCGACCGGTAGTCGACTTCATATTTCAGGTCGTCGAAGGTGCCGGAAAGCTTTACCGGCACGGTCAGCCCGGCGAGCTGGTCCCTCTCCTTCCCGCCCTGGCCCTGGCCGCTGGCGACGATCGACGCTTTCGCGAGATAGTTCAGGCTCTCTGCCGGGATGTTGATGTCACCGGCTCCGCCCAGGCGGAGCAGCGGTGACTTGGCATCGAGGTCGTCGTTGTGCGCAACGCCGTTCTTGATCGTGAAGCTCGCCGAGAGCTCGGAGAAGTCGGTCTTCTGCGTCTTGTCACCGGCGCTCTCGCCCTGCCCCGCGGACTGCGACCCGCCGCCGAGCAGGCTGCGGCCCTTGCGGATGATCTCGCCGACGTTGATGCCCTTGATCGCCCCGTCGCGTAGGTCCACCTTGGCGCTGCCGTTCAGCGCGCGCTTCATCGCATTCACGCTCGCGCCGGCGGTGGTGACGTCGAGCGAGACGTTGCCCTTGCCTTCGAGCCGGTCCTGCTGCGCGAAGTCGCGCAGGATCGGGCCGACGGATACGCCCTGCAGCTGCTCTTTCAGCGCGACGTGGTTCTTGTTGGCGTCGACCGTGAGCTCGCCGGACATCGAGCCCTCGTAGAGCTTCGCCGCGTGCGGCGCGAGCGTGACGCGTCCGTTGGCCGCGTTCAGCTGCGCGCTCACGTCGGCGAGCTTCAGGCCGCGCACCTCGAGCGCGCCGACCTGGAGCTTGCCCTTGGCGTTGATCCCCTTGAGGGCGGAGAGGTCGACGGGCGTGTCCTCCTTCTTCGCGGTTTGCGGCTTCGCGGGCTGCGCCGCGGGCTTTTCCGCCGCGCCGAGGTAGCGGTCCAGGTTGATCTTGTCGATGCTCGCGTCAAGTTCATACGGCTCGGCGGCGGTGAACTTGGCCTTGATCGTCGAGTCGTCGAGCTTGGCGGTGACGTCGCCGCTGAGAACCCCGCCCTTGAGCTGGTACTTGCCGTCGGCCGAGAGCTTGGCCTGCAGCGGCGGCTGCTTGCGCTTCGCCACCATCGCGAGCTCGAGCTTGCCTTCGGCGTCCTCCGCGACGCGGCCAGTCTTGAGCTTCACGTCCTCGAGCGCGTATTCCTGGCCCGCGGCGAAGTCGATGTACGTGATGGAAGCGCGCTCGATGCTGACCGAGCCGATATCAAACACCACGGGCGCGCCGGTCTCCGCCGGCGCCTTCTTGGCGTCCGCTGCGGGTTTCTTTTCCTCCATCAGGTCGGAGAAGTTGAAGCGCCCGTCCTTGCCCTTGACGATGCGCGCCTTGAGTCCCGAGAGGCTCACCGAGTCCACCACGTACTGCCCCGAAAGCAGCGGCATCACCTTCACCGAGGCGTGCGCCCGATCGAACGCGACGAACTGTTGGCTCGACCCTTTTTCGGAGAACGTCACGCCGGAAACCTCGGCGCCCAGGCTCGGCCAGAACGCCATCTTGATCGGCCCTTGGATGGCAAGCGCGCGCCCGGTTTTCTCCTTGGCCAGGCGCTCGATCTGGCCCTTGTAGCGGTTGGGGTCGAAGGTCATCGCGAAGACCACGGCCCCCGCGATCGCCACCACGACCAGACTTCCTAGGCCGATAAGCCCGTATTTAAGAGGTTTATTCATAAAATCAAAGCCTTTAATCTGCAAACCGATGGCTTGAAAGCCGTCATCCCGTCCCCATTAGGACAAGATGCAGGAAGAAACCGTTCAGCCCGAGAAATCGCTGGAAGAACTATTGGCCGAAGCCCACGCGCGCATCGAGCAGCAGCGCGACAGCATGATGCGCGCTGTCGCCGACGCCGAGAACGCGCGCAAGCGCGCGCAGGCAGAGGCCGCCTCCGCTCAGAAGTATGCCCTCGAGCGCTTCGCCGAGGGGCTGCTGCCCGTGATGGACAGCCTGGAGGCGGCGCTGCAGAGCAAGGACTTGAGCGGCGTCGAGCTGACCCTGAAGCAGCTGCGCGGCGCGCTCGAGAAATCGAGCATCCGCGACATCGATCCCAAGGCCGGCGAGCGCTTCGACCCCCACCGCCATCAGGCGATGGCCGCCGTGGCGTCCGAGGCGGAGCCGAACACCATCGTCTCGGTGATGCAGAAGGGCTACCGCCTCCACGACCGGGTGCTGCGCCCGGCGCTCGTGACGGTCGCGAAAGCGGTTGAAAAATCGGATGGAAACCCCATCTCCGACACAGACTTAGACTAAAGAGAACCCCATGGCAAAAATTATCGGCATCGACCTCGGCACGACCAACTCCTGCGTCGCAATCATGGAGGGCGGCAAGCCCAAGGTGATCGAGAACTCGGAAGGCACGCGCACGACCCCCTCGGTCGTCGCGTACACCGACGACGGCGAGGTCCTGGTCGGCGCATCGGCCAAGCGCCAGGCGGTCACCAACGCCAAGAACACCATCTACGCGGTGAAACGCCTGATCGGCCGGCGCTTCGAGGATCCGGAGACCCAGAAGGACATCAAGCTGATGCCCTACAAGATCGTGCGCGCCGACAACGGTGACGCGTGGGTCGAGGTGCGCGGCAAGAAGATCGCGCCGCAGCAGGTCTCGGCCGAGATCCTGCGCAAGATGAAGAAGACCGCCGAGGACTATCTCGGCGAGGAAGTGAAGGAAGCCGTCATCACGGTTCCCGCCTATTTCAACGATTCGCAGCGTCAGGCGACCAAAGACGCCGGCCGCATCGCGGGCCTGGACGTGAAGCGCATCATCAACGAGCCTACCGCGGCGGCGCTCGCCTTCGGCCTGGACAAGGTCGGCAAGAAGGACACCAAGATCGCGGTCTACGACCTGGGCGGCGGCACCTTCGACATCTCGATCATCGAGATCGCCGACGTCGAGGGCGAGAAGCAGTTCGAGGTGCTCTCCACCAACGGCGACACCTTCCTCGGC
>Ga0075420_100005657_pt1 | contig 11007 bp, 7 predicted proteins | sample SoiMetdeltSBSDD4_FD_75296 | JGI IMG/M metagenome (GOLD analysis project Ga0075420, IMG submission 75296) | Bulk soil microbial communities from a Populus tree surrounding site in Tennessee, USA - Soil MetaG P. deltoides SBSDD4 | ecosystem: Environmental > Terrestrial > Soil > Tree plantation... | reverse complement strand
GCAACCATGTTTTCCTTGTTCGTGAGGAAGAGGGCAGCAGCGCGATAGATCGACCCGAGCCCATGCTCGACCGCGGCCCCATTCCCCGCCTCGGCCGCCGCCCACGTCCAGAATCCCACGACTTGCGGCCAGATGGCTGCGTTATGGTACGGCGGCTGATCGTCGATGTACGGCCAGAAGCTCGGCACGCCGAAAGGGACGACGGGCGACGCTTCGGTGAGCATTTCGCGTTGCTCGCGATCGGCGACGCCGTAGATGATCGACAGCGCTTCGCCGAGTCCTTCGGCGCGCGGTGACAGCGCCAGGTGCGACCGGCCGTAGCGGAATTGCGCGTAATACCCGCGATCGGCCAGCCAGAGGTGCGTGTTCATCCCCTCGCGGATGCGCGCCGCCATCGCGTCCCATCGCGTCGAGGAATCGCCTAACGCGCTGGCCATGCGCGCGAGGACGCGATAGGCGCCGTAGTGCAGCGCGTTGGTGCCGAGGCTGTGCGACTGGTAGATGTCCCTGGCATCCATCCACGACGGGTAGCTCTGCTCCCGCCAGTCCAGGAACGACGACTCGCCGCGGAAGAGCCCCGTCTCCTCATCGAAGGCGATCGCGTGATCGGCTTCCGCCGATCGGCGGATGATATCGTACGCCTGTCGCAGCCACGTCTTGTCACCGGTCACGCAGTAGAGCTCCCAGGCCGCGAGCGCCCACGCCATTCGATCGGTCGACACGGGCCACGAGCCGCCGGTCCCCGTATCCTGAATGATGCGACCGCTCGAATCGACCTTCACCATCAGGCTGCGCCGGATCTCGTCAGGCGCGATGGCCGCGATGCCGAGCATCGCACCCCAGGAAACGTCGCGCGTCCAGACGCCTTCCCACTTTGCGCCGCCCATGAGGGCGCCGTCGTCGCGACGGAGAGCGACCAGCTCCTCGAGCGACATGCGGTACAGCGCATCGACGAGCCGCTGTGACGACACCAGATCGGGGAAGCGCGCGATGGTGCGCTTGCGCACCCACACGGCGCGGCCGCTGTCGTCGGCGGGGCGCGTGTACATCGTCTCGAACGGAAGCGTGACCGTGTAGATGCCGTCACGGTTGGGATCGGTGAGCTCGAATCGCGATCCCGGCTGGAGCACCGAGAAGTCCCACGTCAGCGGCTCGGCGTTGCCGACGACGTACACACCCTTGAAGTCTCTCGCGCGAATCGACGGGCCGTTCGGCGGATCGTACACGCCGCGTGCACGGAGGCTGGCGAGCACATGGCGCATGTCGAGTCGGAACGTCACCTCCGCCGTGCCGTCCTCGCTCGGCGGCGCATCTTCCGGCGACGGCGTGCGCGGCGCGTCCACGCGGCCGAACACATAGATCGGCGTGGTGATCTTCCCCGCCTTCGGGCGCACGTAGATCATGTGATCGGTGCCCGCCGGGAACTCGTTGTCCGCTCCGTTGATGCTGAACTTGAACATCACCTCGCGCGGCGCGCGCGGATAATTCGTCTCGATGCGATCGCGCGTCACCGCCACCGCGGTGAATTTTCCCTGGACGACCGATGTGTCGGTGATCGTGTAGAGCGGGGATTGCTGCGCGAGAGCGGCGTCGACGCACGACGACGCGCACGCGAGCAGCACGGCGCCGAGGAAGGACGCGGCGTGGCCGTGCTCACGCATGGTCCCACGGTTGTATCAGGGACTCTTCCGGCCTCCGGCGAGCTGCGCCATGCCCTCGAGCTTCTCCATCCAGCGCTTCTCTTCGTCCGGCGGAATGGAGGGACGCCCGGCACGCCGCACGACCTGGACTTTGGCTGCCGTCGTGTCGGAGAGCAGCGAGAGGAGCAGCAGGACGTCCTCCGACAGCCCGCTGCCCTTCACCTTGCGGATCTTCACGCCCGAGTCTCCGTACGCGAACGGCGTCATCGCCTTCGTCATGCGATAGGCGTCGTCCTCCGACATGGTCAGGCTGAACGCGCCGTACAGCTCGGCCGCGCTGAACATGGCCGAATCCCGCACCGCGGTGGAATCCGGCTGTTGCGCGGCCGCTGAGGCGCTCAACGCGAGGGCGAATAGGCCGACAATGAGGGTCCGCATCGCCAGCGATAGTTTGCAATCGCCACGCCATCTCGGCCGCTCGACCGGGCATCACGGCCTCAGGAGAAATACAGCCAGACAGCCCCCACGCACAGCACGAGGAGGACGCTCAGGATCAGATCCGTGCGCCTCCAGCGGGGACCACGCGATCCTTCCTCGATCGACCGGTCCGCGGTCGCGAACGTTATCCCCGCGACCTTCTCGGGAGCCGGTGGCGCGGTGACCAGGCTGACGGCGATCAGGATCACCGTGCAGATCACGAACAGCAGGATCGCGAAGTGCAGAAAGTTGATCGTTGCATAGGTGTGCAGCCACCCGGTGAGCCCATCCCTGTTCAGCTCGGCGATCAGCCGGCCGACGCCGAGGAGGAAGCCGGTGATGAGGGCCGCCATGGCTCCCTGTGAGTTCACGCGCCGCCACAGCACGCCTAACAGGAAAACCGCCGCGATCGGGGGTGAGATGTACGCCTGCACGCTCTGGAGGTACTGATAGAGCTGGCCGGAGATGAGCCTCATCAGCGGGATCCATAACAGACCGAGGCCGACGAGAATCGCCGTCGACGCCTGCCCGATGAGCACCAGCCTTCGCTCGGAGGCGGCGGGATGGAGCTTCTTGTAGACGTCCCAGGTGATCAACGTCGAGCACGAGTTGAACACCGCCGAGAGCGAGCTCATGAGCGCGGCGAGCAGTCCGGCGACGACGATGCCGCGGAGTCCGGCAGGCATGAGCGCCCCGACGAGCGTAGGCAGCGCCTGATCCGGCCGCTCGAGGGTGATCAGCCCTCGCTGGGCGAGCGAGTACGCGACGACGCCCGGGACGACGAAGATGAACAGCGGAAGCAGCTTCAGGTAGCCGGCGAAGATGGTCCCGCGGCGCGCATCGTCCTGGTTCTTCGCCGACAGCACGCGCTGCACGATGAACTGGTCGGTACACCAGTACCACACACCGAGGATCGGCGCGCCGAACAGGATTCCGGTCCACGGAAAATTCGGATCGCTCATAGGCTTCCACATCTCGAGAAAGCCTGGCCCGGCGGTGCTCACCATCTCCCCCCAGCCGCCGAGCGCGTTCAATCCGACGAGCGTGACGACGACCGCCCCGCCGATGAGCACGAACATCTGGATCATGTCGGTATAGAGCACCGCACGGAGCCCGCCGAATACCGTATAGATGCCCGTCGCGACGACGACGATCATCGCGCCCGTCCAGAAGTCGATGCCCATCAGCGCCTCGAACACGATGGCGCCGGCCGCGATCGTCACGGAGATCTTCGTCAGCACGTAGGCGATGATCGACACGATCGCCAGGTACCATCGGGCGCCTGACGAGTACCGCCGCTCGAGAAACTCCGGCATGGTGAACACGCCGCTCTTCAGGTAGAACGGCACGAACACCCAGCCGAGGATGAGGAGAATCAGCGAGGCAAGGACCTCGAACTGCCCCACCGCCATTCCGCTCGCGGCCCCAGTGCCGGCCAGGCCAACGAGATGCTCGGAGCCGATGTTCGACGCGAACAGCGAGGCGCCGACGATGAACCACCCGATGTTCCGTCCCGCCAGGAAGTAATCCGTCGACGTGTCTCGCGATTTCTCTCGAACCGTGACCCACACCGCGATGATGAACGTCAGGGCGAAGTAGGCGGCGATGACGATCCAGTCGAGCGTGGCGAGACGATCCACGGGGTCGCTCCGATTCTAGGGTTCTTGATCCCGGATGGCTGAACTCGAACGGCGAAACGCAGATGGCCGCAGAAGGACGATCATCCTGCCGCGGGTGAAGCTCGTTTCCCTGGTCCGAATGAACGCAGGTACTCGAACGGCAAATTCAAAAGCTCGTTGCGAACAACGCACGATCCGCTCATGAAGTCGTGCCGGTGATCGTCGCTGAGGATGAAGATGACGTTGCGCCGCGGTTGAGCCGTGCGCTGCTGCGCTGCCGCCGGAACGACGAGTGCGACGGCGCACAGCGCGACGCCGACTACGCGCCGCATTGCACCACCGTCGCCCGACTCTTCATCGGCCAGGTGAACCTCGGCACTTCACGCCGCAACACGAGCTTCGCGCACCGCCGCGGATCGACGAGCTCGAAGCGCGCCTCCTCCACGCGCTCGGAGCTCGTTCCCACGAACACGCGGTAGAATCCGCGCTCGACCACCAGATCGAGGTCGGCGTCGTGGAAGGCGAGATCCTTTGCGCCGAGCGTGAAGGAGACCGTCTGAGACTCTCCCGGCCGCAGCGAGATGCGCCGGAATCCGCGCAGCTCCTTCACGGGCCGGGTGATGCTTCCGACCTCGTCGCGAACGTAGAGCTGCACGATCTCGTCACCAGCCCGGTCGCCCGTATTCGTCACCTCGACGGTCACGACCAGCGTGTCCGACGGCCGCATCGTCGTTCGGCTGAGCCGGAGATTCCGATACGCGAACGTCGTGTAGCTCAGCCCGTGACCGAAGGGATACAGCGGCGTCCACGGCACATCGATGTACTTGGACGTGTACTTCTGGTCGGCGACGGGGGGTCGCCCGGTGTTCTTGTGGTTGTAGTACAGTGGCACCTGACCGACGGTGCGCGGAACACTCACCGGCAGCTTCCCTGATGGGTTTGCGTCGCCGAACACAACATCGGCAACCGCGTTCCCCATCTCCGTGCCGAGATACCAGCCATGCATGATCGCGGGCGCCTGCTCCGCGAGCACCGGGATCGCGAGCGGGCGACCCCCCATCAACACGATGACCACCGGCTTCCCGGTCGCCAACACTGCCCGAGCCAGTCCGATCTGCGCACCGGGAAGTCCCAGAAACGCACGGTTGTTGGCCTCGGCACTCTGCTCCTGATGCTCGCCGACCACCAGAACGACCGCGTCCGCTTCGCGCGCGATACGCACAGCCTCAGCGAATCCACTCGTGTCGGTGGTGGCGGAGTCGGCACCGCGAGCATACAACACGCGCGCCGTCGATGGCATCGCGCGGCGGATGCCGTCGAGCACGGTGACGCCCTCCTCCGGACGCCCGGCGGCCGCCCAGTTGCCGATCGTGGAGCGCGCATCCGTCGCGAGCGAGCCGATCACGGCCACCGTACCTAACGACTTCGACAGTGGAAGCGTTCGATTCTCGTTCTTGAGCAGAACGATCGCCTTGCGCGCCAGGTCCCGGGCCGCCGCCCGATGCTCGGCCGCGAGCAACGTCCGCCGCTCGCGAGCCGTGTCGCTGTAACGGAACGGATCGTCGAAGAGCCCGAGCTCGTATTTCGCGATGAGAACGCGCCGCACCGCCGCATTGACATCGCGCATCGGCACGCGCCCCGCGCGTACCAGCGGGGCGAGCCTGGTGAAGTAGATCCGGCTCACCATGTCCACGTCGACGCCGGCGCGCAGCGCGAGCTCGCCGGCGCGCACCGAATCCGCGGCAACGCCGTGAGGAATGAGCTCCAGGACTCCGGTCCAGTCGCTCACCAGCAGCCCGTTCCACCGCCACTCGGTGCGCAGGAGCCCGTCGATCAGCCGCTCGCTGGCGTGCACCGGAACACCGGCAATCTCGTTGAACGATGCCATCACCGACCGGGCGCCGGCTTCCACCGCTGCATGGAATGGTGGGAGATAGATGTCGCGCAGCGTGATCTCCGAGAGGTCGGCGACGTTGTAATCGCGACCACCTTCTGCCGCCCCATAGGCGACGAAGTGCTTGGCCGTCGCCATCATGGTGTTGGGCGCGCCGAGATCCGTCCCCTGGAACCCACGCACGCGCGCGGCGGCCATGATGGATCCCAGGTACGGATCCTCCCCCGCCCCTTCGACGATGCGACCCCAGCGGGCATCGCGCGCGATGTCCACCATTGGCGCGAACGTCCAATGAAGACCCGCCGATGTCGCTTCGATCGCCGCAATGCGCGCCGAGCGCTCTACCGCGTCCGGATCCCAGGAGGCTGCTTCGGCGAGCGAGACGGGGAAAATCGTGCGGAATCCGTGGATCACGTCGTGCGCGAACAGCAGCGGGATCTTGAGGCGCGACTGCATCGCGATCTCCTGAAACCGCCGCGTGGCCGCCGCGCCGTGCACGCCGAGGAAGGACCCGACGTGTCCACTGCGAATCTCGTTCTCACCCCCCTGCGAGACCGTCGGACCGGTGTTTCCCCATTGGCCGGGCAGCTGCGTGAGCTGCCCGAGCTTTTCCTCGACGGTCATTCGCGCGAGCAGCGAGTCGACGAAGCGCTCGCCGCGACTCGCCGCGCGTTGCGCCTCGGCGGGAGTGCATAACGCGACAAGAAGGAGCGCGCTCAACACGCCGGTTCCGCGCGACACCCAGCGCGGATTACTCGCGGTGGACATGGTGACCCCTCGGTCCAAAGGCGCTAGCTTATCCCTCTCGCCTTCCGGTTCGCCAGCCCGGCGGCCGGTGCCGACCCAGAAGGATTGAGGCGTCTATGGAACAGCGGTTGAGCCTGGTCACGCTCGGAGTAGCCGATCTTCGGCGCGCGCGCCGATTCTACGAAACCGGACTGGGGTGGAAGCCTGGCTTCGCCAACGATGACGTCGTCTTCTACGAGACGGCCGGCCCGATCGTCGCGCTGTGGAAGCGCCGCGACCTGGCGGCCGATGCACGAATCGACGATGACGATTCGACGTTTGGTGGCATGGCGCTCGCGCACAACGCCCGCTCGCGCGAGGAGGTCGATACCGTCCTGGGCGAAGCGGCCGCGGCCGGTGCTGTGATCCTCAAGACCGCCGAAGAGACCTCGTGGGGCGGATACTCAGGCTATTTCGCGGACCCGGACGGCCATCTCTGGGAGGTCGCGCACAACCCCGCCTGGCCAATCGATGAGGCTGGCTTCGTGCGAATGAAGTGATGTTCTTCAGCGGCTCTGGAACCGCAGATGGCCGCGGAGGCCGCAGCGATTTTTTTTGGGCCGCAGATGAACGCAGAATACGCAGATCGGCTGCGGTGACGAGACTGCCCTCCGCGTAGCCGTTCACAAAGCTTTGTGAACTTCATCTCGCAAGGGAGGCATCCAGCCAACGGTGGAATCTGCGTATTCTGCGTTCATCTGCGGCCCAAAAAAGACCCGCTGCGGCCTCCGCGGCCATCTGCGGTTCCTACGAAGCCGGTCGGTGATCAGCCGGTAGCCGCAACAGCCGGGCAGCGCGAGTCCAGTACTCGCCCTCGAGGCCGAGCGCCTGCTTGACGAGCGCATCGCGCTTCATCCAGTTGCGCTCGCTCATGAGCGCGAGACTGCGACGCAGGCCCACGCGTCTGACGGGAGGCAACGGCAGAATCGGCCAGTCGCTTCCATGGACGAGCTTCGCCCGAACGACGTCATCCTCGAGCAACGGCCGCCATCCATACGACCGCGTCGGGAGATTCAGGGCCGACGTGTCTCCGTAGCAGCGCTCGTATTCGTGCGCCATGCGCATGAACGACGCGACATGACAGCTCTCGCCGTAGAACGAGCGCGTGCCGCAGTGCGCCATGATGACCGTGACACCGCGCTGGAGCGCCGGGGCGAGCAGGGCCGGGTCCGCCACCCGGTCGTTCGCCGTCGGCAACGTGCGCTCCCATCCCGTGTGGCTGAGCAGCGGCATCTTCAGGTGCGCGAGCGCTTCGTAGAATGGGAAGCAACGCGCATCCGATGGATCGATGTCCTGCGTGATCGGCAGCCACTTGATGAGCACCGCCCCGTCTTTGGCGACGCGCTCCAGCTCGGCGACCGCGTCGCGCCGATACGGATGGATCGAGGCGCCATAGAGCAGACGAGGGTTTCTCCGCGTGACATCACGGACGTAGTCGTTCGCCACCTCGAAATGCGTCCGCGGGTCGCGTGTGCCCTGCGCGTCGTAGACTGCATCGAACGCAAGGACGACTGCGGCATCCACCGGGGCGGCGTCCGAGATGGTGTTCGCGAGGAGCTGCTCGAGTGTGGACTCGGTGCTCGCGTCCTCTCCGACGAGGCCGAACTTCCAGCGCATGAAGCGGAACGGCACGCTGTCCAGCAACGTGCGCGACATGAACCCGTGCCCCGGTGTGAACGCGCTGAGATGGACGTGACAGTCGACGATCACACCGCGACCGTCTTCAGATTGTCCACCAGGCTCTTGAGCTGAGTCGATGTTTCGAGCAGCTGCGATGACGCCGAGCTCATTTGCTCGCACGCCGCGCTCTGCTCCTGCGTCGAGGCGCTGACCTGCTGCGCCGAGCTCGCGTGATGCTCCGCCGTCTTGGCGATCGACATGACGCTCGCCGCCGCGCCTTCGACGGCATCCGCGTTCCCCTGCGCCGCCTCGGCCACGGTGTGTGCGGCGCTGCGCGTGCGCTCCGCGGCCTCGGCGATCGCGTTCAGTGCCTCGTCGATCTCGCGCGATACCGACTCGATCTCCGCCACGCGTGCGACACCCAGCTTCATCGCCTCGGTCGTGCTCACGACGCGGTTCGTGACGACCACCGTCATCTGCACGATGTCGTTGGCCGCTGTTTGCGTCTGCTCGGCGAGCGCTCTCACTTCGTCCGCCACGACCGCGAATCCTTTCCCGGCCTTACCCGCGCGCGCCGCCTCGATCGCGGCGTTCAACGCGAGCAGGTTCGTCTGCTCGGCGATCCGGCTCACCGCTTCGACGAACCGGTTGATGTCGGCGGCGGTGGCATTCAACGCTCGAACCTCGGCGGACGCGGACTGCACGGTGTCGCGCACGTCGGTGAGGATACCGAGCGTGCGCGCGACTTCGGCACGCTTCGAGGCCGCCGAGTGGGCGATCTCGTTCGATAGCGCGTTCACCTGCTCGGCGCCATCGAGAACGCTGTGAGCGGAGTCGCGCATCGACTGGAGCGACGTGTCGATCCACCGCAGCTGCTTCACCTGCTTCTCGGCGCCAGCCGACACTTCGTTCATCGCCGTCGCCGTCTCGGCGACCGCGCCCGAGATCTGCTCCGAGACCGATGACAGGTCGCGCGCCGACGTCGCGACGTCCTTTGCCGTCTGCACGACCACCGACACGATGCGCGAAAGCGAATCGGCGGTCTGGTTCAGGGTGGTCGCCAGGATGCGGAACTCGCCCGGCATGTCACCCGTTGTGCGCGCCGTGAAATCGCCTTCGCTGAGGTGGCGCGCATGCGTCACGAGCCTCCCGAGCGGATCTGCCACCCGCCGAACCGTCGCGATCACCACGAGGAGCGCGATCGCGAGCGCCGACAGGATGATGAGTGCGAGCGAGACGCCTCGCTTGATCGTCGCCCCCTGCAGCCCGTCGGCGACATCCGCCACCTTTCGCGCCTTCATTTGCCCGAGACGCTCGACGTCGCCCAGCAGTCGCGTGACGAGTGGGCCCGTCGCCTCCGCTTCGCGCAAGGCGGCATCCGTCCGGCCGAGATCGGCGAGGCGGTGCGCTCTCGCATAGCGCACTTCGAGCCGCGACAGCGTCGCGTCGATTCCCGCGAGCAGGGCGATTTCGGGGACGCTCTGCGAGCGAAGGTCGTTCATTGCCCGTTGAATGCGATGAGCCTCCCATCCGAGCCGCGTGAACTCGTGTGCCGCCGCGGTGTCGCGCCGGTCGAGATAGCGTCTCGCGGCGGCCACCTCCTGCGCGATGCTCGACGCGAACTGCGATGACAGGCGCGCTTCCTCCTGAACACCATCCAGTGTGGAACGGATCACCCGGGACGTGGACAGCATCGACCATCCCCCGAGCACACCGGCGACGACGATCATCAGCGAGAGCACGGCGAAGCCCGCGAGCAGGAGCCCGCGGATCGTCTGGAACGGGTCGCGCCACTTCACTTCTGTATCTCCGGGACGAGCGCACCCTGTCGGACGCGCGTCATCACGAACCGCTTACCGACCGGATCTCCGTTGGGGAGGAATGCGATCGTGCCCGTCACGCCCTGGAGCGAGGTGCGGCCATTCAACTCGGCGAGAAACTCTCGAACCCGCGAACGACTCGCGCCCCCTTTCGCCAATGCCTCGGCGAGGACCATCGTCGCATCGTATGCGAGAGCGGCGTTGCCGTCGGGCGGGCGGTTGTTCCTGGCGACGAATGCCGCGACGAACCGTCGCACCTCGGGCCGTGCGTCGGCATCGGTGAACGGTGCGCCCACGAATGCGCCCTCCGCGGCCTCCGGCTCGACGACGATCCCTGTCCAGCCGTCGCCTCCGAGGAATTTGGTCTCGAGCGCCTGACGTCTGGCCTCGCGGAGCAGCGCCATGGCGGATCCGTCCGTGCCGGCGACGAACACGAGATCCGGCGCCTTCCGCTTGTAGTATGAGACGAAGGGCTCGAAGTCCTGAGGGCCGGCGGTGATGGGATCGATGCTGATGATCTCGCCGGGGAAGCTCCGCCGGAACGCGTCGGTGAGACCGCGGCCGTACGCGTTGTTCTCGTAAAGGATGGCGGCGCGCTGCGCGCCAAGGCGGACAGCGAAACGCGCGAGGTCGATACCATTCGCCGAATCGGAGGAGATGACGCGGAAGACCCACGGCGACACGCCGGTGAGGTCGGGAGAGGTGGCCGTGGTCGCGAGCGCCGCGAGCTTCCCGTCGTAGATCCTCGCGGCGGCGACCATCGCGCCCGAGTTCACATGCCCGACCACCGCGGAGATGCTCTGGTTGGCGACGAACTCCTGTGCGACCCGGGCGGCCGTCTCGCCATCACCTTCGTCATCGCGGAAGACGACCTCGAGGCGATGCCCATCGAGCCCGCCCTTCGCGTTGATCTCCTCCACGGCGAGCTCGATGCCTAACCGGTTCATTCGGCCGTAGCCTTCTTTCCACGGACCGGCGGCTCCAATGACGTAACCCGTCGACGTCCGCTGACAGGCGAGCGTCGTGATGCAGGCGACCGCGACCAGGACGCGTCGTGACAAGGCGGATCCTCCGTCGAGCTTCCATCGCTATGGGGGACAATCACATGACGAGGTCACGGTGCCCTGCGTCACGTTTCCGACTGGCTCATT
>Ga0075420_100005654_pt1 | contig 11009 bp, 13 predicted proteins | sample SoiMetdeltSBSDD4_FD_75296 | JGI IMG/M metagenome (GOLD analysis project Ga0075420, IMG submission 75296) | Bulk soil microbial communities from a Populus tree surrounding site in Tennessee, USA - Soil MetaG P. deltoides SBSDD4 | ecosystem: Environmental > Terrestrial > Soil > Tree plantation... | reverse complement strand
GAGGTCGGCCAGGATCTTCCGGTCGACTTCGATGCCGGCCTTCTTGAGGCCGTTCATGAAGACCGAGTAGCTCATGTCGTTCTGGTGCGCGGCCGCATTGATCCGCGTGATCCAGAGGCGGCGGAAGTCGCGCTTCTTATTGCGACGATCGCGATACGCATAACGCCAGCCGCGCTCGACGGTTTCCTTGGCCGGCCTCCACAGCTTGCTCCGCGCGCCGAATGCGCCGCGGGCGGCCTTCATGATCTTCTTTTTGCGCTTCAGGCGCACGACGTTCGATTTGACGCGTGGCATTGGGTTCCTCCTTAGGCCTGAAGCAGCCGCTTGAGGTTCTTCGCTTCACCGTTCGTCGCGACCGTGGTGGCGCGACGAAGGTTTCGTTTCCGCTTGGACGTTTTCTTCGTGAGGATGTGGCTCTTGTAGGCCTTATAGCGCTTCACCTTGCCGCTTCCCGTCACCGAGAAGCGCTTTCTGGCGCCCTTGTGGCTTTTCATTTTCGGCATAACACGCGCTCGCTCATTTCGGCGTGAGAATCATGGTCATCGATTTTCCTTCCATCTTTGGCTCGCTTTCGATCTTCGCGACGTCGGCGAGATCGGAGGCGACCCGGTCGACCACGGCCTTCCCCAGCTCGGGATGCGCGATCTGCCGACCGCGGAACATGAGGGTGACCTTGACCTTGTTGCCTTCTCCCAGGAAGCGGCGGGCGTGTCGTGTTTTCGTCTCGAAGTCGTGATCCTCGATCCCAGGGCGGTACTTGACCTCCTTGAGGTGGATCACGTGCTGCTTCTTCTTCGCCTGGCGAGCCATCTTGGCCTGTTCGAACTTGAACTTCCCGTAGTCCATGATGCGAACGACGGGAGGTCTCGCCATCGGCGCTACTTCGACCAGATCCAGCCCTTGCTCTTGTGCGGCCGCCAGCGCGGCATCCAGATCCAGAATCCCCATCTGACTGCCATCGGCAGCGATGACACGGAGGGGACTGATGCGGATTTGACGATTGACGCGGACGCGCTTCGTGTTGTCCTGAATAACTCGTTGCTCCGGAGAGAGACGGGCCGCACCGCGAATAGCCGGGAACGGCCAAAAAAAATGCGGACCCCCGTATGGAGCCCGCTTCGCACCACCTCGCGCTGGAGGTGGCGCTCTTCGAGAACTCCTACAGCACTACCCCGTCGGAAAACGTGGGAGGCCAGAGGGTGAGAGCGACCTCGCTCTACTTACCACATTGTGATGGCGAAAGTTAGAAGCAGCCGATGTAGGCGTCAAGTGCAAGCGGCGTTCGGTGTTAGCCGATCGTCGCGAGGCGCGAGATGGCGCCATGCCCGGAGGGGGCCTCTACGGCATCAACGAATAGCCCTTCCCATCCTGCGTCACGCGCCCCGACGCCACGAACGCGTCGTGCTCGAAGATCACGAGCCAGCCCTCTCTCGCTGCCTTGCCAAGCATGGCGCGCTTCGTTTCCAGCGTCACGAGTGGCTCGACGTCGTATCCCATGATCCACGGGAGCGGTAAGTGCGATGCGGTTGGGACGAGGTCGGCCGGAAAGAACGCCGTCTCACCGTCCGACTCGATCAGCACCGATTGATGGAAGGGCGTGTGACCCGGCGTCGGTACGACGCGCACGCCGCGGACGATCTCGCGCTCACCCTCGACGAAATCGAAACTGTCGGCGGCAGCCACGGGAGCGAAGTTATGCGGGAAGTAGCTTCCCGAGGTTCGCTCGTTGGGATGCGTCGCGTAGATCCATTCGCCGCGCTGCACGATGTACCGGGCGTTCGGAAACGTTAGGCGTACCTCCCCCCCGGGGTCGGCGAAGGTGTTGCCGCCCGCGTGGTCGAAGTGCAGATGCGTGTCGATCATGATGTCGACATCCTCCGGCCGAGCGCCGAACTGCGCCAGGCCGTCCTCGAGCAGCGTGCGGCCGTCGGCGCCGGCGTTCTCGATGCCGTAGATGTCGTGGAACTTCCCCGTCTCCTTGTTGCCGGAGCCGTTGTCCACGAGGACCAACCCCGAATCGTGTTCGATCGCGAGGCACCGCATCCCGAGCTGGATGCGGTTTCTCTCGTCAGGCGTGATCCGACGTTCCCAGAGCGCCTTGGGCACGATCCCGAACATCGCGCCACCATCGAGCTTCTGCCCCCCGGCCTGGATGGCGTGGACCGTCAGGCGACCGACCTTGAACGTCTGAACCAGGGGCGGGAGCGGGGTGGTGGCGGGTGCGGTCATGGGTCCGTGACGTCGTAGTTCGGCGTGACGGGTTCAGTCACCTCGTCACGCCGTCGTGTCTCGATCCACCGGGCGTGGCAGGGCCGGACGACGACGCCTGCGACGCCCGCGTGGGGCGAACTGAAGCAGCGTCTCGAGCTCCGGCCACGTATCGCAGCCGCGGTCAGCCAGCTCGCGAAGAAGCCGGATCAGTACTTTGGCCGTTGCGCGGGCGTCGGCGCCAGCTCGGTGACGCTGTGCAATCTCGACTCCATAATAACGCGCGAGGTAGTCGAGGGACCGTCTCGGCAGCTGTGGTAACAGACGGCGCGCGAGCTTCACGGTGCACAGCCTCCGCCCGTCGAGGCGGCCGCCCGTCGCACGCGTGATCTCGGCCGATACGAAACGCCAATCAAACGCTGCGTTATGCGCGACGAACACGTGCCCGCGCAGCACCGATGCCACGTCATCCGCAATGTCGCGAAACGTGGGCGCGTTGCGCACCATGTTCCACGTGATGTTCGTGAGCGCGGTGATCATCGGCGGGATTGGCCGCTGCGGATTTACCAGCCGCTCGTACTCCTGCGTGATCTCCCCACCCTTCACGACGATGGCAGCGACCTCGGTGATGCGATCGCCTGCATAGGCACGGCCGCCGGTGGTCTCGACATCGACGACGACGTACGAGAGGTCTGACAGGCGGTCTGCTCGCCGGACGCTCGCGAACGGCGCGCCAGGGCGAGCGGCGTCCGGCGCGACCATCGTCGCCGGAGTCGCACCGTGACGACCCACAATCCTCGCCGCGGCGTCGGTAAACGGCTCCACGTCGGGAACGAGCTGCCACCGGCCATCCGCTGCGCGCGCAAACTCGTCCCATGGCGCAAGCAGCGCCATCGCCATGTGGTCCGCTACGAAACGCGGCGGCGCCGGAAGCTGACACACGTGAGCGATGAGGTCGACCACATCGCTTGGCCCAGCCGCGAGAAAGTCACGCGCGCGCGACACGAGCACCTGCTCCGCGGGCCGGAGCCGGATGCCTGACGAGGCCGGGTTGGACATGGGCGGCAATATAGGCCGCCCGAACCGTAACCGGTGTCGGAGCACGATTGTGATATCGCTACTGCGGCGCGCGCTGCCGTCCGCGACTCCCCCTATTCCGGTTCGGGTCGGCTTCGCGTAACTTGTGAATGATTTCACAAGCCCGCTCCCCGTGAGACGCATCGCCGATTCAACTGTTCGCCGCCTCTCGCTGTACCTGCGATTTCTCGAGGAGTCCGCCCAGCGCGGCCTCGTCACCATCTCCAGCGATGAGCTCGCGCGTCGTGGCGGCACCACCTCGGCCCAGGTTCGCAAGGACCTGTCGTTTTTCGGGTCGTTCGGGAAACGAGGCTTGGGCTACTCCGTTCCAGAGCTTACGGAGTCATTGCGTGAGATCCTCGGCCTCCGACGGGAATGGCAGGTCATTATCGTGGGTGCCGGGAAGATCGGCACGGCGCTGGCGCAGTATCGGGGCTTCCGGCAGCGTGGGTTTCGCGTCGTCGCGGTCTACGATCGTGACCCGCGAAAGATCGGCACGCAGTGGGACGCGCTCATGGTTCGCGACATGGCAAGCATCGAGGAGGATATCGCGAAGGAGCAGCCGGACATCGCCGTCCTCGCCACGCCCGCCGAAGAGGCGCAGAACGTCGTCGACCGCCTCGTGCGCGCCGGCATACGCGCGGTGTTGAACTTCGCGCCCGTTCAGATTCAGGTGCCCGCCGACGTCACGCTGAAGAACGTGAACATGGCGATGGAGCTCGAGGGGTTGTCGTTCGCCCTCACGAACCGCGACCGCTGACCGATTCGATCGCGGCAAGCAAACGAGCGAAGTCCTCGGGGGAAAGCGTCTCGGGCCGAGCCTCCGGATCCACGCGAGCTGACTCGAGTATCCGCTCGGCCGTGTCCGGGTTCACGCGCGCGATCGTCCGAACGACTCGTCTGAGTTGCTTTCGACGGAGTCCGAATGCGTCTTGTACCAGGCGCCGATACACGTCCTCTCGCTCGCTCGATACGACTGGGTCCTCGCGAGGAGTGACTCGCAGAATCGCCGACTCGACTGACGGAGGCGGCCGAAACGCCCCGGCTGGGACTCGCGCGACGACTTCGGCGTGGGCGACCGCCTGCACGTTCACCGACAACGCGCCGTAGGTCTTGGACCCAGGTGACGCGGCCACTCGTTCCGCGACCTCGCGCTGGACGAGGAAAACGGCGCGCCGTGGGCGAGGCGCGTCGAGCGCGTGGAAGAGGATGGGGGTGGTGATGTAGTACGGAACGTTGCCAGCGAGCAGGTAATCGCTCTGCCCCGCGGTGGCGGCGAGGTTCAGGTCGAGCACATCCGCTTCGATGATCTGAGCGTGACCGGCGGAAGCGTATCGGTCGCGCAGATGTTGTATCAGATCACGATCGAGCTCGATCGCGACGACACGGCCCGCACGCTGGACCAGCAAATCCGTCAACGCGCCTCGCCCAGGGCCGATCTCGACGACCGTGTCGGCGGCGGTCGGCGAAAGCGCGTCGGCAATGCGCTCCAGCGCGTGACGATCGACGAGGAAGTGTTGGCCGAGCCGCTTTCGTGGGGCCGGCAGACCGCCCGGAGGCCTCGGAACTTGCCGCGACCGACGCTCCGGCATCTCGGTCAGGTGCGGACCACCACCAGCGCGAGATCGTCCGGGCGCGGCGATTCTCCAACGTGTTCGCTGAGCGCGTCGAACACCCGGTCGAGGATCACAGCCGTCGGTTCGTGCCGGTGTCTCGAGACGATGTCGAGGACGGGCTGCTCGCCCAGACGCACACCCGCTGTGTTGCGCGCATCGCTTACGCCGTCAGTGAAGAGGAGCAAGAGGTCCGAGGCGCGCTGCCATGGGCGCGCCGCGCCATCGGGGCGGCCCGTCGTCATGCCGAGCGGTGGATCGAGCGCCGGCAGCCGCGATACGGTGCCATCCTCCGCGATGACGAACGCGTGTGGATGTCCAGTGTTCGCGTATCGCAGCACGCCGGCGGTCGGATCGATGACGCCGTAGAAGACGGTGATGAACATCTCCGTCGTTTCCAGCTCGTCGCGGAGCGACGCGAGCAGCGCGCTCAACGTCTCGGCGGCGTCGACGGTGGTCTGCGCGTGGATCGCCGACGCACTCATCGCGAGCGCCATGATGAGCGCAGCCCGATAGCCGTGACTCGAGACGTCGCCGATCATGACGCCGGTGCGGCGACCGCCCAGCCGGAAGAGGTGGTAGAAGTCGCCACCGACGCTCTCGGCGGGTAGCACGCGCGCGGCGACCTCCGCCTCCGGCGCCACCACCGACGTGGCGGGCAGCAACTTCATCTGCAGGTCGTGCGCGAGGCTCATCTCGTAAACGAGACGCTGCTGATCGATGGACGCGCTGACCAGGCGCGCGTTCTGAATCGCTGTCCCGATCTGCGTCGCGATCGCTTCCACGAGCTTCTGGTCCCCAGCAGAGAAAGGCTGGCCCGAGCGACGGTCGGACAGGTTCACGACGCCGAGTGGGCGGCTGCCGTCGGGTCCGGTCCACATGATCGGTACCGAGAGCATCATCCCGCGGCGATACAGCTCCTCCTGCTCGCACAACATCTCGCCGTCTTCCGCGATCATCGAGCGTCGTGTCCGGAACACGGTCGCCGATACGCTGCACTCATCGCCCACCTCGATCGCCGGTGGTGCGCCGGTCGACACGCCGAGCGCAGCGACGACCTGCAACGTGTCCGTCTCGATCTCGTGGACGAGAATGGAGGCGCGGCGCGCCCCGACGGTCTCCGAGATTTCGTGCAGGATGGTGGCGGCAGCTTCACGCAGGGATACCGTGCGGCCGAGAATCTCGCTCGTGGTGTAGAGGAGGTTGATCTCCTCGTACCGCTCGGCGAGCTCGTTTGCCGCGTGCTCGACCTCGAGCGACGCCTGCAGGTAGTGCGTGACGACGGGCAACAAGAACTTGAGCCAGCCGCGCGACGGCGCCGCGCGATTGGCACACGGCCCGAGGGCAAGCCAGGCACGACGCGGCCCCGGGAGTGACGCGACGAGCATGCTGCCATTGGCGGTGTGGACTTCGACCGCGGGGGCGCCAACCGGGATCAGATCGAGGACTGCGGGAGGATCGCCGGCGGGGGAACCGACTTCCGCCATGAGCGGGCCTCCGCCCGGCGGCTGCGTCCAGACGACGGCGCCGCACTCCGTAGCCTCGGTGAACGAGGCGAGCACCGCGCCGAGCTCTTTCACGAGCGATGAATCGTCAACCGGACCACGTTGCGCTCGTCGTCATCGAAGCGCTCGACGCGATCCATCAGTGACCGCATGAGGAACAGCCCGCGACCATCCTCCCGCTCGATGTTCTCGGGCCTCGTCGGGTCTTCCGTGCACGCGTCGAGGTCGAATCCCTCGCCCTCATCCGCGACCTCCAGCACCAGCGAGCTGTCGCTCACCATGGCGCGCACACGCACCTGTTTCTCACGCACGCCTTGATTGCCACGGAGGATGGCGTTGCTGAGCGCTTCCGTGAGGGCAACCGGGACGTTGAACGCGCATTGCCGCGCGGACAGCTCGAGCACGCGACAGTGTTGGGTGACCTGTTCGACGATCGGCTCGATTTCGCGGACGTCACTGGGAATGAGTCGATCGAGCGCAACGCGCGTGCGGGGATCGCGAGCGCTGCGGTCGTGGTTTCCGCTCTCGCCGCCAGGTGTCATTGAAGGTCGGTCATGGAATGAGGCGCAGCGGGGGCCTGAGGTCCCTCGCTGCGCCTGTGTCCTGTGAGAAAGACCGCCGAGGCGGCCGGACGTTTCAGAACGATTCGAGCGCGCGCTCGCGCGTGTCGGCGATCTGGAACAGTGTGTCGAGCTTCGTGAGCTCGAAGAGGGTCTTGAGGTCGTCGTTGAGATTTGCGAGGCGGAGCTCCCCGCCCTGCTCGCGAATCTTCTTCGACAGCGACACCAACACGCCGAGTCCCGAGCTGTCGATGTAGCCCGTCTGGCTGAAGTCGATCAGAAACTTCTTCTCGCCCTTCTCGAGCTCATCGAGCACCTTCTGCTTCAGCTCCTGCCGGTTGCCGACGATGAGCTGGCCTTCGACATCGACCACGCAAATCTCTCCCTGCTTCTTGATCGAGAAGCTCATGACTCCGTTCTCCCAGAGGGCTGATGCTACGCGCTGCCGGCACTCCCCGCCTGCAACGCGGTGATGGCGGCGACGTTGATAATGTCATCCGGCGACGCCCCACGCGAGAGATCGCTGCACGGGCACGAGAGCCCCTGCACGATCGGCCCGATGGCGGACGCGCGCGCGATCCGCTCCACCAACTTGTACGCAATGTTCCCGGCATCGAGTGACGGGAACACCAAAACGTTCGCGCGTCCGGCCACCGCGCACTGCGGCGCCTTGCGATTCCCGACCGACGGAATCAGCGCGGCATCTCCTTGCAATTCTCCGTCCACTACGAGCATCGGGGATTTCGCCCGGACGAGCGCCAGCGCCTCCCGCACGACGTCCACCGATGGCCCGACACCGCTCCCGAGCGTCGAGAAAGATAGCATGGCCACACAAGGCTCGTCGCCCACGATGCGCCGCCGGTCGGTCGCCGCCGCGATCGTGATGTCGGCCAATTGCCTGGCGGTCGGATAGGGGACCACGGCGCAGTCCGTGAACGTGAGGACCTCGTCCGTCTCCCCCCGGAAAGCAGACGTGACCATGTAGAACGCGCTCGAGACGGTGTGAACGCCGCTCGCTGGTCCGATGAGCCAGAGTGCCGCCCGCAGAACATCGCCGGTCGTGTACACGCACCCAGCCACGCACCCGGCGGCGTCGCCGTGGCGCACGAGACTGTCGGCCGCGAACAGTGGGTGGGTCGCGTACTCTGCGGCGCTGGCTTCGGTCATGCCCTTGGCGCGCCGTGCAGCGAGCACGTCGGCCAGCGTCCGATTTCGGATGCGCGGATCGAGCGGGTCCACCGTCTCGACGCCAAGCTCGCGGACGGCAGCATGCGTGTCGGGGGCGGTCGGGTCGAGAATGGCGATCGGCTCGACGATACGGTCCCGGGCGAGGACCTCGATCGCAGTGCGAACACGCAAGTCCGCCGTCTCGGGAAACACGATCCGCCGCCGCAGGTTCGCCGCCCGGGCGCGGGTGCGCGCGACGAACCCGGTGTGCTCGACCGCGGCGACGGTCATTTTGTGTCGAGCTTGTCGCGGAGCGCTGCCGCGACCACCGGGTGTACGAGCTCGGTTACGTCGCCGCGGAAGCGGGCGATCTCTCGCACCAGGCTCGAGCTGATGTACGTCGTGTCGAGCGACGGGACCATGAAGACGGTTTCCAGTGTGGGTGAGAGATGGCGGTTCATGAGCGCCATCTGAAACTCATACTCGAAGTCGCTGACGGCGCGAAGTCCCCGAATGATGAGCCCCGCACCGACGGACCGCGCGAAATCTACGAGCAATCCGTCGAACTGGCGGACCTCGACGCGCTGGTCGTCCCCCACCGCGGCACGGATGAACCCAACGCGTTCCTCGAGCGTGAAGAGCGGCTGCTTGGAAATGTTCGTCGCGACGGCGACGACGATGCGATCGACGAATGCCAGGCTGCGGCGAATGAGGTCTTCGTGGCCCCGCGTGATCGGGTCGAAGCTTCCGGCGTAGACGGCGGTGCGCGTCATCGGGAATCGGTGGGTGCCCGCCGCAGGCGGGCAAGTGGAAGATCCTTCGCTAACGCTCAGGACAGGTCGGACCGCTCGGGGGCGTCAGACTTCTCGACTCGGATTATTGACTCGACTGCGCGTGGTAGAACGTGATCGCCGTGGAGCCATAACGGCGCGTGTCGCCTTCCGGCATCGGCTCCTTCGTTCCGTGCTCGACGCCTAACAGGGTCGCGAACGGGACCCGAAGCCAGTGTTCGGCAACACGCGTCGCGAGGCCGTGGCCGTATGGCGGGTCGGCGAACGCGACGTCGTACGTTCCAGCCTCGAGCTTCTCGATGAAGCGGATGGCATCGCCGCGGTGGACGCGTGCCGCGTCGCCGGCACCCAGAGCCGTGGCGTTCTGGTGAATCGCCTTGATGCCTGCCGAGCTGACTTCGACGAGGTCTGCCGATGCCGCGCCCCGGGACAGCGCCTCCAGGCCTAACGCGCCGGACCCGGCGAACAGGTCGAGGACGCGGGCGTCGGCGAGGTGTGGCTGCACGATGCTCATCCAGGCCTCGCGCACACGGTCGGCCGTTGGCCGAACACGTGCGTCATTGGGAGGCTGGATGCGCCGGCCGCGCCAGCGCCCGGCGACGATCCGCATGCCTAACGTGGACCGCCCGCCGTCGTTCCGGCCGGCTTGACGTCGGCCAGCCGGAGCTGCAGCCGGGTCTCGCCCTGGTACGTGTCGCGCTCGATGCGGTACGCGATGTCGAGCGCCACGTCGGGACCGAGCTCAGGCGCGAGCTCGCCCATGCCCCACCCGAGCGCATCGCGATCGCGGACGGAGCCGGCGATGCGCAGCTTGAGCCCGTCGGTACCGACCACTCGCGCCGGGGCCGCGAGGCGCACGTTCCTCGACGCAAAAACAGGAGACGGATTGCCCACGCCGAACGGCTCGAAATGACGGAGAAGCGTCTCGATCTCGTCGGTCACCTCATCGATCGAGATTTCAGCGTCGATCCGCAGCTCGGGATAGAGGTCCTCCGGCGTCAACCGCGCACGCGCCACGTCGTTGAAACGGCGCGCGAACTCATCGACGCGAGACGCCTCGATCGTCACGCCCGCAGCGGCGGGGTGGCCACCGAACCGCACGAGTAGGTCGCGGCACTCCACCAAGCCGGCGTGCAGGTTGAAGGGCATCGGCGCGCGCCCGGAGCCCTTTCCGACGTCGCCGTCGAGCGCGATGAGCACCGTCGGTCTCGCCGTCTCCTCGACGATGCGCGACGCCACGATACCGATCACGCCGGGGTGCCACCCCTGCTCCGCCAGCACGATCCCGTACGTGTTCTCGAGATCGAGCGCATCGACGCGCTTGCGCGCCGCCTCGAGGGTTGCGCGATCGATCTCCTGACGACGGCGGTTCATTTCCTCGAGCTCTCGGGCAAGCCGATTCGCTTCCGGCTCGTGCTCCGAGAGCAACAGCTGAACGCCACGCAGCGCGTGATCGAGTCGTCCGACCGCGTTCAGCCGCGGCGCCAGGAGAAACCCGACGCGGCCGGCGGTGAGCGGCTTGCCTTCCACCCCGGAGGCGCGCATCAGCGCCCGCAGCCCCTGGTGCGGCGTCTCCGCCATCAGGCGCAGCCCATACCGCGCGAAAATTCGGTTTTCGCCGCGAAGGGGAGCCACATCTGCGATCGTCGCGAGCGCGACGAGATCGAGCATGTTGTACACCGGGTTCGCGTTCGCGCCGAGCTTCTCCGCGAGCGCGAGCATCAGCTTGAACGCGACGCCAACCGCGGCAAGATCCCGATCCGGGTACGTCGAGCCCGGACGTTTGGGATTGAGAACGGCTAGACACTCGGGCAGCGGCCCGCCCGGAAGGTGGTGATCGGTAACAATGACGTCGATGCCCGATTCGCACAGTGCGCGGATCGGCTCGAGCGCGCTCGTCCCACAGTCACAGGTGACAACGAGCCGCGCACCGACCTCGCGTGCAGCGCGGACGCCGGCGTCGCTCAGGTCGTATCCATCCTCGAGTCTGCGTGGGATGAACGGAACCGGCTTCGCGCCGAAGTAGCGCAGCGAGCGGGTGAGCAACGTCGTGGCGCAGATGCCGTCCACGTCGTAGTCGCCGTGCAC
>Ga0075420_100005653_pt1 | contig 11010 bp, 7 predicted proteins | sample SoiMetdeltSBSDD4_FD_75296 | JGI IMG/M metagenome (GOLD analysis project Ga0075420, IMG submission 75296) | Bulk soil microbial communities from a Populus tree surrounding site in Tennessee, USA - Soil MetaG P. deltoides SBSDD4 | ecosystem: Environmental > Terrestrial > Soil > Tree plantation... | reverse complement strand
GGCGTCTCCTTGGCGTCGCGTCCGAGCAGCGTGTTGGCCACGTTGTCGCCGATGGTCTGGTCCACGAACTGAGCCGACCACACGACGGTCAACGCGAAGCCGCCCAGCAACCCGAGCAGGATGACCAGCCAGCGTCGGCGCGGGAACTGTCCCGTGACGAAGAGGGAGGTACCCTGCGGTTGCCGGTCCTGCTGGGTCGGGCTCGGCGCTCGTGCGACGCGAGTCTGCGTCATGCTTCCTCAGTCTGGTTCGTGACCGACCGAAGTACCCTCTCCGAGGTTGCGCCATTGGGCCGCCTACGCTGACGATCGCCGCATGCGGGTACGACTTGCCATCGGGGACTTCTCCCGGATGACCCACCTGAGCATCAAGGCCCTGCGGCACTACCACGATCTGGGGCTGCTCGAGCCGGCCGAGATCGACCCGGCCTCCGGCTACCGCTTCTACGAGCCCGGTCAGGTGACGATCGCGCAGGTGATCCGCCGGTTCCGGGATCTCGGTATGCCACTCGACGAGATCAAGGAAGTGCTGCAGGCGCCCGACGTCCCGACCCGCAACAAGCTGATCGTCGCGCACTTGCAGCGGATGGAGTCACAGCTCGTCGAGACGCAGTCCGTGGTGACCTCGTTGCGGGCGCTGCTGGACAGGCCGCCCGCACCCATCGCGGTCGAGCACCGGACGGTGGGGCCGCTGCTGGCCCTGACGATCTCCGGCCACGTGTCGGCGGCCGACCTGGATCCGTGGTGGGATGCGGCGTTCCGTGAGTTGGACGCCGCACTGGCGGCGGCCGCCATGCCGCCGGCCGGGCCGCGCGCCGCGCTGTACCCGGCCGACTACTTCGCGTTCGACTCCGGCGGCGAGGTCGTCGCCTATGTCCCGGTCGCCGGTGAGGTCAGCGCGGGTGGCCGGACGCGGATGCGGGAAGTTCCGGCGGCGGAGCTGGCCGTGGCCGTGCACAAGGGCGGCTTCGCCGACCTGGACCAGACGTACGGCGCGCTGGGCACTTACGTTGCGGAACGGGAGATCGGCGTCGACGGGCCGATCCGCGAGCAGTATCTGGTGTCCGCGTTCGAAACCGACGACGAGTCCCGTCACCTGACAGAAATCTGCTGGCCGGTCTTCCAAACCACGGGGGAGCGCGCTTGACCCTCCGGTAGGGGTAGACCTGACCGTCGTTGAGTGGATCTCTCGCGCCAGCTGTGGTTCGTCGTACTCGGCATCTTCCTGAACTACGTCGGCTACGGGGCTGTCCTGCCCTTCGAGGTCATCTACCTGCACGACGGTCGCGGGTTCAGCCTGGGCGTGGCCGGCCTCGTCGTCGGGCTGATCACCGGAGTCGCGATCGTGTCCGCGCCGTTCGCGGGCCAGCTCATCGACCGCTTCGGGGCGCGCGCGGTCGCGGCGGGCGCCGGGGTGGCACTGGCCGCCGGGTACGCCGGCCTGGCGGTGGCCGGATCGCCGGCCGTCGCGCTGGTGGCGGCGACGATCGCGGGCGCCGGCAACGGCGCGCTGAACCCGAGCCAGTCCACTCTCGTGGCGACGCTTGCTCCGCCCCAGTTGCGGCACCGGGCCACCGCGGTATCGAGAGTGGCGGCCAACGTCGGCGCCGGGATCGGCGGTGGGCTGGGCGGCCTCGTCGCGGCGTACGGCCTGACCGGGTTCGTGGCGCTGTTCCTCGCCAATAGCACGACGTACCTCGTCTACGTGGCCGTGCTGGTGGCCGTCGTACGGGAGGCGGCGCGCCCCGAACCGGTCGCCGGCGGGTACCGGATCGTCCTGCGCGATCGGGCCTTCATGCACCTCGCCGGCGTCAACGTCGCGATGATTGCCGTCGGCTGGGGCGTGTTCACGTGGCTCGTACCGCCGTACGCCGACGACCAGTTGGGCCTCAGCGCGCAGCTGATCGGGTTGCTGCTGCTTGCCAACGCCGCCGCGGTAGCCGTCGCGCAGGTGCCGATCGCCCGGCTCGCCGAGGGCCACCGGCGGGCGGTGCTCGTGGCCAGCGCCGGGTGGATGTTCGCCGGTGCCTGCCTGCTCGTGGTCCTCGCCGGCGTCGACACCGGCCTGGCGTACCCGGCACTGCTCACCGCCGTGATCCTGGTCGGCGTCGGCGAATGCTTCCACACGACGGTACTGATGCCGCTCGTGGCCGATCTGGCGCCGGCCGCCGTGCGCGGCCGGTACCTGGCCTCGATGGGGCTGTCGTGGTGGATCGGCCTGGCGATCGCGCCGGCGCTCGGCGCGCAACTGCTCAGTGTGTCTCCGACGGTGACGTTCCTCGCGGCGGCGGCGGTGGCCGGAGCGGCCGGCCGGTCGGCGCTGGCACTCGAGCGACGGCTGCCCGACGCCTACCGGCTCACCCCGCGCCCGGCGCTCGGGCCGGACAGGGCGACGCGATGAGCGGTGTCGAACAGCGGCCGGCCGCCGAACGCGCCGAGCCGCTGGCCGTGGCGGCCGGGCTGGTGACGGTGACGCTCTGGGGTTCGTCCTTCGTCGCGATCCGCGACGCCGGCCAGACCCTGTCGCCCGGCTCGCTGGCTCTCGGCCGGCTGCTCGTCAGCCTGGTCGTGCTCGGCATCGCCGCCGCGATCCGGCGCGAGGCGCTTCCGGGCCGGCGCGACCTGCTCGCCATCGCCGCCTTCGGCGCGCTGTTCCTCGGCGCCTACAGCGTCACGTTGAACGAGGCCGAACGCCGCGTCGACGCCGGTACGGCCGCGATGCTGATCAACACCGGCCCGATCCTGATCGCGATCCTGGCCGGCATCTTTTTGAAGGAAGGCTTCCCGCGCTGGCTCTTCGCCGGCGGCGCCGTCGCGTTCGCCGGGTGTATCCTCATTGGACTCGCCGGCTCCCGGTCGGGGTCCCGGGCCGGGCTCGGCGTCGTGCTGCTGATCGTCGCCGCCGTCGCCTACGCCTCGGCGGTGGTCATCCAGAAGCCGATCCTGGCCCGCGTACCGCCGCTGCAGCTGACCTGGCTCGGCTGCGCCGCCGGGACGATCGTCTGCCTGCCGTTCGCGCCGACGCTCGTCGCGGAACTCGGCCACGCCGATGCCACCGCCATCGGCTGGATCGGCTACCTCGGCGTCGCGCCGACCGCACTCGGGTTCGCGACGTGGGCGTACGCCCTGCGCCGGATGAGCGCGGGCCGCTTGGCTTCGCTCGCGTACCTGATCCCGGTCGTCGCGATCCTGCTCGGCTGGCTCCTCCTCGGCGAAACGCCACCCTGGCTGGCGGCCGTCGGCGGCGCGCTCTGCGTCGGCGGGGTCGCGATCGCGAGCCGCCGTCGCTGAGGTCAGAACAGACCCACGATGTTGCCTTGGGCGTCGATGTCGATGCGCTCACCGCCGGGGCGGCTGTTGAGGCCAGGCATCGTGCGCATGTCCCCGCACAGCGCTGTCACGAAGCCCGCACCCGCGGACAGCGACACGTCGCGAACGGGAACCCGGAAGCCGGTTGGGCGGCCGAGCAGCGCTGGGTCGTGGCTCAGGCTGTACTGGGTCTTGGCCATGCACACCGGCAGGCGTCCGAACTCCATCGCCTCGTACCGCGAGAGCGCTTTGTCGGCGGCGGGCAGGAAGTCGACGCCGTCGGCGCCGTAGATCTGGGTCGCGATTGTTTCGATCTTGTCGCGGAGCGGCGCGTCGTCGGAGTAGAGCAGGTGAAACTCGGGTGCGCCCCGCTCCGCGGCCGCCCACACGGCGCGGGCGAGGTTCTCGGCGCCCTTGCCGCCGTCGACGAAGTGGCTCGACTCGACGGCATCCTCGGCGTCGGCCGCGAGCGCCGCCGCACGCACCGCCGCGATCTCCTCGCGGGTGTCGGTCGGGAACACGTTGATGGCGACGACGGCGGGAACGCCGAAGGCGCGAACGATCTCGATGTGCTTGACGAGGTTCGCCGCCCCACGAGTGACCGCGGCGGGGTTGTTCTCCAGCAGAGCGGGGTCCAGCGGCTGGCCGCCGACGATCCTCCCGACGCCGCCGTGCAGCTTCAGCGAGCGAACGGTGACGACGACGACAGCCGCGTCCGGGCGGAGACCGGAGACGCGGCACTTGATGTCGAAGAACTTCTCCGCGCCCATCTCCGCGCCGAATCCCGCTTCGGTGACGACTATGTCGGAACCGGCCAGCGCGACCCGGTCGGCGATGACGCTGCTGTTTCCGTGCGCGATGTTCCCGAATGGTCCACAGTGGACGAGCGCCGGGCCGCCCTCCAAGGTCTGCATGAGGTTCGGCTTGATCGCGTCCTTGAGCAGTACCGCCATCGCGCCGGCGACCTTGAGGTCCTCGGCGGTGACCGGCGTGCCGTCGCGGCGGGTGGCCAGCACGATCCGGCCGAGCCTGGCCCGAACGTCCTGCAGGTCGGAGGCGAGGGCGAGGATAGCCATAACCTCCGACGCGACGGTGATGATGAAGCCAGCCTGGCGGGCGTAGCCGTTTTCCCTGGCGCCCAGGCCGACAACGACCTCGCGCAGGGCACGGTCGCTGATGTCGAGCACCCGTGGCCACAGCACGGTACGGGCATCGATCCCGAGCTCGTTGCCGTGGTAGATGTGATTGTCGACGAAGGCGGCCGCCAGGTTGTGCGCCGCGCCGATGGCGTGCACATCCCCGGTCAGGTGGAGGTTGAAGTCCTCCATCGGGATGACCTGGGAGTAGCCGCCTCCCGCGGCACCGCCTTTGATCCCGAACACCGGACCCAGGCTCGGCTGGCGGATCGCGGCCGCCGCCCGCAACCCGAGGCGCTGGAGTCCTTGGGCAAGGCCGACGGTCGTGGTGCTCTTGCCCTCGCCGAGCGGCGTCGGGTTCGTCCCGGTGACAACCACATACTTGCCACGGGGGTACTCACGCTCGAGCCGCTCGATTCCCGGCACGGTGATCTTTGCCTTGGCATTGCCGTACAGCTCGATCTCGTCGTCGTGCAGTCCCAGCTCGTGGGCGAGCTCGAGAATGGGGCGCGGCGCGACCGAACGGGCGATCTCCAGGTCCGACGGGACAGGGGTACGGCTCACAATCAACATGAAAGCCGATCATCGCCAGGATGTCTTTTGGCGATTTGACGGGCCTGTCGTTACCTCTGCGACCACATCCGGCTACGACCTTTGTCGTACGTCAGCAGGTGGCCCCTGGTGAACGACGGCACGTCGGCGATGGCGGTCGCGGCCATGCGGGATCGCAGGATTGCCCGATTGACAGCCCTCCTCGTGCCCCGGCGAGAATCGGGCATGACTTCCGGCGAGCGGCCGACATCGTGGATCTCCAAGACCAGCACGCTGGTAACGGCAGTGTGCACTATCGTCGCCACGGTAATCGGCTACTTCACACTCGCTGCCGCGGTGAAATGGCCACCGTTTCACAACGGCATAGCCGAGGCCGAAAGTCGTCAGGTCGATGTATTCAAGGGTGACGGTTGCTCCGACGGCAACAACTGCGCCCACATCGGCGTCGAGCTCACCGGTTTCCCCGCCGACAGCGAGGTCATCTGCAACTATGAATCCTCGGTCGGCAGCATCGGCTTCACCGCGGAGCTCTTGAAGACCGACCGCAATGGCCGCGCCCGAAAAGTGAGCACCAACCGCTTCTGGGACCCTTCCGGTACCGGATGGGTCGCGGTCACCTGCGACAACATCCGTGGAGTACTCCAGCGTTGGTAGGGCTTGGGCTGGACGTTCGGCCATAGGCTTGTCACGGCCCGATGACGCGGGAATCGTTCGACTTAGCTCGATCGAGCACGCTGTCTGGTCCTATCGGTCTTCTTTTGCTCGAAGTGACCATGGACTCCGCTGGAACCGTCCGACAGAATCGGCCTGACCGCGCCACGGCTGACCCCCGCCGCGAGCGCCTCACGACTTCCGTTAGCGAGGTCCTGTCATGAGACAATCGATTCGCGCGACAGCGTTCGCCCTTATTGCGGCCACGATCGTCGCGTCCGTCACGATGTCCGCCGATGCCGGTGCCGTACCCGCGGCCACCGATGACTTGGCGGTCCCGGACGGCCCGATCACCGCAACTGTCGACGCGTCCCTCGGCGGGGCACGCGGCGAGGTCACGGTCTCGCTGCGACTGGCCGACGCCCCCCTGGCAAAGGCCGTCGGCTTCGGCGCCAAACAGCACGGCAGTAGCCTCAGCCGCGCCGCGCAACGGCGCTACGTTGCCGACCTGCGAGCCAAGCAGGCAGACCTGATGCGTTCGGTTGCCGCCCTCGGCGGTGTCGAGCGTGCCAGCTTGCAGAAGTCCCTCAACGCGGTCGTGGTGAGCATCGATGCCACGCGGCTCGAGCGGCTCGCCGCGCTGCCGCAGATCACCGAGATCCGGCCGGTCCTGGACGCGCAGCTGGATCTCTCCGAGACCGTGCCGTTGATCGGCGCGACCGCGTTGCACACCCGTACGCCGAGCGTGACCGGTGCCGGCGTACGCGTTGCGGTGCTCGACTCCGGAGTCGACTACACGCACACCCGCTTCGGCGGTCCCGGGACGCTCGCCGCATACCAGGCGGCGTACGGCACGTCGGTGACGGATCCGCGTACCACGACAACGGACGGCTTGTTCCCGACGTCGAAGGTCGTTGGCGGGTTCGACTTCGTCGGCGAGGCGTGGCCAAACGGTCCACTCGCGCCCGACCCGGACCCGATCGACTGCGGGCCGTCGGCCATCGCGCCGCCGTGCGCCGGCGGGCACGGTACCCATGTATCGTCGATCATCGCCGGCAACAACGGCGTGGCTCCGGGTGCGTCGCTGTACGTCGCGAAGGTCTGCAGCTCGGTGTCGACGGCGTGCAGCGGCGTCGCGCTGTTGCAGGGCATGGAGTTCGCGCTCGACCCCAACGGTGACGGCGACATCGCCGACGCCGTCGACGTCGTCAACATGTCACTCGGCTCGCCGTACGGTCAGCAAGAGGACGACCTCTCCGGTGCCTCGGCCAACGCGGTCGCTCTGGGTGTTGTGGTCGTGGCCTCCGCGGGCAACAGCGGCGATCTGCCGTACATCACCGGCTCGCCTGCGTCGACGCCGGGTGTCATCTCCGTTGCTCAGACGCAGGTGCCGAGTGCTATAGCGTATGCGCTCCGGGTCGTATCGCCCGCCGCGATCGCCGGGCTGTACAAGAACACCAACACCGTCGACTGGGCGCCGATCACGACCGGCTTCAACGGGACACTCGAGTACGGCGCTACGGCCGCCGAGCGGATCGGCTGCACCCCGTACCCGGCCGGGTTCTTCTCCGGTGTCGTCGCCTTCATCGACCGCGGTACGTGCGCGATCAGTGTGAAGGTCGACAACGCCGCCGACGCCGGCGCGACTGGTGTCGTGATCGTCAACAATGTCGCGGGTGCTGCACCGTCGTTCTCGTTCGGCGGACCAGCCACGTTCACCCCGGCGCAGACGATCATCATCGGTCTGGAGATCGGTAACCTCATCAAGCCTCAGCTGGCCGTCGGTCCGGTGGACGTCTCGGTCAGCGCCGCGGACGCCACCTCGCTGCGCGCGAGCATGGTCTCGACGTCATCGCGCGGGCCGAGCCACTCCGGCGTCAACATCAAGCCGGACATCGGCGCACCGGGCGCATCGGTGTCGGCCGAGGCCGGCAGCGGCACCGGGGAGACCGCATTCGGCGGTACCTCGGGCGCGGCTCCGATGGTCACCGGTTCGGCGGCCCTGACGCTGCAGGCACACCCCGGCCGTACCCCGTCGGAAGTCAAGTCGGTGCTGATGAACACCGCCGACACCAACATTATGATCAACCCGTTCACGCGGCCCGGCGTACTCGCTGAAATCACCAGGATCGGCGGCGGCGAGGTGCGGGTCGACCGCGCGGTGGACAGCAACACCGCCGTGTGGGACTCCGAAACCGGAGCGGGCAGCTTGGCGTACGGGTACGTCGCGACGACCCAGAACAAGACGCTGAGCCGCAACCTCGTCGTACGCAACTACGGTTCCTCGGCGCGGACCTACTCGATCAGCCCGTCGTTCCGCTACGCCAACGACGCGGCGAGCGGCGCGGTGACAGTGGTCGCACCGGCGAGCGTGACCGTACCGGCGAACGGCAGCGCAACGGTCAAGGTTCAGCTGAAGGTCGATGCGCAGAAGCTCAACGACTGGGTCCTCGACGGTGGTCCCAACGGCGGCAACGGTGCCTTGCTCGCCACCAACGAGGTCGACGGGTACGTGACGTTGAGCGGCGGCGGTGACCAGGTCCACGCGGCCTGGCAGGTACTGGCACACCGGGCGGCCAACGTGCAGCCGTCGACCACGTCGGTGGTACTGTCCGGCGGCTCGGGCAGCCTGTCGCTGAGCAACGCCACGTCCAGTGGACAGGTGGGCACGACCGAGGTGTTCGCGCAGACCGGAACGAGCGGCCGGCTTCCCAAGAACCTGCTGCCCGGTCCGGGCGACAACTTCGCGGTGATCGATCTGAAGGCGGTCGGCGTACGGCTGGCCAGCCCGACGGCGCTGCAGTTCGGCGTCACGACGTTCGGCGCACGTTCGCACCCGTCGTTCCCCGCCCAGTTCCGGATGCTCATCGACAACAACCTCGACGGCGCGAACGACTTCATCGTCTTCAACGGTGACCTCGGCGCCACCACCACCGGTACGTCCGACGGCCGCAACGCCGTGTTCGTGCAACGGGTCGGCACCACCACGGCCCAGGCCTTCTTCTTCACCGATGTCGACATGAACTCGGCTAACGCGATCCTGACCGTGCCGTTGGCGGCGGTGGGTCTCACGGCGGGCACCCAGTTCACGTTCACCGCACTGGCCCTCGACAACTACTTCACAGGGGTGGCCACCGACGCCATCGGACCGATGACGTTCACCGCCGGCACGCCGCGGTTCGCCGCGTCGGCCGCGACGGTGTCGGTACCGGCCGGTGGGTCCGCGGTACTGGGAATCACCGAGGTGGCTGGCGGCGCGACCGCGTCCCCGTCACAGACCGGCCTGCTGCTCCTGCAGCGCGACGCCATCGAAAACGAGGAGTCCGACCAGATCCTCGTCTCGTAGACGTCGAAGGCGCACGACTGCGGGCGGTCACCACGGTGGCCGCCCGCAGTCCGTCCGGCGCTTTCAGTTGGTGACGACCTGAACGTTCATCAGGTTGGCCGCTTCGGTGACCCCTTGAAAGAGGCGGTGGAAGCAGTCGTTCTGACCCGGTACGAACCCGCGGTGGATACCCCGGGCCTTGTGGTTGGAGTAGATGGCCCCTCCGCTGTCACCGGAGTCGGAGCAGTACTCGGCCCGTGCGAAACCGCTGGGGCCGTTGAAGTCGAGCTCCACGACGTCGCCGCAGTCGGTACCGGTGGTGGCGCCGGTCAGGCACACCCGGGTGCCGATCGGGCTGGTCGAGACGCCGGTGATGGTGTAGTCCGGATCGAGAACGGTGTCGGCAGACCCGTGCACGTACACCCAGTTTTGCGGGTTCCAGCCGACGACGTTGTTGATCCGGATGATGCCGAAGTCGTCGAAGTCGTCGAACACGCGATTGTGGACGTTGCCGATGATGTGGTGGGCGCCGGTGGTGGGCTGGAACGCCCGGAACTGAGTACCGATGCCGCCGCAGTGGCCGGCGGTCAGCACGTACCACGCGCCATCGCTGTTGCTGCGCGCGTTGAACGCGGTCGAGCACTGCGGCACGCTCACGTTTACGTAGGTCCGGACTCCGCCGCGCATCGGGGCATCGCAGTTGAAACCGTCGGCGTTCCAATCGCAGGCTTGGTTCACGACCTGGCCGTACCACGTCTCGAGCACAACTCGCGAGCCGAGCCGGGCCGTGGCCGCCTCGACCGTCGCCTGCTGTGCCGCGGTCACGGACTTGCCTTCGGGAGTACGCAGGACGAGGCGGTTGCGGTCGACCTGGGTGGCGAAGCTGAGCTCCGCACCCGTGCTGGCGTCCCGGTTCGCGGCGGCGACCAGCGTGGCGAGCCAGGCCGAGTCGCGTTCGAGCTGCGCGTAGCTGTGTCGCACGGCAACGGTGTCGGTGACGGAGTCGAGGCCCCACTTTCTGATCGAGGACCGTGCGGCGGATGCCGGCGCGGTTCCCACCACGCCGACCTTGACGCGACCACCGTCGGCGACATCGAACCATAGGCCACCGAACCGTTCACCGAGCGACGCGCGCAGCTCATCGCCCATCTGGGTAGCCGGATCCTGCCAGCCGATCCGACGGCGGGCTTCGTCGATCGAGATCCCGACGTCCTTGGCGAGCGTGGTGACGGCCGGGTCGTCGGCGTCGGCAAGGTATGGCGGCGCCGCGTACGCCGGTTGGGCCGTCAGCGGGGCGACCGCCGCGGCCAACACGATCGTCGCGACGCCGATGATGCGTTTCATGAGTGCTCCCTTCGGAAATGGTGATGTACCACCGGGAGCAGTCAGCAGCCTGAGCACCAACAGAAAAGACGAACCATTTACTACGGCGGAACCGGCGGGGGTCGCGGTTCGCGGCGGCCCAGGAGACCACGACCGCGTCGGTGCCGCGGATGTCGAATCCGCCGAGGGTCAGGTCCTCGGTGGCGTAGCGCGGCTGACGGCGTGAGTACCGTCCATCGTGGACACTAATCCTCGTGGCGCGAGCGGGCGAGAGTCCGCATCCCGGCCACCAGACAGACGGCACCTCCCACCGCGAGCACGATGACCGCGTTGCGGAGTCGTTCCGCGCTGGGTTGCAACAGCGACCCCGGTCCGGCCCCCTGCACTACATCGGTAAGGGTCGAGCCCCCGAAGCGGGTGAGAAACTCCGCGGACACGAGCCACAGCCCGGGCAGCGCCCCGGCCAGCGGATACCAGAACCACGGGCGCCGTTCACGGCGCAGTCTCTGCAGTGCCATCAGCCCGACCAGACCCATGAGGACGGCCTGGAGCCGGGTGTCCGCAAGGAAGCTGTCGTCGCCGAGGCCAAGGAGCCAGACCGGGAACATGACTCCGAGGAAGGCCACCCAGGTCATCGCCCATATGCCGCCGTCGACGATCTCGGCGGGGAGGATCGCGAACGCGCCGCCGACGACGGTGGTGACGCCTACCGTCA